>VOFJ01002716.1_pt1 | contig 341934 bp, 516 predicted proteins | sample 5384081 | NCBI WGS metagenome assembly VOFJ01 (sample SAMN12384729, study PRJNA508395) | human gut metagenome | isolation source: healthy gut I | host: Homo sapiens | reverse complement strand
GCGTCTGAAAGATATATTTCAACACAAAGAAGATATTGCAAAATTATACGAAGAAAAAAACAGTCAAAAGTAATTGGCAGATATGTAATTACCATGTTTAGGTAAATTAACTCGTTGTGCTACTTGTTTTATTTAAACTGCATAGTTGGTGAAATATACTAAAAAGCCCGAAAAAAATCCTTCCTATTTTTTAAAAGTTAAAAATTTCAGAAAATTAGCTGCTTGATTTTTCCAATGTCACAGGATGCCCGGAATATACTGTTAAATGCCATGCATAGCATATTTTGTTGAAGTTTTTTTCTATATCAACAATCAACTAGCACAACAGGTTAAATTATATAAATATATTTGGAGGAGGTTACTATGAGTAATACAATTAATGTGAACTATATGACACGGGCTTACAATCAGTACCAGCAGAAAAATGCGGCTAAAGATCAGGAGAAGGAAGATACAAGGTTTGCGGATAGTGTAAGAGAAAAGAGCGAAGCTAGTGGAAGTATAGTGGGCAATTTAAAAATAGGTTCTGTGTCTGCTAAAGATATGACAATGGTGGAATACAAGCAGTACATTTACAATAAAATATCTCAAATTCCAATGCATCCCACAAGGGCAGGCGAGTCAATATCTGTTACAATTTCAGAGGCGGGTTTTGAAGCAATGAAGAATGATCCAGAGTATGAAGCATGGGGAGAAAGTTATAAATATTATTTTGTAATGGTAATATGCAGCTTTGTTCGTGGAAATGTGATGTATATTCTGTCAAAATTGATTTCAAAGAAAGGGATGCAGATTGCTGCCTTTCCGAAAGAAATTTTGGGTGTGCTTGTTATGGTATTTGCCTTTACGGTGTTGAACTGTTGCTTTGTTATTCTTTTGTCATTGGAAGCTGGCAGTGAAAAAGCCTGCTTATGTGTGCCAGTATTGTAATTTCCATTGTCCTGACAGATTATTTTATGCTGTATATGATGGAACGCTTTAATTATCTTGTGCAAAAACAGTATGAGGATGCAATGTACAGGGAAGAAATGCACTATAAAGACATCTATTATGAAGAAGCAGAAAAACAGAATAAGGAAGTGCAGAAGTTAAAGCACGATATGAAACATAAATTGCATGAACTGTATCATCTGGTGGAAAATAGTGATGGGCAGGAACTTTCAGAGAAAATCGGTGCGATGTGCATAGGAATTTGAGCAGATAGATGAAAAGCAGTATTCTGATAATCCAATCGTAGATTCTGTGCTCCGCATTAAATTTGGCAGGGCAAAGGCAAGGGAATAAAAGTAGAAACATCTATTCGTATTCCAAAGCAGATGCAGCTTGATCACGGGGATATAGGTGTATTGTATGGAAATCTTGTGGATAATGCGGTAGAAGCCTGTAGCAAGGTGCCGGAGGGACAGCGTTTTGTAAAGATTGAAAATAAGTACCAGTCGGGGATTTTGCTTCTTGTAATAACAAACAGCAAAACAGGAAAGAAAAAAAAAAAAGCCTGAAAACAACCAAGAAAGATAATATCAGACATGGGCATGGTGTTCAGAGTGTCCGCAAAGTGGTAGAAAAATACAATGGAACGGTAAGTTTTACAGATAAAGGGGATATATTTGAGGTTTCAGCAATGCTCTATGGAATTGAAGTGAAGGAATAAATGCAAAGCGTTACACTTAAATGTCAATCTGTTACACTTTGCCGCATTTTCCTGTAAAGTATGATATAGTGCATTCATCAAATGAAAAGGAGGACATACATATATGTCAAAATTAAGAAGATTGATGAACCGACTCAGTCATGGAGCATTAAGCAGCGTGGCAGCACTTGCCCTTACGGTAACTGCAACCAATATGAACCGTTGCTGCTGGTTTATTTTCGGACAGGACAAGTTACCGGATAATGCGAAAAAACTTAGAAAATTTTAAGGTGGTAACAGGGTATGATTGCTAAATTTGCAAAGAAGATAAATGAAATATTGATACAAAAGGAGATTGTGCAAAAAGAGGATGCAGAACTGTACCAATATGGGATAGAAAATGGCATTGTTGTTGCAGGAAACCTTTTGGCTTCTGGAATATTTGGCATTGTGACGGGGAGACCGGGACTTGTTCTGGTCTTCCTGTTATTTTATGCCTCGTTGAGAAGCTATAGTGGGGGCAGCCACTGTAAGAGTAGAATCGGCTGTTTTTTGATATCAATGGCAATTTTATTTATTCCGGTTTATACATATGAGCCTGTAATGAAAAATGTTCCTAATGCCGTGATTTTATTGATCGGAGTTCTTGCAGTGGTAATTATTATTGTCCTTGCCCCAGTGGAAAGTATCAATAAACCTCTTGATGAGGAAGAAAGAAAGTATTATGCAAGGGTAACACATTGCATAACAGCATTGCAGGTATGTGTTCTTATCATTTTATTTTGTTTGGATCTACAAGATTATTTTTATGCTGGGTATGTGAGTATAGTCCTGATAGCAGTATTTATGGTTATGGGAAAGATTGCAGTGAAACGATATGTGCAATAGCAAAATGTATTAAAAATAGGTATTGATATATAATTTTGTAGACGAACATGGAATATTACAAATATAGAGTAATGGTTAAAATTTTGGATGAAAATGCCGAAATATAATAAAAAATAGGAAAATATACAAAAAATAATCCAACCAAATGAAAGAAGTATGTCAAAATTTGTGTGTGGAAGGGGATGAGCATATGTTCAGAATTGCTATATGTGATGATGAAAGACAATTTAAAAACGCATTCATGATATTTTAATAGAATATATGAATGAAAATGATATATTATACGAAATTGATGAATTTGAATCAGGAAAGGATTTTATAAGTTTAGGTATCAATCTGGCAAAGTATGATATTGTTTTTTTGGATGTAAATATGGATGAACTGGGTGGAATGGAAACTGCGCAGAAAATAAGAAAAGTCAGCAATGATGTTTTTATAGTTTTTGTTACAGCATTTATTACATGTGCCCCTCAAGGATACAGCGTAGGAGCTATAAGATATATTCTGAAAAAAATGAATGTAAATTTTCCGAACTAATATTTGAGTGTATGGATGCAATCAGCTTGAATATGAATTATGTAGCCCAAAAGAAAGAAATTTAACTTTAATGAGGGTACAAAGATTGTAGCATTAGAGCGTTTGTTATACATAGAGAGCAGATTGCCATAAACTTGAGTTTTACATTATGGAGGACAAGTTAAAAAAATATTCAATATATGGCAAACTAGATGAGCTGGAAAAAGAGTTGCAAGGTAATGATTTTATCCGGATACATCAAAGTTATCTGGTTAATATGAAGCATATTGAGAAAGTCAGCCGGTATGAGGCGTTATTGAACAATGGTATTAAGTTGGAAATTCCAAAAAGCACGATATAAATTTGTTGAAGAAACATTTGTTTCGTATAAAGGAGAATTGTAGATGCTGGTTAGTTACATTCAAAGTATTATGCTGATAATATTGGAGGTAATATGCTGCAAAATATTTTTTTTTGAAAGTTTTGCTGAAAAGAGATCAAAAAATAATTATAGAAATTATAGTATTATTTTAGGAACGGTAATATGTGGATATGTAATAGCTTCATTATTTTATGATAAGTTTGTCTTGAAAGCAGATATTGGCTATAGTTGCTGTTGCGCTGTTTATGTGCTTTTATTTTAAAATTCCATTTCGGAAAAGCAATAATCTTATCATTATTATTTCAGGCATTGCTGCTTTCTGTAGACTATTTTACACTATGGTTAAATGTTTCTCTTTTTGATAGTATAGCAGAAATTAGCATGGTTGCATTTTGTAGGTGGAAGTTTAATAACGGTTTTGGCAAAAATAATTCTTTTTCTAGTTGTTCTGCTTATCAGGAAGAAAAAAAAGTAGGAGGGGAGTCCTCGGATGTTTTAAGAAGTACAGATTGGCTTCGATTTATTTTTTTCCCAGTTTTTACAATCTTCACAGTTATTGCATTGATCATGACATCTGGAAACATTGAGAATCAAAAGCAGGAAAATGTATTCTTGGTTATAGCATTGTGTCTGGCAGGGATGAATATAGTTGTGTTCTATATGATAAATGATATATTAAAACGTGAAATTAAGATTCGTGAAAATGAAGTGTTTCAACTGAAAGCACGAAATCAGACAGACATGTACCGTTCTATTTCAGAAAATTTTGTTAAACAACGGAAAAAAAACACATGAATATAAGAATCAGATTATGTGCATTGAGTCTTTGATAGAGATGGAAAATTATGATGAACTAAAGGATTATGTGAGAAGTATAAGCGGAAATTTGAGTACAGAGTTAGACTATATTAAAACAAATAATGTGATTATCGATGCTATATTAAATAGCAAATATAAGGAAACATTGGATAAAGGAATTGTATTTATCTTTCAAATCAATGATCTATCAGGAATTAAAATGTGTGATGAGGATATTGTTGTTATATTATCGAATCTTTTGAATAATGCAATAGAGGCTTGTGAAAAGTGCTCAGGCAAAAAAGATTTATGAAAATGAAACTGGTTAAAGAGAAAGACAACATCATTATATCTGTAAAGAATACATATGATGGTAAACTTAATATTAAAGATGGAGAAATACAGACCTCAAAGAAATATGAAATAGATGAGCATGGGGTTGGAATAAAAAAAAATATATAATTGAGGTTATAACAAAATATCAAGGCTCTTATGCTATACGAAATGAAAATAATGAGTTCTACTTCTCAGTTATATTGCCAAACTAAGATGAACCTTAAAAAGTGATTTGCTGCAAGCAAATCACTTTTTTTTTCATTTTCTGCAAAAAAAAGGTCACTTTCTGCAATGGATATTGTTTTGTAAACAGATAAAGTTATACTTAATTTGGCAGGAGGCATAACTATGATTGAAAAAAATAGCTGATGATTTAATTGGTCAGATGACTGAAGCAAGGTTAATTGACAAAGAGATGGAAGCAAGATATGTTTATGTTTTTATCTGTTGGATAGAGAAATTTATTACTGTTGGCAGTATTATCGTAATCAGTTTGATGTTTCACAAGCTGCTCCCAACTATATTTTTTCTTGTGTTTTTTTTAGAATTAAGAAAGAGAACTGGCGGATATCATCTGGACAAGTTTTATAGATGTTATTTAGCATCCATTGTTTCTTATTTAGTTATCGTGATTATAAGTGAAAAATTGTCAGAACATCCACAATGGTTATTTGCAATAGTACTACTTGCTATAACAGGGATAGGATTGATTGGTACAGCGAATCATCCTAATATGCACATGACATCAGATGAATTGATGGAATCGAAAAAATCTGCGAGGACTATTGTTTTACTTGAGGGGTGCATAATACTTGGCTGTGTTCTGTTAGATGCGGATATGGTTTACGTTAGTTATATGGCAATAGCTGTTATATTATGTGCAGCTTTGCTGTGTATAGCAAAAAATTTTTAAACAGCAGCTGAAAGAATGAAGAAGGTTAATAAGAAAGTGTTGAAGGTTGTAGAACATGTCATGAGAAAAGAAGCTGTATATGGAATAGATAGATTCCCACCTGCGTGTTTAGGAATATGGCATCAGCCGAAACGTCCGATTATCCAGAAGAAAAGTGAAAGATAGTTAACTGGCGTGTTTTACTATTATATCTGTAGCCATAGATGCTATAGGAACTTAATTGTTTATTCCAAGATGACAAGTATAAAAAGGAGGTACTGATATGTTAAAAAAAAATTAAGAAAGTTATTGCATTTGCATTAGCATTGACTATGTTAATGGGTATGGGAACAATGGTGTCAGCAGCAGAAAAGGAGAGTAGTATTCCTGAATATTCTGAAACCAATGATGGTGGAATGACGGTGAATATTGCAGGAGATCAGGAAGGAACAATAGTTGAAGGCAGTGGTAATGAGGAAGGGATTAATCCGCTATGGTGGCCTGGAGATGGACCGGCTCCGCAGGTGACAAGCATTTCACTTTATAAATATGGCTGGCTTACAAATGGAAATTTTGGCGTTACGATCAAGGTATATGGATATGGCAGCGATACTACAACATTTGATGGAAGAAGTATTTCGTGGATACATCAGGAGCCATTTATTATATCTGGTACAGGCGCAGATGGCTTCTATTATACATATGATTGTGGTCCGATTACGCAAGCGGGGAAGTTATAGATTTAATACAACTTTCAGGTCAACAAACTTCCCTAATACTACACGTTCCTTTTCAACGGTATTCACGTTTAGTGCAAACTAATATATGTTAATTCATATAAATAACATATTATAATGCGAATGGAGGTGGTTAAATGCGTATTGGTTCGGGAGTGCAGAGTGTATCTGAATTATTTGGAAAGCGACAAAACAATAGCAAAACATCTGTTAACGGAAATGAGGCATTTCCTCAGACATCAATGAAAGTGTATTTAAAGACGGATGATATGTTGTTTTCAGGCGGAAATGGAACCGGTCTTTCGTTTTATATTAAGTATGCAGAAGAGTCAACAGATGATAATCCTGTAGTGATAGCCAAAGGGATTGATGAAAATGGAAAAGAATTTGAAGAAAAGATTAATATTAACGATATTGATTTGAGAAATGCTTCTTATGTCGAAATGAGTGCTTTGGAGGCATATTATGATGTTGATAGGGGTAATAGTCTCAGCTCTTTTCCACAAGAAACTGGTCACATGGGATTAAATGAAAGATGTGACCTTATATCCAGCTTTGAAAAGGTTATTCAGGATATGAACAAATTAGGAAAGTATGATTTGCAGATGTTTTATATGCGAAATATGAATACTTATCTAAATCTGGAAAGACAGAAAAAAAAAGCATAAAGTTGTTTATAGATTCCTGTTGGAATGAAAATTTATACGATGTTAATTTGAAAGGAGATTTTAAAATGAAGAAAGTAAAAAGTTTAAAGGCGTTGGTGTTGAGTTTGATGTTATGTTTGGCAATGGGAACAACTGCGTTTGCAAGTGAAGTATCCACTCAGGGACAGGCTGCCCCTAATGCAAATAAGGCAGTAGAAGTAAGCGATTGTGGCGATTTGGACGTAGTACCTGCTTATGATGACGCCGTTGCTCTTGCAGATACGATTCAGTATGATGCAAATAGAACCATTACAAGAAGCAATTCCAGAAGCGGTGTATTCAACGGAAATTATTATTACACCATTAATAACTCAAGCGTTACAAAGTTGTGCTTAAATGTTTATATGCCTAATGAAAGTGGAACAGATTATCTTCAGGGAACAATTACTCTTGTAGGAAATGACGGAACAAGTGCACCGGTACAAATTGCTAACTATTCAGGAGATTCATGGACACTGACATTTACAGGTGTTAAGGTAGGCGTTAGATACCATTTCCATTATGAGTTGTATTCTGTTGGGTCTTCGCAGGTAGGCTATATTGCTTCTGCTGCTTATGCACAATAATAGCTGCTTGAATATGGGATATTAAGCAAGCGCAACAGAATATTTTCATTGTATGTTGCATTTTATAGCAATCTGGCATAAAGTGCAACATACTATAATAAGAAAATTAGATTATATTGCTGCTGGAGGGATTATAAATATGGTAAATATGGTAAATACCGCTGTAAATAACAATATTTACGCAGGAAGAAAATCAGGTTCAAAATATAACCAATCAAAGGCTTTTCAACAAAAGGAAGTGTTAGAGACACCGGATGTTGCAGCAGTTAACAAATATGCAAATGTTCAAGAAATTTATGAGGCACTAAAGTGTAACGTGTCATGTAGAGGATATGAACAGGGGCAGGATGAAATTGCTGAGAAAGAAATTCAAAATGATGAACCAGAAATAAGCAATGATTCCAGTGAAAAAATGACAGTATGGTATCAGGGTGTTCCTTTGGAAGAGTGGGCATTAACTGATCCTAAATACACGGATTCAGAAACGGGAATTTCATGGTATATCAGAGATGGAAAATATCCGTATATGGTAGGTGAGGATGCAGAAAAGTTCCGAAAACTTTGTGAAGAATCCGGGGAGTTTGCTCTAAAGAAATTTGCGGAAATGACGGGATCAATACAGAAATTAGATGACAATACAGTAGCGTATGTGGGTGATAACGGAATTGCAGTTAAATCTAAAGATGGTAAAGAGATGTTTGTGGACACATCAGGCCTTATCATATGATATTGTTATGGATATGTTCAGAAATTTGCCTAGAAATGGGGATTTTTTCAGCAATAAGTATTGGTCAGATAATATACAGAAAGCACAGGCTCGGAGCTGATAATACGTTATATTGCAAGAGCGTGTATGCTTGGACACCGATAGGAGAAAGCAGATTGGTTCTGATTGACAGAAGAATCATATGATTTCATCATTAATTTGGCAGGCAATAATATTCAAATTATTGCCTGCTAAATTTTTACCAAAATTCTTCTAATACCGTTTTTAGACTAGGAAATATTGTTGAAAGCGTACTCTCAATATATTCTTTTAGAGCAGAACTGTAGCTTTGAAATAGTATCAATGCTGTGTTTTTTTACTTGATTTCTGAGTAATTTTTGTTCTGTTGGTCATTTTCTGCAAAAACAGGTCACTTTCTGCATAGGATATTTTCTTTTTGCTTTGATTCCTGCTATTCTTAGAATATACAACAGATTGCTCTATATGGGCACATTGAATACTGAGGAAAGGAGAAGTAAATATAATTATGAATATGCTTATAGAATGATCTGCATATAACGACAAAATGATATTAAAATAGGGGGTGATTTTGATGAAAGATTTTCATTTGAAGATTTTAGCTATAATAATGATAATTTTTGGCATATTTGGTTTAAGTACGCTTCCGTTTCTTTCCATTATTGTCCAATATATTGACTCAATAACTGGATTTAGTTCAGGAAATGGATATCTTACCAATAACATGGATTATCTTTTTTAAAAGTCCTCTTATTTATATTGGTGGCTTTTTTGTTTTTAGTATCATTTTGGCAATTATTTATCTGGTTTATAGTTTTTTTATAAGCAAAGCGGGGGTGACTTCTAATAAAAAAATAATTAGTATGGTTTTAAGTTTTATATTGATTTTGGGGTGCTCGACAACAGCGTTTGCTGCGGAGACTCATAACTATGACACTGAAAATTTGCCTCATGATGGAGCTGATTATTTTGAAACGGAAATTAAAGCTGATGAGGAAAATGAAGAACGCATTTCTGATTTTGTTACCGTATATGGTTATCAATATACCAAAGGTAGTTTAAAAAGTGGTGCATGGAGAAATGGCACGAGTGGTGGTAGTTCTACATCTAGCGCAAAATTATCATTGAATTACACTCAAGATACTTCTTATAATATTTCCTTTAAAGCTTCAGTTTCCGGTGGATATACAAATGGTGGAACTATAGGAAGTGAGTTGGGTGTTACACTAGGTGCATCAAAATCATATTCTTTAGGTAGCGGATACTCCGTAACTGTTCCAAAAGGATCTCATTATTTAATCAAATATCGTCCTATGTATTATACATATAAGGTCGTTGAGACAAAATATAAAGAAAGATATAATGAAGCATTAGGTGGCATGGAGAGATATGTGGTTGAAACAAAAACCTGCTATGTAGACGTATTTTCGCACTAGGATTTTACACATGTAGCTAAGTAAAGGTGTATGTTACACTAAATAAAAGCAGGGAACTATCTATATCCATGCTTCAAACTGGAGATAAAGCTCGTGGATCTGCCACGGGCTTTTCTCATGTTGTTATATACATTTTGCTGAAATTTTAAATTTCAGTGTAAAAGTAGATTGGTGTTTAGAAGGAATATGCAAAGTATTACACGAAAATGTCAAAGGATTACAGTTTCCTAAAACCCATAATAATTTCTGATATAATGCGATAAGTCAGAAAGGATGATGGGGCTATGGGGAAAAAGAGCACATATACAAAATTATTGCAGAGAATATCAGAAAAGAACGAAGAAGGCTTGGAATTACGCAGGCAGAGCTTGCAGAACGGGCGGATGTATCATTGGATACTATCAAAAGTGTTGAAAATGGCAGAAGGGCAATGAGTCTTGATACATATTTGAATATTGTTCATGCATTGGAGTCATCGCCTACGGTTTTGATGAGCCAGCAGCACCCAGAGAAGCACATTGAGCGTTTTGCATTTATGATGAATCAATGCGACGAAAGAGAAATAGAATTTGCATTACATATGATTGAACAAATATTAAGAGGACAGGAAGATTATCTGAGTGAATAGACGGGTAGTTATCCTGTCCTTTGTCTATGACTCTTTTGCAAATTTTTCAGCGAGATGGTATATGATTTCTTCAATGGTGGGAGTTTCATTTTCACATGGAAAGTCTGTCCAGAAGCGTTGCATTTTTGGATCAGGGCTTTTTAAAGCAATGGAAACTGCCCGCCCAATTTCCTGTTGGACTTCTTCTTTTGTGATTCCTTCTTTTTCGGCAATGATTTTCAAATATTTATCAACAGAGTATGTGTTTTTATCATTCATAGTGTTGTTGTGAATCCTTTCTGAAAAGGGTATCTGCGGGCAAATTGTCAGGTGATTGAATTGTCCCGGTTGAATACCATAAAAGTAAAACAGATAATCCGTTCTATATTACATAATAACCTTGAGAGCTGTTTTCTATGCAGATTATGGCTATTTTCTATTCTATCATATACATACAGTATGGTGCATACACGCACCATATCATTATAGGACACTCTTGCGTAGAATACAAGGAGGAGGTCTTTGTAATGATAGTATATGACAGGTTATGGATCACACTCAAGAAGAAAAATATTAGCCAGTATGCACTAATTAAAGATTATGGAATAGATAAAGCACAGTTACAGCGATTGCGAAAGAATATGGTCGTAAAAACGGTAATCCTAAACAGATTATGTTCCATACTTGATTGTAAGATAGAGGACATCATGGAGTTTGTGCCGGATGAGGATATTAAGTAAAGAGATATTTCCAAAATGTAATGAGAGTTTGGAAATATCTCTTTTTTAATCCGCAAATATTTATATTCTTGGTATTAAGGTGTACAATATTCCACCTGAAATAGCTGGTTTAGTCACTCTGACAAAAGATTCGCTTACGGTACAATGAATACAGCTTAAGCAAATATATAAGGTGCCGGAAAAGAGTGGAAGGTGTACTACGATATTGTTAATAGTGGAGAAAGAATAAAAGAGTTGCGTGCGGCAAGAAGAATGACAAGACAGCAGCTTGCCGAGCAGATTGGATTGTCAGTGGATGCTCTGCGGAAAATTGAAGCTGGTGTAAATGGAGCAAAAATAGATACGCTGATTAGTATTGCTGAATTGTTTCATATAACGTTGGATTATCTTGTGTGTGGGTGTGAAAGAAAGGCAGAAGTCGATGATCTGCTGGTTGGTCTGAAGGAGAAGGAAGTACAGTTTATCCGGAATATGGTATTAAATGCCGTTGACAATATGAAACTTCTGACAGAATAAAAAAGTCGGATTGCATTTTTGATAATGCAGTCCGGCTTTTTTTATAAGGATTTGGAACAGGTGGGAGTGTTACTCTTAGTTCAAAAGAGTGTCGGTTACTGTAGAAGATGCGTGGTGTCAGTTATACTTTGTTCAGGTTCTGAGAAAAGAACCGTTGAATATTGAAAACAGAATAGGACACGCATATCCCACGAGCTTATATCGCCTTGTCTATGACAGGGTGGCAGAATCCCATTTCGTGCGATGACTATCCTCAGAGCTGTAGCCGATTATGAGAAACGTAACAGCAGGAGCCTTTAAGGATAAGAGCAGAGGGTTGTGCCTACCGGGTTAGCAGCCGGAGGTAATGAGATAATAAGTGCACCTGAATTTCAGCAAAACGCATTTTCAGAGAGTGGCTACTTTCGTAAGTCCAGATGGGCAGGAAACTACGAAGTGATTGTGGCTGGCAAAGGATATGTTACCCGATACGGGGATGGTTAAGAAACCGGGAAGATAGTATTTTATCTTCCCACACAAACTGATTTGCAGTAACCAGCAGACAACAACGGGGCTTATAAGTGCAGAGAGCATTGGCAGGTCAGTTTATGTGAGGAGATAAAGTGTGCACAGTATCAAATCAAAATAAAAACAGGAATGGAGATTTTAAAATGAATAAAGCAGTTATATATTTTGGAGCAACAGGAAATGAGGCAGCGGATCAGATGGTAATGCAGGTTCTTGAGGAGTATTGCACTGTGAATGGATATGAGGTGGTTGCAGTCATTTCAGAGAACGCAAGACCGGAGGGAATGACATTTCCTATGAAGTTTGCCTTTGTCGGTATGGCAGAGGTGGAAGATGTTGATGTGGTTGTTACTCTTATGAGTGATATGGTCGGTGATTGTGAAGAAACAATTATGGATAACATCATTATGCTCGGAGAGCACGGCATTACGGTTGAGACAGCAAACGATGATATGGCTGGATATTATCAGAAGATGGAGCAGGCAGGGAAAAAGGAAGATAACGGTATTGTTTCACTTGCTGATTTTATGGCAGTATTTTTCAGACGTCTCAGAGCCGACAGATAGGAGGTTTTATGAGTAAGTGTTGTGTTATCTGTGTAGGCAGGAATGCCGACAGAGCCGCAGACAGGGATAGAAGCATATGCGAAGAAAGCGGATTTTGAGATTGTAGAAACAATCTTTAAAGATACGAAGTCTGTGGAAAGACTTAAATTTTATATCGAAAGAGATTCCATTATCAGTATTCTGGTAAGCAGTATCTATGATATTTCATCGGACAAAGATGTGGTAAAGGGTATTATGGAGCTTGCAGCGGAGCACGGTATCAGCATTAACGACGAGAGCAGGGGCTATGAACCTGCTCTCATCTCATTTGAGGAGGACAATGCCGGATAAAAAAAGGAATTAAGCATAGTGACATTTTCATCAGAAACCGTGGTGTTTGATGGGAAAGGAGACAGAGTTGTTGCCTGCCCTACGGAACAGGAAGCTGTCGAATATATCCGTGGGCAGGAAATACCAGTTGACAGACAAGGAAGTGAATATTATGAGTGAAATAAGACGGGGCGATATCTGGATGGTTGATTTTGGAGTACCGGAAGATGAGAATGACCACAAGCTGCACGGTATCAAGACCAGTAGTGATTGTGAGCAATGACAGTGCAAACAGACATAGCACGGTATTCCATGCAGTACCGCTTACAAGTAAGATTCATAAAAAGACATATCTGCCAACACATATTTTTATCAGTTCGTTTAAGGCTGTTGGATTAAGAACGAACAGTATCGCTCAGTGTGAGCAGTTATGTGATGTGAAAGATACGGACCTGATAGAAAAAAATCGGGAAAGTAAGCAAAAACCAGTTAAGACAGATAACAAAAGGTATGCAGATCCAGTTGGGTATGAGTACAAAACATAATAATCCAATTGCATAAATTCCAGCCGGGGCGAAAGCTCCGGTGTTACATAGCCGTCAGCATATCTGGTGGCTTAATTTGATTGGAGGGATAGGATGACAGTTGAACAGTTGGACAAAATATCGGCACAGAGATTAGAAGATGTGGATATTGATACATTGGTGGAAGTAAACAGCATAAAGTACGCTGACGGAATGCCTGTGGAAAAGAAGGTTGCGGGAATGATTGCAAAGACAGGTAATCCGTATTTCCGCAGATCAGGAAAGAGCAAGATTAAGATTTCATTTTCCGATAATGGGGAAAGCCTGAAAAGACAATTATATTGCTATGCTTGCCAATGTATAGAGCAGTCAGCCAAAATTAGGGGTGGAAATTCAGATGGATTTGTGATATCATTACAGACAAATAAGGACATCTAACCCGAAAGGGTATCAATTTCATATTTATGTTTCCATTCCTCTTGATTTGGGACTTCTAACTTAGAAAATCGAAGGAGTGGTGGACATGAACAATTCTAAAAGAATTTACAGAGCAGCCATCTATGTTAGATTATCTAAGGAAGATGGCGATCTTGATGATGTGAGAAAAGCTGAAAGTAACAGTATCTCAAATCAGAAATCCCTGATACTTAATTATTTAAAAGACAAAGAAGATATTGAAATAGTATCAATCCGTGAGGATGACGGCTATTCAGGGGCAACTTTTGACCGTCCGGCATTTAAACTTATGATGCAGGATGTGAAAGACGGTATTATAGACTGTATCGTTGTAAAAGATCTTTCGAGGTTTGCAAGAGAGTATATCGACGCAGGGAGATACATTGAGCGGATGTTTCCTGCAATGGGGATACGATTTATAGCGATCAATGATGCCTATGACAGTGCAGATACACAGGCACAGGGAAACGAGATAATCATTCCGTTTAAGAATCTTATCAATGACGCTTATTGCAGGGATATTTCCATAAAAAATCCGAAGCCACCTTGAAACAAAGAGACAGAACGGAGAATTTGTAGGAAATTACTGTGTCTATGGCTACAAGAAATCTGAGATTGACCATAATGTGATTGTCCCGGACGAATATGCAGGTCATGTGGTACAGGACATTTTCCGCTGGATAAAGAACGGAATGAGCCTTGATGCCATAAGTGATAAGCTGAATGTTCTTGGTATCCTGTCACCTATGGCATATAAGCTCAGCAAGGGAGAGAATTATAAGACAGCATTTCAGAAGAAAGACGAGCTGTTGTGGACTCCTGTTGCTGTAAGGCGTATTGCAACGAATATTATTTATACAGGAACGCTTGTACAGGGCAAAATCACAACACCTAACCATAAGGTTAAAACAAGGATATTAAAGCCACAGGAGAAATGGGCAGTATGCCACAACAATCACGAGGCACTGGTATCTTTAAGAACATTCCAGATTGTACAGCGTCTGTTGTCAGTGGATATGAGAATGGCACCGGGGAAAGACTCTATCTATCTTTTATCCGGAATAGCAGTATGTGCCGATTGTGGAGCACTTATGACACGAAAGGTGTCTACGGTAAAGGGGAAAAAAAGTATGTTTACTATATGTGTTCCAATAACAAGAAGAATAAGAAGTGCAGCTCCCATAGGATAAAAGAGGCAGACTTGGAAAGCCGTGTATTTGATACCTTGAGGGATATGACAGCAATACTTCTGGATGCAGATGAGGTAATAAAAGGAAGCTGGCAACAATGCCAATTTCAGAATAGACCAGAAAAAAGACAAAAGAGAGGATCAGTGCAAAAGAGAAAGAGATAACCAAATATAATCAGATGCTTGTTTCGCTTTATGAGGATTACCGAGATGGAATTGTTGATAAATCAGATTTTGCGATTATCAAGGAGAGTTTTGAGGTAAAAAAGGCCAGAGGCGGAAAAGGCAATCGACAGGTTGCAGAAGGAAGCGGAAAACATTGCTGCCGGGATTGAAAGAGATACCGAGTGGCTGGAAGAACACAGGAAATGGAAAACAATGCCTTCTCTTACCCGTAATGTGGTAGTGAGCCTTATACAGTCCGTAAAGGTATATGAGGGCGGTGATATAGAAATCGTACTGGACTGTGACGATGAATACAGAAAAATCGTTGCAAGAGCCGGGGAGCTGGAAAGACAGCATGATGCGGAAAGGCTGGTGGTTTAAATGGCAAGGAAGTCAAGAACACAGCCGAAACAATCCATCCTTACCGGATACGCTGAATGCTTTATCCAAAGTGTATAAGACTGCCATATATGTGAGGTTATCTGCGGAAAAAAGATGAAACGAGAGACAGAAAAACCCTGATCAATCAGAGAAATCTCATTAAGAACTTTGTGGATCAGCAGATGGATATGGAAGTTTATGACATCTATATGGACGATGAAATTTCCGGTACAACATTCGACAGACCGGAATTTGAGCGTATGATGTCGGATATGAGGGCAGGAAGGATCAACTGCATTGTCGTAAAGGATTTGTCCCGCTTGGGTAGAGATTACATTGAAACGGGCAATCTGGTAGAGCGTGTATTCCCGATGATGAATATCCGCTTTGTAGCGATTACGGATAATTATGATTCCTCAAAGAAAGACGCAGACCTTATGGTTGCGGTCACGAATATAGCCAATGATCTGTATGCTAAGGATATTTCAAAGAAAATATCTTCCAGTAAGCAGGAAGCGATGGAAAAAGGTATTCCAGTTGGCAGAGTGACTTATGGGTATAAGGTGGTTCTTGATGAAAACAAAGTCAGGGTAATGGTTGAGGATAAGGAAGCCGCAGATGTTGTAAGGTGGATTTTTAATGAGGCAGAAAAAGGTACACTGCATTCTGTGATAGCGGCAGAACTGAATGCGAAGCATATCCTTACACCTGCCCAGTACAGAGTAAGGCATAATATAGAGAAAAACTTGAAAAGCTGAGTGGAGTTAAGTGGACTGTTGATACATTGTCACAGATTTTAAAGAATGAAGTCTATATTGGAAGATATGTGACTGGTAAAGACAGGGTATGCCTGTACAGACACGAAAAGAGGCATACTCCCAATAAAGATGAGTGGTATGTTTTTGAAAATCATCATATTGCACTTATTGCAAAGGAACAGTTCTATGCGGTACAGAAGAATAAAAGAAAAAGGTAATAAAGCCAACAAAAAAGCAGACAGTGAATATGCTGAAAGGCAAAATCACCTGCGGCTGTTGTGGAAGCAGTATCCATATCCACCCTGAGAAATATGGAAAGGTTTATATGTGTACGCATAGAAAAAAGATATGGAAAGGATAGTTGTAACTGCCTGCCTGTAAAGGTAGACGATGTATATGCAGCGGTGCTTGCCGTTATAAAAGAGCAGATACAGGTCTTTGTTGACAGGGAAATGATATTAAAGGAACACCACAATGACAGCAGGGTAATCAGACAGGAACAGGTATATACGGAAGCCGTGAATAAGTGTGTCAAGGAAATGGACAGACTTATGGAATTAAAGAGCGGTCTGTATGCTGATTACACGGAAGATTTGCTTGATGAAAAGGAATATCTGCAACTGAACAGGGAGTATTCACAGCGTATTGAGAAATTGAAGATACAGGCTGATGAATACAGGCAGGCGGCAAGTCAGTATGAAAGTGCTGAAAAGACCGTTGCCCAGTTAAAAGCTGAAATGCTCCGTTTTAAAGGAAAACGCAAGTTGACGCAGGAAATGGTCGATTTGTTTGTTGCACAGGTACGCATATACGAAAACAAGAATCTTGAGATCGTTTTGAACTATGAAGATGAACTGAAAAAAAATTCGCAGAACTGAATATGGAAAGAGAGGCAGGATAATGGCTGAGAAAAGAAAATTAGCCTTTTATATCCGTCTCTCTGATGCGGATGAGGAGGTAAAAGAAGGAACAAAAGACGAAAGTATCAGTATTACAGGACAGAGAAAACTCTTGTATGCGTATATCAAGAAAACAGAGGAATTTGCAGGTTTTGAGGTACTGGAATACTTTGATGACGGATATTCGGGAACAATGTTCAATAACAGAGCAGAATTCCAAAGGCTCATACAGGACGCAGAGCTTGGAAGATTTGAATGTATCATAGTAAAAAGACTTTTCACGATTTGGAAGGGATTACCTTGAAGTAGGCAACTATCTGGAGTTTGTATTCCCTGCAATGGGAATGAGGTTTATTTCTGTCAACGATAATTATGACAGTGACAGTGAAACTTTGGTGTTACCGGAGGAATGGATGTAGCTTATAAGAATCTGATTTACCAGCTTTACAGTATGGATTTATCAAGAAAGGTAAAGAGTGCCAGAAGGACAAGAAATCTGAGCGGCGAATACACGGCATCATTTGTCTGCTATGGATACAAGAAAGATCCAGACGATAAGCATAAGCTGATAATAGATGAAGAAGCTGCAAAGGTTGTTGTGGAGATATTTTCACTGATCATTGCAGGATATAATGCAAGTGAGGTTGCCCGCATATTAAATGAGAGAAAAATCCCGACAAGAGTTCAAAACCAGTGGAAGAATGGAATCAATTATGTTCCGGTTCATAATAAAGGGGATTATATGTGGGATAATTCAGAAGTTATAGCGATTGTCCAGAATGAGCAGTACAAAGGAATAATGATCCAGAATAAATGTGAAACTGTTGGTTTTGGAGATAATAAGAAGGTTCGCAAACGAAATAAAGAGGACTGGTCTGTTGTAGAAGGTGCAATACCAAGAATAGTAAGCGATGAAATGTTTGATGAAGTCAATAAAATGCTACGGGTTGAAGCCAGAGGGATTGAAAAGAGTACAAAGAAACGTAAGAAAAATCTTTTTATCTGTCCCTATTGTGGAAGAAAGCTGATGAATTCCAGTGCAGTATGTACACCGAAGCTCCTCTGTCCAAAACGCAGGATGGTAAGGACTGGCGAATGTCAGCAGATTTTTATGCTGAAGTCAGAAGCACAGGACAAGGTGCTGGAAATCACAAAGGAAATCTGTAGAACACTTATACAGGAAGAAGAACTTAAAAAGGCATCAAAGGATAAAAGGAAGGTGACAAGCGATGAGTATTTGATTAGTGAGCTTAAAGCGGAGTATGACAGAATATCAAACAGCACAGTTTCTTGTTATCAGTCATACAGAGAGGGAAAGTACACAAAAGAAGAATATGTGCAGCTAAGAAAAACAAACCAAGAGCTGTTAGCTGATCTGGAGAATCAGATATCAGATTTGCAGGAGAAAGCTGCAAATCAGGAGCCTGACACAGAGGAGAAGATAGAACAGCTAACCCAGTATAGTATGCTGGAGCAGTATGACGGAGATGTACTTTCCAACATAATTGATAAGGTGCTCATTTACAACGACAAAGATATAGAGGTTGTGTTTAAGGGTGAGAACTTTATCCGAAATGCAGTGTAGTAAACAAAATGAGTAATACAGAAAGCCAGTAGTGAAAAAGCTGCTGGCTTCTTCTATGGGTAGTAACGAAAAAGGTTAATAGTAATAAACTATTCTGTACTTTAAAAAAATCAGTAAGGGTTTGATAGAATATGTACAGAAAAAAATAAAATTTTTTTTTGTCCCAGTCTTGACAGATGCAGGATACCCTACAGGGTATATTATTACATGGAAGAATCCGGATGTTAAGACAAAGGATGGAACAGTAGCAAATGGAAAGCATGTATTAATTGATGGACAACAGAGAATTACAGCATTGATGGCATCAATAGCAGGTCTTGAAGTGTTAGATGAAGATTTTAATAAGGATAGGGTTAAAATCGCATTTAACCCGCTTGCAACCGATTCAGATAAGAGATTTGCAGTACAAGATGCATCTCATTTAAAGGATAAAAAATGGATTCCAGATATTTCGGAAGTATTTAAAAATGATTTTGATCCATTTGAGTTTGTCCCTAAGTATTGTAATAATAATTTGGGTGTGAAACCCAATGAAGTAAATAATGCAATTATGAAGCTGAGAGGGATTGCAAATAGACAGATTGGAGTTATAGAGCTTGATCATTCTCTTGATATTGACGAAGTAACGGAAATATTTATTCGTATTAATTCTAAGGGAACTGCATTAAGCCAGTCTGATTTTGTTATGTCCAAAATGGCTGCAGATACGGTTCATGGAGGAAATATACTGCGTAAGGTTGTTGATTATTTTTGCCATTTAGCTGTAAAACCGGATTTTTTACCCTCAAATGATTAAAGATTTTTAGAATTTGAAAAAACAGAATTTGCATCTAAAATTAAATGGCTAGCTAAAGATAATGAGGATATTTATAATCCTGATTATAATGATATGCTTCGTGTCGCTTTTATGTATAGTTTTAATCGTGCAAAGCTCTCCGATTTAGTTAGCTTGCTTTCAGGTAGAGATTTTTGAAACACGTGAGTTTAAGGAAGAAATTGTAGAAGATTCATATAATAAACTTTGTGAAGGTATCAAAGTATTTATCAATGAACATAATTTTGAACAATTTGTATTGGCTATTAAAGGTGCTGGATTTAAATCTAGTAAGCAGCTCAATTCTCAGATGACACTTGATTTTGCATATATGTTATATCTTAAACTATTAAAAGATTCTTCAATACCACATGATCAAGTAAAGCATCATGTGCAAAAATGGTTTGTTCTTTCAACACTTACAGGAAGATATGTTGGATCGCCTGAGTCTGTAATGAGTAGGGATATTAGATTAATAAATGAAAAAGGTTTTATTAACTTCTTTTTATGAGATTGAAGCATCGGTTCTTTCAGATACATTTTGGGATATATCTTTGCCACAGAATCTAGAGACAACGTCAACTAATAGTCCGGCATTTAATACGTTTCTTGCAGCACAGATTAATCTTAATTGCAATTCATTATTTATGCATGGAACAATGATTTCAGATTTAATTAATATATCGAGATGTACATCATATATTTCCTAAGGCATATTTGAAAAATAATGGCATTGATACAAAGGGGAGGTATAATCAGGTTGCAAATTTTACGTATCTTGATACTCAAGTGAATAAAGCTATAAGTGATGATGCCCCGAATATATATTTTCAAAGTGCATTGGAACAGTGTGACAAGAAGAACATTGCATTTGGAAATATATTTGAAAGAGATGCTCTTATGAAGAATCTTAGTGAGAATGCAATTCCAGAAAGCATTGTATCAATGACTGTAGAGAACTATGATGATTTCTTGGCTGATAGAAGAAAGCTGATGGCACAATTGATGATGAGATATTACAAGGGACTATAGATTATTCTATTGTTTTAGTAAATAAAACAGTAAGGGAGAAGAAGGTGAGATTTTATGGATATAAAGCAACTAATTGGGGAACTACAGACTATGATAAAAAAAGATTGCACTTGAGAGAAAGAACAACCAAGTTTTTATCGGTGGATTGTGGTTGATAATCTTATGAAAAATAGATATAATTATATTGTAAGAAAAGTAAGGAATTCATTACTTGGGAAGGAGGTTTTTGTATGGAATTAGCAAAGGTAACATCAAAAGGGCAGATAACAATACCTATTGAAATTAGAAAAAAAAAAACTTGGAATTAAGAATGGCGATAAGATATTGTTTGTGGAAGAGTCTGGAAGAGTGTATATGATGAATTCATCTATGGATGCACTTCGTGAAGCACAGAGATCATTTGCAGGAGAGGCAGAAAGACTCGGACTTAAAGACGATGATGATGTAATGGAAAAATGATAAAATCTCTTAGGCAGGAAAGTGTGGTGAAGTAGATGAGAATTATGCTTGATACCAATGTATTGATATCGGCATTACTTTTCCGGGGACTAAGATGGATGCAATGATGAACTATATATTTACTAACCATCAGCTTGTGTTGTCATCTTACGTTGTAGATGAGTTAAAAAATGTAGTCGAGGAGAAAGTTTCCCGGAAAAGAAATGATAATCAACAAATTACTTATGATGATGAGCTTTGAGTATGTTTACACACCGGTAGTATGGAAAGTGGACTATTTAATATCAGAGATATCAAAGATTATCCAGTACTTTATACGGCTATTATTGAGGATGTTGATATTCTTGTGACAGGAGATAAAGATTTTTCAGATATAGATGTCGAGAAGCCGAAAATTATGTCTCCAACACAGTTTATGGAGAATTTTTTAGAAGAATGGTAAAAATGTTCGGGGATTATAAAAACACTCAAAATCAGCTATACCTGATATGGTATAGCTGATTTTTATAAAAAATTAATATGACCCCGTTTGCTTTGTAGACTGGCAGAATGCAGAAGAGTCTTTAACAGCTTTTTCTCTTTACAATTTCTGTACTTATTTCAATTTTTACATGGCTTGCAGAGGTAGAATTTATTATCTCTGCAAGCCTTTTTACTGCAATTTCACCCATGTACTGCTTCGGCACATCCACAGTCGAAAGAGGCGGTGTAATGTAGGTACACATTGGCATATCATCAAAGCCTATTACTGATATGTCTTCAGGGATACGATAGCCTTCCTCTGAAAGTGCACGCATAGCTCCGGCAGCAATCAGGTCATTGTCGGCAAAGTAGCATCGGACAAGCTCATCATCGCTTTTTATAACTGCCTTCATATCACAGTAAGCCCCGTCAACTGAAGGGGAGAGGTGATGTACGACTGAGCGCGAGGTTGACATACCGTTTTTGCGTATTGCTTTATAGAAGCCGTCGGCTCTTTCCTCAAAGCCGGTTATACTGTATGCGGAATGCAGATATCCGGGTTGTGCATGTGTTTGCTTGATCAGGTAGTCTGTGGCAAGATAGGCACCCTGAAGGTTATTTATAGTCACGCAATCGAGGTTTAAGGCTTCGAAATAGTTGTCTATTAGCACAACAGGCAGACCGCACCTTGTAAAGGGCTTTATGTCATGCTCTTCCATCTCGGTTCCAAGTAGCAGGATACCCTTTGCTCCAAGCCTTTTCCACTCAGATAGCAAAGCCTCAATATCGTCATTTTCGTATATGTAGCTGATATTCAGGTAGTAGTGGCAGTGCCTGCAGCCCAAATCAATACCCTCTGACAGCTGTGAAAAGAATGGAACATCCTGTACCAAAACGCCGTGCTCTGTATGTGTGTAAACAGGAGAATTAGGAACTACAGCGCCATTCTTTCTGTATATTACAAAATATAATGTGCCATTGGAGGCCGGAGCTTCATTGGTATTTGATATTCTTGAAAAATCATATCCGGCAGAGGCCGCAGCTTCGAGCACACGTTTTCTGGTGAATGTGCTGACACCGGGCTTATTATTAAGTGCCATCGATATAGCTGCTTCAGAAAGATTAAGTTGTTTGGCAAGTTCTTTTGCTGTGATAGACATGGCATGGCTCCTTATGTTTTATTTGTCTCATTATAACATGACAATATAGTATTAACATTATAATTTAGTAAATTAAGTTGAAAAATACACTAAATTTACTAAATTATAGGTATCAATTAAGCTGGACCGGATATATACTTAGCACATAAGAACAATTAATCTGTCCGATGGGGCATATGAGAGAAGGAGATTTACACTATGAACAATATTCCAAAAATGAAAATCGGTATAGTTGCGGTAAGCCGTGACTGTTTTCCGGAAAGTCTGTCAGTAAACAGAAGAAAAGCACTTGTCGATGCATACGCTGCAAAATATGATGCAGCAGACATATACGAGTGTCCTGTATGTATCGTGGAGAGCGAAATACATATATGGTACAGGCACTTGAGGACATAAAGGCAGCAGGCTGCAATGCACTTTGTGTTTACCTTGGAAACTTTGGACCGGAGATTTCAGAGACTCTTCTTGCAAAGCACTTTGACGGACCAAAGATGTTTGTTGCAGCAGCAGAGGAAACACAGGAGAACTTAATTCAGGGACGTGGAGATGCATACTGTGGTATGTTAAACGCAAGCTACAATCTGGCACTCAGAAATATAGGAGCATATATTCCGGAGTATCCTGTGGGCGATGCAGATGACTGCGCAGATATGATACATGAATTCCTGCCAATAGCAAGGGCTATATACGGACTTAATAATCTTAAGATTATTTCATTCGGACCAAGACCACTCAATTTCCTTGCATGCAATGCACCAATCAAGCAGCTCTACAACGTGGGTGTTGAGATTGAGGAAAATTCAGAGCTTGATTTGTTTGAGGCATTTAACAAGCATGCCGGTGATGAGAGAATACCGGATGTGGTAAAGGACATGGAGAGGGAGCTTGGCGAGGGCAACAAAAAGCCTGAGATTCTTGAGAAGCTTGCACAGTATGAGCTCACACTTTTAGACTGGGTTGATGAGCATAAGGGCTACAGAAAGTATGTGGCAATCGCAGGAAAATGCTGGCCTGCCTTCCAGACACAGTTTGGATTTGTACCATGCTATGTAAACAGCCGTCTTACAGGAAGAGGTATCCCGGTTTCATGTGAGGTGGATATATATGGAGTGCTCAGTGAGTTCATCGGAACCTGCGTCAGCGAGGATGCGGTAACACTTCTTGACATCAACAACTCAGTGCCGAAGGATATGTACAAGGAGTCAATTGAGGGCAGATTTGACTACAAGCATACAGACACATTTATGGGCTTCCACTGTGGAAACACCTGTTCAAGCAAGGTTTGCAACCCACAGATGAAGTATCAGATGATTATGGCAAGAAGCCTTCCTATAGAGGTGACAAACGGAACTCTCGAGGGAGATATAGTGCCGGGAGATATTACATTTTACCGTCTCCAGTCTACAGCAGACTGTAAGATTCGCGCTTATGTGGCTCAGGGCGAGGTGCTTCCTGTTGCAACACGTTCATTCGGCAGTATCGGAGTGTTTGCGATAAAGGAGATGGGACGTTTCTACCGTCATGTGCTTATTGAGAAGAATTATCCTCATCACGGAGCTGTAGCCTTCGGTCATTACGGAAAAGCCCTTTTTGAGGTATTTAAATATATTGGCGTGCCAGTTGAGGATATTAACTACAACCAGCCGGCATCACTGCCATACAAGACAGAGAATCCTTTCTGTTAGTGGGGTCTGAATAGTTACGTTATCTGATGTAAACATATTACGTGAATGGAGAATAGATATGCTATATATAGGTGTGGATTTAGGCACAAGTGCAGTAAAGCTTCTGCTCATGGATGAGAGCGGAAAGGTATTAAATATAGTCTCAAAGGAGTATCCAATCAGCTTTCCAAAACCGGGCTGAGGTCAGAGCAGAATCCATGTGACTGGTGGGGAGCAGACCGTGGCTGGGCTGATAGAGCTGACTAAAGATTTTGACAGGAGCGCTGTTGCGGGAATCAGCTTCGGCGGTCAGATGCATGGACTTGTTGTATTGGATGAAAACGACAATGTAATAAGACCTGCTATACTTTGGAATGACGGAAGAACACAGAAGGAGACAGACTATTTAAATAATGTAATAGGAAAAGAAAAAGCTGTCTGAGCTCACCGGAAATATAGCGTTTGCCGGATTTACGGCGCCAAAGATTTTATGGCTAAAAGCAAATGAACCGGAAAACTTTGCCAGAATAAAAAAGCTTATGCTGCCAAAGGATTATATTGCATACCGCATGACAGGTGTATTTAGTACCGATTATTCTGATGCATCGGGAATGCTTCTTCTGGATGTCAAAAATAAGTGCTGGTCAAAGGAGATGCTTGACATATGCGATGTAAGAGAGGAGTGGCTTCCTGGGCTTTATGGAGAGCAGTGAAAAGACAGGCACTCTGAAAGCTGATGTGGCATGTGAGCTTGGCTTTCCTAAAGACTGCATAGTTGCAGCCGGGGCAGGAGATAATGCGGCTGCAGCTATAGGCACAGGTACGGTTGGAGCCGGAAAGTGCAACCTCTCTCTTGGAACAAGCGGCACACTTTTCATTACAAGTGATGAGTTCAGAGTGGATTCGCACAATGCGCTTCATTCGTTTGACCATGCTGACGGCGGCTATCATCTGATGGGCTGCATGCTCTCGGCTGCAAGCTGCAACAACTGGTGGATGAAGGATATCCTTCATTCCGATGACTTTGTGAATGAGCAGAAGCCTCTTGAGGAGGATGGCAGACTTGGTGAGAATCATGTGTATTTTTCTGCCTTATCTGATGGGAGAGCGCTCTCCGCACAATGATCCGTCTGCAAGGGCAGCGTTTATCGGGATGAGCATGGATACTGACAGAGCCGACATGCTGCAGGCTGTGTTTGAGGGGGTGTGGCATATGGTCTTCGAGATTCACTTGAGGTGGCAAAGAGCCTTGGTGTGGCACCAAAAAGCACAACAATCTGTGGTGGGGGTGCAAAGAGTGTGCTTTGGAGAAAGATAGTTGCAAACGTCATGAATATGCAGGTTGACACGGTAGAGGTCGAGGAAGGACCGGCATACGGCGGTGCAATACTGGCTGCAGTTGCAAACGGCTGCTTTGAAAATGTGGAGGCTGCGGCAGCGGCTATTGTGAGAAAGAAGGATACAACCATGCCAAGTCCACAGCTTGTCGAAAAAATATGAGAAGGGCTATGCAAAATTTAAGCAGTTTTATCCTGCATTAAAGGGCAAATATTAGTCATTTCGTAGAAAATTAAATTTGGTGTTGTAAAGTGGTGCAAATTCATGTATCTTATTATAAGGAAATGAATTTTGCACCACTTTTTTATGCATAATTAGCACTTATAAAACACGTAATTGCCGATTATATCAATGCAAAATGAATTTTTTGCTAAAAGAAATTGCAAAATGATATAACAGATATATCAAATATGCATTTCAGGCGGGGATGATATGGATTTATTTGATTACATGAGAGAACAGAATAAGGAGACAAGCGGTCCCTTAGCTTCTAGGATGCGTCCGACAACACTTGATGAGGTGGTCGGGCAGCAGCACATAGTTGGGAAGGACAAGCTTTTGTATCGTGCGATTAAAGCCGATAAGCTCAGCTCCATCATCTTTTACGGGCCGCCGGGCACCGGAAAGACTACTTTGGCAAAGGTCATAGCCCACACTACTAGTGCTGAGTTTATGCAGATTAATGCAACCTCTGCAGGCAAGAAGGACATGGAAGAGGTCGTGGAGCAGGCGAAGAATAATCAGGGAATGTATCAGAAGAAGACGATTCTTTTTGTCGACGAGATCCACCGCTTCAACAAGGGGCAACAGGATTATCTGCTTCCGTTTGTGGAGGATGGCACCATTATTCTGATAGGAGCTTACCACTGAGAATCCTTACTTTGAGGTAAACGGTGCTTTGCTTTCACGCTCAGTTATTTTTGAGCTTAAAAAGCTGTCAACGGATGATATAAAGGTACTTCTTAAGAGAGCACTGACTGACACAGAAAAGGGCATGGGTGCATACAATGCACAGATAGATGATGATGCACTTGATTTCCTTGCAGATGTGTCAAACGGAGATGCGAGAGCGGCGCTCACAGCGATAGAGCTTGGTGTACTGACCACGGACAGGTCAGACGATGGCATCATTCATATCACTATCGATGTGGCGAGCGAATGTATACAAAAAAGAGTTATCTCCTATGATAAGAAGGGGGATAACCATTACGATACCATCTCTGCTTTTATAAAGAGCATGCGCGGCTCAGACCCGGATGCGGCGGTCTATTATCTGGCGAGGATGCTTTATGCCGGAGAAGATGTGAAATTTATCGCAAGACGAATCATGATACTTGCGTCGGAGGATATAGGCAATGCAGAACCCGATGGCTATGGTTGTAGCGGCATCGGCGGCGGCAGAGGTCGAGCGCGTTGGAATGCCGGAGGCACAGATTATTCTGTCACAGGCTGTCACATACATGGCATGCGCGCCAAAGAGCAATGCATCATATAATGCGATATCGGCAGCAATGAGCTGCGTGAAGCAGACTAAGACACCGGCTGTTCCGGCACATCTGCAGGATGCCCATTATGGTGCGGCAGAAAAGCTCGGGCACGGAGTCGGGTACAAATACGCACACGACTATCCAAATCACTATGTGAAGCAGCAGTATCTGCCGGATGGCCTTACAGACAGAGTGTTTTACAAGCCTACGGATATAGGCTATGAGGCAAAGATAAAAGCACACATGGATGAGCTTCACAGAGACTGTGATACATGAAAGTGCATAGATGAAGCTTGAATAATTGCAAATAGTTGATAATAACATAAATATTTAGAAAAATCAGACCAGGAGGATCTTTAAATGAAAAAAGTATACAGAAATGACAAAGGACGAGTTAATGCAGGAAAAGACAGCACTTGAGGCTGAGTACGAGAAGATTAAGAATCTTGGCTTAAGCCTGGACATGTCGCGTGGAAAGCCGGGAGCAGACCAGCTTGACCTCTCACTCCCTATGCTCGATGTTTTGAAATCAGACAGTGATATGAAAAGTGAATCAGGACTTGATGTGAGAAACTATGCATGTCTGGACGGAATTCCTGAGGCAAAGGCCCTTATCGCAGGCATGGTAGGAGCAAAGCCTGAGCAGGCTATAGTATATGGAAACTCAAGTCTCAATATCATGTATGATCAGGTTTCACGTGCATTTATCTTTGGTCTTTGCGGCAATACACCATGGTGCAAGCTTGACAAGGTGAAGTTCCTCTGTCCTGTACCGGGCTATGACAGGCACTTTGCAATCACAGAGGAGTTTGGAGTTGAGATGATAAACATTCCTATGACTGAGGATGGTCCTGACATGGATATGGTTGAGAAAATATGTCAATAACGATGCCTCTGTAAAGGGAATCTGGTGTGTTCCAAAATACTCTAACCCACAGGGTGTTGTATACTCTGATGAGACAGTTGAGCGCTTTGCAAAGCTTAAGCCTGCAGCAGATGATTTTAGAATCTTCTGGGACAATGCATACACAGTTCATCATCTCTATGATGATAAGCAGGCAGAGATTCCAAATATCCTTGAGCTCTGCGAGAAAGAGGGAAACCCTGATATGGTATTTGAGTTCTGCTCAACAAGTAAGGTAACATTCCCTGGTGCAGGCTTGGCAGGTATATGCACATCTGAGAAAAACCGTGAGGATATCAAGAAGCGCCTTACTATACAGACAATCGGACACGACAAGATTAATCAGCTTCGTCATGCGAGATTCTTTAAGGATGTAGATGGTATCAAGGCTCATATGGCAAAGCATGCAGCTCTTATCAGACCTAAATTCGAGCTGGTTGAGAATATCCTCACAGATGAAATTGCTTCAAAAGAGGCATCGGAACATGGGTTAAGCCGCTTGGTGGATACTTCTTCGGATTTGAGGCTCTTTCAGGCTGTGCAAAGGAAATCGTTGCAAAGTGCAAGGAAGCTGGTGTCACAATGACAGGTGCAGGCTCTCCTTTCCCTTACAAGAAGGATCCGGATGACAGCGTGATAAGAATTGCTCCGACATATCCATCACTTGATGAGTTGAAAAAAGGCTGCAGAGGTGTTTGTTGTTGTCACACGTCTTGTCAGCGTAAATAAGCTGCTCGAGGCATAAAATCACTGTTATGTCTTAACGGACAGACGTGCAATTCACTGTTATGTCTTAACGGATAGATATGCAATTCTCTGTTATGTCCTAACTGGTAGACTTATAATTGGCATATTTATCTAAAATAAGTATGTGATATATGTATAAAAAAAACTAAATGAATATTTGTGCACATTTTTTTTCGGGATTTGGTATTTACAAATCCCGATTTTTGTGTAAGATATAAATATCTTTTTTTAAATTATGTCTTGCATATGTTCTATGCAGGTTTCTTTTTGTGGCATTTCGGCCACTATTTTTTTTTTCCCTTTATTTTTAGTTTCATATATTTGATTTTTGATTTTATTTAACACTATTATTTTATTATTTAACACTATTATTTTAGACTTAGATGAAGAAAGGATTTAAATATTATGAAGGAAATTTTTTTCAGGAATATGGCGGAATACTCATAACAGTTGTAGCTATTTTATCAATCATCCTCGTTGTAACAGCGGTTATAGGCTCTGATGCAACAGGCATAGTAGGAAAAGACATTTAGTGATCTGATTACAAACTTTTCAAATCATGCCAATATGAGTGTCAAATAAGAGGTGGTACATGGAGCTTGGAAAAAAGAATATTTTGGACCGCTTTGGAGCTTTGTAGCCAGCAACGAGATAACGGATATAGATTATAACGGCAAAGAAATATGGCTTACAAATATATTCAATGAGCGTTTCAGAGCCAATCAGGCAGTTTGTCACACAGTATATGACACCTGCTTTTGTGGAGCAGTTTACACAGCGCATCGCCAATGTCGTAAGCAGACAGTTCAATAAGAGAAATCCGGAGCTTGAGGCCGAGACGAGCGAGCATGGTGTGACGATACTGCATGAATCGGTTGCGAAGTCGGGCAGGAGCATCAGCATACGAAAGACACCGCCGCTTATCAGACTGACAGCAGAATCTGCAATTGCTGAGAAATTCTGCTCGGAGGAGCTTTTAGCTGTACTGATAAACTGCGTAAAGACCAAGATGAATATCACCTTTTGCGGGATGCCGGGCATCGGAAAGACGGAGTGCGTGAAGTTTTTTTCACAGTTTATACCGGCGAATGAGCGCGTGATTACAATTGAGGATACTCTTGAGATACGTTATGCCGAGACAAATCCGGGCAAGGACTGTATAGAGATGAAGGTGAGTGAGGATGTGTTTGGCTACTCTGAGGCTATCAAGTCATGTCTTAGAATGAAATCCAAAGTGGATTATGCTCTCAGAGGCACGCTCAAAGGAGGTAAAATATCTGCTGCAGAGCTGGAGCACAGGTGTGCGTGGCATGACGACTCTCCATACAGATGATGTGCGCAATATACCGGACAGAATACTCAATATGCTAGAGAGCCGTGTGGATGCAGAGCGTATGGAGAATGACATATATCAGGCACTTGATGTGGGAATTTTGATCCGCAAGAGAAGAAATGAAGACGGAGTGGTGTACAGATACATAGACCAGGTGTGCTTTTTCTACAGGGAAAACTATACCAATCATGTGTTTATGCTTGTATCAGACGGACAGATAGTGACTCACGATATACCAAAGGTCATACTTCGCAGATTTAAAAGAGAGGGTGTGAATGAGCCGTTTGGCGAGTCCTTTGTCAATGAGATAAGGATGAATGAGGCCATGATGAGTCAGGAGAGGGAGGCTTAGGAATGACGTATATATTGATTTTTTTTGACATATGTGCTGCATCTTCTGCTCAAGTTAAACTGGGTGTGTACAGCTGTGGTACTTGTTTTTCTTCTTGTTATGCAGCATTTTCACCGAATCAAAGGCCAAAGATTTCAGGAAGCGCGAAAGCGCTTTCTGGATGTATCGCTGTATATTGACACCCTGCTGTATTCGTTTTTGAAGGAGCAGAAGATAATCCGTGCATTTGAGGATGTAAAGAGCACACTGGCAGATGGTCATATGAAGGAGACTGTGAGCAGGGCTATTGATCATATGATGCTCACGTTTGATGAGACAGAGGTGTTTGTGGATGCTATGAGGATTATCGAAGATGAGTACAAGTGCAACCGAATAGTAAATGCACACGAGTTTATGGCACACGCTGAGTACTATGGCGGTGATATTAAAGAATCAGCCAGGATACTGCTTAAGGATAAGAGTGCATGGGAGCGCAGGATACTGCGCAATATAGAGGACAGACAGAGGATGTTTCATCAGATTATCCTGTCAGTTGTGCGACCTCTGTTATCATTAGTGGAATCATACTTTATCTGCCGGTTTTGAGCATGGATATCAGCAGCAATATCATTGTGCAGATACTGTCTGCAGCTCTTATAGTGCTTGATGATTTAATCATACTCTGGGGGCAGAAATTTCTTGAAGTGGATTATCTTGGAATTGATCTGCTGCCGGAAGATGATAAGCATGCCAAAAAAAGCTTGAGGAATACAAGGCATACAATCCGGCAAAGGAGCTTCGTACGTCAATTCTTATGGCTGTTATACCGGCGTTGGCCAGTGCATTTTTACTGTATACTGACAGACAATGGCCGGCTGTGGCAGCTATGGGAGCAGCTCTTATATGTCTTAATCAGCACCGTATAGGTCACAGGCTTATGAAGAAAAAAATCTGATAGCGGATGTAAAGAGTGCATTTCCCAAGTGGCTGATGGACCTCGCCCTATTGATTCAGAGTGAAAATGTGCAGGTAGCCATACAGAAGTCGAGAGAGCATATACCGGTGATACTTAAGGAAGAGGTAAATACGCTTGTGGAGAGACTGGACGTGGAGCCGGAGAGCTCTGACCCGTATCACAGATTTCTTGACTGTTTGAACCTGCCGGAGATAAACGCAGCCATGGGCATGCTGTATGCTGTTTCGATTGGAAATAGTGGCAATTGCGGAAGTCAGATTGATGAGCTGATTACGAAGAATCTGGAGATGCTTGATGTAGCAGACACCGCGAGGCTTAAGGATAAGACTGCCGGCATGTATCTTTTGTTTTTGGCTCCTGTTATCACAGCATCATTTAAGATGATAGTTGATATGGCTATTTTCCTTATAAGCTTTTTATCATACAAGGTAGTGTAGGGGGTGTGTTGTGAGTCAGATAATGAAGACCTTTTTAGGGGTGTTTTTGATTATGTTTATGGTGGTTACATCATCAGGTGTGCTGTCGGGATTTATGACTGTCGTTGAGGCACAGAACCTACATGCGCAGATTATCAATGAGCTTGAGGACAGTGATTATGACAGTTCGGTTGCGCAGACCTGCTTTGAAAATGCATCAAAAGTCGGAGATACACTGGAGCTTAAACTGTATATGACAGACAATTCCATAAGGACAGTCACAGACGCATCACAAATCGCTTCGTCAGATGAGATAGAAAAGGCAAGAGTGGAGCTTAAGTTCACTTACGCGGTAGCATTTTTCGGAATAGAGCAGGAGCATGTGCTGAGCGGATATGCGTTGTAGTACTTTTTCTTGTGGATATGGCTGTATAAGAGGAGGAAAACAGATGGAGCTTTTAATAGAAGAATTGGGAGGAAGCGTTATTATGCTTCTTTTTAGGCAGTGGAGTAATCGGTGTGCTCGTGTATGTGTCTACTCTGCTGTGATAGTAACTGAATTGATTAAAAAGTATGTAAAGGTAAGAGAAAATGAAAGAAGTATTCAGACAGTATGGAGGCGTGCTGATTGCAGCGGCCGCCACAAGTGCATTTCTCGTGTTGATGGGAAAATATTGTGCTGGCTCAGGGAGGCATGCTTGCGCAGCTTATAAATATATGGGGTAACAGTGCAATTTAAATAATCAGGAGACTATAGATGAAGGAGATAATGCAGACATATGGAGCCATGATAGTGGCGGTGGTTGTGGGAATTGCGCTGCTGTCGGGATTTGGGGCTCTGAAGAACAAAAAATGAGTGTGGCATTTGCGCCACAGGATATATTGAGCAGCGATAGCGCAAACGACAGCTATGACAACATGAAAAATATACCGGTTCCGGGTATTGAGCTAAAGGAGAAAATGCGTCAGAATGCAGTAAGCTACAGTGTATATGACCTGCTTGATGTTACAGCGCATGAGGATAATCTGGATAAGCTTGAAGTTTATGCCCTGTATGATTCGGGCAGAAATGACTGTACAGGCAGCATATCAGCCGATGGCTCGTCACTTAGCTTTCCGGATTATGGTGTGTATGATATGCATGTCAGGATAACCTGCAAAAACGGCACAAGGGGATCATGTGAGGATAAGTATTCCAATTAATAGAAAGGTAGCGGATATATAAAATGAAAAATGAAAAACAACACAGACTTTTATTCATTATACCGGCAGTGACAATAGCAATAATTCTTATCATATGTATAGCAGTGGCAGTAAGCTCAAAATCAGGAGAAAAGGGGAAGAAAAAGGATTCCCGGTCTGTCAGTGTGACTGAAAATACGCAGGGTATTGTAGCAGAAAGCGAGACGCTTGAGCTTGTGAAAAGGGATGCATTGAAGGAAACAAATGTAGTTGATAAAGATAATAAGCAAAATAACGGTACGCAATCAGATATAAATGATAATTCCGCACCGGCAGCCGGTAATTCAGATAATGCAAATACATCGTCAGATAAATCTTCTGACAAATCATCAGAAGACAAAACAGCAGCAGATAAAAAAGACATCGACAGGCAACAATAACACATCGACAGGCAGCAATAACACACAACAACCTGCAGGTAACGATTCAAAAAACCGGCAGCATCAAATCAGACAGTCGCACCTGAGCCGGCTCAAAGTGAGCCCGCGCAGCCGGAAGCACCTAAAAATGAGTATGTTGCACCGGGATGGATATTTTATGGCAGTAAGGCTGGAAATGGCATGAGTGGGGGAGCAGAAGGCGTATATTGATTCGTTGGTGAAACAGTGGACAGATGGAAGTATATCTGATTCATATTTAGCGGAACAGATTGCACATAAGATGAAAGAAGAGTGGGGATTATCATTGAATTCAGTAGGAATTTCTGGTGATGACAGATGTATTTATCCGTCAAAAAATGAGATACCTAATTATAATGAGGCTCTAGCTGAGTCATATGGACTTTATAATTTTACAGGCCTGTATACTAAAGGAGAATATGATGAATACGGATATCTGATATGCTATATGTGGGGAGTTGGTATTTTTTTTAGTTATGAAAGAATTTTTAAAGAAGTTAATAGTAGGAGTATTGCTAATTATATGTATAGGGGTTAAATTTTGAGAAAAGTAATATTATTGCAGATGAATGGAGTGAGCCGGTTAAGTTTTATAATAGTTACGGAAACAGTGCAGTTTTTTTAAGCCTACAAACATATATGAGGGCGATATTTATTTTTGTTCAGCAGGAAATACATCTACTTCAGGAACAAAATATAGGACAATAGGCTACAAAATGAGTGTAAAAAAATAGTAGTGGGAATGTTATTCAGACCATTTATTATCAAATGGGTGGAAGCTACATGACACTTAAATGTCAAGCAAAGTCAGGTGGGAAGGAATATATGATGTACAAAATTCCTTTGAGATATGTTAAAAAACAGAATGAATCAAGAATCCCTTAATGCCCTTAGCTCCGGCTCATGCACCATCATCCTCGATGCCTGCATGGTGCTTCGAGTAAATGGCAAGAACAAGGGTGGCATGAATGATAATGGTCTTTCCTGGGGAAAGGTTTATACTACATATGCAGGTATATCCAAAGCGGCAAAACTGGACGGACAGCGCACTCTCAGCATTGTATTCGTATTATGGCAAGACGGTGAGAGGACTGTTTCATACAATTGATGTCAGGAAGTCTACAGGCATAAGCAGTGTATCAGGGGGGAGGTACATACTGCTATGGTACATATGTGACAATCAGTGCAAGCAGTTCTGCCGGATATGATTTCACGAATTGGAACAATGATTCGTCAATGAGCTCATCATCATATGGTTTTTATGTGAATTCGGGTGGTACTTATACGGCATACGCAAAGGCAGGTACTATAGCTGTGACATTCTGGCGGAATACGAGTGCGTCTGATTCAGAAAAGACCTCAAAGAGCTACACATATGGAGGCATCAATCAGGCTTTTCCGGCTGTGGGCTGGCAGATGGCCGGGTATCATATGAATGGCTGGGGAAATAATTCGTATGATACGACTGTCGGATATCCGTTATTGTGTGGTGTGGCAAACAGCTGGATTGAGTCAAACAGACCGTCGAAAAAATATATACGCAGTATGTCAGGAAAATGAGTGTACCATAGAATATGATACCGGTGTATCTGCCACTGTGAAGTATAGTGATACGGTGACATTGCCAAGCCAGCATATGTGTATAGGCTGGATTTTTAGGAGAAGAGTATCCTGATATAAAATATACGCCGGGAGAGAGTATACAGGTAGCTGATTTATGCAGGATACTGGGGATAGAGTATACAGATAAGGCGGTAATACGTATGTATGCACTTTGGGAGCATGAGCCTACCATAGAGGCGGATGATATGTTCTTTTCGATAAAGCAGGCAAGGAATGGCGGTATAACAGAGCAGTTGATAGGAAGCCTTATATCTGCAACGGATGTGGAGGATGGTGATATTGCGTTTGGCGATAACGAGATAAATTATCTGAAAGTGAAAAATTTTGATGGCCGTAAAATAGAAAGTGCACGTGACAAGGATATCATAGAGATAGTGCTTGAGGCAAAGGACAGCTATGGAAATATCACGCAAAAAGACTATATCCATCACATTTACAGATACTCAGGTCAAGGAGAGAACCAAAGCCTTTGGAAAGATTAGATTCATAAGCGAAAAGTATTATGGCAAAAATAAAGCAGGAGGCCTCATGGAGAACTCCCGCTGGTTAAACGATCCTGAGCTTAATTCTCTTCTTCGGGAGGCTTTGGCAATTTGATATAGACCTTTCCGATTCGGCTTTTATCAACAGCCTCTATGATGGCACAAGGAATCATGTGAGGATAGGTGTTCCAATTAATAGAAAGGTAGCAGGCGTATAGAATGAAAAAATGTTGTACTTGGAATAATAGGCTGTCTTATTGTATTATATACAGCGATGCTTGGGCTTAGTGTATACAATATGACAGTCAGGGAGAACCAGATGGAAAAAGAGTCTGTCATTAGCACTTTCGGGTGCTATGAACAGATATTACGAGCCAAATATGTATATCGTGGATAAAAAGCCCGTCAGCAGCTATGATGTGGAAAAAGCTGTCATAGAGGACATTAATGAGAGACTTACAGCAGGCGGTACTGCAATTGCCACAGTCTATGTATGTGATATGGAAAAGGGCATTATTTCAGCAGGAATAGAGGAGGAGTTCAAGCTTCCTACAGGTGTGACAAAGAAAATAAGCTGCAAAAAAAGACTATTGTAGCAGATCAGCCAATGGAGGATAACTAACGTATGAAGAATGGTATTTGTATTACAGCAAAAATAAAGCGGGAGGTCTCATGGAGAACTCCCGCTGGTTAAACGATCCTGAATTTAATTCTCTTCTTCGGCAGGCTTTGGCAATTTGATATAGACCTTTTCGATTCGGTTTTTATCAACAGCCTCTATGCGGAGAAGGATATTGTCATCAGTGATGATTATTTCATTTTTTTTTCAGGCAGGTGGTCAAGCTTTTCAAGGCAGTAGCCACCGATTGTGTCATAGTCGTCTGATTCGAGGTGCAGACCAAGCTCATCGCTTACATCCTCTCGAGATTTGCAGAGCCAAGAACTATGTATTCGTAGTCATTTATTCTTGTGATATCATCCTGCTCGTCAGAGTCGTATTCATCACGAATCTCACCGACTATCTCCTCTAAGAGATCCTCAAGTGTGATGAGTCCGGCTGTGACACCGTATTCATCTAAGACAATGGCAAGCGATATAGATGATTCGCGCATTTCGAGAAACAGATTCGCTGTATTCTTGTGCTCATATGTAAATTAAGGCTCACGCATGATATTCCTGATGGAAAAATGCTCTTTATCCTCATCCTTAAGGAGTAGCAGATCCTTCACATTTACAATACCGATTACGTTGTCAGTGCTTTCGTCATACACAGGGAGTCTAGTGAATTTATCCTCTCTGAATATGGAAATCAAATCATCATAAGTAGAATCAACATGGACAAACGTCATATCAATACGCGGAACCATGACCTCCTTGGCCTCGGCATCTCCAAAATCGAATACATTGTGAATCATATCACGCTCTCTTCATCCTCGATGACACCGTCCTCCTGTCCTACATCAACGATTGTACGAAGCTCCTCCTCGGTCATGACGCGCTTGGCATCGCTTTGTCTTATTCCGAAGAGGAAAATGACTCCGAGTGAAAGCTTGTTGATGATAAATATTACAGGTGTCAGCACTACCATGAGCACTGATATAAAGCCTGCGATTGAGAGTGAAATCTTGTCAGCCTTTATGGTCGCAAGTGTCTTCGGAGAGACCTCTCCGAAGATCAGTATGAGGAATGTAAGTATTCCGGTTGCGACACCTGCTCCAACGCTGCCAAACAGCTTGATGGCAAGCGAGGTGGTGAGCGATGATGCTGAAAGATTTACGATGTTGTTGCCGATAAGGATGGCTGAGAGCATCTTTGGAGAGTTCTCAGTCACCTTGAGCACCTTTTTGGCTTTTGTGTTGCCAGCCTCAGCCAGGGTTCTCATACGTATTTTGTTTACGGTAGTAAGAGCGGTCTCCGAAGATGAAAAAAATGCGGAGAGTGCTAATAGTATTAATAAGAATATAATCTGCGATATGTCGTCAGCGTCCAAATATTTTACCTCGTTATATGAATTAATAAATGTGTTTATTTATCGTCTGTGCTGTAGTTAGGAGCCTCTTTTGTGATGTGGATATCATGAGGGTGGCTCTCCTTGAGAGAAAGCAGCAGTAATCTTGACAAACTGTCCGTTCTCCTTAAGATCTTCGATTGTCTTGCAACCGCAGTAGCCCATTCCTGAGCGGATACCACCAACAAGCTGGAATACTGTATCCTCAAGAGTACCCTTGTAAGCTACACGACCCTCAACTCCTTCAGGAACGAGCTTCTTAGCGCCCTCCTGGAAGTAACGGTCCTTGCTTCCGTTTTCCATGGCAGCGATAGAACCCATGCCACGATATACCTTGTATTTTCTTCCCTGGTAAAGCTCGAAGGTTCCCGGAGCCTCATCACAGCCTGCGAACATTGAGCCCATCATACATACGTTGGCACCGGCTGCGAGAGCCTTTGTCATATCACCTGAGTACTTGATACCACCATCTGCGATAACAGGAACTCCATACTCCTTAGCAACCTTGTAACAGTCCATGATAGCTGTAATCTGTGGTACACCGATACCGGCAACGACACGTGTTGTACAGATAGAACCAGGTCCGATACCAACCTTTACTGCATCTGCACCGGCCTCGATAAGAGCCTTGGCAGCAGCACCTGTTGCGATATTTCCGGCGATTATCTGAAGATCCGGATAAGCGGTCTTGATCTTCTTGACAGCCTCAAGTATGTTCTTTGAATGTCCGTGAGCTGAGTCAACAACGATGACATCAACATGAGACTTAACAAGAGCATCAACACGCTCCATCATATTGCCTGTGATACCTACTCCGGCACCGCAGAGGAGACGGCCCTGATCATCCTTTGCTGAAAGAGGATACTTAATCTGCTTCTCGATATCCTTTATAGTGATAAGTCCCTTGAGAGGTTGTAGTCCTTGTCTACGATAGGGAGCTTTTCCTTTCTTGCCTTTGCAAGAATCTTCTTTGCTTCATCGAGGGTGATGCCCTCAGGAGCTGTAATGAGATTCTCAGAAGTCATAGACTCTGAAATCTTCTTTGTGAAGTCTGTCTCAAACTTCAGATCACGGTTGGTGATGATGCCGACAAGCTTGCCGTCCTTTGTGATTGGCACACCTGATATCTTGAACTTGGCCATAAGGTTGTCTGCATCCTGTAATGTATGGTCTGGAGAAAGATAGAACGGATCGGTAATAACGCCGTTTTCTGAACGCTTTACCTTATCGACTTCGTCTGCCTGTGCCTCAATAGACATATTTTTGTGGATGATTCCGATACCACCCTGTCTGGCCATTGCGATAGCCATTTTTGATTCTGTGACTGTATCCATTGCAGCACTCATCATAGGAATGTTAAGGACAATCTTCTTAGTAAGATGTGTCTGAAGCTCAATCATATTTGGTGTTACCTCAGAATATTGTGGAACTAAGAGAACGTCATCAAATGTAATTCCTTCGCCGATAATAGTACCCATTTTTAAATTCCTCTCTTTCTTATGTTATTATACTGGTATACTTTAAATACTAATGTAATTTGTATGATGATAGCAAATTAAAGAGTGGGTGTCAAGCAGTTATAAGCCCGATATGAAATTATTATATTATTTATTAGTAAAACTAATGTAAGTCTTTTGCAAATAAAGTAAAAATTATGTTATATTTTATATTAAGTGGCTTTAAGGCAATGTTTGCATGTTACGCTAAGGCGTGGACAGTAACGATTTTTGTGCCACAATAAACTAAACCGGGGAGAAAAATATGGAATTTCGACCATGCATCGACATTCATAATGGAAAAGTAAAAGCAGATTGTCGGTGGTTCATTAAAAGACAGGGGCGATTTTGCCAGTGAGAACTTCGTTTCAGAGCAGGACAGCCGGTTTTATGCAGATATGTATAGGAAATCGGGCATAAAGGGCGGTCATATCATTCTGCTCAATTCTGTGGACAGCGAGTATTATGAGGATACAAAGGAGCAGGCTGTTATGGCGCTTGAAGCGTATCCGCAGGGCTTACAGGTAGGTGGCGGTATCACCGCAGACAATGCGATGGAGTTTATAGATGCCGGTGCAGATGCAGTTATTGTGACATCCTACGTATTTAAAGACGGCAGGATAAACTATGCAAATCTAAACAGGCTTAAAGATACTGTGGGCAGTGACAGGCTGGTGCTTGATCTGTCATGTCGCAAAAAAGGATGGACAGTATTATATAGTGACTGACCGCTGGCAAAACTTCACGGATGAGGCAGTGACCACAGAGCTTTTGGATAAGCTATCCTCATATTGCTGCGAGTTTCTGGTACATGCAGTGGATGTTGAGGGCAGGGGTGAACGGCATTGAAAAGGAACTTGTCGCCATGCTTGGCAGCTGGGGAAGGATACCGGTCACATATGCAGGCGGTGTGTCATCCTTTGACGATTTAAAATGCATCAGGCAGCTTGGACAGAACCATCTGAATGTGACAATAGGCAGTGCTCTTGATTTGTTTGGCGGTGAGATGGAGTACGATAAGGTTATAGCTTTTTGCAATAATAAGGAGATTTAAAATGGCAAAATACAGTAAGAATGATATTATCCGCATAGTGGATGAGGAGGATATTGAGTTTATCCGTTTACAGTTTACGGATATCTTTGGAACATTAAAAAATGTGGCAATTACAGCCAGCCAGCTTGAGAAGGCACTCGACAACAAGTGTATGTTCGACGGATCGTCAATAGAGGGCTTTGTGAGGATAGAGGAGTCAGATATGTATCTGCACCCGGATCTTGACACTTTTATGATTTTTCCATGGAGACCACAGCAGGGTAAGGTCGCACGAATCATCTGTGATGTCTATATGGCGGATGGTACACCGTTTGAGGGAGACCCGCGCTATATATTAAAGAAACAGGTTGAAAAGGCAAAGCAGATGGGCTATATATTTAATGTAGGTCCGGAGTGTGAGTTTTTCCTTTTCCACCTGGACGAGAACGGACAGCCTACCACCATCTCGCATGAGAGAGCAGGGTACTTTGACTTGGGACCAAATGATTTGGGAGAAAACGCAAGAAGAGACATGGTTCTAACTCTTGAGGATATGGATTTTGAGATAGAGGCATCACATCATGAGGTGGCACCTGCACAGCATGAGATTGATTTCAAGTATGAGGAGGCACTTCATACCGCCGACAATATCATGACCTTTAAGCTTGCTATAAAGACAATCGCAAAGCGGCATGGACTTTTTGCCAGCTTCATGCCAAAGCCAAAGCATGGTGTGAGCGGCTCGGGAATGCATATCAACATGTCACTTTCAAAGGATGGTGTCAATATATTTGACAATGAGGAGGATAAGCTTGGACTCAGCGAGGAGGCATACTACTTCATAGGCGGTATCATGAAGCATATGAAGGGCATGACGGTCATCACCAATCCGATTGTCAATTCATATAAGCGCTTTGTGCCGGGCTATGAGGCACCGATTTATATCACCTGGTCAGCTACAAACAGAAGTCCGCTTATCAGAATCCCTGCAGCAAGAGGTGAGGGAAGGAGAGTGGAGCTTAGAAACCCTGATCCTTCAGCAAATCCGTATCTGGTTCTGGCACTGTGCCTGGCAGCAGGAATTGATGGCATAAAGAACAAGATACAGCCGGATGCGGAGCTTCGTGAGAATGTATTTGAGCTCACAGAACAGGATAAAAAGAGACTCGGAATTGAATCACTTCCTGCGGATTTACATGAGGCGGTTGAGTGCCTTAAGTCAGATGATTTTATCCGCGAGGTACTCGGTGAACATATCTACGACAAATATATAGAGGCAAAAGAGGCAGAGTGGAACGATTACAGAGCTGCGGTTACCCAATGGGAAATAGATGAATATCTGTACAAGTTTTAAAGGATGTAACGAACCGTGAATAATATTTGTTATAGCATTTCCTAAAAAAGGAAGTAGCCAATTCAATCAAAAAAATATTAGCGCAGAGCGGTTATACAGTCACGGCGGTTGCAAATACAGGAGCTTCAGCACTTTCGAGCATGAACGGACTGAATATGGGAATCATCATATGCGGATACAGATTTTCAGACATGATGTACAGTGAGATATACGAGTATATGCCTAAGAAGTTTCAGATGCTTCTCATAGCGTCGGCAGCGGGTATCATGGAAAAAAATGTGGATAATCTGATGTCATTATCCATGCCACTCAAAGTGCATGAGCTTTTGCAGACTGTTGAGATGATGGATTACACGATAACGCGCCGCAGGAAAAAGCTCAGGCAAAGGCCTAAGGTACGTTCAAAGGAGGATCAGGAGATGTTAAGCAGTGCAAAGGCTGTACTGATGGAACGAAATGGATTCTCAGAGGAGGAAGCACACCGGTATATCCAGAAGCGAAGCATGGATAACGGCACCGGTCTTGTGGAAACAGCACAGATGATACTAAGCCTTATGACTGATGTGTAGTGTGCGCTTTATGAAGCCAGACAGAAGAGCGTATGATAGTAGCTGCAAAGGCTTGAACAGTTACTATAAAAAATAATGATAAAAAAATATATTTACACTTGCATGGTAAAGTGATAAATTAGACTTATTGTAAAGTAACAAAGGAGAGATAAACATGTTTCAAATTAATGATAACTTTCAGAAATTACCGGGAAGCTACCTTTTCAGCACAATAGCTAAAAAGGTTGCAGCTTATCGAGGGCAAATCCGGATAAAGAGATAATAAGGCTTGGAATCGGCGATGTAACACAGCCGCTTGCACCTGCTATCATCGATGCACTGCACAAGGCTGTTGATGAGATGGGAAATGCAGCTACATTCCACGGATACGCACCTGACCTCGGATATGAGTTCTTAAGAAAAGCAATTTCAGACAACGACTACAAGGCAAGAGGATGCGATATCTCAGCAGATGAGATTTTTGTTTTCAGACGGAGCAAAGAGTGATTCAGCCAACATCCAGGGAGCTTTTCTCAGCAAACAGCCGCATCGCTGTTACAGATCCTGTTTACCCTGTATATGTTGATTCCAATGTCATGGCAGGAAGAACAGGCACATATGATGCTCAGACAGAGACCTGGAGCAATGTAATCTATATGCCGTCAACAGCAGATAACGGCTTTGTTCCGGAGCTTCCAAAGGAAGTACCGGATATGATTTATCTGTGTCTGCCAAACAACCCAACAGGAACAACTCTCAAAAAAGGAGCAGTTACAGGTATGGGTTGATTATGCAAACAAGAATGGCTCAGTAATTATCTTTGATGCAGCCTATGAGGCATATATCAGCGAAGCAGATGTGCCACATTCAATCTATGAGTGTAACGGTGCAAAGACATGTGCCATCGAGCTTAGAAGCTTCTCAAAGAACGCCGGCTTTACAGGCGTGCGTCTTGGCTTCACAGTAGTACCTAAGGAGCTTAAGTGTGGTGATGTATCACTTCATGCTATGTGGGCACGCCGTCACGGAACCAAGTTCAACGGTGCACCATACATCGTGCAGAGAGCAGGCGAGGCAGTTTACTCAGATGCCGGAAAAGCACAGCTTAAGGATCAGGTAGCATACTACATGAACAATGCAAAGACAATAAAGACAGGTCTTGCAGAGGCAGGCTTTACAGTATACGGCGGAGTAAATGCACCATACATCTGGCTCAAGACACCGGATCAGATGACATCATGGGAGTTCTTCGATTACCTGCTTGAGAATGCCAACGTGGTAGGTACACCTGGCTCAGGCTTTGGACCAAGCGGAGAGGGCTACTTCAGATTGACTGCTTTCGGAAACTATGAGAACACAGTAAAGGCACTTGAGAGAATCAAGGCACTGTAAAAATAAAATCAGGTCAAATAAAAATACCGTCAGGGAGATGTTCCCCGACGGTATTTTTTGTCTTGTGCGCCTAGCGGCGCACGTTTCTAACGGGTTAAAGTCCCGAATCCGCCCGGTAGTGGGAAGGATATAGCCGAAAGCAAGGGTGTCCATCGTGAGATGGAATCTGAAGGAATCTGGATGTGAGGAATATACTAACTCACGGGCAAATCTCTGGTCTGACGAACAGAAATCTCATATGAGGTCATGCATGTGGGTAAGGCAGCAAGCCATGTTGAAGCCCGATAACTACACGGAATCATGCATGATAAATGAGGCAGATGGATGGAGAGGAAGAAACGTGTGGTACCCGGGGAGGTCTGTGCGGTATGCCTCGAAAGAGGTAACCACTGCATCAAAAGCAATGCTGAACGCACAGAAGTCAGCAGAGGTCATAGTAGCCGAGAGGTGAAGGACCGAATCAGTAGGAGTCTTGAGTATGACCGGGAAAGGAGGAATGACCGTCTATGGCAGAAAACATTGAAAACAATGGCTGTTCGCAAAGAGATAATGCGGAACATGAAGGGTATGTGAAAGCGTCCAGGTCATTCAATCGGATATGGAAAGAAAGAGACAGTGCACAGCCGAGACTTTTGGAAACGATACTGTATAAAGACAACTTTAACAGAGCGTATAAGAGAGTTAAGGCAAACAAGGGAGCGCCGGAAATTGATGGCATGACCATTGAAGAGGCTCTTCCATATCTAAAGGAACATCAACAAGAGATAACTGACCGCATTTATCGTGGAAAGTATACTCCGTCTCCAGTAAGACGAGTTGAAATTCCCAAACCAGATGGTGGTGTGCGAAAGCTTGGCATACCAACAGTGATAGACCGTACACTTCAACAGGCAATAACCCAACAGTTAGTGCCAATCTATGAACCGCTGTTTGCAGATGGTAGCTATGGCTATCGTCCGAACAGAAGTGCAAAAGATGCAATACTTAAGGTTAAGGAGTATGCAGAACAAGGCTATACATTCGCTGTAGTCCTTGACTTGTCAAAGTACTTCGATACTCTTAATCACAACGAAATTCTCATCAATCTTCTACGAAAGAATGTAAAAAGATGAACGTGTAGTACAGTTGATAAAGCGCTATCTGAAAAGCGGTGTAATGGAAAACGGAGTCATTGACACAGAGGAAGGCTCACCACAAGGTGGAAATCTATCACCATTGCTGGCAAACATCTACCTCAATGAGTTCGACCAGAATACCTGAAAAGAGGTGTTCCATGCATAAGATATGCAGATGACATCGTGCTTCTTGCAAAGAGCAAGCGAGCATCAGAGAGACTCTTGGAAAGCAGTACAAAATATCTTGAGGAGAGGCTGAAACTTACAGTCAACCGAGAAAAAAGAGCCGTACAGTCAGCGTGTTTGCAATCCGAAATTTTAAATTCCTTGGCTTTGCATTGGGAAGGAACGGAAAAGGCATATATGTCCGAGTTCATCCGAAGTCATGGAAGAAGTTTAAGTCCAGACTGAAGGAGTTATCTTCCGTAAGCGATGTCAGTCAATCAAGCCAAGCCTTGAGAAAATCAAAGTATATGCAAGAGGATGGCTTAACTACTACGGAATTGCAAGCATGAAGAACAACATAGATGACATCAACGGATGGCTCTATCACAGAATACGCATGTGCATATGGAAACAATGGAAGAAACCAAGGACGAAGGTACGTAACCTTATCAAGATGGGAGTACCCAAAAGACTTGGCAATGCAAGCGGGTAATACCCGACGGGGACATTGGTTCGCAACGCATACAGTTGCAGTAAACATGGCAATGACAAAAGAAAGACTGATAAACAGCGGCTTTTTTATGATTTAGCCACAGCCTATCAGTCAGTGCACGTCAACTATTGAAAGCGCCGTATACCGAACGGTACGTACGGTGCTGTGAGAGGACAGCGGTTAGCCACCGCCTCCTACTCGATTGAAATTTACATAAAGTGTATTTACTGTATACTTTTCAGCAAGAAAAACTTTATGCGAAAAGCATGATTTAATTTTTTCTTGAAACCGGCTCTCTTACGAAGAGTAGGGTCAAGAATCTTCTTTCTGATTCGAAGGCTCTCAGGTGTTACCTCAAGAAGCTCATCTGTATCAATAAAGTCGATAGCCTGCTCAAGGCTTAATACTTTAGGTGGTACAAGTGTGAGTGCCTCATCTGCTGATGAAGAACGTGTATTTGTAAGATGCTTCTTCTTACATACGTTGAGCTCGATGTCCTCGGCCTTTGAACACTGTCCGATAACCATTCCGGAGTAAACCTTGGCGCCCGGTCCGATAAAGAGTGTTCCTCTCTCCTGTGCAGAGAAGAGTCCGTATGTTACAGCCTCACCTGACTCAAAGGCAATGAGTGAACCTGTTGCACGGTATGCAATCTCACCCTTGTATGGCTCGTAGCCGTCAAACATGGTGTTTAAGATTCCGTTCCCCTTTGTATCGGTCATGAACTCACCACGGTATCCGATAAGTCCACGTGCAGGGATATGGAACTCGAGTCTGGTGTATCCGCCTGCGCTGATAGAGCCCATATTTCTAAGCTCGCCCTTGCGCTGCTGAAGCTTTGAGATGACAGCTCCTGTAAACTCGTCAGGCACATCGATGTAAGCAAGCTCCATTGGCTCAAGCTTCTTGCCGTTTTCGTCATACTTGTAGAGCACCTCTGCCTTACTTACAGCGAATTCATAACCCTCACGGCGCATGTTCTCGATAAGCACTGAAAGGTGAAGCTCTCCACGTCCGGAAACCTTGAAGGAATCAGGTGAGTCAGTATCCTCGACACGCAGTGAAACATCAGTGTTGAGCTCGCGAAGGAGTCTGTCACGGATGTGACGGCTTGTGACAAATTTACCTTCCTGTCCTGCAAGAGGGCTGTTGTTTACGATGAAGTTCATAGAGATTGTAGGCTCTGAAATCTTCTGGAAAGGAATAGCCTCCGGTGCTTCCGGTGAGCAGATTGTATCTCCGATGTGGATATCTGCGATACCTGAGATTGCTACAATCGAACCGATGTTAGCCTCGGCTACATCTACCTTGTCGAGTCCGTCAAACTCGTAAAGTTTGCTGATACGGACCTTCTCAAGTTTGTCAGGGTCGTGGTGGTTTACAACGACAGCCTCCCTGATTGACCTTGATTTTACCGTTATCCACTTTACCGATTCCGATACGTCCTACATACTCGTTGTAGTCGATTGTACTGATAAGAATCTGTGTGTTGGCATCAGGATCACCTGTTGGAGCAGGGATGTAGTTTACGATTGTTTCGAAGAGAGGAGTCATATCCTTTCTCTCGTCGTTCAAGTCCTTCATGGCATAGCCGTCTCTGGCTGATGCAAAAACGAATGGGCAGTCAAGCTGCTCCTCAGAAGCATCGAGATCCATGAAGAGCTCTAATACCTCATCGATGACCTCATTAGGACGTGCCTCCGGACGGTCAATCTTGTTGACGCATACAATGATAGGCAGCTTGAGTGCAAGAGCCTTCATAACTACGAACTTGGTCTGTGGCATAACACCCTCGAAGGCATCAACCACGAGGATAACTCCGTTTACCATCTTAAGAACACGCTCTACCTCACCGCCGAAGTCAGCATGACCCGGAGTGTCGATGATGTTGATTTTGATGTCCTTATACTGAATAGCTGTGTTTTTGGAGAGGATTGTGATACCTCTTTCACGCTCGATGTCGTTTGAATCCATTACTCGATCCTGAACTTCCTGATTGTCACGGAACACACCGCTTTGCTTAAGAAGCTCATCTACAAGTGTTGTTTTACCATGATCAACGTGGGCAATAATTGCTATATTACGAATATCGTCTCTTGTTGTTTTCATATTTTCCTTCTTTCTTTAATAAATAAAGCTAAGTTTGCAACTAACTTATTCTATCATAATTTTTCCAATGTGCAAGTTTTCATTGAAAGTTTTTATAAAATTAAGTGAAATGTTATTGGATTTGTCGACATTATTTGAGAAAATATACTTTATGGAAATGTTAAAAATAGCTGGAAAAACATTTTTACAAAAGGAAGGGAGACAAAAAATTCATGGCAGATAAAATGTTTGAAAACAACCAGGTATCAATAATCGGAGAAATCGTTTCAGATTTTCAGTTTAGTCACGAGGTGTATGGTGAGGGCTTCTATATGATGGAGGTTTCGGTCAGAAGGCTTTCAGATTGCATGGACTATATTCCGGTGATGGTGTCAGAGAGGCTTATCAATGTGGAGGGTGACTACATAGGCAAAAAAGCGTATATATAGGCGGTCAGTTTCGCTCATTCAACAGGCATGAGGAGAAGAAGAACAGGCTGGTGCTGTCTGTTTTTGCAAGAGAGCTTGAGGTATTGGACAGTGATTATGATGAGGATGCAGCCAATCAGATTTTCCTTGACGGCTATATCTGCAAGGAGGCTATATACAGGAAAACACCGCTTGACGAGAAATTGCAGACCTGCTTGTGGCAGTGAACCGCTCATATGGCAAGTCAGACTATATTCCATGTATCTGTTGGGGAAGAGAAATGCCAGATTTGCGTCGACCTTTGAGGTGGGTACACATGTGCAGATATGGGGCAGAATCCAGAGCAGAGACTATGTGAAAAAAAGCTCAGTGAGACACAGGTGGAGCAGCGCACGGCGTATGAGGTTTCCGTGAGCAAGATTGAGGCATAGTATTTTAAATGGACAGTAACTACGGATTTGTGATTTTCCAGAAAATTTGCAATAATAGTCAGATTGTGGTATTTTACTAGATATTATTGGTTAATGCTTGTAATTGTTGACGTTTACATCAGGTGTAAACTGTAATGATTATATATCAGGCAGAAAAGCTATGTGTATGGAGGCATGATTATTATGGAAAACGGTGCAGTACAGATTTATTATGGCGAGGGACATGGCAAGACAAATGTCGCTATAGGAAGTGCAATATGTGCTGCCTGTGATGGTAAACAGGCTGTCGTTATTCAGTTTCTAAAGGGTAAAAAGGAGCCGGAGTTTTTGAAAAAGCTTGAGCCGGCCGGAGGTGAAATTCTTTAATTTTTCAAGAGCCGGAATACTCTTTGAGCAGCTTGATGAGGAGAGTAAGCAGGAAGAAATCATGAATATCAAGAATGGCTTTAACTATGCAAAGAAGGTTATATCAACAGGTGCTGACATGGTTGTTGTGCTTGATGAGATGCTGGGGCTTTTGGATTTGCATCTGATTTCAAAGGAGGAGCTGTCGGATATGCTTGCTTCAAGGCCTGATGATGTGACCGTGATTATGACAGGCAGAGTACTTGACGATGGAATCAGGGAAATGGCAGATGAGATTTATAATATCGCGTCGGAAAAATAATAAGAAATATTGTCATGTGAGTTGACAATGCACAGGCGTGGTGATATTATTAGTGCAAGTGTGAGGCAGTTATATCATCTGCTGTATACGAATAATTTGATTAACAGATAGAGGTCGCGCGACTTATGAGTAGCTTTCCGGATGCCGCAGGGGGCAGTTGATGGGAGATGAAAGGAATAGCGCCCGAAGGGATTTATCATCTGCGGATATATCTCTGGGCATATGGCGAACAGCCTTATGACTGTCATCAGATTTGATGGGGAGCTATCGTGATTCATGAAGAATTGGGACCGGCTCTAAGGAGCCGGTTTTTTAGCGCTTAGAGGCAGACGGCGGCATACTTATACGTTAAGAGAATCAAATATCGAATAAAGAAAAGCAAGAAGGAGATAAAACCATGGCAATTTTCAAAGGAGCAGGAGTAGCAATTGTTACACCTATGTACGATAACGAGGAGGTTAATTACGACAAGCTCGAGGAGCTTATCAATATGCAGATTGACAATGGCACAGATGCTATTATCATTGCCGGCACCACAGGCGAGAGCCCATGTCTGTCAATGGAGGAGCATGCAAAGGTTATAAAGGCTGCCGTAGAGTTTACAAAGCATCGTGTACCTGTAGTAGCAGGCACAGGCTCTAACTGCACAAAGACAGCTATGCAGCTTTCAAAGGAGGCTGAGGAGTTTGGTGCAGACGGACTGCTCGTTGTCACACCATACTACAACAAGGCTACTCAGGCAGGTCTTGTGAGCCACTATTCGCAGATTGCAGACAGCACAAAGTGTCCTATTATCGTATACAACGTACCGGGACGTACAGGCTGCAACGTGCTTCCGGAGACTATGGCAGAGCTCTTTAAGACAAAGGAAAATATCGTGGGACTCAAGGAAGCTACAGGAAATCTGGCACAGGCTTCAAAGACAATGTATCTGACAGACGGAAAGCTTGATATGTACTCAGGCGAGGATGGTCTCGTAGTGCCTCTTATGTCTATCGGAGCAATCGGTGTAATCTCAGTATGGAGCAATGTAGCCCCTGCAAAGGTACACAATATGTGTGACAGCTTCTTCAAGGGCGATTTACAGACAGCCTTAGAGCTTCAGAGAGAGGCTCTTCCACTTGTGGACGCACTCTTCTCAGAGGTGAATCCAATTCCAGTAAAGAAGGCTATGAACCTGATGGGTATGAATGTCGGACCTCTTAGAAGCCCTATGTGCGAGATGGGTGAGGATAATGCAAGGAAGCTTGCTGAGGTCATGAAGGCTTATGGCTTAAAGCTTGCCTAGTACAACGAGAAAGGATACGATAAAATGACAAAGGTAATTATGAATGGCTGCAACGGCAAAATGGGACAGACTATCACAGAAATCTGTAAGGCTGATGCTGATATCAAGATTGTAGCCGGTATTGATTTATATGATGGAATAGACAATGACTATCCTGTTTTTTCGAGCATCGACAAATGTGATGTGGACGCTGATGTGGTCATAGATTTTTCCAATGCCAAGGCTGTTGACGGAGTGCTGGACTATTGTGTGGACAAGCAGGTTCCGGTTGTTTTATGCACTACCGGTCTTAGTGATGAGCAGCTTGCAAAGGTTGAGGAGTGCTACAAGAAGGTGGCAGTGCTCAAGTCTGCAAACATGTCACTTGGCATAAATACTCTTATGGCTCTTCTCAAAAAAAGGCTGCACAGGTTTTCGCACCGGCAGGCTTTGACATGGAGATAGTTGAGAAGCATCACAATTTAAAGCTTGATGCACCTTCAGGTACTGCGCTTGCGCTTGCTGATTCCATCAACGAGGCTATGGATAACGAGTATCACTATGTTTACGACCGCAGCCAGCGCAGAGAGAAGCGTGATCCTAAGGAAATTGGTATTTCTGCGGTCAGAGGAGGAAGCATCGTTGGTGAGCACGAGGTACTTTTCTGTGGACAGGATGAGGTGATTGAGTTTAAGCATACTGCTTACTCTAAGGCTGTTTTTGCGAAGGGTGCTGTTGAGGCTGCCAAGTTCCTTAAGGGAAAGGGTGCAGGTCACTACGATATGGCGGATGTTATTGCAGCTAAGTAGATTTAGGCTGTTTATCATTGTGGCGATAGGTCGGGCGTAAGCTCCGGGCAACAGGGGGGGCACACGCACTCTCCCGTGGCGCTACGCTACGTGGCTAAGATGCTGTACGAAATTATGCTTGATGGGTTTCTATGCTTGACGAAACCGTCGAAACGCGCCGTCCGTGGCGCGGTTCTCCTCACCCCTGCGTCCATGCAGGGGTGTTTCTGCGTTGTGCGCCTAGCGGCGCACGTTTCTAACGGGTTAAAGTCCCGAATCCGCCCGGTAGTGGGAAGGATATAGCCGAAGGCAAGGGTGTCCATCGTGAGGTGGAATCTGAAGGAAGCTGGATGTGAGGAATATACCAACTCACGGGCAAATCTCTGGTCTGACGAACAGAAATCTCATATGAGGTCATGCATGTGGGTAAGACAGCAACCCATGTTAAAGCCCAATAACTACACGGAATAATGCATGATAAATGAGGCAGATGGATGGAGAGGAAGAAACGTGTGGTACCTAGGGAGGTCTGTGCGGTATGCCTTGAAAGAGGTAACCATTGCATAAAGCAATGCTGAACGCATAGAAGTCAGCAGAGGTCATAGTAGCCGAGAGGTGAAGGACCGAATCAGTAGGAGTCTTGAGTATGACCGAGAAAGGAGTAATGACCGTCTATGGCAGAAAACATTGAAAACAATGGCTGTTCGCAAAGAGATAATGCGGAACATGAAGGGTATGTGAAAGCGTCCAGGTCATTCAATCGGATATGGAAAGAAAGAGACAGTGCACAGCCGAGACTTTTGGAAACGATACTGTATAAAGACAACTTTAACAGAGCGTATAAGAGAGTTAAGGCAAACAAGGGAGCGCCGGGAATTGATGGCATGACCATTGAAGAGGCTCTTCCATATCTAAAGGAACATCAACAAGAGATAACTGACCGCATTTATCGTGGAAAGTATACTCCGTCTCAAGTAAGACGAGTTGAGATTCCCAAACCAGATGGTGGTGTGCGAAAGCTTGGCATACCAACAGTGATAGACCGTACACTTCAACAGGCAATAACCCAACAGTTAGTGCCAATCTATGAACCGCTGTTTGCAGAGGGTAGCTATGGCTATCGTCCGAACAGAAGTGCAAAAGATGCAATACTTAAGGTTAAGGAGTATGCCGAACAAGGCTATACATTTGCTGTAGTCCTTGACTTGTCAAAAGTACTTCGATACTCTTAATCACGAAATTCTCATCAATCTTCTACGAAAGAATGTAAAAGATGAACGTGTAGTACAGTTGATAAAGCGCTATCTGAACAGCGGTGTAATGGAAAACGGAGTGGTCATTGACACAGAGGAAGGCTCACCACAAGGTGGAAATCTATCACAATTGCTGGCAAACATCTACCTCAATGAGTTCGACCAGGAATACCTGAAAAGAGGTGTTCCATGCATAAGATATGCAGATGACATCGTGCTTCTTGCAAAGAGCAAGCGAGCATCAGAGAGACTCTTGGAAAGCAGTACAAAATATCTTGAGGAGAGGCTGAAACTTACAGTCAACCGAGAAAAAGAGCCGTACAGTCAGCGTGTTTGCAATCCGAAATTTTAAATTCCTTGGCTTTGCATTTGGGAAGGAACGGAAAAGGCATATATGTCCGAGTTCATCCGAAGTCATGGAAGAAGTTTAAGTCCAGACTGAAGGAGTTATCTTCCCGTAAGCGATGTCAGTCAATCAAGCCAAGCCTTGAGAAAATCAAAGTATATGCAAGAGGATGGCTTAACTACTACGGAATTGCAAGCATGAAGAGCAACATAGATGACATCAACGGATGGCTCTATCACAGAATACGCATGTGTATATGGAAACAGTGGAAGAAACCTAGAACGAAATATAAAAATCTAGTCAAACTTGGAATCCCAGAACACTATGCGTCAACAATAGCAAACAGTCGCAGAAAGTATTGGTATATCAGCAATAACAAAGCTGTGATTTGGGCGCTGAATAAAGAAAAAGACTGATAAACAGTGGCTTTTATGATTTAGCCACAGCCTATCAGTCTGTGCACGTTAACTATTGAAAGCGCCGTATACCGAACGGTACGTACGGTGCTGTGAGAGGACGGCGGTTAGTCACCGCCTCCTACTCGATTCATGGGCATAATTTCTACAGTATCTAAGCCACTTCACTATTCGCGCCTCGGGAGAGTGCGTGTGCACCCCGGTGCCCGGGGCTTACGCCCTTACGTTGTGGCGGGATAATGAGTGCTACGGTAACACCTCGGGGCTCGGTGTTACCGGGATTGTGTTTGATGGTTACTGTTCACACCGACAGTGTGACCAGCAGCGCTTGATGTACGAATATGAGTACACTTGCGGATTTTGCTTGATTTATTGGGGAGTGCGTATTATATTAAATATAATGACTATTCAGAACCACTGAGAACAAAAAAAAAAGCTGATGCGTCATGCTTGCATGTAAGCAGCAGGTTTTCTTGTTCTCAAGGGGCTCGAATAGAGCCACCCCCACACATATGAGCAAAATTAGCTGCGTAGCAGCGGGAAAGCACGAGCATCGTGCGTTTTTGCGAATGTGCGTGGTTTGGTTCTGAATAGTTACATTATTCCTAGATTTATTTATAAAAACACAACAGGGGAGCTGGTGTTTAGCCGGCTGAGAGTAGACTGGTAGTGTCTTGACCCATAACCTGATTTGGATAATGCCAACGTAGGATAATATCGCACGATTTTTTAGGCGGATATACTCATTGGCGGTATATCCGCTTTTTTGAATGTGTGGGTGATTATGAATAGTTGTAAAGAGATACAGATGAATAATTATATAGAAAAGCTTAAGTCACGCAGTCCTTTGATTCACAACATCACAAATATGGTTACTATCAATGATGTGGCCAATATTGAGCTGGCATGTGGGGCTAGGCCTATTATGGCTATGGCACCGCAGGAGATGGATGAGGTCACGGGTATCTGCGATGGGCTGAACCTGAATATAGGCACTCCTTCTGAGGAACGCTTTGAGGCGATGAGCATTGCTGCGAGGATGGCAGTGAAAAAGAACATTCCTATTGTGCTTGATCTGGTTGGTGTGGGCGTGAGCCGCTTCAGGATGGATTTTGTGATGAGCCTGCTTGACGAGGTGCATGTGGATGTGATTAAGGGCAATTTGTCTGAGGTCAAGGCTGTTATGGAGCATGGCAGGTGCGATGGCGGCGTGGAAGTGACCGATACGGCAGATGAGTCTGATGCAAAAGAGCTTGCGTGCAGAGCGGCCCTGCGATATGGCTGTATCTGTGTGATTACAGGTGAGACCGATTATGTGGCAGAATTATGTGATGAAGCTGATTGCTATGACAATAATGAAAGCAGTCTGATGAGTACTGATGCGATGGGGACCGGTGTGATAGATAATTGTGTAGTGAATGCTGTTGCGTCGGATGCTGACGGATACACGCATAATTACAGGGTAGGAAGCATCACAGGCGGCCATTTTATGATGAAGAGGGTGACAGGCAGCGGATGTATGCTTTCAGGGCTCATTTGTGCGTTTGTTGCGGCTGATTGCGATGATAAATACGGTGCAGTCACGGCAGCACTTAGCTGCATGAAGAGGGCAGGCGGGCTTGCTGCCTCTGATATGGCAGAGTGTGGCAGAGAGACAAACAGCTGTCATTTTATTAAGCCCGGAAATGCTTCATACAGGGACGGACTGATTGATGCAGTATATCATATATGCGATGGTGATTATGAACTGATGTGAATATCGCTGTATGACAGACAATTGGTATGCAGGTCATGAGTCTTATATTTGGAAAACAACAGGATAAGAGGTAAAAGGTATATATGAACAAAACTGATTTAAAGCTCTACGCTATAACAGACAGGCAGTGGCTGCATGGAGCGAGGCTTTCTGAGCATGTGAAGCTTGCAATAGAGGGCGGTGCCACTATGATTCAGATTCGTGACAAGGATATTCTGAGTACGGATTCTGATGCAGGGCTTAAGGATGAGTATAATGAGGCTCTTGAGATAAAGAGAATCTGTCATGAGCACAAAGTGCCGCTCATCATCAATGATAACGTGCAGTTTGCAATTGATATAGATGCAGATGGAGTACATCTGGGACAGGATGACATGAATCCGGCGGAGGCCAGAAAGCTTCTTGGAACTGACAAGATAATAGGAGTCACGGCAAAGACTGTGGAGCAGGCAAAAAGGGCAGAAGCTGATGGAGCGGACTATCTGGGAAGCGGAGCCGTGTTTGGCTCTACCACAAAGCTCAATGCAAAGCCTATGACAAAGAAGCTTCTGCGTGAAATCACGGCGGCTGTCGATATACCGGTTGTTGCAATCGGAGGCATAAATGCAGATAATGCGGCCACACTAAAGGGCACAGGGATTGCAGGAATCGCCGTGGTAGGAGCGATATTTGCAAGCGCAGATATAAAGGATGCAGCCAAGGAACTTGCAGAAATATGCGATAATATTCTGTAATCACAGTATGACAAACTGCTATAACTACAGCAATTAAACAATATTTTGAAGATACTGAACAGTTACGAGAAATCACAACATTCAGTAGAAAGGAGCGTAAATATGCATACAGCACTTACAATTGCGGGAAGCGATTCAAGCGGTGGCGCAGGCGTGCAGGCCGATTTAAAGACCATGCTTGCAAACGGTGTGTTTGGCGAGAGTGTCATCACAGCGCTCACGGCGCAAAATACCATGGGAGTTGACGCGGTGATGAATGTACCGGCGGATTTTATTGAGGCACAGATGAAGGCTGTTTTTACGGATATTTTTCCGGATGCGGTGAAAATCGGTATGACATCATCGGTAGATACGATTGAGGCGATTGCCGCAGGACTTGTAAAGTACAAGGCAAAAAACATAGTTCTGGACCCGGTGATGGTCGCTACAAGCGGAAGCAGGCTGCTTGAAGAAAATGCCGCAAACACTCTGATGGAGAAGCTTTTTCCACTGGCTGACATCATCACGCCAAATATCCCTGAGCTCGAGGTGATATCAGGCAGACAGATTGAAAGCACAGATGACATCATAGAGGCATCAAAGGCTGTTTATGATAAATACGGCTGTCCGGTTTTAAGCAAGGGAGGTCATTTCACAGACACAGCATGTGTGTGTGACTATTTATGGGATGGTAAGCGAGTCATTACATTTGAGACCAAAAAGAGTGGACAATCCCAGCTCACACGGCACAGGCTGCACGCTTTCATCAGCGATAGCCAGCGGTCTGGCAAAGGGTCAGTCGCTCGAGCAGGCTGTGGATAACGGCAAGAGATATGTCACAGCATGTTTAAAAGCCATGCTTGACCTGGGACACGGCAGCGGTCCTATGAATCATGGAGCGTTGTTCATACAATGAAATAAGCACATGTTAAATAATTAATAGCAGTAATAATAAGAATAGTAATAACTACTAATTAACAGTAATAAAATAAAGAACAGGAGAGTACAATGAGTAATTACACAACACAGATGGATGCCGCAAGAAAGGGCATCGTAACACCTGAAATTGAAAAGGTAGCAAAGAAAGAGAAATGGATGTAGACAAGCTGATGGAGCTTGTTGCAAGCGGAAAGGTAGCTATTCCTGCTAACAAGCATCACAAGTCACTTGATGCAGAGGGTGTTGGAAGCATGCTTCGCACAAAAAATCAATGTAAACCTCGGTGTGTCAAGAGACTGCAAGGACTATGATGTGGAGATGCAGAAGGTCATGAGTGCTGTAAAGCTTGGAGCAGAGGCTATCATGGATCTTTCAAGCCATGGCAACACACAGCCATTCAGACAGAAGCTTACAAGCGAATGTCCTGCAATGATAGGAACAGTGCCTGTTTATGACAGTGTTATCCACTATCAGCGTGATCTTGCAACACTTACAGCACAGGATTTTGTCGATGTAGTCAGACTCCATGCAGAGGATGGAGTGGACTTTGTCACACTTCACTGTGGAATCACAAGAAAAACGATCGAACAGATTAAAAAGCATAAACGTAAAATGAATATTGTAAGCCGTGGAGGAAGCCTTGTATTTGCATGGATGTGCATGACAGGAGAGGAAAATCCTTTCTTTCTACGAGCACTATGATGAGATACTTGAAATCTGTGAGGAGCACGATGTGACAATCTCGCTTGGAGATGCCTGCAGACCGGGATGCCTGGCAGATGCAACAGATGTATGCCAGATCGAGGAGCTTGTAAGACTTGGAGAGCTCACAAAGCGTGCATGGGATCACAACGTACAGGTCATGGTAGAGGGACCGGGACATGTGCCGCTTGATCAGGTAGCAGCAAACATGAAGGTACAGCAGTCAATCTGTATGGGAGCACCATTTTATGTACTTGGACCTCTTGTAACAGATATCGCACCGGGCTATGACCACATCACAGCAGCAATCGGTGGAGCAGTGGCAGCAATGAACGGCGCAGCTTTCCTTTGCTACGTGACACCTGCGGAGCATCTGGCTCTTCCAAATGTAGAAGATACCAAGCAGGGAATTATTGCGTCAAAGATTGCAGCTCATGCAGCTGATATTGCCAAAGGAATCCCCGGCGCCCGTGATATAGATTGATAAAATGGCAGATGCACGTCGTGTGCTCGACTGGGATGCACAGTTTGCATGTGCGCTTGATCCTGAGACAGCTAAGGCTATCAGGGATGACCGTCTGCCTGAGGATGACCACAGCGAGGCATGCAGTATGTGCGGTAAGTTCTGTGCAGTGCGAAGCATGAACAAGGCACTTGCAGGAGAGTATATTGATATATTGTAACTTTTTAGTACAGAAATATGCGATATACTTTAAGGTGAGGTAATAATGGAAAGTAAAAAGAACACTAAAAAAGAACTCTTTCAATCAGAAAGATTGCCATGGCAGGAGTGCTTGTGGCAGTTGCTGTAGCAGGAAGCTTAATAAGCTTCCCTGTTGCCGGCAGCAAATGTGCACCTGTACAGCACATGGTAAATATATGCGCAGCAGTATTTTTAGGACCAGTATGGGGTGTCGGTGTGGCATTTTGTGCGAGTGTCATCAGAAACCTGACAGGGCTTGGAAGCCTCATGGCATTCCCATGGGAAGCATGGTAGGTGCTTTGTGCTGTGGAATGATGTACAGATTCAGCAAAAAAAATCATACCGACATGTGTTGCAGAGGCGCTAGGTACAGGCATACTCGGAGGTCTTGCAGCGTATCCTCTTGCAAAATATGTGATGCTCATTCAGCCGGAAGGCATGTTTATATACATAGTGCCATTCCTTATCTCTACAGTGGCCGGAAGCATAGTGGCAGCAATTGTCATGCTGATTTTAAAGAAAAATGGAGCACTGACAGTATTTAAGGAAAATCTTGAGTAATATCCGGGGCTATGGCTTTATAAGAAGCTTCATGAGCTCATCCTGACAGATAGGCCTAGAGTAGTGATAGCCCTGAAAACAGGTGACGTCGAACTGCCTGAGATAGCTCTCAAGGCTATCATTTTCTATGCCTTCAATACATATCCTTAAGTCTGCGGCATTGGCAAAATTAATCATTCCGATTACAAGTGCCTGCTTCTTTTTCTCCTCGAGAATGTCTTTAACAAAGAACATATCTATCTTGATACCCTCTACAGGAAGCTCAAGCATCATCTGAGATGAAGAGCTTCCTGTGCCATAGTCATCCATAGTGATGTGGATTCCGGCTTCCCTGAATGCAGTGACGGTTTTCTTTATCATAGATATAGGCAGATCTCTGCATCGCTCTGTAATCTCTATCCATAGCTGTGAAGGTGGAAAATCATACTCTTTAAGAATTGCCAGAGTATCTTCCACAAAACATTCCTTTTCAAGCTGCTCTGAGGATGCATTTACATTGATGAAAAAGCCCGGTTTTATCTTTGCAAATTCACTGGCTGCGCTTATTGCAGTTCTCATGATATAATTTCCGAGCTCATACATAGCAGGGGGGGGTATCCTCAAGCCAGTCGATAAACAGTCCGGGTGGCACCGTGCCAAAAGGCTCCTTTTTCCAACGCACCAGAGCCTCAGCACCCATTATTTCACCATTGCAAGCCTTTACAATTGGCTGAAACTCTACACAAAAAAGCCATCACAGATATTGATAACCGACTGATGAATGATTTTCATGATATCTATATGCGAGCTGCCATTGAACCTGACCATATCATTGAAAAATAACAAATCAGGGCTGTGAAGCTCCTTCGCGCGGTCTAGAGTGTACTCCACCTTGCTGATGACAGTTGAGCTATCACCATCATAATCCTTGAGAATCAGACACGCAGCATATATATCAAACTCAAATTTAAAGCATTTAAAGAAATACATGGACTTTATTGTATCGGCAATTTTTCTGATAGAAGGCCTCGGCCAAGGCACGGTCTGCTTCCTTTACCACAAATACAAACTTGCAATTATTCATATAGTAGGTAGCGGTGCTGCCATCCATCATGTAGATGAACTTGAGCGCAAGCTCACTCTGGATTGCAGGGTTGGAATTGGAACCATACAGTATATTGAACTCATCTATATGACCTATCTCCACCTCGATTATTGCTACAGACCTGTTTTCCATGATATAGCCGTTGATGTCTCTTTCAAACTTTGACTGACCATAAAGATATGTATATGGGTCGATATCCGGAAGGGTATTTTCGTTTCTGAGCACGAGGACATGGTAGCGGTGTCCGTCATCACCGGTAAAAAAATATCAGAATAAAATCCCATCATATATTCTTTGGTATGCTTTCCCATGCGGACATAAAATATATCATCCGGTTTTTCACCATTTAAGCGATAGCGGATGTCCTGCTTATATTCCGGCAGGTCAATGTCGTTGACACAAGAGCTCAGCTGTTCAAAGAAGCAGGTATGCTCGCCGGCTTCAAAGCCGAAAAAATCAGCTGTCTTGTCCGGTACGTAAGATAAGTCATTATCCAGGTCGGTGATGATAGGATATATCCCGTCTGATAATTCTGAAATTTTATCAATAAATTCCTTGTATATCGTGTTTTCTATCATAAATTAAAACTCCATATGTGTATAATGCACAAAATCCTTTTATTATTATAGCATATGGTATGCATTATATACAATAAGTTAGTTGGACTCTGAAAATGATATTTAGGTATGAAGCATTAATATAAATTAATGATTTTAATGTGTCATTTATATATTTGAAGGTATACTGATGACTGAAATATACCATCAGCTGCTTCAAATGCAACGTCACCATCATATTTGCCGGCAACAGAGCGGATGGATGACAGACCTATACCATAGTCGTCCCTCTTAGAAGAACGGTATTTTCCGTTTTGGATGGTAACATGTCCGTCAAAGCTGTTGTCCATAGTAATAATAAGTGTCTTATAGTGTACGTGGGCATGCAGTCGGATAAAGTGCGATGATTTCTCGTTCAAAGAATCAGAAGTATCCATGCGTCTGCAGGCTTCTATAGCGTTTTCTATCAGATTTCCAAATACCGAGGCACAGGTCATTGTCCAAGGCCGCATCATCGGTTTCCGGAACAATAAGCTTTGTCTCAAGAGCGATATTTTCATTTCTGCATATGGCACTAATAGTATGACAGAATGGAATTGACTACCCTGTTTTCGCAATAGCTTGCAGGCGCAGATGGTATGCTGTGGATCAGGGCATCCGTATTCATTCAGCTGTTTATTTTCAGTGTTTGCGAGGCCTTTTATTGCAACCAGCTGGTGACGCAGATCGTGGCGCTGCTTCTTAAAAAGCTGTTCGTTTGTTGTGATGAGCGAATTATATTTCTTCTGCTCCAACAGGGAATGCTCAAGGAGATTCATATCGAATATGAGTCTTTCATTCTCACGTTTTATCATGAGCATATCGCTTATATTAAGCCCCATTATAATTCCCATGATTATAATGAAAAGCAGAGTTCAATCTGGTACAGTAATGACAATGAGGCCACAAATTTTAAATGATAATTGATTATCTCAGCACATGAAGCAAGTGCCAGTATGAATACCGGAACCATCAGCCGTTTTGCCCTGCTGTTTTGGCTACGAACAGCCTCAAGGATGATGTATGCAGTCGAGGAAGCAAAGTATGAGAGGCAGAATGACATGGAACACGTACATGCTCTGGGATAGTGCAACCGTACCGCTAAGCTGTAAGACACAAGCAACAAGGTCAAGCACGGTGAGGAGCTTCGCGATAACTATAATTGGCTTGTCATTCTTAAAACCAACTGCAAGCCTGCAGAAATACAGCAGCGGAATCATCTGCGAGAAAAGCCCTATAAAAGCACACAGATATAGCAGTGTAGGGTTTTTGACTATGACACCTGTATAGTTGCACTCGCCGATAGACCACATGCCGGCCATGAGTGAGAAGAATCCAAAATGAAATATCATCTTGCAAACCTCTTTATCGTAGTATAAAAGCATCAGTGAGATAAATATAAACAAAACACCTGCGGCAAGCTCAAGCACTGCTATAAAAAATGACCATTTATTCAGCTTTAACAGAGTGAAAAATAAGGATTTGTATGCTCCGTAGATAGGAGAATATACCGTAAGCGAGCTTCTGGTAACAGGAGAACAGATACTCTATGCGAAGCTCTGTATCACCTGAATGACCGTCAGTGCCTATCAGGTACCCCTCGGTTGCGGGATCCTTCATATAGGATGGCTAGTTTTCGGCCCTGCCAAACTCATATATGAGGTCATCGTCCAGATAGACCTTCGCAGGGGAATAGACAGTTTTTATGTAGATTGGATCATCCTTGTTCAGGTTGATATGTGTTGTGACGGTGACATGTGTGCGCGGCGAAAGGTGCTTAAAGGTATGTGGAAATGTGATTTCTTCTTTATCTGAATCCGAGCCCTCCACTACGGCATATGCAGAACTTACGATAGTGGCTTCAGGATAGCTCGCCTGGCTCATAATCATGTTTTTTTTGATGAAAGAAGCAGTATGCAAATCAGTGTAAGCAGTATAATTGTCAGATAGGGAATATTTCGTATAGCGCTAATTTTTTTCATAATCCGGGCTCCTTGCAGTGTATTACTTTTGACAGTCTAGCTCATATCAAATCAATAGGAAAGTGCCTTATTTAAGCCCTCTGGTGTGATCAAAGTAGTATCTCTCCAGAGCCTTTTGGCTTTGCCGGAGAGCTCTCTCTTGATAGGGATATTTGTGTCATCGGCCATCACGAAGCATTTGAGTGAAGTATCAATGCGTGTGACATACGACAGGTTTACCGCGTAGCTTTTGTGCGGCAGAAAAAACAGCTCAGCGGGCAGCTGATTTCCTCATTTTCTTTTAAATGTATGAAAATCTGCCCGGCTCTCTGCTCTATGTACATGATATCAGAAAGGGCAAGCCTCTCCATACTCTTGTTTCTCTTCACATAAAGAGACGGGGCATCTGATTTCTTCAGCATGGCAAGGTGAAGAATGTTACTTAGCTCAGCTGCCGAAACCGGCTTTTCGATATAGCCGATGGCAGACAGCCTGTAGCTTTCCAAGGCATGCTCCGTGCTTGTTGTGATGAAAGCAACCGGGATATCGGCATCTGTCTCACGGATTATGGAGACAGCCTCGATGCCGGTCATGGAATCTTTCATGTATATATCCATGAGCAGCAGGTCATACTTTCCGTACTCATATGAGGCAAGAAAAAGAATCTGCATCAGTAAAGACAGTGTATGTATTTTGGATATCGCTGTGGTTGAGAATATCACAAAGCAGCAAGGTCTCTGCAGCTTCGTCCTCGCATACAGCTATATTAAGTGTTTGTGGCATGTTTATTCCTCTGTAGAATGTGAATGATTATAAATAATCATAATATAATATGAAATAAATATCAAATAAATATTGCTATTAAATATCCGAAATGCTAATATAATTATCAGCAGTTAATTAATTATTTTTTTAAGGAGGTTTCAGTTATGAAATACTGTACAAATTGTGGCAGGCAGTTAGCTGATGATGAGGTATGCACATGTCGTCAGCAGGCACAGCCACAGGCACCAAATCAGACACAGGACAACAATGCACAGGCAGATAATGCAGCACAGCAGGGACAGTTTAACGGACAGCCGCAGGGCAGCGCACAGGGACAGTTCAACGGACAGCCACAGGGCAGTGCACAGGGACAGTTCAACGGACAGCCACAGGGACAGTTCAATGGACAGCCACAGGGCAGCGCACAGTCGCAGGCGTTTGATAACTTCACACAGCAGGTGAGTGCAGCAGGACAGCAGCTGCAGAATGACAAGAATGTGGCATCTATCATCACATTCTACAAGGGTCTTGTTAAGAAGCCGGCACAGGCTGCAGCAGACTTTGTAAAGAATGCAAATATGGCATCAGGCTTTATATTTATTGGCTTATTTGCCATAGTAGAAGTAGTGCTGTCTGTAGTATATCTGTTATCAAGTGTAATTGGCAGCATAGGCGGCTTTGGATTCTCATTTTACCCGGCGAGCTTCTTTGAGGGAATCTTCTCAGGAATCGTAGGAGAGGCAGTGAGAGTACTCATCCTGGCAGCAGTTATTCTGGTTGTATTAAACGCAGTGCAGAAGGATAAAAAGGTGACATTTGCACAGACACTTTCAGCAGCATGTCTGTATGATGCAGTATACCTTCCGATTATCCTTGTTGCAGCAATCATCGACATAATCCCATTCCAGTTCTTTGGCAATGTGAGCAGCTGGCTGCATACATTTGCGGGTGTAGTAGGATATGTAAGCATATTCTTTGGAGTAAGGGCAATAGAAGAGGATGACAACAAGCTTCCACTCGTGTGTGGACTGGCATTCCTTGCAACAGCCATTGGTTCAACAATTGTAAATGCTATTTTCTAATTTAATATATCTGAAAAGCCGGATCCTGTGAGATTTTCTTGCAGGATCTTTTTTTTTATTTCTGGCTTTGAATAGCTATCATATATCTTACGATTTGTCAAGTACGAGTTTTGACACTTTTTGTGTAAATTGTCGTTGTTATTGCCATGCGCGGAATTGATGTATAATGATAATTAGATTAATTTGTTTAGTTAAAAACTAGCTGAATATATGAGTCAATGATAATATGAATTCTATAATAAGCAGGTTTATAAAACTCGGGAAGAGAGGCACCTATGACGCATAAAATCAAGGTACAGATGTTTGGCAATTTCAGAATGGACTATAACGGAGCACCATTTGTGGCGGAAAAAATGCATAAGGAAAGCCAGTTCAACCGCATGATGCAGGCTTTGATACACTATTCTGACTGCGGAATAGCAAAGGATAAGCTCGAGGAAATAGTAATCGGTGAGCGTGACATAGATGCACCTCACACGGCACTAAGAGTTATTGTATACAAGACAAAGCAAAAGCTCGCACAGCTTGGACTGCCGGGAAAGAACCTCGTATATTTGGAGGGAGGCATATATTACTGGACTCGGATATAGAGATAGAAGAGGATGCAGCAGAGTTTGAGAAGCTCTATAACGAGGCCTGTGCACTGGAAAAGCAGATGCTACATGAACCGGAGAGTGCAGAGACAGTGTGTGATGAGCGGATAAAGGAAATAGAAGACAATATGCTTGAGCTGTACATAAAAGCACTATATCTGTATAAGGGAGAGTTTTTGGCGGCATATACAGGCGAGACGTGGATAGCACAGGAGGCCAGACGCTATCACATTATGTTTGAGAAAATCATAAATGAAGCTGCGTATATACTGCGAAAGAGAAAACAATTCAAGGGACTGGAGAAGCTCGGAGTATATGCGGCAAAGGTCGACCCATTCAATGAGTGGGAGGAGCTCATCATGGAGGCGATGGTAGAGACCAGGCGCTATGATGAGGCGGAAGAGCTATACACGGATGTCGTGGACTATTATCTCAGGGAGTGCGGTATTTATCCATCTTCAAGACTCTTGGAAATCCTTGAGATATACAGTAATCAGATGAATCATGCACATGAGATACTGGAAAACATCCAGGAGGGCATGAACGAGCAGGAGGAAACAGAAAGAGGTGGATATTTCTGCAGCTATCCGGTATTCAGAGGAATATACCAGGCGTCCATCCGTATTATGAAGCGCACAAGGGGTACCTGTATATCTCATGCTCTGTACTCTGGAGGACGAGGAAGGCAGACAGGTACAGAGCGAGACAAAGATGAACAAGTATTCAAGGCAGCTTAAGAAGTGCGTTGGTGAATCAATCCGCTACAGTGACATATATACCTCGTATGGAAAGGTGCAGTTTCTTATCATGCTCATCGGAATCAAGCGTGAGGACTGCGAGATAGTGAAAAAGAGAATCAACCGCCAGTTCGCAAAGAAAAAAAATCCGAGAGCCGCAGAGAAATGTCATGTGAACAGTATAGTTTGTGAGTTGTAAAGGAAATAGTACAAATAGGTTGGAAAAGCTACAAGGTGATTTTACACGATTAGAGGAAGTACTAATTTGATTATTTTATATATTATGGAGAAAATGTTATGAATGGTAAAGACAAGATATCAGTAATTATTCCATGCTACAATGTACAAAAAATACATTATGAGATGCTTTGATTCAATTTACAGCCGACATATGGCTTTGAAAATCTCGAAGTGATACTCATAGATGATTTATCAACAGACAATACATGGTCTATATTAGAATCCTTACAAAGACAATACCCGGAGAATGTTATATCTCTTAAAATACAGAAAAAAAAAAAAAAGTGTGGCGGTGCACGTAATCTGGGAATGGATATCTGCACCGGCAAATATATCACATTTGTGGATGCGGACGATTATGTGCATCCGGATATGCTCAGGGTGCTGTATGACAGAATGACAGAGGACGATTATGATGTGGCACAGTGTGGTGTATCGTGCTTTAAAGCAGATAAGCCAAATGTATTAGAAGTAAATGATTTTGAAATTCAAAGGCTTGATTTGGATAATGTTGATAATAGGAAAAATCTCATTATAGGTCTGACCGGATTTACTAATGTAACAGCATGGGCAAAGCTATACTCAACCAAATTTATAATAGAACATAATCTAAGATTTATAGAAGATGTATATTATGAGGATACACATTTTTCTATGCTTTGTGTGTTACTTGCAAAGAAATATTGTAAGGTGCAATCGACATTATACTATTACTTTGAGAATACAGAGGGCATTATACGTTCTGAAATTAGCAATGCAAAGATCCGGGATGCTAAGATTATTATGGATCATATAAGGCAGGCTATTCAAAGTAGAAAAGCAGAACTGGGAAATGTAATTGAGCAGTGTTATTGTGAAATCCAGACATTTTTGTTATGGCACCAATATATTGAGCCATATAGTAGAATAGAAACCTTTATGAATAGGGAACTGGATATTTGCAAAGAAGAGTTTTTAAAGAGTGAACCGGATATATTTAATAATCCATATGTGAAGTTTTTTTCAGATGATGTGGTATTGAAAAGAATGTCAAGGCTGAGAGTAACTGCGAAAAAAAATGGATAATGCATACTTTTTGGATAATGCAATGCATATCTGTCTTGGTATACATGATAAGGATGGAAATTACAGTGTCTGGGCTGGAACAACGATGCAATCCATTGTTGAAAAACACAAAAGCGCCAATAGTTTTTCATATATTACATGATGACACATTGAACGAAATAAATAAAAATAAAGCTGAGTCTTATTGCTGATAATAGTGGAAATGATATAGAATTTCATCATTTTAATTCGGACGTTTTTGGCACGTTTGCTGATTCAATGAATAGATTTGCAATTGGAACAATGTTCAGAATTATGTTGCCCGATATTATGCCGGATTTAAAAAAATAATATATTTGGACTCTGATTTATTTGTAAATACAGATATTGAAGAATTATGGAACCTAAATATAGATAATTACTGTCTGGCGGCTGCTCAGGATTGTTCGACAATAAGAAATTGGGGAACTCCATACGCTGTAGCAGCAGGGCAGACAAGTCGTGACAGATATTTTAATGCGGGTGTTCTTTGCATGAATCTTGACAATATCAGGAAAAAATGGAAGCCTGTTTCAACAGGTTATAGATTATCTGAACGATAATCCACGGACATGGCTTCCCTCGACCCGGGATGCTTTAAATGCCATATTCAGCGGAAAAACCTTATTGATAGATGAAAAATGGAATTATTTTATTGATGAGGCAAGAAAAAAAATAATGAGAAAGCAGAGAAAAAAATATATCATTATGCTGCAACCCTGTTGATGCTGCATACAAATAATGAAATTGACAGAGCCTACTATTTCACAATACTGAGAACCCCATGGGGAGAGCAGATGGAGGATGGCTTATTGTGTAATTCTATGGGCAGAATTGTGGATAGAACAGCTATGCTGGAGAAGCTGCTAAAAAAGCTACTCAAAACAATATACGACTCGTATTCTATGGTGGAGAGAATAGCTCTATAAGGAATGCAATGAGGCTATTAAATAGAAAATTCGATAGCTGTGAATGGCATGAGCATTTAAAGGAGAATGAGATTATCTGTGATGATAATACGGTCTATATAGTTTCAGCGGATGCGGACGATAGTAATGGATTAGAAATACTTGCAAATGCCGGATTAGAAGAAATGGCGAGAATTATTTTATAACACAGAGGTTTTTACATTATACAGAGGGTGGGTTTGCCCTATGATTTTTATTACTGATGAATTAGGTAAGTTTGAGAAAAATATAATAGAGCTGGCAGAAAATATGGGATTTAAAGAATGCAAAACAATAGAAGCCATAGATTTGTTTTGTGGCATATCTGAAAGAAACGATGTGCTTAAGGAAAAAAGACAGGTATTATGCATTCATAGATATCCCTCAATATTGGAGTGTTCGTGCAGATGGTCTAAATGGTGCTATATATGATAATAAAACCAAAAAGGCAAACATCTATTTTAAGAATCCGATAGAGAAAAAGAATGGTCAGCAGAGTCGAGTGGATTGACAGGAATAATACAGTATATAGAATAGATTATTACAACAAATACGGATATATGTATTGTTCGGAGAATGTGAGTGGCGGCAATGTTACAGTCAGGGGAATTCTATGATAGAAATGGTGACATTAAAGTATTAGGAACAGACAGGTCCAAAGACATATACCACGTTTGGCACCCGCATTAGTCCGAAGAGCTATAGAGGCTTTGCTGATTATTTGGAAGCTTATCTTAAATATAATAAAATTTATGATGAAAATATATGGCTGACAAGTGATGAGATATTAAATAAATTTGCCTGGGATTATGGTAATTTTAAAATATCATACCTGCCACAAAATAGATTAAACTCAGATTTGACAGTAATAACTCAGACTAACACAGCGTTTCGAATACTGTGCAGTGAAGAGCAGCAGGTCAATTGGTATAAAGAAAATTCAAATTATAAATGCGACAGAGTATATTCATATTTTGAAAATAATGAATTAAAATTTGGAAAAAAAGGAAGCACTTACTATTACAGAATCGGATCAGCTTGAGTATATTGAACAGCTTATAAATGACTTTCCGGAAATAACTTTTCATATAGCTGCCAGTACCATTATGTCAGATAAATTAACGAGACTGGATATAAATAATAATAATGTTGAGTTATATCCATGTATTACGGAACAAAAAGAGAAAAGAACTGTTTGAAAGATGCGATATTTATTTGGATATTAATCATTACAGAGAGCTATACAATGCAGTAAACGAGGCAATGGTTAATAATATGATAATACTAGCGTTTGACAATACAGCGCATTCAAAAGAATTATATCCAATGGGAAATATTTTTTTGAAAGCAGCAACTATGTGAAGATGAAAGAAACTCTAAAAAATATAATAACTAGTCAGACGATATTCAATGAATATATAGACAGGCAAAAGAAGCAATTAAAACAATTAGCTGCAAAAAGTAGTTATGGGTGATACAGATGAGAGTATTTGATTTTACATTACTTAGTGGATATGAATTTTCCGGAGTCGATGTTGCTCAGGGATTTAGAGCAAGATTGTTTGCAAAAAACAATGTAAACGCTAAATTTATTTTTACAGAGCTGCCGACAATTAGGGATATGGAACTGTATGGTTCGCAAAAAATAAAACGTGGTCAGATTATGTCTGCACATCTTTTTTATGACCGGAAGATTAGATATGAGTTTGTCTGTGAAAAAAAAAAAGCTCTTTTAGAAAATGAAAAAGAAAAACTATGAGTATGACAATATAGATGAGGATGGAAAGGTGATTCGTCTATATAATTCCGGTGAAAAATCAGTTGAAATATTATGCAATGAAGATGGATTTGTTATAAATGAAAGTCTCTTTAAAAACGGAAAAAAAATATTTAGTAAATTATTATACAGACAGCTTGTCATATACAGAACTGTATAATTGGGATAATGATTCGAACGATGGCTTAAATCCGGAAAGGAGAATTTTTTGGAACAAACAAGGACAGATGGTTTATGAACAATGTATCTATAAAGATAATGTTGAATATCTGTTTAAAAATGGTGAAGTTATAGACAATGTAGAGTTTCTAGAAAGATTTGTAAAGGCACTTAATCTTTGTGAGAATGATATATGTATAATGGATAAGAGCGGGATATCTTGATTATATACAGCCTCTTTTTGAAAATAAAGGCAAATCAAAGCTGATAGCTGTATTACATTCAGATCATTTTTACAAAATATATGAGGATGAAAGCTCATTATACATGAACTATGAGTATTATTATTGGTTCAAATATTCAGAGGCAATAGATTATTTTGTTGTTGGTACGGAGGAACATAAAAAAAGTCTGGAAGCATTTTTAAAAGAGTATGATTGTTTTGTTCCGCATATTGCAGCTATTCCCCCATGGGGGCTTTACCTGAAGGCAAACTTAAAAGTAAAAATGAGCGTAGGCGAGGCAGCATAATATCTGCTTCAAGACTTAGTCCTAGGAAAGGTATTGATATTCTTATTAAGAGTGTGATAAAAGCGCATGAGATAAATCAGACAATTAATCTGGATATATATGGAAGTGGCAATGATGAGTATACTTCATATTTACAAAATATAGTTAAAGATGCTGGTGCTGATGATTATATTTCACTTTAAAGGGCGCTGTAATCTTGAAAAAGATTTATCCACACTATGAATTGTTTGCATCCTTTTCGTTGTGGGAAACATTTGGACTTTCACTCATGGAGGCTGTTGGAGACGGACTAGCCATGGTTGGACTGGATGTAAGATATGGGAACAGGCTTTTTATACATCCGGATGAAAATGGCTATCTGGTGGATTTTGATATTGAAACAGACTATCAAAATAAAGATAAGCTCTGTGAAAGAACTGCAGCAGCAATAGTTAAAATATTTGAGGATGATGACAGATTGAAGAAATTCCATGAAAATTCTTATATGATTGCTGAAGAATATAAGGAGCATGTAATAGAATCAAAATGGATGCAGCTTATAAAAAATATACCATAGCTCAATCCGTCAAACTTAATTTCATAGAGAAATGCAGTAACATGAAGGTAAAACATCCCAAGGATTATTGGCTTGAGTATGAGAGAAAAATGTTGGAAAACATCAATGAAACAACAGGCTTGTAGACAGGAGTATCAATGAAAACACACATTACTACATTAAACAACATGGCAGGAACTGCCAGTCGGCACATAGAAGAGTATTAAAGGTGGCGCAGAGTATTGGCTGTCATGAAATGGGCTTGTCTTTTTTATCCTTTAAAGCCAGACTATGCAAAGGAGATAGACAAACGTCTTGATGGGATAATAGCGCCTCTTAACTATGGGGATATTGTGATTTTTCAGTATCCAAGCTGGATTGGTGTGAATTATGATGAGAGTTTTGTAAACAAGATAAAGTCATACCGGGATACAAAGCTGATAATTTTTGTTCAGGATATACAAAAGCTCATGTTTGATTCTGAGCAGGCAATTCTTGATATGGAAATTAAAACTCTCAATAAGGCGGATTTACTTATTTTGCCATCAAAGAAGATGCATCGCTATCTGAAAGAAAATGGGCTTGATGAGAAGCCTGTTATCTATCAGACTATCTGGGATATGCCATCAGACATTTGTTTTGTAGATCATGCTGTAACGAGATGCTTTCACTTTGCCGGAAACTATAATCGTTTTCCGTTTCTGGCAGAGTATCATGGCAAGACTCCGATTTATCAATATGATGCAAATAAGCCGGACAGAGAAAATGATGACAGCTTTTGCTGGAAAGGGTATTTGGAGCAGGAAAAGCTAATGCATGAGCTTTCCAAAGGTGGCTTTGGGCTTGTTTGGAGTGATGACGAATATTTTGACAGATATTATTCGATGAATCAGCCGTACAAGCTCGGTACAAATCTGGCAGCAGGGATACCCGTTATAGTAAAAAGAGGCTGTGTTCATGAGAAATTTGTCGAAAGAAACGGTCTGGGATATGCAGTCGATACGTTGGATGAAGCTGATAAAATGGTTCAGAGTATTACGGATGCAGAGTATATAAAGCTTTACCATAATGTGAAGAGTATTCAAAAGCTGATATTAGATGGCGCATATACAAGAAAAACACTTCAGGATGCAATCAATTGAGGTTTTGGAAAATGCCTGTACACCGGTTGAAAACAGATATCAAGATCATATATAGATTTAGCAGACAAATCAACAGTGACAGGATATAGTATTTGACCATGATCAGGTGTATGAATCACAGATAGTTGCTACAGTGGAATAATGGGGAAGAGATTATGAGCGTACATATTACAAAAACTTATAACATAGGTGGATTGATTGGTCTCCGTCAAAATGCAGTGAAAAACGCTGGTGAAACACTTGGCTTTAAAGAAATGAGTTTATTTAAATTTCCTGATGCATATGATAGTGATGATGAGCTTCATGTTAGGATGGATGGCATAATTGCATCACTTTGTCCTGAGGATATAGTGATTTTTCAGCATCCAAGCGGTGAGAGTCCCAGATACGATGGATTTTTATTTGAGCATTTAAGAAGATATCATGGAACGAAAATTGTTGCGTTTATACAGGAAATAGCATCCGATAGAGATGACAGTGAGTATGCTTTTGAGTGATGAAATCACGCTGCTTAACCGGGCCGATATGTTTATTTTTTGCCTCAGCTGCGCTGCGGGATTACTATATCGCAAATGGATTAAAAGAAAAAACCTTATCTGATTCAGAATATACCGGATTATATGACAGACATTTGCGCAAATGAGCATAAAAATAATAAACTATATATCATGGCGGAAACGAGTCAAAATGAATATCCATTGAACAATTTGAATATAGAGGTGGTGCAATATGATGAGTACCGTGCCATGGAATCTATACTCAGGTTGTCAGACGGAGGCTTTGGATTGATTTGGGATGCGGATGAGCAGGCGCTTGGACTTTATATGGCTGCCGGAATCCCAGTGATAGTTAAAAAGGGGGTTGAACTGTGAAAAAGTATGTGACAGATAATGAAATAGGAGCAGCAGCGACAGATTTTGAAGATGTATACCGGATAGCTGTATCAGAATCGGAAGATAAATTGAGTCAATACTACGCAAATGTCAAAAAAAACTGCAAAATTTGTTCATAAATGGAATATATACCAGAAAATTATTGCTGGATACCTTGATTATGTGTGGAGAAAGGCTATGATTTGGCGGTATATAAATGTTTTTATACGATTTTAGATACACCTAGGAGTTTATATTTATAGTGTTAAAGAGGAAAACTATAGTTATGTCCGGATGAAAGAGGATTAGGAAACAGATAATCCAAGTATCCGGATTCATGTGAATAAGGAGAGACTATATGAATAAGAAGAAGGTTGACAGTATTTTAAAAGGTATAACCGCAGCAGGAATTGCCATGGGTGGAGTCAGCTCTATCCAGGGTGCTGATATGGTTATGGCTGCAATTAATGAATCGGCAGCAGATTCCAATTCATTAGTTGACGCAGGCTCTTTTGTCTGAGAGCGAACGTACAGAGTATAGCGAGAGTACAACACAGAGCATGAGTGAAAGCGCTTCAGAGAGCACTAGCGAGAGCGTGAGTGTAAGTGAAAGTTCAAGTGAAAGTTCAAGCGCCAGCGAAAGTGCGAAGCAGAGTGATGCAGAACAGCAGAGTGGTGATAATGTTGTAGCGGCTGCATACACAGATGATGCAGAACAGGATATGGCTGTTTATGCTCGAATGAGTGGAATGCCACAGCTTGCAAGTAATGATACAAATAGAGATGATTGTGTATCAGATCAGGTACATCATGTGACTAAGATTACGGCAAGAAATTTTAAAGATTTAGCAAGATCTGATGTTCAATCTATAAATGATGTAAAACCGAAGAAATGGAAAGATAAAAATTTTCAGTATAGAGTAAAGAATTCAAATACAGGTGAGTGGGAATATTTTAATAATTTTGATCAAGTTACATTTAATTGGACAGAAGGAATTCTCTGGTGGGAAACCAGCCATAATAAAACTGGCGAATTGTATATATGTGACGGAAATGCGTTTGTATTAAAAGTGTCTGATAATGAATGGGTAGAATTTAGAAGTAGTAGTACAGGTGGAGTACATACGTATAAATACGCATATAAGCATGGGGATTCCATTGATTTACTGGTTGATGCAGATCCAAACTATGAGAAGAGTGAATCAGTAAGAATATCAGAGAGTTTGAGTGTTGAAGCAAGCACTAGCGCGTCAACAAGTGCAAGCACATCAGCAAGTACAAGTGCATCAACAAGTGCGAGCACATCGGCAAGTACTAGCGCATCGACAAGTGCAAGTACATCGGCAAGTACAAGTGCATCAACAAGTGCGAGCACATCGGCAAGTACTAGCGCATCGACAAGTGCAAGTACATCGGCAAGTACAAGTGCATCAACCAGCGCAAGTATCTCAGCAAGTACGAGTGCATCGACAAGTGCAAGTACATCGGCAAGTACAAGTGCATCAACCAGCGCAAGTATCTCAGCAAGTACGAGTGCATCGACAAGTGCAAGCACATCAGCAAGTACAAGTGCATCAACAAGTGCGAGCACATCGGCAAGTACTAGCGCATCAACAAGTGCAAGCACATCAGCAAGTACGAGTGCATCAACAAGCGCAAGCACAAGTGCATCAACAAGTGCAAGTACATCGGCAAGCACTAGTGCATCGACCAGCGCCTCAATAAGTGCAAGTACATCGGCAAGTACCTCAGCTAGTACGAGCGCCTCAACCAGCGCATCAACCAGTGCAAGCACCTCAGCAAGTACAAGTGTATCGACAAGTGCAAGCACCTCAGCAAGCACCAGCGCATCAACCAGTGCAAGTACCTCAGCAAGTACAAGTGCATCGACAAGTGCAAGCACCTCAGCAAGTACAAGTGCCTCAACAAGCGCAAGCACATCGGCAAGTACTAGCGCCTCAACGAGTGCAAGCACAAGTGCCTCAACAAGCGCAAGCACATCGGCAAGTACAAGTGCATCAACAAGTGCAAGCACCAGCGCATCGACAAGTGCAAGTACCTCAGCTAGTACGAGCGCCTCAACCAGCGCAAGCACCTCGGCAAGTACAAGTGCCTCAAACAAGTGCAAGCACCTCGGCAAGTACAAGTGCGTCAACCAGCGCAAGCACCTCGGCAAGTACAAGTGCCTCAACCAGTGCAAGCACCTCAGCAAGCACAAGTGCGTCAACCAGCGCAAGCACATCAGCAAGTACAAGTGCCTCAACCAGTGCAAGTATCTCAGCCAGCACGAGTGCCTCAACAAGTGCAAGTACATCGGCAAGTACAAGTGCCTCAACCAGTGCAAGCACATCGGCAAGTACAAGTGCGTCAACCAGCGCAAGCACATCAGCAAGTACCAGTGCCTCAACAAGTGCAAGTACCTCAGCGAGCACCAGTGCCTCAATAAGTGCAAGTACATCGGCAAGTACCAGCGCATCAACTAGTGCAAGTACCTCAGCGAGCACAAGTGCCTCAATAAGTGCAAGTACATCGGCTAGTACTAGTGCATCGACAAGTGCAAGCACAAGTGCTTCAACCAGTGCATCAACAAGCGCAAGTACCAGTGCCTCAATAAGTGCAAAAAGCACATCGGCAAGTACCAGCGCATCAACTAGTGCAAGTACCTCAGCGAGCACAAGTGCCTCAATAAGTGCAAGTACATCGGCTAGTACTAGTGCTTCAACAAGTGCAAGTACAAGTGCAAGTACCTCAGCCAGCACAAGTGCATCAACAAGCGCAAGTACCTCAGCAAGCATCTCAGCAAGCACAAGTGCATCAACAAGCGCAAGTACATCGGCAAGTACCAGCGCATCGACAAGTGCAAGCACCAGCGCCTCAACAAGTGCAAGTACATCGGCAAGTACAAGTGCCTCAACAAGTGCAAGCACCTCGGCAAGTACAAGTGCCTCAACCAGCGCAAGCACATCAGCAAGTACCAGTGCCTCAACAAGTGCAAGTACCTCAGCGAGCACCAGTGCCTCAATAAGTGCAAGTACATCGGCAAGTACCAGCGCATCAACTAGTGCAAGTACCTCAGCGAGCACCAGTGCCTCAATAAGTGCAAGTACATCGGCTAGTACTAGTGCATCGACAAGTGCAAGCACAAGTGCATCGACAAGTGCAAGCACAAGTGCATCAACAAGTGCAAGTACAAGTGCCTCAACCAGTGCCTCAACAAGTGCAAGTACCTCGGCAAGTACAAGTGCTTCGACCAGCGCAAGTACCTCAGCAAGTACAAGTGCCTCAACAAGTGCAAGCACCTCAGCAAGCACAAGTGCCTCAACAAGTGCAAGCACCTCGGCAAGCACAAGTGCATCGACAAGCGCAAGCACATCAGCAAGTACAAGTGCCTCAACAAGTGCAAGTACCTCGGCAAGTACAAGTGCATCAACTAGTGCAAGTACCTCAGCGAGCACCAGTGCCTCAATAAGTGCAAGTACATCGGCTAGTACTAGTGCATCGACAAGTGCAAGTACATCAGCAAGTACGAGCGCCTCAACCAGCGCAAGCACCTCAGCAAGCACAAGTGCATCAACAAGTGCAAGTACATCGGCAAGTACTAGCGCATCGACAAGTGCAAAGCACATCAGCAAGCGAGAGTGCCTCAACCAGCGCAAGTGAGTCAGAGAGCACATCAGCAAGTGAGAGTGAATCAACCAGTGCAAGTGAGTCACTCAGCACAAGCGAGAGCATCAGCACAAGCACAAGTACGAGTCAGAGTCAGTCAGCTGCAAATGTGGTACCGACACCGGCTCCAACTCCTGCACCGGCAGTAGATAATGCTCCTGCACCAGCAGCAGCAACTATCACACCGGCTGCTACACCTCTTGCAGCAGCTACACCGGTAGCACCTGCACCAGCAGCTCCTGCGGCACCGGCAGTACCGAATACACCAATTCAGGATGCACAGGTTCCTCTTGGAGTAAATGAGGAAGAAGATAATCTTCAGAACATCGAGGATGAGGATACACCTCTTGCAGCAGGCGGAACAGCCAAGGACGGTATCAAAACATGGTGGTGGTGGATTGCAGCAGCAGTTGCAGCTATCACAGGAAAGGGTGTTTATGACAACCGCAGAAGAAAAACCTGCAAAGAGCGACGATTCAGAAGATAATTCTGATGAGAAATAAATAATTAATAGCAATACTAACAATATTGTTTTTATAATATTAGTGACCATCTGTAGCGGATGGTCACTAATTCGTTAAGCTGTTTTGTAGTAAGACGAGATTACTTTGTGAGGAAAGGTGAATTCCTTGAAGCAGAAGGATAGTATAAAGAAGAAAAAACAAAAACAACAGAAGGAACACGTATTATTATATAAGCTTTTTATATTCGTTCATGACCATGCTCGTGTACATGGTAGGCAGAAATATACCACTCTACGGGATAGATATAGATGCATATAGCAATGTAAACGTAGATGCGCAGTCCATACTTTTACAGGCTATTTCAGGTGATATGAAGAACTGTTCCATTTTCATCATAGGCTTGTGGCCGTACATGCTGGCATCCATGCTTGCCATACTGATAGTTGCAATCATGTCGCTTGACCACACCAGGAAGCTGTCACCGAAGAAGATAAACATATGGACAGTTACCATCATGATGATTATCGCAGCCGTTCAGGCATATCACAAAACACAGACACTTATGTATAGGGTTAGTGGATATGAACTTATATGGAATAAGATAATAGTTTTCATACAGCTCATCGCGGGTATGCTGATAGTGGTGTATATGTGCGACAGAGCTACCAAATATGGTATCGGTGGCAAGGTGAGTGTATTCATGGTCAATATAGTCAGTGGTATGATGACCATGTTTACAGGAAAGCCGCTTGAGAAGCTGGCACTGCCTGTAGCCATAGGAGTGGCAGAGATTGCTGTCATGATAGTACTTGAGACCACTGAGAAGCGAATAGCAGTACAGAGAGTTTCCATAAACAATATTTATGCGGATAAGAACTATATCGCTTACAAGCTCAATCCTGTCGGTGCTACACCGCTTATGTTTGCGTCAGCCGCTTTTTGCTTCCACAGTTTATGTGCAATGGACTTCATTATCTGTTTCCGGACAAATGCTGATATTCAGTGGTGGATGGACAATATGAGGCTCACATCACCGCTTGGAATTGTAGTATACATGGTGATTATATGTCTGCTTACAATTATCTTTTTCTATGGTTATGCTGTCTCCGGGCAGGACAGCAGATGATCTGCTTAAGTCGGGTGATTCTATACAGGATATATATGCAGGAAAGCCTACGAAGAGATATCTGATTGGCACAGTGCTCAGCTTTTCCGTTATAAGCTCAATCATTATCTGTATATGTCAGGGTGGACCGCTGTTTTTACAGTTTGGAGGATATGTGGACGCATCACTTGCTATGCTGCCGTGCTCTATCATGATGACGACAGGTCTTTGGATTTCGCTGTACCGCGAGGCAGAGGTGTACCGGAATATGGACAGATATCATACATTCATATAGCTCCCGGCGCTTTGAATTAAGAATTAGGAGGAATCATAATGCTATATTTTATACCGGCATGGTATAAACAGAATATGTGGTGCGAAAAACGAGCAGCAGTGGTATATGCGCAGCTCAAGTCAGAGTTTGACGAGACTATAAAGCAGATTACTCTTTTTCATAGAAATGTGGACAGACCTTACAGGATTCTTGTGCTCGGATACTCGCCAAATTTCAGACATTTCCTACACAGGCAGGGCATGTACCGCTCAAAGTACTGGTCATGCTTTGATGCGATAGCACAGGTCAGGAGAAAGAAGGTCGCTGTGCTGTCATATCACGATATCAAGTGGCCGAAGGGGCTGGAGTTTGTGTATTCGCCTTTTTCTATAATCGCTTTGCAGGGCGATGTGAAGTATGCACAGGTAGAGTTTGGTGAGGATGGCAATCCGATATCCATAGATATGTTTGAGGATGGCAAAATCTGCAGGCGCAACTATTATGATGACAGAGGCTTTGTTTCCAGTACTGTTATATATGAAAACGGCATAGAGCAGTATCAGGATTTTTTGATGGAAAACGGCATCTGGAAGATACGTGAGTATAAAAAAATGATGGTCATGTGGTTGTCAATCAGACATGCCCTGACTATGATGTGGTGCCTGATGCTAAGAGCGGCAAAGCAGGTGAGCCGGTTGAGATGCGCTTTACAAAGGCTGAATATGACAGCCTCGAGGCGGTTATCGAAGAGGTATTTGCAAGCTATGTGAATCTCACAAGGCAAAATGACAACTTTTTCGTGGCGATGCATCCGCTTCATATCAGGGGTTGCAGAGCATGTGCTTAAGGGGAAAAGGATTATTGCTACATTTTTTGAAAACAGATTTGATTTCACGCAGACATCACTGGCAGCGGATTTTTTTAGAGCATGCGGAAAATATCATTACGGATTCTGATTATACGACGAAGCTTATTATGGAAAATCTGGGTGCAGTAAATAACAAGCCGCTCAGATTACATATCACAGATATTCCGCCATATGATACCAGGATGGACTTCGGTATCAGCTCGCAGCTTCGTGTGCAGAACATACTCGTGCCGGTTGATGGACTGACTGAGGATGCATTTGCTCGGATTATAAAGGGGCTTGCGGATTATCTGACCATTAATGACCTTGCGAGAGTTCATTTCTTTACAAGAGATGCCTCATGGGGTCATGAGGATGCTATAAAGAATGATACGGTAAAGCTTCTTGATAGTATGGGCTATGATTCCCGTTTGGTAACAGGCGATGGTGAGGCAGCTCTCGGCTTTGGAGGCAGCGGGGCTGATGTATTTGCCGAGAATGAGCTGGGGGATATAGAAAAAACGGTGGAGCAGAGATTTTTCGTGGATGTATGTGTGGATGAGCGTGATATCAGCAAGTGTATCAACGAGCAGAGAGTCATCCTCGATATGAGAGGCACGATGGAGGTTTTTGTTTATGTTACAGCTATCAGCAAGGGCGTGCCAAGAATCAGCCTGAGTGCAGACCAGTTTCTTGTTTCAGGAAAAACGGAATGGTCATAGATGATTTTTCTGATATCGGAAGGAGTCTGACCTATTATCTGGACAGCTTTGAAAACTGGAATCAGGCATTGGTGGAGTGCTATGAGCTTGGTCAGAAATATACCACATCGGTGCTGCTTAAGAAGTGGAGAAAGGTGCTAAATTTTAGTGAGTAAGATTCATGTTTTATATGTTGGCGATGACGATTGGACAACTAAATACAGCATTCCGGACAATATAGAGTTTGAAGTATACGAGTCTGATGAGAGTGAACTAACGGCAAACAGACCTGCGAGAAAGCTCATGGATTTAGTTATTCTTGACAGGGATATAACACTCTCAGAGGAAAAGGCTTTTACGAAGTTTACAAGGGGCTACTGTCTTTTTTGCAACGGAAAATGTGCAGATGCTAAACAGCGCGACGAGCAGATATTTCAAGGCACGAATGGGACAGTATCTGTATACCGGCGATGTGCAGTATTTTCTGGCTCATGAGGTGAGAAATTACTATCCAAATCCTTATGGTGAGAAGTTTAATCCTGCCAAGCTTGCTGTCAGTGATTCCTTTACAGGAAGGGTAGCATGTGATGGAAACTATAACTTGGTTCTAGATGGAGAGTTTGGGGAGAATTTTTTCGCAGATTGCATACTGGAGATATAATATCCCGGTTTTTGAGGGACAGTGTATTGATATGTATCTTGAATATGAGAAAACTGGGGATGTAGAGATTAAGCTTAGATTATTTCAGTTCTACTATGGCTCGATTGGTGATATTAAGCAGGTCTGGGAGTTTGACGAGGAACAGCTTCAGGATGTTTTCAGGATAGATAATGAATCAGATCAGGGTCCTGTTTTTGTTTCTATACTTGCAAGGGGCACCGGCAGCCTGAATATCATATCATTGCACGACAGACATTCCCGCCGTGGACACGGATTTTTCCTGCCCGGAGGTGAGAGGCTTGTCTCTTCTAAGGGAGAGGAAGTGTTTGTGTACTTTGAGAAGGGCGATATGAAGCCACCGCTTGCTGTCTATTTCTCAGGCTACAGGACTCAGGAGAGGGCTTTGAGGGCTACTATATGATGCGAGGCTTCGGATGTCCGTTTATTCTTGTGACAGACCCAAGAAGTGAGGGTGGAGCCTTTTATCTGGGAGACAGTGAATTCGAGCAGATGATTACGGATTATGTGACTGATAAGCTCGATGAGCTTGGCCTTACAAAGGATGAGCTCGTGCTCTCAGGAGCTTCGATGGGAACCTTCGGTTCACTATACTATGGCTCAAAGCTTTCACCACATGCACTGCTTCTTGCAAAGCCGCTTGCCAACATGGGAAATGTAGCAAGAAACGAGCGAATCCTTAGAGCCGGAGGCTTCGCTACCTCGCTTGATATTCTGATGAAAAATTATGACAATCTCTCTGATGAGGCGATAGAGCAGCTAAACAACAGGATGTGGGACAGATTCGACAGTGCCGACTGGTCGCAAACAAAGTTCATCATCTCATATCTGTATGAGGATGATTACGACCCGGATGGTTATCCGAGCATTTTGTCGCATCTGAAGTCGAGCGGTGTTGAGGTGTATGGCAAGGGCTCACACGGCAGACATACTGACAATTCAGCAAATGTCATGGCATGGTTCAAGAGCCAGTACAATAATCTGCTGCATGATGATTTTTCAAGATAAGCAAATAAACGTTGCAGGTCACACAGTCGTGTGAACAGTAACAGGAAAACAAACATTAAGTGAACAATAGTAAGACAGGTAAGTATTATGTATGGTGACACTTGGCAGGTCCGCTGGAAAGAATTTCTATCGGACTCGTATGTATATGGATCTAAAATTGAATTTAATGAGGATGGTTCAGTCTCTTATAAGAACCGCCTCATGCCGCCGGGCACGGTGATTCACACATGGTATTCTATGACGAATTTCCAGGGGGAATAGGATAGAGCCGTCGCTTCCGCTCATCGATGGAGAGCGGGCATATTCCATTGCGGTGAATATTGACTATCACAACAGTGAGAGTGAGGCACTGATGCTTCGTATCATATATCATATTTTTTGACAGGTATGATGTACAGGCGCAGAGTATTATTGTCCGCGATAAAAAGGCGTTTTTCAAGCCGTCCATCAGGACCTACAGCTACAGGATAGAGCTGATAAATGGTGGAAATGCTGATTTTACATTCAAATCACTGGTGATTAAAGAGGTTTCAGAGGAAGAGTTTGATGCAGAGCAGGAAAGAATTGAGAGACTTAAAGAGGACTCTAACAAAAAAGTAAGAAAAAGCGAAGAAAAAATAAAAAAAATCTAAGTGATGAAGAGCTTTCTGCACTGACAGAGCAGTTTAAGAGCAGGTATAGCGATGGGGAATCGCTTGAATCGCTTATGCCGGAGGCCTTTGCAGCTATGTGCGAGGCGGATTACAGGGTGCTTGGAAAGAGACCGTATGATGTGCAAATCCGGCAGCAGCAGCTCTTCACGGTGGATATCTCGCTGAGATGAATACAGGTGAGGGAAAGACTCTATCAGCTACCATGCCGCTTTATCTGAATGCGCTGACCGGCAAGAGCTGTATGCTCGTTACCACGAACGAGTATCTGGCATCGCGAGATGGTGCAGAGATGGGAGAGGTCTACAATTTCATGGGTCTCACCTGCTCATATCCGGATGCGGATGATACAAAAAAAGCAGGATGATGATGAGAAAAGACAGTTCTATTCGGCTGATATCATATACACTACAAATGGTGCACTTGGCTTTGATTTCCTTTTTGACAATCTGGTAAAGAAAAAAGGAGGACAGATTTCTCTGTGATTTCCACTATGTCATAATTGACGAGGCTGATTCGGTGCTTTTAGACTCTGCAATTATGCCGCTCGTCATATCGGGGAGTGCCGAGAGTGCAGTCGAACCTGTACGATGTATGTGATTTTTTCGTCACGACACTTGTGGAGGATATAGATTACATAGAGGAGGATAAGGCCGTCTGGCTCACTCCAAAGGGTGTTAAGTTTGCCGAGAGCTTCTTTGGCATATCCAATTTCTACGGTAAAGAGAATTTTGAGATAAACAGGCATGTCACGCTTTCTCTTCGGGCGCACAAGCTTTTGAAGAACAAAAAGGATTATGTTGTTACTGACAAGAAGGAGGTAGAGCTGTTTGATGGAGCGACAGGCCGTCTCATGCACGGTGTCAAGCTGCGTGGCGGTCAGCATCAGGCTATAGAGGCAAAGGAAAAGGTGGAGATATCGCAGGAATACAGAACGGTGGCATCCGTTACCTTCCAGAATCTGTTTATGATGTTTGACAAGATGGCAGGCATGAGCGGCACACTCATGGATGCAAAGGATGAGCTTTTTGAGACCTACGGCAAGCATGTGGTGAAAATACCTACAAACAGGCCTCTTAAAAGAGTCGACAGGAAGGACAGATACTTTAAAAACGGTCATGACCAGTTCTGGACAGCAGTGGATGATGTGATAAGGCTTCACGGGACAGGCCAGCCTGTGCTTGTGGTGCTTAATTCCGTTACGGATACAGATCTTTTTTTTCAAGGCTTTTAATAGAGAAAAAATATTCCGCACAATGTACTAAACGCAAGCAATGCTTTCTGGGAAGCACAGATTATCGCAGGCGCAGGCCAGCTGAATGCGGTTACGGTTGCTACGACCATGGCAGGAAGAGGAACAGATATAAAGCTCGGAGACGGAGTGAAGGAGCTTGGCGGCTTAGCCGTCATAGGTATAGGAAGGATGAACAATTCAAGATCCGAGAGGCAGGCGAGGGGCCGCGCCGGCAGACAGGGTGATCCGGGCTTCAGCCAGTACTATGTGAGCCCGGAGGATGACATAGTGGGAGCTGAGGATGATGACAAGCTGCAGCGCTATATTGATGGCAAAAAAGCGTATTGGAAAGCGCAAAATAAAGCGTATTGTCAACCAGTGTCAGAAGCTTAGTGTGGAGTCTGAGGAGATGAACCGCAAGAAATCACTGCAGTACGATCAGGTCCTCCAGCGCCAGCGAGACCTAATCTACGCAACCAGAAAAAAAAACTGCTCGACGGCGCCAGCGTCGAGCAGGAGAAGATAGTAGAGATTGCGAAGGAGAATATCTCAGACTTCGTTAATCATTTTGACTGCATACAGAGTAATAAGAAGCATGGCAGGCGCCGTGGCAGAAAGAAATATAATGATAAAAATACCAATACAGAGCAATATACATCAATACTAAACAGATATATCCTTGACAACATTTCTTACAAGCTGGACGCCGGTCTGACTTTGTCTGACATGCAAAGCGCCGCCACTGTTAGCGATTACCTGATGATTCGTGTGTATCAGGGGGGCTTTCAAGACAGCGTGAGCGCATAGGTGATGAGGAGGCTTACGAGCAGTTTGTCCGCGAGGCAACTCTAAAGGCGGTGGATGATGGCTGGGTTGAGCTGATTGACTACCTTGAGCAGCTCAAGTATGCGGTAGCGGGAAGAGCATCCGCACAGAGAAATGTTATGTTTGAATACCAAAATGAGGCTTTCGAGTCGTTTTTGGATACAGAAAAAAGCGGTAAAATGTAATATCATAAGGAATATTTTGCTTAGTGATGTGAAAATCGGCAAGGATGGCAGGCTGCAGGTCATCTACCCTTAAAGGTTATTATAATATAAATAGTTTGACAGATACGAGGAGAATCATATGGTATATAACTTCAATCTCGGAATAGGCTGGGCTTCAAGCGGCGTGGAGTATGCACAGAGCTACAGGGCTAATCTGCTCCGCAGGGCGCACATTCCGGCAAGGTTTGTTTTCACAGATATGTTTCCAACAGAAAATATAGAGCACATGACAAGAAATATCGGCTTTTTGGATGAGGAAGTGATATGGCTGTACACATTTTTTACAGATGTGAGGACATCTCCTGTTACATTCACTCTAAAGGAGCTTGAGGCTTCGATGGCAGAGGAGGATTATACCTTTTCCAGAGATGGGAAGACGTGCAGGTATCAGTTTAAGGAGAGCGGCAGGTTCTACACCTGCTACATGGTCGATGATACAAGTGATCTCGTGCACAGAGTCGAGATTGTATCAAACGGATGCCTGATCCGGAAGGATTTTTTACACCTATTGCAGGACCTTCAGCGAGTACTATGCTCCGCTTGACGGCAAGGCTCATCTGTACGGAAGGACATTTTTCAATGAGGATGGCTCGGTGTGCTACGAGGAGGTCATAGAGGATGACAGCACCTTTTACAGGATTGGAGCGCAGGTGCTTTATACCAAGGCTGACCTGGTCGGCTACATGGTAAAGAGGCTTAACCTCACGGCTGATGATGTGGTGATCATCGACAGGACGACAGGCATAGGTCAGGCAATCCTCGAAAACTGTGGACCGGCGCGCGTAGGAATAGTGGTGCATGCGGACCATTTCAGCGAGGGAGGCACTGATGATGATTACATACTGTGGAACAACTATTATGAGTATTCATTTTCTCAGACTGAGCACATAGATTTCTACATCACAGCGACGGATGCGCAGAATGAGCTTATGAGGCAGCAGTTTAAGAAGTACTGTGGAAAAAGAGCCTCATGTGGTGACTATTCCGGTGGGCAGTCTTGATGAGCTTAAATATCCGGATGAGCCAAGAAAGAGGCACTCACTCATCACTGCGTCGCGTCTTGCGACTGAGAAGCACTGTGACTGGCTGGTGGAGGCCGTTGTGAAAGCAAAAAGAAAGCGTGCCTGACATTTCACTTGACATATATGGAAAGGGTGGCGATGAGGCGAAGCTTAAGGGGCTTATCGGCAGGCTGGGCTGTGCCGATTATGTGCATTTGATGGGACAACAGAAATTAGATGATGTATACAAGCACTATGATGCGTATGTGGCAGCTTCACAGAGTGAGGGCTTCGGGCTCACACTCATGGAGGCCATAGGCTCAGGGCTTCCTATAGTGGGCTTTGATGTGAGGTATGGCAACCAGACCTTTATCGATGATGGGCAAAACGGCTACAAAATTCCAATCACCGATGAGATGGATCAGAAGGAGAAGAATAAAGCTCCTTTCTGAGCGTATAGTGAGGATGTTTACAGAGGATGACATGGATGCATTTTCAGGACATTCATATGAGAAGGCCAAAGAATATCTGACTAAGGAGGTGGTTCACAGATGGATAGAGCTGTTGAAGTAACACACACGGCGGATGGTATCACACTGCTCTTTGATACATTTTCAGGCGAGAGCAAGAATCTCCTTGAGTCATTTAAGAATGCCGGTGCTGCCTTTCATGCAGCAGTCATTGAGGATGACGGTTTCCTGCCGGATGATGTGATGAGCGTGTATGGATTTTTCTTAGGCGATTACAGGAAAGCTGACAGCTTACCGGGGAAGCCGCTGTATTTCAATCAGATACAGATTCCTGATTACTGGCGCATAGAGGGAGATAATTCATCTGCGAAGGTCATGGACCGCACCAGGGAGCGAGCAAGGATATTTTTCACGGAGCCTACGCACAGGCGGCAGGTTAAGATTGTTGACTGGCTCGATGATGCCGGTCAGGTCAGGCTTTCAGAGCATTATAACAGGTATGGCGCGATCTTCTGTCACACGGTTTTTTTTATAAAAAAAGGGGCAGAAGGCACTCAGGAAGTTTTTTGATGTGACGGGCAGGGAGATGATAGTGGAAAACTTTGTCACCGGTGATATACTCGTCAGATGGCAGGATAAGGACTGGATTTTCAGAAGTAAGACAGACTTTATAGCGTTTTTCATCAGGTGCGCAGGGCTGGAGGATACAGCGGTTTATTTCAACTCGCTGTCATATCCGTTTTTTGCATCACAGGCGCTTGCGCCAAACGGCTTTCGCGACGCACTCTTCTGGCACGAGCCGGTGGGTGATGAGATACCGGCAATATGCAGATTATACTGCATGATCAGGGAACGAGGGCAAAGCGCGTATTTGTGTCGCGCAGGGAGTCCTACGACAGGCTTATAGCACTTGGCGCTCCTTCCGATAAGGTGAAGCAGCTTGGATATATCTACAGCTTCGTCAGGGAAAATAAGCACAGGCCGCACATACTCGTATGTACCAATTCAGAGAATGTAGGTCATCTGACAGAGCTTGCGTCACTCATGCCGCAGATGCATTTTCATGTGGCGGCCATCACAGAGATGTCGTCGAAGCTTATGTCGGCAGGGCAGTATGACAATGTGTCACTCTACCCTAATGTGAAGATGTCCGTACTGGATAGTCTTTTTGAGAAGTGTGATTTCTACCTCGATATCAATCACGAGGGTGAGATAGTGGATGCGGTTCACAGAGCTTTCTTAAACAACATGCTTATAGTGGGCTATGAGGAGACCATGCACAACGCATATTACACCGCAGACACGAATACATTTAAGGAGAGCGAGTACGCTAATATGGCGGAGGCCCTCAACCTGACACTGGCTATGCCGCATCTCATTGATGAGGCGCTTGCCATGCAGAAAAAAGGCTGCTGTAGCGGCTGATGCAACAGACTACATGGAAATACTCCATTTGTAGTAATACAGGGTTTATGAACAGAAAGGAGCTTAATATGAGTAAAAACACTAACAACAATCAGACAGTAGACGAGAAAAAGGGTAAAAGGACAGGGCTTACAATACTGGGCTATGTGCTTGTGATCGTGGCACTTCTTACAGTGCTTCCGGTTGTGCTTCCACCGATATTTGGCTATCATACATATCTTTCGGGCACAGACCATACAGGAAATATTTCAAAGAACGGCAGCGTGGTATATTTAAAGACTATTGACGAGGCCTCTTATAAGGATGGCAATATAGTAGCCATCGAATCAGCTGATTCATCGGGCAGAAGGGTAGATTCATACTATGTGGATTCTAATGATTCTTCTGCAAAAGAGATTGCACTTCGTGATGGAAATGGTGTATCATATAAGGTAGTTAAAGGGCAGGTTATCGCAAAGACTCCGTTTATAGGATACTTAAGCCAGCTGTGCTTTTCAGCAGTTGGAATTATTGTCACGGTAGTGATTTTTGCTGCAGGGTGTAGCAATCATGATGTATGTAAACAAAATCAGCAAGGAAATCAACACCATGGTTGAACAGAAGACTGCATAGTGTGTCTGAATTCCCATCTGCGACATTAGAAAACCTGACTATTATAAAGCAGACCTTATGTTTGCGGAATAGGATAAGTGATGGATAGATACAGCGTGAGTAGGACAAAGAGGTCATTGTTTTATTTAATGATGGCCTTTTTGATTGTTGGATTTATAATTGCCGAGTGCATATTACCGAGTGAGAGAAGCCAGTCTGTAAGTGATAATAATATCACCTACGAGGGCTGCTTTACATGGGAGAAGTCCGATGGTGAAAGGGAGGCTATTGAAGTACCCGGCAGGTACGATGTTAAGCCGGGGGATACGATGGTCATAACTACTGTTCTGCCTGATGATTTCAATGCAAGTGTCATGGCAATCAGAGCATCACTTCAGACAGTCAGATTTTACGTGGATGGCAGTCTGAGAGCAGAGTATGATACAAAGGACACGAGACCCTTCGGCAAGGATTCCGCGAGCAGATATGTATTTTGCAATATGTCGGAGGATGATGCCGGCAAAGAGCTGCGCATTGAGCTGACGAGCCATGCATCCAACTATTCAGGCGTTGTAAATACAGTATACTGTGGAGATAAGAGCGATATATGGACAAATATATTTCATAACAGCTCAAGAGAGACGATTATAGCATTTTTTCATTTTTTTTTTGCTGCTGTAGTGTCTGTTATGTTCAGTATAGCACTCAGTATTGTATACAAGACACATTTTGACATGGAGTATGTAGGCTGGTGTATGCTTCTTGGGGCAATATGGATGCTTGGTGAATCAAAGCTGCGTCAGATGCTGGTGCCGAATGCATCTGTTTTGGCGGCTATGTGCTTTGTGGTTATTCTGATTAGTCCTATTGCTGTTTCGATTTATATTGACAGCATACAGGGCGGGCGTTATACAAGAGTGTATACATGCATAGAGGCACTTGCGGCTGTGAATTTCATTGTCTGCACATCACTGCAGCTTTTTGGTGTGTGCGATTATATAGAGACTCTGCCGGCAGGACAGGGAATGCTTGCTGTCTGCTGCGTGGTCGTCATCACAACATTTATCATTGATATAATTAAACACAGGGCTTTGGGCTACAGACCTGAGATGGTTGCCATGATTGTGGCACTTGTTCTGGCGCTTATAGAGGCTGCATCTGTGTACTTTGTTGTCACTATGTCAGGTTTCTTTATCGGAACAGGCCTTATTGTGATTTTGTTTGTCAATATCATAGTCACAATAAAAAAGAATCAGCGAGATAGAATACAAGCGCCAGAAGGAAGAGAGTGACAGGCTTAGAAATCAGACAGAGAGAGTTTCCCTTCAGATGATGAAGACACTTGCTGCCACAATTGAGGCAAAGGACGATTATATGAGAGGTCACTCATACAGAGTCGCAGAGTACTCTGCTCTCATAGCAAAGCAGCTTGGCTGGAGTGAGCATGTGATGTGGAAAATCTTAGAAATGCTGCATATCTGCATGATATCGGAAAGATTGGCGTGCCTGATACTATATTAAATAAGCCGACCAGAGCTGACTGATGAAGAGTTTGCCGCCATAAAGAGCCATACTGTGATGGGCGCAGATATCTTAAAGGATATTACCCTGTTAGACCATCTGGTGGATATTGCAAGGAATCATCATGAGCGCTACGATGGAAAGGGCTATCCTGACGGACTGGTGGGAGAGGAGATACCGCTTTCTGCCCGTATAGTGTGTGTGGCGGACAGCTATGATGCCATGAGGTCGCGCAGGATTTACAGGAATGCTATGCACGATGAAGAAATCCGAAGGGAACTTTTGGATAACTGCAGTACTCAGTTTGATCCGCAGATTTCGCGTATGTTTGTTGATATGCTTGACAAAGGCATGGTTGTGATTGATGAGGATAATCCGGCGGCTCAGGGCTACCGTGATAATGCGGCTATCGAGTCAGTGGCAGACAACAATTCATATCTGAGGTCATGAAGACCATGAGCAGTCAGGAAAAAAGCCGATAGTGTTGATTATCTGACAGGACTTTACATGCGAAGTCGTGGACAGCAGGTAATAGCAGCCCTGATGCAGGATAATGATGGCTGTCTTGCCTTCATAGATATGGATAATCTTAAAAAGTCAATGATGTGCATGGTCACAAGGCGGGTGACAGGGCACTTAAGCTTATAGGTAATCTCCTTGCTAAAGAGACTGAGAATGAGACCTTTGCAGCCTGCAGGATTGGAGGTGATGAGTTCCTCATCTTTATGCCATATTCTGACAGGGCAAGCGTGGAGAGTGTTATAAAGCGCATATTTGAGGGCTTCGACAGCGCCAGGGAAGCAGACTGTGAGATAAAGGAGGCAGCTCTTTCAGCAGGACTGTGCATGACGACAAAAGGAGCCATGTTTGAAAGTGACTACACAAAGGCAGATAAGGCACTTTACTATGTGAAGCAGAACTGTAAGGGGTTCATATTTCTTCTATGAGCAGCTCTTAGCTGACAATAAGGAGAATACAAATCTGAGTGCGGATTTACGAAACGTGGCAAAGCTTTTTAAAGGAGAGTGGCAGCTATACAGGTGCGCTGGATTTAAACTACAGAGAGTTTGCAAGAATCTATGAGTTCGTGAACAATGTAGGAGATAGGCACAACCACAACTGCTATCTGGTCATGGTGACTATGAACACTCTGCCGGAGCAGCTTGCAGATATCGAGGAAATTGAGAAGGCACTTGACTGCATGGAGCAGTCTATCCGCAGCAAGATCAGAAAGGTGGATGTCTGCACGCGCTACAGCTCAATGCAGTATCTTATCATACTATTTGAACCACAGGAAAATCAGATTCCAAATGTCATGGAGAGAATCTTTATGCATTACTATAAACTCTGTGACAGAGAGGATTTCAAGCCACAGTATGAGTATATCAAAATGACTGAGGTAAAATAGGGATTGTTAAATAATAGTCAATGTGGTATAGTTTTCTTCGAACGGTATTCGAAGGAAACTGTATCATGGAGGATGTGTTGTCACCTTATGACAGAGCATATCCGGCAGACACAAGAAAGCCAAAAAGCACATTGCTGCATCAGATATGAAGCAGACAGCAAAGTGACAGGCGCGCACAGGATAAATCGACCGCTGCCATACGGCATATGGCGGAGATGATATCAGCTGCGATATAAGGAATGGTCTGACCGGCTTGGAAAGAAGGTGGTAGCATGAAAATAGGCATAATCGGCGCAGGCAGAGTGGGCTGTTCTATAGGTAAATACCTAAGGACAAAGGACATAGAGCTTGCAGGCTATTATGACGTGGATTCTGCGGCAGCTAAGGAGGCTGCGGAGTTTACAAGGACAGAGAGCTTTGATTCGCTAAAGCAACTGGCGGATCAATCACAGATTATATTTATCACCACACCGGATTCATTTATTATACCGGTTTGGGAACAATTAAAAGAGCTGTCTTGCTAACGAATCAGATTATATGTCATTGCAGTGGCGCATTATCATCCGATTCATTTTCCGGAAGGGAGAGCATGAGTGTATCATGCTGTTCAATTCATCCAATGTTACCGTTCAGTAACAAATTTTCATCATATGAGCAATTAAATAAAGCATTTTTCACAGTGGAAGGGCAGGATGCTGCGGTTGAAGCAATATCCGGGCTGTTTTGTTCTATTGGAAATGAGGTATGCCGCATTGATGGCGCTAAAAAGGCAAAATACCATGCAGCGGCTAGTATTTTGAGCAATCAGGTGATTGCTGTCCTTGACATGGGCTACACTCTTTTTTGGAGGACTGTGGCTTTACAAGGGATGAGGCGCTAAGAGCCACAGGTCAGCTTGTGATGCGCAATATCGAAAATGTACTTGAAGCAGGCTGTGACGGCGCACTGACCGGGCCAATCGAGAGAAACGATATTGAAACAGTGAAAAAGCACATCGCATGTATGCAAAATGACGATAGCGATGATGTCAGATTGTACAAAATGCTTGGTACAAAACTAGTAAATATTGCTGTAAAAAAAGAATCCTGATAAGGATTATACTCAGATGATGGAATTGCTAAGAGGCTGACAATACCGTGAATAGTTCCAAGTAGTTAAAAGAAACGGATTGTTGCAGAAAGATAGAGGGATTGGACAATGAAAAATACAGTAGTAACTTTTAAACAGGCAAAGGAAAAGGGCGAGAAGCTCACGATGCTCACAGCATATGATTATTCGACAGCAAAGCTCATAGATGAGGCCGGAATCAATGCAATTTTAGTAGGAGATTCTCTCGGCATGGTGGTGCTTGGCTATGAGGATACACTTTCAGTGACTATGGAGGATATGATTCATCACAGCGCAGCTGTTTCAAGAGGCATAAAGGATACGCTGCTCATCACAGATATGCCTTTTATGTCATATCAGACATCGGTTTATGATGCAGTGGTCAATGCAGGACGACTCGTGAAGGAAGGCCATGCGCAGGCTGTAAAGCTTGAGGGTGGCAGGGAGGTATGTCCACAGATAAAGGCTATCGTGGATGCGTCAATTCCGGTATGTGCACATTTAGGGCTTACACCACAGTCAGTAAACGCATTTGGCGGCTTCAAGGTGCAGGGCAAGGGTGAAGAGGCAGCACAGAAGCTCCTTGACGAGGCCCGCGCAGTCGAGGAGGCAGGAGCATTTGCAGTGGTGCTCGAGTGCGTGCCAAAGGCACTTGCAAAAAAATTACAGAGAGCATAAGCATACCTACAATCGGTATCGGAGCGGGAGCAGACTGCGACGGCCAGGTGCTTGTATATCAGGATATGCTTGCCATGTATGCAAACATGAAGCCGAAATTTGTAAAGCAGTTTGCACAGGTCGGAAAAGAGATGAATGAGGCCTTCACAGCTTACAAAAAGGCTGTTGAGGAGGGAAGCTTCCCTGGTGAGGAGCATACCTTTAAGATGGATGAGACAATAATTGACAAGCTGTATTAATATCGAAAATAGTATTGAAGAATATTTACAAAAAATAGCTACGAAAAATAAAAGAATAAGGAGACATAAAATGTTAATATACGGACAAATCGAACAGGTAAGAGAAGCAGTAAAGGCATGGAAAAAAGAGGGCAAAAGCGTTGGCTTTGTACCTACAATGGGATACCTCCACGAGGGATACAAGAGCTTAATCGATGCGGCAAGACGCGAGAATGACAAGGTTGTAGTGAGTATTTTTGTAAATCCAATGCAGTTTGGCCCTGCAGAGGATTTAGACAGCTATCCACGTGATTTAAACAGGGATGCAAAGCTTTGTGAGGATGCGGGCGTTGACATTATTTTCCATCCTGAGCCTGAGGAGATGTATGCAGACGGCTTCTGCTCATATGTGGATATGAATGGCCTCACAACTGAGCTTTGTGGAAAAACAAGACCTATCCATTTCAGAGGTGTGCAGACGGTTGTACTGAAGCTGTTTCACATTGTGACACCTGACCGCGCATACTTTGGACAAAAGGATGCACAGCAGCTTGCAGTCATAAAGCGTATGGTAAAGGATTTAAATGTTGACACAGAAATCATCGGCTGCCCAATCATCCGTGAGGAGGATGGACTGGCAAAGAGCTCAAGAAACACATATCTGAGCGCAGATGAAAGACAGGCAGCGCTTGTACTTAGCAGAAGCTTAAAAATCGGAAAGCAGCTCGTAGACGCAGGCGAGAAAAAAGAGTGCACAAGCGGTAAAGGATGCAATCATAGCAGAGATAAACAAGGAGCCGCTCGCAAAAATTGATTATGTAGATGTGGTTGATTTTGAAACAATTACACCGGTTGATGAGATTAAGGGAACAACACTCGTGGCAATTGCTGTCTATACCGGAAAGACAAGGCTGATTGACAATTTTATTGCGTAGACGGACAAGAAACGATTATTGAAAAGAGGTACAAACAATGAATTATACAATGCTTAAGGGCAAAATACACAGAGCGGTGGTCAAGCAGGCTGACTTAAACTACGTGGGAAGCATCACTGTAGATACAAAGCTGCTTGAGGCAGCAGGCATCTTGGAGTATGAGATGGTACAGATTGTCGATGTGGAAAACGGAAACAGATTCGAGACCTACACCATCGCCGGAGAGCCGGGCTCAGGCATGATATGCTTAAACGGCGCAGCCGCCAGACAGGTTGCAGTCGGTGACCATGTGATACTCATGTGCTATGCACAGATGACACCGGAGGAAGCAAAGGAGCATCATCCGAAGGTTGTGTTTGTGGATGATGAAAACAAGATAGCGCGTGTGACAAATTATGAGAAGCATGGAAAGCTGACGGAGGATTTTATTTAACAATAGAAAAATCAAGTCTGCTGTAGTATAATAATTTATCGGGTAAAATATCATGTATTTATGCGGGAGGTAAATATGTACACAGCAGACGAAAAGAGATACGACACAATGAGATATAACAGATGCGGCAGGAGCGGACTTAAGCTTCCTGTTGTATCGCTTGGTCTATGGCACAATTTCGGTGATTTTTCATCGTATGACAACATGAAGCAGCTCTGCTTCACAGCCTTTGACCACGGCATCACGCACTTTGACCTTGCAAACAACTATGGTCCTGAATACGGCAGCGCAGAGAAGCACTTCGGGCTTATCCTGAAGGAGCATCTGTCAGCATACCGCGATGAGCTCATCATCAGCTCAAAGGCAGGCTATGATATGTGGAAGGGACCATACGGCAACTGGGGCAGCCGCAAGTATCTGATTGCAAGCCTTGATCAGAGCCTTAAGAGAATGGGACTCGACTATGTGGATATTTTCTATCATCACAGAATGGACCCTGAGACACCGCTTGAGGAGACAATGGGAGCACTCGACCAGATAGTAAGAAGCGGAAAAGCACTCTATGTCGGACTGTCAAATTATGATGGCGAGACCATGAAGAGAGCCTGCGAGATTCTTACTGATTTGAAATGCCCGTTTATTCATCAACCAGAATTCGTACAATATCTTCAACCGTACAATAGAGCAAAACGGCTTGAAGCAGGCAGCAAGAGAGTGTCAAAAGGGCATCATCTCCTTCAGCCCGCTCGCACAGGGCATGCTCACAGACCGTTACATAAACGGTATTCCGGAGGATAGCCGTATAAAGACAGACGGCCGCTTTTTAAATCAGGAAAAGCTCACTCCACACATCGAGCAGATTAAGAAGCTAAACGATATAGCCGCAAAACGTGGTGAGACACTAGCACAGATGGCTCTTAAGTGGGTGGTAAAGGATGATGACGTGACAAGCGTGCTTGTCGGCGCCTCAAAGCCACAGCAGATTCTTGAAAACTTAAAGGTTATGGAGGGCACAGGCTTCTCTGAGGAAGAGCTTAGGATGATTGATGAGATTGTGGGAGTGTAAAGATGAATCTGGTGATATAAATGGAATATATTGCGCATATAGAAGAAGAAAGAAAAGCAAAGGCTTATTGATCATTTTGGATGGAACTGCCAAATTAGCCGGAAAATTTGCAGAATCATTTGGAAAATATGAGTGGGGATATTGCATAGTTATGTTACATGATCTAGGTAAGTATTCCAAAGAATTTCAACATAAAAATACAGTTTAATACGAATGACAGAGTAGACCATTCTACTGCTGGAATGAGATTATGTAATGAAAAAGGTGGATATTATTCTATATTACAATATGCTATTGCAGGACATCATTCTGGACTAATGGATTACTATAAGCTTGAAGAACGATATAGAAAATCAATATGTGATTATCAGGCATATAGACAGGAGGTAGAAATTCCACAAATAAAAAGTGATCCTTTTGAGAGCTGTAAAACACAAAATCCTCATTTTTCAATGGGAATTTTTATGAGGATGTTATATTCATGTCTTGTTGATGCGGACTTTCTTGAAACAGAAAGTTTTATGAAGAATAACCATGTGGAACGAACATCGGGTGAAGAAATGGCATCTTTATTAAGCAAGACTGGAAAGACATATTGGTTCATGGTTAGAAAATGATGATCTTAATTCGATAAACGGTAGAAGAACTGAGATATTAAAAGCCTGTCTGATAGCAGGTGAGAATGATAGGGGATTGTTTCACCTGACTGTTCCAACAGGTGGTGGAAAAACAATTGCCTCATTGGCATTTGCGTTAAAGCATGCAGTCAGGCATCAAATGGAGCATATTATATATGTTATTCCATATACTAGCATTATAGAACAGAATGCTCAGGTGTTTCGTGAAATACTTGGGCAGGATAATGTTCTTGAGAATCATTGTAATGTCGATTATGGGGATTCTGAAGAATTAAAACCGATGCAGCTTGCCAGCGAAAACTGGGATAAACCTGTAATTGTCACGACTAATGTTCAATTTTTTGAATCATTATTCGCAAGCAGGTCATCTAAGTGTAGGAAAATTCATAATATTGCGAATTCTGTGGTTATATTTGATGAGGCACAAATGTTGCCATTGGGAATATTTGAAACCATGCATTGCCATGATGGAAAATTTAATGGATTTCTATAGGACAAGTATTGTTTTATGTACGGCAACACAACCGGCCTTAGACAGTATATTTGATCAACACAGACGGTATATTGAATTATGCCCGAATATAAATGAGCAGTTTAAATTTTTTAAAAAGAGTTATATACGAAAATCTTGGGATAATCGAATTTGATACTTTAATTGAAAGATTGGAGACTGAAAAAAAGAGCACTGTGTATTGTTAATACAAAAAAATGTGCACAGCAGCTTTACGAACAGTTAAGTGGTGATGGTGTGTATCATTTATCAACAAGTATGTATCCTAAGCATCGTAAAAAGATACTTGCACAGATTAAAGAAAGAATGAGTGATAAATCAAAATCATGTGTGCTTATTTCAACAAGTTTGGTAGAGGCGGGAGTAGATCTTGATTTTAATTCAGTATATCGTCAAGTAGCAGGAGTAGATTCGGTAATACAGGCAGCAGGTAGATGCAACCGAGAAGGAATTGAGAAAAAAGAAAACAGTAAAGTTTATATTTTTGATATAAATGGAATGAAAACAGTGCCGGGACAAAGTCTGCAAAGCTCAATCACTAAAGGGTTATTGCAAGATTATCATGATATTTCTAATCTTGAATGCATTACAGAATATTTCAAAAGGCTATATCATTTTAGAGAAAATGATTTGGATAAAAAAAAGAATATTATAGGCGAATTCAAGGATTGGAAATATAATTTTGAGACGGTATCAGAAAAATTTCATTTGATTGAGGAAAATACAAGAATTGTATTTATTCCGATAGAGCAGGAAGCTAAGGATTTATTATTTGAAATAAAAAATCAGGGTTATGGAAAAGCCAGAATGAGAAAGGCATCCCAGTACTGTGTTCAGATATATAATCAGCTTTTTGATACTTTGTATGGTGCTGGTATAATTAAGGAAATAACATCGGATATAGAGAATTTTTATGAATTGGTAGATGAAGAAATGTATACAGATGACAAGGGATTAAATTTGTCTGTGGAATCTGGAATGGATTTATATCTGTAATTTAAATGGCTGTGTGAATTATAAACACAGCCATTTATTTGCATTATTAAAAATATTATTATTTCAATCCACAGGATTAGCCTGACAAATGTAATTGTACAATATGAATTGAATTATTTCAATAAAATTTTAAATAAAAATTGAAAAGTGTTGATTAGTAATGTTTGAAGTAGTATTATTTAAAACATAAGAAGATAATGTACGTGAAATAAATTAGATAAAGGAGTAGGGTGATGATTTTATATCATGGAAGTAAAGAAATAGTAGAATTTCCTGAAATTAGAACAGCTCGTTATAACAAGGATTTTTATTTTGGGTTTTATTGCACACAGATGCCAGAGCAGGCAGTGAGATGGGCAACGAGATATGGAACGCGAGGCTATTTGAATAAATATGAATATACTGAAAATTCAAAGCTTAAGTATCTTGTAATATTTGAAAAAAATGACAGAAGAATGGCTTGATTTTATTGTTGATTGCAGAAGAGGAATAGCGCACTCGTATGATATTGTTGAAGGACCTATGGCTGATGATACAATATATAATTATATACAGAATTATATTGATGGAAAGATAAGCAGAGCAGCTTTTTGGGAACTGGCGAAGTTTAATCATCCGACTCATCAAATAAGTTTTCATACGGTAAGTGCGCTTAGTACTTTGAGATATGTTGGAAATGAGGTTGTTTATGGCGATTAAAAATAATAATAATCTATTCTATACATGCAGTCTGATTGAATATATTGGCAGGCAGATTAAAAGGAAACGTTATGAGGTGGTTGATTTACTGACAAAAGAACGGATTAAACGTATATATAAATATGCAGATATTCTCCATTGCGAACCAATTGAAAAAGTTGCAGATGAGTTTATTACGGAATGCAGTATGAATAATGGAAATTATGATAATATACATGATTGTAAATATAGGATTCCGGATTACTGGGATATTGGCGAAGTATATGAGAGATTGATAGAGGATTGTTTTAGTGATGATGAGATACTTCATGGTATATGGAAAGTGTATCATTCGTGGATAAGTGACAAGATATCAAATTATAATACCGATTTTTATTATCAGCCACGAGACTACATTGCAGCTTGTTATGAGGAAGGAGATGTCCTGTAAATGGGAGTAGGTGTAAGAGTTAAGGTATGGGGAGATTATGCATTATTCTCACGACCGGAAATGAAGGTTGAGAGATGCTCATATGATGTTATGACTCCATCGGCAGCAAGGGGAATACTTGAGGCGATATATTGGCATCCGGGATTGAGTTGGGTGATTGATAAAATCTATGTGAAAAATCCAATCAGATTTACCAGTGTCAGAAGAAATGAGATAAAAAGTAAAGCTTCCGCAAATAATATATTACAGGTATATAATGGTGCGGATAAGCCTTTGTACATAAGTACAAAGGATGATATTGTACAGAGGGCATCTCTTATTTTGAAGGATGTGTCTTATGTTATAGAGGCACATTTTGAGATGACGGAAAAAAGCAAATAATACAGATAATCCCGGCAAATTTAAGGATATTATGATGAGAAGACTTAAGCGTGGGGAATGTCATCATATGCCATATTTTGGCTGTCGTGAGTTTCCGGCAAATTTTTGCCTTTGTGAAGAGAAAAATATACATACATTTTATGATAATATTCCGGAGAAAGATTTGGGATTTATGCTATATGATATGGATTATAGTGATTGTGAAAGAGGCAATATCAGTCCAATATTTTTTAGAGCAGTGATGAAGCGTGGAGTAATAGATTTAAGGGACTGTGAGGTGATAAGATGATCTTACAGGCATTAGTGAAAGAATATGAGAATCTTGCAGAGAATAATCTGGTGCCGAAGAGAGGCTGGTGTCAGGCCAAGGTTTCTTATGCAATAGATTTAAATCCTAATGGGAAAATCAAAGAAATTTTATCCACTAAAAACAGAACAGACTAGTGGAAAAAAGAAGGTTTTTCTTCCAGTTGCGAAGAGTGTTCCTGAAATGGTTACACGTTCATCGGGCGTGGCAGCTAATTTTCTCTGTGATAATGTAAAAATACATGCTAGGGATTGATCAAAGCGGAACTAATGCAAGGGTGCAGGAGTGCTTTCAGGCAGCGAAGGAAAAACATTTAGCGTTGTTAAAGAATGTTGATGAGCCTATGGCAAATGCAATTTGTAATTTTTTAATTTATGGAATCCAGAGACGGCTTATGATAATGCATGTGTAAGAGAAAAAAATCAGATGAATTAAATGAGGGTGGTAATGTCATCTTCTGTATGGGAAATGATTTCGCACAGGATAATGATACAATTAAAAAATTTGGGACAACTATGTTGTACATCAGACAGAAAATACCAATGATGGTATTTGTCTTGCAACTGGTGAAAAAAACGGAGATAGCAAGAATTCATCGTGGAATAAAAGGTGTTCCAGGGAGCACAGACAAGTGGAGCTGCTTTGGTTTCGTTTAATGCACCTGCATTTGAATCTTATGGCAAGGAACAGAGCTATAATGCACCTGTAGGAAAATATGCAGAGTTTGCATATACAACTGCATTGAATTATTTGTTGAGTAATAGGGATAAGACATTTCAATTAGGTGATTCCATGGTGGTTTATTGGGCTGAAAATGGCATGGAAGAATATCAGAAAACATTTAGTTTTGTTATGAATCCTCATATAGATAATGAGGAACAGCTTCAAAGAATATTTGACAGCTTGAAAAAAAATCAGATATGTGGATGTAGATAATGTTCAGATGGACTTTGAGCAGTCATTTTATATTTTATGCCTTGCACCGAATGCTGCGAGGTTATCTGTTCGTTTCTTTTATCAAAACACATTTGGTGATATTTTAAAAAATATAAAAGAACATTATAAACGGTTGGATATTGTGAAACCGTTGTGGGTGGAAAAAAAAATATCTGGAGCGTATATGAATTGTTAAGAGAGACTGTCAATCCTAATTCAAAGGATAAGACTCAATCCCTAATATGTCTGCAATGGTACTTCAAAGTATTTTATCGGGAAACAGATATCCTGCAAGTCTTTATACAGACACTGTTATCAGAATACGATCTGAGCAGGGAAATGTTACATGGGGAAGAGCTTCAATTATCAAGGCTTATTTAATAAAAAATTATTCATGGAAGGAAGGAGAAAACTACATGGGATTAGAAGAAACATGCAATGACACTGCATACATATTGGGAAGATTATTTTCAGTTTTGGAGTCAATCCAAAAGGAGGCGAATCAGGGAATAAATGCTACAATTAAAGACAGGTATTTTAATTCAGCATGCGCTACGCCTGCATCTGTTTTTCCAATTTTATTTAAATTAGAAAATAGTCATATAAAAAAAAACTTGAGCGTGAAAAAGGTAGCGGTTCTAAGATTTTTTATGAAAAAATAATAGGAAACCTTATGAAAAAAAATTAGTATTATTTCCACGGAGTTTGTCTTTAGAAGAACAAGGAAAATTCATGTTGGGATATTATCATCAGACACAAAAAAGAAGTATGAAAAAAAAAAGGAGGACAAATAAATGGGAGAGGTTATTAAAAACAGATATGAGTTTGTTGTTTTATTTGATGTTGAAAATGGAAATCCTAACGGGGATCCTGACGCTGGCAATATGCCAAGAATTGATCCGGAAAGTGGCTTAGGAATTGTAACTGATGTATGCTTAAAACGTAAGATCCGAAATTACATAGAGACTGTGAAGGAGGACGAAGATGGATATAAAATTTATATCAAGGAGAATGTTCCTCTTAACAGAAGTGACAGGGAGGCATGCAAAAAGTCTTGGTATAAATGATGATGAAGATAAAAAAAGGTTACAGAAGCATTAAAAAAACTAAAAAAGTCAGATAAGGATGCAGATATAAAATTAAGGGATTATATGTGCAGAAATTTTTATGATATTCGTGCATTTGGTGCTGTAATGACGACTTTTGTTAAAGCTTCATTGAATTGTGGGCAGGTAAGAGGTCCTGTACAGCTTGGATTTGCAAGAAGTATTGATCCTGTTAGTAGTCAGGAGGTAACTATTACGAGAGTTGCCATTACAACAGAAAAAGATGCTGAGAATAAGAGTAACGAGATGGGAAGAAAGAGTATTGTTCCATATGGCTTGTATCGTGTAGAAGGTTATATTTCAGCAAATCTTGCAAGAAAAGTTACTGGATTTTCTGAGGAAGATCTAGAATTGTTATGGAATGCAATAATAAATATGTTTGAAAATGACCATTCTGCTGCAAGAGGAAAGATGGCAGTTCGTGAGCTTATTGTTTTTAAGCATAGTAAAGAGCTTGGTGACTGTCCTGCTTATAAATTATTTGATGCAGTTAAAGTGCAGAAAAATGATGATATACAATATCCAAGAAAATATCAGGATTATACAGTTACTATTAATGATGATGAGATACCGGGATACGGTAGAAGTGAAAAGGATGATTTAATGGAATATTCTCAAGATGATTATCTGATGATTTCGGGAATTCAGCATTTTAGTTTTTGCAGAAGACAATGGGCGCTTATTCATGTTGAGCAGCAGTGGGCTGAAAATGAACATACTGTTATTGGCGAACTTATGCATAAAAAAGCGCATGATCCATATCTGACAGAAAAGAGAAAAGATATTCTGGTTGTCAGAGCTCTTCCTGTATCCTCAAGAAGCATGGGTGTGAGTGGGGAGTGTGATATTGTTGAATTTCACAAATGTGAAGATGGAGTGAAGCTCTATGGACATCGTGGAACCTATTCATTATATCCAATTGAGTACAAAAAAGGGGAAACCCAAAGCGTCAAACGAAGATGAACTTCAGCTAATGGCGCAGGCTATGTGTCTGGAAGAAATGTTTTCAACAAAAAAATAACGGAGGGTGCTATATTTTTTATGGTGAGACAAGAAGACGCAAACCGATAGTGTTTACAGATGAACTTCGGGATGAAGTGAAAAAAAATTTGGAGAAATGCATGATTATTATGATCGAAATTATACACCTAAGGTCAAAACGTCGAAAAGGTGTGTATCTTGCTCTTTAAAAAGATATTTGTATGCCAAAGATTGATAAAAGTGGTTCGGTGAAATCGTATATCAATAAGATGCTGGGGAAACGTTATGAAGAAATTATTGAATACATTGTATGTTACATCGGAAAATAGTTATCTGGGGTTGGATGGAGAAAATGTTGTTGTATATGATGATAAAAATGAAATAGGCAGATTACCTTTACACAATCTCGAAGCAATAATTTCATTTGGATATAGAGGAACAAGTCCGGCATTAATGGGAGCTTGTGCGGATAGAAATATTTCTCTTTGTTATCTGACACCACAGGGAAAATTTCTTGCAAGAGTTTCAGGCAAAGTTAAGGGGAATGTCGTGCTAAGGAAACAACAATTCCAAAGCAGTAGTGAAGATATAAAGTGCCTGGAAATCGCAAAAAACTGTATTCTTGGAAAAGTGTATAATTCAAGATGGGTTCTAGAAAGAGCAATTAGAGATCATTCAATGCAGATAGATGTGGATAAGGTAAAAAAGCATCTATAAAACTGAAAGAATTTCTTGATTATATCCAAAATTCACAGTCTATGAATCAGTTAAGAGGATATGAAGGTGAAGCAGCAAGTATATATTTTGGCGTATTTGATGAGTTGATTTTACAACAAAAAGAAAGATTTTTTCTTTTTTCAAGGGAGAAATCGGCGTCCGCCTCTTGATAATGTAAATGCAATGTTGTCGTTTACGTATACATTGCTTACAACTCAAATTACATCAGCGCTAGAGGTTGTAGGGTTAGATCCCTATGTTGGTTACATGCACACGGAACGTCCCGGTAGAGTATCACTTTCATTAGATCTTATAGAAGAATTGCGAGCAGTCATGGCTGATAGATTTGTTTTATCATTGATTAATAAAAAAAGATTGTAAATGGCAAGAGTTTTACAAAAAAAAAAAACGGTGCTGTATTGATGGATACAGATATTCGTAAAAAATTACTATCAGAATGGCAAAACAAGAAAAAGGAGATTATTACACACCCATATCTTAATGAAAAGGTGGAATGGGGAATGGTTCCATTTGTACAGGCAATGCTGTTGGCAAGATATTTAAGGGGAGATTTGGATGAGTACCCTGTATTTTTATGGAAATGAGGTGATGGCGTGCTTGTATTGATTACATATGATGTGAATACTGAAACTGCTGAAGGAAAAACCAGGTTGAGAAAAGTAGCTAAACAATGTGTAAATTATGGGCGAAGAGTTCAGAATTCTGTGTTTGAATGTATACTAGATAATGCTCAATGTGTGATGCTAAAGGCCATATTAACGGATCTTATTGATAAAGATGTGGATAGTCTCAGATTCTATTATTTAGGAAATCGTTATCAGACGAAGATAGAACATGTTGGTGTTGACCGTGGGATTCCTGCTGATCAGACATTGATATTATAAAATGTGGTGCGAAAGATAAGTAAACATGAATGTACCGGTTGTCTCGAACCTGAAATTACTTGTAAATTTGTACAATAAAATGAATAATAGGTTTTTGGTTTTACTTGTTATTTATCTTATTATATATTTATTGTCGGTATTGTATAAAAATAAACAAATTTTTTTGTGCAATATTGCTGTCGCTCCTCTCGTGGGAGCGTGGATTGAAATAATGTTTAGTCTGTAGCAAGACATTTACACCGACCGTCGCTCCTCTCGTGGGAGCGTGGATTGAAATTGCTTTTGTATACGCTTCTTGTAGTTTTTCAATTAGTCGCTCCTCTCGTGGGAGCGTGGATTGAAATGTTCCAAGGTGTTCCAAAATGTGTTACACCTAAAAGTCGCTCCTCTCGTGGGAGCGTGGATTGAAATTTATTTTGTTCCTTGCCTTTCGGCTTGACATTATAGTCGCTCCTCTCGTGGGAGCGTGGATTGAAATCTGGGTGAGTACAATTACCATTTCCCACAACCTAGTCGCTCCTCTCGTGGGAGCGTGGATTGAAATATTGTAGCGCACTCGATAAAATCCACGCTAACAGTCGCTCCTCTCGTGGGAGCGTGGATTGAAATACTTGTCGCAAGTTCAAATACCACACCGATACGGGTCGCTCCTCTCGTGGGAGCGTGGATTGAAATCGGCTTGATAGTCGCAAAAAAGCGTAACCGGGTGTCGCTCCTCTCGTGGGAGCGTGGATTGAAATATAATTGTTTCCCGAATTGTCAGTGGCCGTTAAATCGTCGCTCCTCTCGTGGGAGCGTGGATTGAAAATAAGTGGAGATAGCGTTGATGGTGGAACATTTACAGTCGCTCCTCTCGTGGGAGCGTGGATTGAAATTAATGGATGATGAGACACGAGAAAAGGTTCACCGTCGCTCCTCTCGTGGGAGCGTGGATTGAAATGCAAAAAGAGAGTTACAGAAAATCGACCATCCTAATGGTCGCTCCTCTCGTGGGAGCGTGGATTGAAATCTGTAGACCCCTAGGGCACCCAATACGTGCGCTACTCGTCGCTCCTCTCGTGGGAGCGTGGATTGAAATTTTTGATTTAAAATAATTAATATCAAATAACTTTGTCGCTCCTCTCGTGGGAGCGTGGATTGAAATGTTAGTATATTCACTTAATCCCTCCGCGTCTCTGTCGCTCCTCTCGTGGGAGCGTGGATTGAAATAAAATTATAACTGTTAAAGTTACTCTCTTTATACAGTCGCTCCTCTCGTGGGAGCGTGGATTGAAATCCTCAACATGGTAATTAATTCCGATTGCTGGGAGTCGCTCCTCTCGTGGGAGCGTGGATTGAAATTATGCAGGTGCGCGCCCAGCAGATACAGAGAAGGTCGCTCCTCTCGTGGGAGCGTGGATTGAAATCTGCGACGATGTGGATGAAGCTGCACTGTCATATGTCGCTCCTCTCGTGGGAGCGTGGATTGAAAATAAAAGTGAATGCATGTGCTGCCAGGGCATATGAGTCGCTCCTCTCGTGGGAGCGTGGATTGAAATAAACTTCGCCTTAAGAATGACGCAAGGCAGTAGAGTCGCTCCTCTCGTGGGAGCGTGGATTGAAATATCACATATACTATTTAATATATTATAATTATATCTATGTCGCTCCTCTCGTGGGAGCGTGGATTGAAATCCAAGGCTATGAAAAAGGCTGATGAAGAGGAAGAGTCGCTCCTCTCGTGGGAGCGTGGATTGAAATCTTTAATTTTTTCCATTTTAGCACCTCAAAATCGTCGCTCCTCTCGTGGGAGCGTGGATTGAAATAATACTAAATTCGTCTTTTAGCACTGCTTCAAAGTCGCTCCTCTCGTGGGAGCGTGGATTGAAATAAAAGATACTGAAAAACTCTTTGAAACTGAAGAGTCGCTCCTCTCGTGGGAGCGTGGATTGAAATAGAATGAGCCGGTTGTAGTTGAGCAGACCTATGAAGTCGCTCCTCTCGTGGGAGCGTGGATTGAAATAATTAAGAACACATCTACCGTTGCTACCGGATGGGGGCGCTCCTCCCGTGGGAGCGTGGATTGAAATAATGTACGACTTAAACTCATCTGAATATAATTGTCGCTCCTCTCGTGGGAGCGTGTATTGAAATCAGTGTCACCTCAAAGGTGTAGTCCCCGGTGAAGTCGCTCCTCTCGTGGGAGCGTGGATTGAAATATGGCATAAAAAGCCGTCACAAAGTCCGTTGGAAATGGTCGCTCCTCTCGTGGGAGCGTGGATTGAAATTGAAGAACCTGAATACGAACGATTGTGTAATATGGTCGCTCCTCTCGTGGGAACGTGGATTGAAATTCTGCAAGGTTAGTGGCTCTGCCTGTACCTGCCGTCGTTCCTCTCGTGGGAGTGTGAATTGAAATATCAGCATATGAATCTATACACAATCATAATATGCTGCGTTATTGTAGAATTAGTAGTTAAGTCTATTTTTATAGCAATAACGTTGCTTATCAATAATACAATAGATAAATATTGTTGCAAACCAGTAAATAGCAGGTATAATATAGAGTAACATATTAACAGGGAGGCATATTCATTGGGCATTTACGTTAATCCGACAGGAAGATCGTTTGAGCTTGCGATAAATTCAGAGATTTTTGTTGACAAAAGCGGTCTGATTAAAGAAACGAATAAGTGTATAAATACATTACAAAGGTATATGTGTGTAAGCCGTCCAAGGCGATTCGGAAAGTCAATGGCCATGGATATGCTTTCAGCATATTATGGTCGAAAGACTGATGCAGAAAATTTATTTAAAGGCCTTAAAATAAGTCATGATGAGTCGTATGACAGACATATTAACAAGTATGATGTACTCAAAATTAATATGCAGGACTTTTTGAGTGTTACACACAGTGTTGATGATATGCTTAAAATGTTGTGCGAATACATTACGGATGATTTTTCAATAGAGTGTAAGGATATTATTTTTCGGGACAAGTCAAATATTGTGAGAGTAATGCAGGATGTTTTTATGTCTACAGGCAGGCCGTTTGTGATTCTTATTGATGAATGGGATTGTCTGTTTAGAGAATTTACGCAGGATAAAGAAGCGCAGAAGAAATACCTTGATTTTTTGAGAGGCTGGCTTAAGGATAAAGACTATATAGCGCTTGCATACATGACAGGTATACTGCCGATTAAAAAATATGGTTCACATTCTGCTCTTAATATGTTCACGGAATATTCCATGACAGATATGGGAGCTTTGGCAGAGTACTTTGGCTTTACAGATGATGAGGTCAGAGAATTGTGTGACAGATATGATATGGACTTTGAAGAGGCAAGGGCATGGTACAATGGATATAAGCTCGTGTCCCATAGCAAATATGGAGTAAAGAAATATGCGATGTACAGTCCGAAGTCTGTAGTAGAAGCCATGCTAAAGCATAAATTTGGTACTTATTGGAATCAGACTGAAACTTACGAGGGCTCTCAAGGTTTATATTCAAATGAATATGGATGGTCTAAAAGATGCCGTGATTAAAATGCTTGCCGGTGAAAGTGAGAAAATAAATACAGGCACATTTGAAAATGACATGACATCATTTGCCACAAAGGATGATGTGCTTACACTTTTAGTACATCTTGGCTACCTGACATATGATAGTGAGACGGAAGAGGTTTCAATTCCAAATCGAGAGGTGTCAAAGGAATATCTTAATGCAATTAGTACAATGGATTGGGATGAAGTATCAAAATCAATAAAAAGCATCACAAAAATTGCTTGAGAGTTTGTGGAATATGAATGGTGCTGCGGTTGCTGACGGAATTGATAAGGCACATAATGAGATATCTATTTTACGGTATAATGATGAGAATTCTTTAAGCTGTACAATTAATTTGGCATTTTATTCGGCCAGGGAGTATTACTCAATAGTTCGTGAATTACCAACAGGAAAAGGCTTTGCTGATGTATGCTTTATTCCAAGAAAGTGAGTCATTTGGATAAGCCGGCAGTTGTTATTGAATTGAAATATGATAAGAATGTTGATGGCGCCATTTCACAGATAAAGTCGAGACAGTATGTGGAAGCCTTGAAGGATTATAAGGGTAATTTGCTTCTTGTTGGAATAAATTACGATAAAAAGACAAAAAGAACATCAATGTGTGATTGAAAAATGGAAGCTGTAAAGGTGAAATTAGCAGGGAGTATAGCAACAATTAATGCTATACTCCCTGCTATTATATTTTTGGTTGCAAGAATTTAGTTTATGCTATAAAATATTTATAACTGTATGCAGATATTTAATAATCACAATATCTGTCTGTATAATAAAATACGCATAAAGAGGACGAAAGAATGATCAACAAATTAGTAGACAAAATCAAGAAAACAAACGCACCTATCGTAGTAGGTCTTGACCCGATGCTTTCATATGTGCCTGAGCACATCACAAAGAAGGCATTTGATGAGCTTGGAGAGACACCGGGCCGGTGCAGCGGAAGCTATCTGGCAGTACAACAAGGCAATTGTGGATGCCACATATGACCTGATTCCTGCGGTAAAGCCACAGATTGCCATGTATGAGCAGTTTGGAGTGGAGGGACTTAAGGCATTCCAGAAGACAGTGGATTACTGTCACGAGAAGGATCTCGTGGTAATCGGAGATGTAAAGCGTGGAGATATCGGCTCAACATCGGCTGCATATGCCACAGGACATCTCGGAAAGGTACAGATCGGCAGCAAGAGCTATTCTGCCTTTGATGAGGATTTTGCCACTGTCAATCCATACCTCGGAACAGACGGTATCAAGCCATTCGTAGATGTATGCAAGGAGGAGAAGAAGGGTATCTTCATTCTTGTAAAGACATCAAATCCATCAAGTGGAGAGTTCCAGGACCGTATGATTGACGGACGTCCATTATATGAGTGGGTAGGTGAGAAGGTTGCAGAGTGGGGAGCTGACTGCATGGGTGATTCATACAGCTAATGTAGGTGCGGTTGTCGGTGCAACATACCCTGAGCAGGGTAAGATTCTTCGTAAGGTAATGCCAAAGAGCTTCATCCTCGTACCGGGCTACGGCGCACAGGGAGGCAAGGGCGCAGACCTTGTTCATTTCTTCAATGAGGACGGACTTGGTGCAATTGTCAATTCATCACGTGGAATCATCTGCGCATACAAGCAGGATAAGTACAAGGATATGGGCATCACAGCTGAGAATTTTGCAGATGCATCACGCAAGGCTGTTGAGGATATGATTGAGGATATCTCAGGAGCACTTGCAAATCGTTAATAAGTTATTTAGAAAGCTTAAATATATTAACAAACGAAACCAGGGAGATAAAATGGCAGAGAAATTTGAGGAGATTGCAGTTGTAGTTGACCAGAGCTCACTCGGCAATGGCATCTATGACCTCACACTTAAGACAGACAAAATTGCAAAGGCAGCAAGGGCAGGACAGTTTGTATCGGTTTACTCAAACGACAACAAGAGTAAGCTGCTTCCGCGTCCGATAAGCCTTTGTGGCATAAACAGAGCTGATGACACCATCCGCCTCGTGTACCGTGTGACAGGTGAAGGCACGGGAACAGAGGAGTTTTCAAAGCTTGTCAGGGGCGATAAGGTAAGGATTTTAGGACCTCTTGGAAACGGCTTTACAGTACAGCCGGGAAAGAAGGCATTTCTTATCGGCGGAGGAATCGGAGTGCCGCCTATGCTGCAGCTTGCGAAGGATATAAATGCAGGCATTGTGCAGACATCAGGTGAAGAAAAAAATTCGGGACAGGCAGGTGCAGTATGCGATATGAACATCGTCATGGGCTATCGCGATGAGAATACCTTCCTGCTCGATGAGTTTAAGGAACAGGCAGCTTCCTTTGTAGCTACAGAGGACGGCAGTGTCGGCACAAAGGGCAATGTCATCGATGCAATAAAGGAGAATGCTCTTGAGGCAGACGTGATTTATGCATGTGGACCTATGCCTATGCTTCGTGCACTCAAGGCTTACGCTGCAGAGCATGATATGGACTGCTTTATATCAATGGAGGAGCGCATGGCATGTGGAATCGGTGCATGCCTTGCGTGCGTATGCAAAACAAAGGACAAGGATGCCCACAGCAATGTAAACAACAAGCGTATATGCAAAGAGGGACCTGTTTTTGATGCGAAGGAGGTGGAGCTGTAATGAGCAATATGTCAGTAAAGGTGGCCGGCGTTGAGTGGAAAAATCCTGTTACAGTTGCATCCGGCACATTCGGCTCAGGTGCAGAGTACAGCGAGTTTGTTGATTTAAACAGACTTGGTGCAGTCACCACAAAGGGTGTTGCGAATAAGCCGTGGGAGGGTAATCCCACACCGAGAGTAGCTGAGGTGTACGGTGGCATGCTCAATGCAGTCGGACTTCAAAATCCCGGCATCGAGCTTTTCTGCAAGAGGGATATTCCTTTTTTAAAGCAGTTTGACACAAGGATTGTGGTAAATGTCTGCGGTCATTCGCTAGATGAGTATCTTGATGTGGTAAAGCGTCTTGCAGATGAGCCTATTGATATGATGGAAATAAATATCTCATGCCCGAATGTAAAGGAGGGCGGAATTGCCTTCGGAACAGATCCAAAGGGTGTTGAGACCATCACAAGCGAGATTAAAAAATATGCAAAGCAGCCTGTTATCATGAAGCTTTCTCCAAATGTCACAAGCATTGCAGAGATAGCAAGGGCTGCAGAGGCAGGCGGTGCTGATGCGGTTTCACTCATCAATACAATAACCGGCATGAAGATTGATATAAACAGAAGAAGCTTTGTGCTGGCAAACAAGACAGGCGGCATGAGCGGTCCGGCTGTGCATCCGGTTGCAGTGCGCATGGTTTACGAGACAGCACATGCAGTCAATATCCCGATTATCGGAATGGGCGGTATCACAAACGCTTCCGATGCCATAGAGATGATACTTGCCGGAGCTACAGCAGTTTCAGTCGGCACAGCAAACTTTGTGAATCCAAAGACCACAGAGCAGATAGTGGATGGCATCGCAGAGTACATGGACAAGTATGGAGTAAAGGATATTTCAGAGCTTGTCGGTGCGGTTGACAGATAGAGCATAAGGGATAGACGGAGGAGAAAATAATGATTCTGGCAGCAGATTACGTGCCTTCTATGTATGCCACAGTCTGGGCGCTTGTACCACCTGTTGTGGCTATAGTTCTGGCACTTATTACAAAGGAGGTCTACAGCTCATTATTCGTTGGAATAGTGATCGGCGGACTGTTTTATGGAAATGTATTTCAGTCTGGTTTTTCAGCTGAGAGATCAGTGCTTCACATATTCGAGGACGGGCTTGTCGGAGTGCTATCGGATCCGGACAATGTGGGAATACTGATATTTTTAGTCGTGCTCGGTGTCATGGTGAGCATGATGAACAAGGCAGGCGGCTCGGCGGCCTTTGGAGAATGGGCTAGTGAGCACATAAAGACAAGAATCGGTGCCCAGCTTGCAGCTATAATGCTTGGAGTGCTCATATTTATAGATGATTACTTCAACTGTCTGACAGTGGGAAGTGTGATGCGCCCTGTCACCGACAAGCATCAGGTTTCCAGAGCAAAGCTTGCATATCTGATAGATGCCACAGCAGCGCCTGTGTGCATCATCGCACCTATATCATCGTGGGCAGCCGCAGTCACAGGCTTTGTAAAGGGAGAGGATGGCTTTTCTATTTTCATAAAGGCCATTCCATACAATTACTATATGCGCTCTTTACAATTGTCGCCATGGTGACAATTGTTATCTTGCAGGTGGATTTCGGTCCGATGGCAAAGCATGAAGCCAATGCCAAAAAGGGCGATTTATTTACCACAGGAGACAGACCTTATGCAGAGGTAAAGCAGGATGTTATAAAGGGCAAGGGGAAGGTTATAGACCTTGTATTTCCTATTCTTGTGCTCATAATAAGCTGCATCATCGGAATGATATACACAGGAGGCTTTTTTGACGGAACAGGCTTCGTTGATGCGTTTGCAGGCAGCGATGCTTCAATCGGTCTTATGCTTGGAAGCTTTTTGCGTTGATAATCACCATATGCTTTTACTCAATCAGAAGGGTACTAAGCTTTACGGATTGCTGTAATTCAATCCCTGAGGGCTTTAAGGCAATGGTACCTGCAATACTTATACTGACCTTTGCATGGACACTAAAGACCATGACAGAGAGCCTTGGTGCCAAGGAATTTGTCGCAGGCTTGGTGGGAGGCGTATCAGGACCACTCCTTGGACTGTTCCCGGCAATCATATTCCTGGTGGGAGCCTTCCTTGCTTTTGCAACAGGAACCTCATGGGGCACCTTCGGCATACTCATACCGATAGTAGTAAACATCTTCTCAGGCACAAACCATACGATGATGATCATCTCAATCTCAGCATGTATGGCAGGTGCAGTATGCGGAGACCACTGCTCACCGATATCCGATACCACCATCATGGCATCTGCCGGAGCCCCCAGTGCAACCATATGAACCATGTGTCCACACAGCTTCCGTACGCTGTGCTTGTGGCTGCCGTATCGTGCCTGACCTACATCATAGCAGGCTTTGTCAGAAATCCTATAGTACCTTTTATCATAGGAGTGCTTATCCTGATTGGAACCTTTGTCGGAATCAAGTATATCACGAGAACCGATAAAGCAAATGAACAAGCGTAAGTAGCTAAAAAGAGTTCTATTTTTTGCAGACTTTTAGTCTGCGGAATATAGAACTCTTTTTTTTAATGGCTATCAATAAAATTTATAGCCCGCTAACAAATATTAATAACCCTAATTACATTTACAAAAATATCAATTAGTGGTAACATATCAATAACTTAGAAATCATATTTGATTGGTAGGAAATCCCAGCCATACAAACTAAGCTCAAACTCATAACAAACATTAACAAAAAAAGAGGTAATATCAATGGCAAAATTGCAAAGCAGCTCACTGAGCTGATAGGTCACACTCCGCTTCTGGACTGACCAATTATGAAAAAGCCCTTGGGCTTGAAGCAAAAAATCATAGCAAAGCTGGAGTATTTCAATCCACTCGGAAGTGTCAAGGACAGGGTGGCGGCAGCTATGATAGAACAGGGCATAAAGGATGGAAAGATAAATCAGGACACAATAATCATAGAGCCGACAAGTGGCAATACCGGAATCGGACTTGCATTTGTGGCAGCCTCAAAGGGACTTCACCTGATACTTATCATGCCTGATACCATGAGCGTTGAGAGAAGAAAAATCGTCACAGCGCTTGGCGCAGAGATAAAGCTCACACCGGGCGTGAGGGCATGAAGGGTGCAATCGATGAGGCGCAGAGACTTAAAGAGCATTATGGCAATGCCTTTATTCCACAGCAGTTTGAGAATCAGGCCAATCCGGAAATCCACAGAGCTACAACAGCTCAGGAAATCTGGGAGGATACAGATGGAAAGGTAGATATCTTTGTATCATCTGTCGGAACCAGGCGGCACCTGTACAGGCACCGGGCTTGGATTGAGAGACCATAATCCTGATGTAAGGATAGTAGCTGTGGAACCAAAGAGCTCACCGGTACTCTCAGGTGGAAGACCGGGGCCTCACAAGATACAGGGAATCGGTGCAGGCTTTATTCCAAAGGTCATGCGCATGGATATAGTGGATGAGGTGATTCCGGTGGAGAATGAGGCCGCTTTTGACAAGGCAAGAGAGGTTGCAAAGAGCGACGGACTTCTCGTTGGCATATCCTCAGGAGCAGCAATATATGCGGCAACAGAGCTTGCGAAAAGACCTGAGAACAAGGGAAAGAATATCGTGGTGCTGCTTCCGGATACAGGTGAGAGATACCTGTCCACACAGCTTTTTACAGTAAACTAATGGTATATAAGACAACCGACGGCATAAGCTACTGTGCCGGAAGCTGTAATATGAAAAATGAGAAATATACATGAGAAATATACATAAATACACGGCAGCCATGCTGCTGTCAGCGGTGATGGTGGTGTCACTTTTTCTGACAGGCTGCTCAGGTAAGAAGGATGATGGCACAGTCACCATAACGAATGTGTCATATGATCCGACACGAGAGTTTTACGAGAAATACAATAAAATATTCGAGTCTTACTATGAGAGCGAGCACGGCAAAAAGATAAATGTGATTCAGTCACATGGCGGCTCGGGAGCACAGGCGCGCTCGGTTGTGGAGGGCTGTAATGCAGATGTTGTCACACTGGCACTTGAGCATGACATAGACCTGATACAAAATACGGGCTTAATTGATAAGGGCTGGATTGATGAGTTTTCTTACAGCTCGGCACCATACACATCAACAATCGTTTTACTCGTAAGAAAGGGCAATCCAAAGCATATAAGTGACTGGGATGACCTGGTGAAAAAGAAAATGTGGATGTGATTACGCCTGATCCAAAGAGTAGTGGCGGAGCCTGCTGGAATTTTCTTTGCAGCGCTAAGCTATGCGAAGACAAATTATGACAGCCTAAAGGAACAGAAATCGTTTATGAAGAAGCTGTATGAAAATGTCACAATTATGGATTCGGGTGCGAGAGGCTCAACAACCACATTTGTGGAAAACGGTCAGGGAGATGTGCTCATAGCGTGGGAAAACGAGGCACTTACGACCATGGATTCATATCCGGGTAAGTATGAGATAGTGAATCCGTCCGTCAGCATCTTAGCACAGCCCTCTGTTGCTATTGTGGATGACAATGCAAAGAGCAACGGAACACAAGAGGTAAGCAAAGAATACCTACAGTATCTCTACAGTGATGAGGCACAGCAGCTGATTGGCGAAAGCGGCTACAGACCAACCAATCAGGATATATTAAACCGGTTTTCCGACAAGTTTGATTTAAATATCAGGCTTTGGAGCATAGAGGATTACGGCGGATGTAATGAAGCCTACAAGACATATTTCGATGATGGAGCAATGTTCGATGAAATATACGGCAACTGATAAAACAGCAAAAGAGAAAACTAAATCAAAGAACATAAAGACCAGAGTCATACCGGGATACCATCTTTCGCTTGGAATAGTGGTCACGATGCTTTCAGTCATCGTTCTCATTCCGTTAGCATCAGTGCTTGTGTATTCGCTAAAGATATCGTCGGGCGATTTTGTGGCACTTATCATGAAGGAGAATGTGAGGAATGCCTTTATCACAAGCATCACCTCATCATTTATCGCAGCAATCGTAAATGTGGTATTTGGACTCATCGTGGCATGGACGCTTGTAAAGTACGATTTTCCTGGGAAATGGCTGCTTGACGGACTTATAGAGCTTCCGTTTGCACTGCCGACAGCGGTTGCAGGCATCACACTCTCAAAGCTGTACTCAGGCACAGGCTTTTTGGCAAGCTTTGGAATAGATGTGGCTTACACACAGGCAGGAATAGTTGTGGCACTTGTTTTTGTAGGCATTCCCTTCGTAATAAGAGCTGTACAGCCTGTACTTGAAAAGATGGATAATACATATGAGGAGGCCGCTTATATGCTTGGCGCCACACCATCTAAGACATTTTTTAAGGTAATACTTCCGGAGCTTCGCCCGGCACTCTTAACAGGCTTTGGTCTTGCCTTTGCCAGAGGCATAGGAGAGTACGGAAGCGTCATCTACATATCAGGCAACAGCGCCAGACATAGGACACAGGTGGTATCCTACGTCATCATGCAGAAGCTTAGCTATATAGATTATGCCAGCGCGACTGCCATAGCACTTGTGATGCTTGTCATATCATTTTTACTGCTGTTATTTGTAAACATAGTGCAGGTTAAACAGTCACAGCGCACTAATTTGTTGTAGAAGGCTGCATATAAATCAAATGCGATGCATACAAACAGGAAAGGAGCACAATGCGATGACCGAACAGGTAAAGCTTGAAAGAAGAAAAAAAAAGATCACAAAGATAATACTCGTCACTGTCACGGTGCTCTTCATATTTGTCATGCTTGTAGTTCCGCTTTTTTCTCTGTGATGGCAAGTGCTTTAAAGGAGGGGCTTGGATTCTATCTGAAAGCTATCTCCACAAGCTACGTGATTTCAGCACTCAAGGTGACTTTGATAGCAACAGTTTTTGCGGTAGTTATCAATACCTTCTTTGGAATATGGACAGCGTGGCTGTTGACCAGGTTTTCGTTTAAAGGAAAGCAGGTGCTTGCAACACTTATTGATATACCGTTTTCTATTTGTCCGGTCATCGTAGGACTTGCGTATCTTATGACCTTCGGACGGCTTGGGTGGTTTTATCCGGTTATCAGATGGTTCAATGAGATATTCGGCACGAATGTGAGAATCACCTTTGCAATACCGGGAGTTGTGCTTGCTACGATATTTGTCACGTTTCCGTATGTGTCAAGGGAAATCATACCGGTGCTCAATGCAGAGGGAAAGGATGAGGAAGAAGCCGCAGCGCTGATGGGAGCATCCGGCTTTACGATATTTCGGAAAATAACACTTCCGCAGATGAAGTGGAGCCTGATTTATGGAATCATACTCTGTACGGCGAGAGCCCTCGGCGAGTTCGGTGCGGTAAATGCGCTCTCGAAGACAAGAGGCGAGACATTTACACTGCCGCTTGAGATTGATGCCTTGTATATGTCGGGCACAGACAGCTCGATAACATCGGCATTTGCTGTATCGTCGATACTGTTAATTATTGCATTAATCATTCTATTTGCAAGAAATATAGTTGAGCATAAATTTAAGAAATTACACTGAGATATACTTGGAAAATATGATTTACACTAATAAAATCTGCTGCATGGGAAAAGCAGGAAGGAGATAACGTATATGTACGTTGAGATGAAAAATATATACAAAAAATACGGAGACTTCCTGGCATCCGATAATGTGAGCTTTGGAGTGGAAAAGGGAAAGCTTGTGGCGCTGCTTGGTCCGTCCGGCAGCGGCAAGACAACACTTCTTCGTATGATAGCAGGGCTTGAGACGCCAAATTCAGGTGACATATATATAGATGGAAAGCGAGTGAATGATATTCCGGCCTCGAAGAGAGGCATAGGCTTTGTGTTTCAGAACTATGCGCTGTTTAGATACATGACAATATACGACAATGTGGCATTTGGGCTGGAGCTTCAGAAGATGCCGAAAAAGCTCATAAAGGAGCGTGTTACCAAAGCTTCTTGAGATGACAGGTTTATCGGGACTTGAAAAGAGATATCCGAATCAGCTTTCCGGAGGACAGCGTCAGAGAGTGGCATTTGCGAGGGCGCTGGCGCCGAATCCACAGGTGCTTTTACTGGATGAGCCATTTGCCGCGATAGATGCAAAGGTGCGAGGTGAGCTTCGTACCTGGCTGAAGGAGCTGGTCGAAAAGCTTGGGATCACAAGTATTTTCGTCACACATGACCAGGATGAGGCTGTTGAGGTGGCAGATGAAATCATTATCACAAACCACGGCACGATAGAGCAGATGGGTACACCTCTTGAGATATACAAGTCGCCTGATATACACCTTTTGTGGCGCAGTTTATAGGACACACCACAGTCGTTGAAAACTATGACAGGCTAAAGGGCTTTGACAGGATAGAAAATGCCGACAAGGCGGTAATCAGACCTGAGTTTATCAAGATATCAAAGAGTGGCAACTTAGACCGCTATCAGTCAGCGGCAGAGGAGGGCATCGTTACAGATGTGGTATTCAGAGGAAACAGGATGGATATCACAGTCAGCATAAACGGCATCGAGGTGGTCGGCGAGCGCTCACTTGAAAAGGACCTGATAGCAGTCGGCGAGAAAGTACAGGTGCTGATTTACAGGCTGTATATATTTGATGAAGAGAAAACATACCTGATGGAAAACAGCGAGATGCAGGAACAGGATGTATTCTACATTTAGATACAGGAATAGTCTAAAGCTTGTGATTGAAAGAGGAAGCAGAGGGAGATAAATGAAGATAGAAAACAAAAAAAAATCCTACACACGGACATCCTCATAATAGGAGGTGGCACGGCGGCGGGCTGTTATGCAGCGCTCACCATCCGTGAGAAATCGGATTATTCGATTATAATTGCAGAGAAAGCGAATATAAAGCGAAGCGGATGCCTTGCAGCAGGTGTCAATGCGATAAATGCATACATAGTAAAGGGCAGAAAGCCTGAGGACTATGTAGACTACGCCAAAAAAAGGATGCTGACGGCATAGTAAGGGAAGACTTAGTCATGACTATGTCAGAGGGCTTAAACCGTGTGACGGACAAGATGGAAAAGCTTGGACTTGTCATATTAAAGGATGAAAACGGTGAGTATGTAGCAAGAGGAAACCGAAATATCAAGATAAATGGCGAGAACATGAAGCCGCTTTTGGCAGAAGCTGTTTCAAAGCTTACGGACTGTACAGTGATAAATAGAATCAATATCACGGACTATATAGTTGAGAACAACACCATAAAGGGTGCATACGGATTTTCAATCGAGGATGCTACAGCCTATGAAATCAGAGCTAAAAAGGTGCCTCTGTGCTACAGGCGGAGCGGCCGGTTTATACAGACCAAACAATCCCGGTTTTTCAAGGCACAAGATGTGGTATCCGCCGTTTAATACAGGCGCCGGATATGCGATGGGCATAAGAAGCGGAGCTGAGATGACCACCTTTGAGATGAGATTTATCGCACTCAGATGCAAGGACACAATTGCACCGACAGGAACAATTGCACAGGGAGTCGGGGCAAAGCAGGTCAATTCTCTTGGAGAGGTTTACGAGACAAAATACGGTCTCACCACATCAGAGCGTGTATACGGAACGGTCATGGAAAATCTTGAGGGAAGAGGCCCTTGCTACTTAAGGACAGAGGGCATCTCTCCACAGCAGGATGAGTCATTGAGAAAGGCATATCTCAACATGGCACCAAGCCAGACACTCAAGTGGGTGGAGGCAGGTAAGAATCCAAGTGAGCAGAATGTGGAGATAGAGGGCACCGAGCCGTATATCGTAGGTGGGCACACAGCGAGCCGGCTACTGGGTAAATACCGAGCGTGAGACTACAATCCACGGACTTTATGCTGCTGGAGATGTGGCAGGAGGATGTCCACAGAAATACGTTACAGGAGCTATGGTAGAGGGTGAAATCGCTGCGATAGATATGGTTTCAAAGCTTGATGCAGATACCTCCGATGGAAGTTTTGACACATCGGCATTTGATGAGAAAAAGGCGCTTGACGCAAAAGCTTCAGAGTACGACCATTTCCTCACTGAAAGGTCTCAGATGTTTACAACAGAGGCAATCGAGGAAGCCATGCAGAAGGTCATGGACAACTACGCAGGCGGTATTTCCACACATTATCAGTTCAACGGCAAGCAGCTTGCGCTTGGCAAAGGAAAAAAGATAAATCATCTGATAGAGCTGACCGGTGATTTATATGCATCGGATATGCATGAGCTTATGTTCATATATGAGCTTAAGGAGAGGCTTACGGTATGTCTTTCGGTCATAGCACATCTTGGTGCGAGAAAAGGAGACCAGATGGCACAGCTTTGCCGAGAATCTGGATTATCCGGGCAAGAGTGATGACTGGATGAAATACGTTAATTCCAGATACGAAAACGGGCAGCTTCATATGATTTACAGAGAGCTTGTCGGAAGGGAGGCGCGTTATGAGCATAATGATTGATAAAGCAAAGTGTAAGGGCTGTGGCATGTGTACAAGTGTATGCCCGGGAAGCCTGATATATCAGGACTCAAAGAAAAAAGCCTTTATCAAATATCCTAAGGACTGCTGGGGCTGTGCCTCATGCATCAAGGAATGTCATTTTGGCGCTATTGCTCTTTATCTTGGAGCAGACATAGGAGGCATGGGAAGTCTCATGACAGTAAAAAAAAGCACACCGGATACGCTGACCTGGGATATCAAAAAAAAAGCGCGACGGAAGCAAGGAAGAGATTCTTATCAACAAGAAGGAATCCAATAAATATTAAAGAAAAGGATGGTAACAGACATGGGTGAATTATCACATCTTGGACGAACTCGAAGCAGAGGCAATATACATAATACGTGAAGTAGCCGCAGAGTGCGAGAAGCCGGTTATGTTGTACTCAATTGGAAAGGACAGCTCGGTAATGCTTCATCTTGCAATGAAAGCATTTTATCCGGAGAAGCCGCCATTTCCGTTTTTACATGTAAATACAACCTGGAAATTCCATGAGATGATAGAATTCAGAGATCGCATTGCCAAGGAAAAGGGCATCGAGATGCTTGAATATATAAATCAGATGGCGTAAAAAAGCAGGGCATCAATCCATTTGACCACGGCTCAGCATACACAGATATCATGAAGACACAGGCGCTCAAGCAGGCGCTCGACAAATACGGTTTTACGGCAGCGTTTGGCGGAGGTCGAAGAGACGAGGAGAAATCAAGAGCCAAGGAGCGAATCTTCTCCTTCAGAAATGAAAACCACGCATGGGATCCAAAGAACCAGCGCCCGGAGATGTGGAAGCTCTACAACTCAAGAATCAAAAAGGGCCAGGAGGTACGTGTTTTCCCACTGTCAAACTGGACAGAGAAGGATATCTGGCAGTATATAAAGAGAGAGAATATCGAGATTCCTTCACTTTACTTTGCAAAGGAAAGACCCGTTGTATACAGAGACGGCAATATCATCATGGTAGATGACGACAGAATGAAGCTTCGTCCGGGTGAGAAAATCCAGATGAAGAGTGTACGTTTCAGAACTCTCGGCTGCTATCCACTGACAGGTGGTGTGGAGTCGACAGCGGATACACTTGATGAGATTATTGATGAGACACTCAGTGCTGTTTCCTCAGAGAGAACCACCCGTGTCATAGACAACGAGGCGGCAGGCAGCATGGAAAGAAGAAAAAGAGGGAGGGATATTTCTAAAATGAGCGGATTACTTAAATTTATTACATGTGGAAGCGTGGACGACGGAAAATCAACTCTGATCGGACATATATTATACGATTCAAAGCTGCTCTATGCCGATCAGGAAAAGGCTCTTGAGCTTGACAGTAAGGTCGGAAGCCGTGGCGGCGCCATCGACTACTCACTCCTTCTCGACGGACTGATGGCAGAGAGAGAGCAGGGCATCACAATTGATGTTGCTTATCGCTACTTCACAACCGACAACCGCAGTTTTATCGTTGCCGACACACCAGGTCACGAGGAATATACAAGAAACATGGCTGTAGGTGCATCCTTTGCAGACCTTGCGGTAATTTTAATAGATGCAAAGCAGGGCGTATTGGTTCAGACAAGAAGACACGCAAGAATCTGCGCGCTCATGGGAATCAACTACTTTGTATTTGCAGTAAACAAGATGGATCTTGTAGGCTACGACGAGAAGCGTTTCGATGAAATCACAAAGCAGATTGTTGAGCTTACAAAGGAGCTTGAACTCAAAAATGTAGTAATAATTCCTGTCTCTGCAACAGAGGGTGACAATGTCACAACAAAGTCTGAGAATATCCCATGGTACAAGGGACCTGCTCTTTTATCATACCTTGAGGATGTTGACATAAAGGATGAGAACGAGGAAGAGGGCTTTTACATGCCTGTACAGAGAGTCTGCCGTCCTGACCACACCTTCCGTGGCTTCCAGGGCCAGATAGAGGCCGGAGAGGTAAAGGTGGGCGATGAAATCACCACACTGCCAAGCAATGAGACAGCCCATGTAAAAAGCATCCATGTGGGTGATAAGCTAAGCGATAGCGCATTTACAGGTCAGCCGGTTACAATCCAGCTTGACAGAGAGGTGGACGTATCAAGAGGCTGCGTGCTCACAATCGGTTCAGGAGCAAAGGTGGCTTCATCTATCACAGCTACAATACTCTGGATGGATGACGATGAACTCTTTAAGGGAAAGAATTTCTTCTTCAAGCTAGGTACCAAGTCAATACCGGGCATCGTAACAGAGATAGAGCATACTATCGACGTAAACACAGGTGAGGAAAAGCCTGCCGACAAGCTTAAAAAGAACGAGATAGCAGTTGTAAAAGATTGCATTCTCGGACAAGATAGTCTGCGATAAGTTCAAAAATCACAAGACACTCGGTGAGTTCATCTTAATCGACCGTGTGACCGATATGACATCTGCCTGTGGTGTGGTTGAAGAGGTACACACAGAGGAAAGCGGTCTCTACGAGGGCAGAGTAGACAGAAACGTAAGAGCTGCAATCAAGGGCCAGAAGGCAATCACCGCCGTATTCGTAGACGGAGTGGATGGTGTAAACCGCGGCTTTGTGTCGGATGTCGAGAAAGCCTTAAATATAGACGGACGCCATACTTATCTCTACGCACCAAAGGAGGGTGAGGACTTCGTAAATGTAGTCAAGCATCTAAGCCATGCCGGAATACTCGTACTTCTGCTCATCAGCCAAAAGCAGGAGAAGGAGCTTGCAGCCGACAAAGTTGAGTTCACAAAGGACTGGAACAAAAACGGCAGAGATGTGGACAAGGGCTGCGGAGTTTATCAAAAAGCAGTCAGTATATATGACGGCGTGATTGTAAACACAAGTGAGTATATCTGATAAAAATATATAAGCATATGAACAGCATCCCATATTCATTTAATATGAAGGGATGCTGTTTTTTTGTAACCAATTTCCACGTTGAAAAGCACGCCCCAATGTGGTAAAATTGACAAAGATAATTTATAGAAAAACACACAGGAGGATTAACATACAATGGAAAGTTACAAGAGCGAATTTATAGATTTCCTACCTGCTCCTTTATCTTAACCCTTGTGAATGCCCTCAAATGCTTGATTTTACAGGCTTTGAGGGCATTTTTAATTTGAGAGGAAACTATCGTAACTTATCATAAAATGGTGTAATTTGATGAAAAAAGTGTGTAGTAAAGTGTGTAGTAATTCGTAGGAAGGATACGCCAAATATCAAGAGTGGCAGTGAATTCGTCCATGTGTTTGTAGAGATACAGATGCATGGACTTTTTTATTTTTTGGTTACCGGCACAGATGCCGGAGAAAGAGAGGGATTATATGACAGAGAAGATTAGAGAATACAGTATGAACGGAGCACTGATTATCGGTGTGGATAATGGCTACGGAAATATGAAAACAGCCAGAAGATGCTTTAAGACAGCAATTGCAAAGTATGACAGCGCACCTGTGTTAAGCAGAGATTATATCGAGTACGATGGTGGATATTATGTCATTGGAGAGGGAAGAAAGGGTTTTGTGGCAGATAAGCAGACTGATGACGACAATTATATGCTGACACTTGCGGCTATTGTAAAGGAACTGGAAGCAAGAGGAATGACAGACTCTGTAAACAGGGCAAGGATTCATCTTGCAGTTGGGCTTCCTCTGAAATGGGTGCAGGCACAGAGGGAGGACTTTAAGAGATATATGCTTAGAAACAGCAGTGTGGAGGTCGGCTATAAGGACAGACTTTATTGTATTGAGTTTGCAGGATGTACGGTTATGCCGCAGTGTTACTCGGCAGTGACAGAGAATCTGAAGGATTTTGCAGGTGTAACGCTTCTTGCAGATATTGGAAACGGTACCATGAATCTGATGTATCTGAATAACGGTAGACCAATGGAAAGCAAGGCATGGACCGAGAAGCTTGGTGTGTTCCAGTGCTTTCAGAAGATTCACAATATGGTGCAGGACAAAACGGGAGACAATCTTATGGATGATGTAATTGATAATATTCTCCGTAGCGGAAAGATTGAACTGCCGGATCCCCATGCATCACTCGTGGAAAAGGCTATTTGTGACTATGTGGAGGAGATTTTTCAGAAGCTTCGTGACCATGAATATAATGAGAAGCTGATGAAGGTTTACTTCATGGGTGGCGGAGCAAGGCTGGTTGAAAATTTCGGCGAGTACAATCCTGAAAATACAGTCTTTAACAATGATATCCGTGCTAATGCAAAGGGCTATGAGTATTACTGCTATATGCTTTTAAGACATCAGGAAAGAGCAGGCAGAAGGTAGGTGAGGCAATATGACAAAGCACTACAGGAATCACAACATCCGTTTCAATATGACGGATGAGGGAGGCGTGCAGGCGTGGGAACGCCTGCATTCCGCTGAAGTGGAACAGGACTTTAAGTCGCAGAATGCTTTTGTGGTGGCTGCGATTAATGATTATTATGAAAGGCATCTTGCCAAGAAAAACGATCCATATCTGGAGAGTCGGGAAAAGGAAGATGCCTTTGCAGACAGACTGGTGCAGACTGTGGAGCAGAAGCTTCTTTCAAATCTTCCGGCACTTGCAGCCATGTATCAGATGCAACAGCAGGCATTTTTTCAGGCGGGACTGCAGGCTGGTGGGATAATGCCTTATCCGTATCAGCAGGGAAATCCGGGAGCTGAGGCATCGGTGGGGGTAAAGCTAGTTACGGAACCGATACAGGGCAGTGAACAACCGATAGAAGTTGTAAAGCAAGAACTGTCGGAGCCAGAAGAGAATGAGTTTCTGGATTACTCGTTTGGTGTGTAAATTATGGATTCGTGTTGATTTTTCAATTGATAAAAGAAGAAGTGGCATGATATAATTAACCACACAATGAGTGTGTGAGATAAAGGTTCAGATACCACTTCGAACGGTGGAAGAGTGGGAAGCGGGTCGAAGAAAGCCTCCTGAGTATATTCCACGGTTGAAAAAGTATCAGATTATGTATGAACAGCAATTTGGGAAGCAAAACAAGAAGGAACACGATGATACTGTTTGAGGTCACAGTTTGTGACCTCAGAATGAGTACACAGATTGTAGACTTGAAGTCGCAATTTGCGACTTCAAAAATGGATTGGAGGATTCGATGGCAAAAGATAATAGTGAATTGATTGACGTAAATTCAGATGTAAAGGATAGGGTTATGGAAGTGAGTCATATTCAGAGTCTTATATATGTTATTAGAGGAAAAAACAGGTAATGCTCGATAGTGACTTGGCAATTTTGTATCAAGTTGAAACAAAAACTTTTAATCAGGCTGTAAAAAGAAATATTGAAAGATTTCCTGAGGGAATTTCAGGTTTCAACTAAAAAAGGAAGAGTACGACTCTTTGAGGTCACAATTTGTGACCTCAAAAGAAGGGAGAGGTGGAAGAAGATATCTGCCATATGTTTTTACAGAACAAGGTATTGCAATGCTTTCTGCGGTGCTGAGGAGTGATATTGCAATACAAGTCAGTATCAGGATAATGGAAACATTTGTTGAAATGCGTAAATATATGGCAAACACGTCACTTTTGTATGATCGCATGAATGCAATAGAAGAAAGACAGATAACTTATCAAAATGAAACAAATGAGAAATTTGATAAAGTATTTGCATATATTTCTGACCACGAAGAATCACAGCAGAAAATCTTTTTTTTGATGGACAGAGATATGATGCGTTTAGCTTACTGATAGATCTGGTAGCTAGTGCAACGAAAAGTCTTGTATTGGTCGATAATTATGTCGATGTGGGAACTTTAAATATTCTGTCCAAGAAGAAAGAGAATGTATCGGTAACGATTTACACAGTTAGAAAAACCAGATTGTCAGAAAAAGATATTGAAACTTTCAATCAACAGTATCCCAAACTTGAAGTGAACTACACAGGTGTATTTCATGACAGGTTTTTAATCATTGATGACAAAAAAAGCGTATCACATTGGTGCATCATTAAAAGATGCAGGAAAGAAATGTTTTGCTATAAGCTTATTAAACGATTCTGGTGTGATATATGATATTTTACAGAGGCTGGATATAGAAACAGAAGAAAACGAATCATAAAGAGGGATAATGACTTGGGGTGGGTAACACCCAAGTCCCCCCCCAAGTCACCCCCCAAGTCTAACAGACTGATATTACAGAAAGAATTCTATTGTTTTGTAATGAGGGTAGAAGCAAGAAGGATATAGCCGATGATAATCAATTCAATTATCCAAGTAAACATCGGCTACATTCCCGGGTACAATTGCAGTAAAGACAGAAAGACACACCATCCCCTTTGTAGATGGTGTGTCTTTCTGTGTCTGGGGGTCTCGGGGGCGTAGCCCATGAGCAGGTAGCACCGATGGCGCAGACAATGAGGCGGAAATAAAATCAGGGTACCGGAGGGGACCCTGATTTTATTTTTGACGAGTTGGCAAGCCAGCGGTACTACCTGCCTATATCATCCCCACCACATCGGAAAGGGAATAGAAGATTTCAATAAGTAGTAGAGATGTGAAAAAAAGCAGTCCGAAGCGGTAAGCGAAGGGCTGCTTTTGTCTGTCTGACGGAGTCTTTTTTCCGTCAGGCAGACCTGTGGGGATGATGTGCCCTGCTGACGAAGCATCGCTTACACAAAGGCTACGAAGAAATACCAAGACGGATGCAGATGATAGCGGTTCTTATGGACAGTATAGCTATAACAGATACAGTTTAGACAACATCTGCAACCAAATGGCTACAAAGCAGAGCAACAGTAGAACCACAACAGGGGCATGACACTGCAATTTACCGGTGCAGACCACAATTTCTATTAGTATGTAGCCATAATCCGGTGCAATCGTAGCCAAAACACAATAACTGAAAATACCAAAAAATGAAGCCATGAAACAATTGGAAGAAAAGGCAGCAATGCCAATTCAACCAATGAGTTTTGTGGCTTTTTTTACAGATAAAAAGAAGGAGGACACTATGGGAAAACGAACAAGAGACGAGGTAATCTATTCTCGTGTGGATTACCGTGTAAAACAGGAATTTGAATCACAGATGAAGGAGAGCGGATATAAGACTTCCGCTGATTTCATCGACTATCTGCTCCGGGGCAACAAGGGCAGGCAGATTGACGGGACAACATTAAAGCAGTTTATGGAGGTCATGAATGAGGTCTGCTACGAACTGAAAAAGCAGGGAGTCAATATCAACCAGCTGGCAAGGAATATCAATGCCTATCCGGATTTGATATCCATGACAGCATTTGAACCGTTCCAGAGAGTATTCCGGCGGTTGGAAGACTCAGTATTAAAACTATATGAAAAGGTGGGTGAGTTAGATGGCAGTATATGGAAATGTCAATGTAAAATATGCTCCATGCAAGTCTGTGGCACAGCTTCACAGTGCTGCAGATTATATTCTGGGGAAGAAGAAGGAACAGCTAAGTTCCAGTGTTATCAAGACAAAGTCGGAGTTATATAATGCTTTTGGCTGCAATCGGGATAACTTTGCAAACAGTGTCCTTATGACAAGGAAAATGCATCAGAAGAAGTATAGCCGGTTCTTCCCGCGGGACATTCTGGCACAGAAGCTATCAATATCCTTTCATCCGGAGGACAATGATAAAGCTGACTTATGCAGAGGCTTACAAGATGGCAGAGGACTTTGCTCGTGAGTTCTTCTGGAAAAAGGGATTTGAGGTATTGTTTGCGGTTCATGTGGATACGGAGCATGTTCACGTGCATTTTCTGGTAAATAACTGTAATCAGAAGGATGGTTCTTCCTTTCGGAGAGGTCCGAAGGAGCTGGTGGAAATGTCGGAATATTTTTTTGGAGAACAGTGCAGGAGCCGGGGCTTGACACACTCTGTCCGTGACAGCTTCTACAATCCGGATAAGACCAGGGAGGAACGCACCTTAGCGGAAAATCATATGCAGAAAAGGGGAAAACTTTCTTTCAAGGATGAAATGCGTGTGTATATCAGACTTGCCATGAATGATCCGACCACGCAGAACATTCATGATGTGGTGAATATGTTAGAAAGAACCTATCATATGAATGTAAGGCTGAAAGGTAATACCATTAGCTATGCCCTTCCCTATCGTAGCAGTAATGGAGGCAAGGTAAAGGCAGTACGAGGCAGTAAGCTTGGTAAGCGATTCACGGTTGCAGGCATCAGGGAGTATATGAAACAGAAGGAAAAAAAGGAGGATTGGTTTGATTATCCAAGGCAGGAGCAGGACATCGAGCATTCCAGTCAGTCCATGAAGGATTATCCCAGATGGGAAGAGGATGAGGAGGAAGTGAAGGAGTCTGCTTCTAAGGCTAAAAAGCAGATACCAACACAGGAGTCACAGCCGACCAGAAAACCGGATGTTTCTGTATATGAGGCATATGACGAGTTTCAGGAAAAACATGAGATACCGGAGAATGACGAGTCTTTCTTTTATGGTGCTGCATTTGATGACTTCAATAAAGAGTGGCAGGGACTTGATGCAGGCGCAGGCTCGGTAAGTACTGAGTTTGGCACAACAAATAACTCAACCGACGCAGAACCATATAATGAGGATGAGTTAGACGAATTACTTGATAACAATTCGTCAACGGTGCCGGTTCAAAATAAGCCGTTTCCATCTCCAGCAGAATACCGCAAGCTCTCTCTGGAAAAACGTGCTAAACTTCTTCCGCCACCTTCTGATGACCGAATTGAAGAACTAAAGAAGTATCAGGACAGAATGGGATATACCGAAGAATCCATGCGGAGTATGCGTTACAAGATGTCTGTATATGATGATTTTACCGAGGAATATGATTATCGTGTGAAATACAACAGAAAATCATTCTTCAGAGGAGCAGCTAAAAGCACAAGCGGAACAGCAGATAATCACACCGGTTCGTAGACGTGGGCGTGGCAGATGACAAGGCTTTGATTGCCTTTCAAACTCACTTTCGGTAAGAAAAAAACTCCATTGTACATAAAATGATTTTGAGCTATAATTTTAATGGATTTTTTGTATGAAAGGCGGGTATGATATATTACCAAACATTATGCTGGTAGGAGCAGAGCAGGAGTTATCACAGACGGGAAAGAGAACACCGTTTGAAAGAAGCTATTACCCCCGTAGCGGAAAAGTATGATTATATCATTATAGACACGCCGCCCTCTTTGGGCGTGTTGACCGTAAACGCATTTACGGCGGCAAGTGATATTCTGATACCGACCACAGCGGGCATATTTGCCACAACAGGAATTAACCAGCTTAACGAAACAGTAAAGAGCGTACAGCGGTACTGCAATCCGAATGTAAAGATAACGGGTATTCTGTTTACAAGGTTTCAATCCGAGAGCAAACATCAGCAAGCAGATAAAGGAACTTACGGAGCAGTTGAGCGAGTACATTTCTGCACCGATATATAAGACCTATATTCGGTCAGCGGTAGCGGTAGAGGAAGCACAGGCAAACAGAACAGATATATTTGAGTATGCGGAGAAGTCCACCGTATCAGAGGACTATAAAGCCTTTATAGAGGAATTTTTGAAAGGAGAGGTAGAGAGTAATGGCAGGAAAGGCAAAATTTGACCAAGAAGCGGCGTTTAAGTCGATTATAGGTGCAGGAGCAAGCGAGGGTTCAGAGAAGCCAGTGGCAAAAGGCAGACCAAAAGCGGAGTGGGAAACAAAGAAGCCCATAAAAAAGCGTGTGAGCATTGGAACGAGGGTGGCTTAGCAAAGGTTTGGATAGATAAGGACGGGTATCTTTGTATCGAATATGAAAGCGGCGAATGGTGGCACTACAACGATAAAGGAGAGTGGTGGTAGATGAAAGTAGGAAAGTATCCAGATAGGACGTTTCCATGCGATTATTCGCAAGGAATACGCAGACGGAAGTGTTGACTATTGGCAGGGATATAAGACATTATTAAATGAAGAATGAGGTGAAGAGAATGAATAAGAAACAAAAGAAAATATTTTTTTGTGTTTGTATGATTTTTTTTTTTTTTTAATTGTTACTATATATTTATTGAAGCAGAAATCACCATATGAATATTTGAAAGAACAAAAAGGAATGACAGCACAAACTACTCCAAATGAATGTTTGGAAGAAATTCGATTCGACAATAAATATATAGTGTTTTTCATAAATGAGAATGGAAATCTATCATGTGCAGTTATGAAGAAGAAGATATTTTCTTATGAAATATTAAGAATTAGTGGAGAACTATCACAGAGCAAGAATAGTAAAAATTATTTATTTAGTTCATACGAAGATAATGGATATAAATGGATTGATTGGGGTGTGATAAATGATAGTGATATTGAATCAGTATTATCTAATGATAACAAGATGAATATTATTGATAATTTGCAGTATTCATTTAGAATATGTTGGATTATTGGAAACGGAGAAGAGAATACGCCACCAGAGCATGAAGAAATAAAAATAGGTAGTTCAATTTGAACTACCTATTTTTTATGGTTAGTTTAATAATATATTCCGGTAATATTGCAAACTAAAGACCATTGATTTTTTACATTACTTAATGTAAATCCAGCCGAAACGCTATCACTTCCTACATTCATAGAAACACTACCTGTTGTTTTTTGATAGGTATGAATATATTTTTTAAGACAGCTTCTGCCGTGTTACCATTTCCAGTCATAGTATTCTTTTTTGATATTAATAGTTGCATTTATATTTTTATTATAATTTGCAAAATGGTCTTCAAAAAGACTTTCTTCAAAAGACCATACTCTTCCACCGTTTGCGATAGAGTCAACCATTGTAGGATAAGTGACTTTTCCAGTTAAATCAGTCGCCGAGCATGAAGATGAATTTTGTAGTAAATAAACCAGACCAAGTAATTCCCATAAAATCTTTACCTATGGCTGGATTTTTTTCTGAACTTGTAAAAGCCCCAAAGTCCCAATTTGCGTTTCCATTTAATTTACATGAGACGCTTTTTCCAGAGATAGATTGAGAACTAGAAAAAGTAAGTGTTAATTTTCCATAGGTTCTTTTAGCAGCACGACTTGTAGACATTGTGTTAATGTTGGAGAAATTATCAATACCAATATTTTCAACTTCGTCTTTAGATAAAAGACGACTATTAGAAACATAAATATCTTCATTTATATCGGTAGCAAGAGTTTCTTCTACAAAAACTGTTGCTGTTATCGTATCAAGTTGCTTTGATTCGTTGTTAAGTGAATAGTTATTAGGTGCAGGTGATGTTTCTGTTACAATATAAGCATCTGGAAATTCTGGGGAGTAAATTATATTGTTAGTTTTTGTTACAGTATCATTTGAGATATTATTAGATTCTTTTGCAAATGTCGTTGTAGACATTCCCATAACCATAACAGCAGTAAGTGCAAGATTTACAAGTTTCTTAAAATGTTTTTTCATCATAGGCAATACCTCGCTTTCTTTGAAAAATCAATGGTTTACATAAGTCGTCATAGCATATTGTCAATATTTTGTCATGTAAAAAATGAAAAAATTCTGTAAATTTATAAACGCAATAATGATATAACAGAAAAATGTGATTGTACTTGCATTGTCAAGATAATTATTTAATAGGAATATTGATAATAAATTATATATAATATATAATTTATAATTTATGTATAGTAAATATGAAATAAGTTATTTATTTAAAGAAAGAGGAAAGGGAGTGAAGCTGAACGAGAGATTACTTTTTAATCATTTTTTTAATAGTGGTGCTGGTTCTGCTTCTTCCGTTTATCCTTTGGTGGAAGCACAGGCACAAAGAAACAGATAGAAAGGGGAACAGTAAAATGTAATAGGGTGAATGATTATAGCAAAAAGACCAGTATCAATATATGATTTTAAGGCTTTCGGGGCTGCCATTAAAGCCGCGAAAACGAATACGGAGAAAGTCGCAAAAAAGTAAGCGACGAGTTATATATCTCCCCGCGCTATCTTGCGAATATCGATAACAAAGGACAGCAGCCGAGCCTACAAGTTTTCTATGACCTCGTTACCCGTTATGCTGATATTTGGGTGTGTTCTGACTATATGTATCATTGTTATGGCAATACCTAATGCGTGCTGATTAGTATTTTTTTTTATATTGCTCCGCAAGCTCTTTCTTTCCCCATCTCATATACAAACTATACAAATAACGAGCAGTACTTTTGGAATAATCATTATCAGGGTTCTCGTTCATAACAGCATGAAAGACGGCATCTGCGTTAAGCAGGTGCTGTTCTGCTATCACAGGCTGAGAACGGGTATAAGCAATGACACCACGATAGAACTCGCACATACCATAATCAAGGTTATTTCTACCCATAACTTCATCAATGGTGGATTCACAGAAATCAATAATTTCCAGAGCAGAATCATATTCCTTATTCTGCACCAGCATGTTAGCAAGTGAGAGTGTCTGCTGCAGGGTATCATTATTCTCTATCAATCCAAGACTGGCATATTCCCTGCGTACTGTGAAAGCTGTCTTGAGTTCTGATACGGCTTCTTCCAGTTTCTTCCGGAACAGATAAGCTGTAGAGAGGTTGTTGTGCAGGTTTGAAAGCAGATTGGCGGAACGGGCATCCGCAGTATTGGTCTTATGGTAATTTTCCATGAGGGCAATCGCCTTTTATATTTCTTAATGGCATTATCATATTCCTTGCGTGGGAACAGAAGCTGTGCTTTGTAATCTAATAATAATGCTTTGTCACAGGCAGAAATGTGGTTGGTTTCTTGCGTAATATCTGGTGTGCCTGATTTATCTGAATTATACGATTTACTCGTTTCATCCGACTTGCCCGAATCATTCATAAGATTCATCACATATTCTATACGTTCTACCAGCTCCGACAGATAATCGGTATCCAGATATTTGTCAAAAGTAAGGGTACATATCCTGTAAGAACAGTAGATAGTAAGCCCTGTTATCTAGGATGATGTGTCTGTTGATGCTTTTCAGACATTCCATGACAGTCACCGGTCTTTTTACATCCAGACCGTGAGCAAGGCAAATCAAATGCAGGTGATTTAACATCACATGGCAGTCTGATACGGTTGGAATGGTCTCTGCGATTGCCACTTCCTGAATGAGAGGATGGAGTGCAATCGTCTTATTTTTCGGTATCTTCACTGATAATGCCATAGCGTATCAGCTCATTAACATTTTTGAGAGAATCCAGTTCCAGCCACATTTTGAACGCACTTTTTTATAAACTCCCTGATACCGGCAGGAGTGAGAGGTTACGGAGGATATCAATACTGTCCTCATTTAATCTATTAAGCTTCATCAACATGCGAAGGTGTCCTATCATACTGGCATAGGAGAATTCATCATCCTTGAAATACCTCGATTTCTTCCATGTTCTGCCCGATACCGCAGGAACGCAGCTCCTGTAACAATTCTTCCGGTTCCATGCCGCTGGCTTCTAAGGTAAGAGCAGCCATGCAGACAGTCAGGGTATGACAGTTCACTTCTTCTATAATGGCAGACACACTGTCCGGATCACGTTTTGCAGAAGGACAATGCTTGTAGAACAGTTCTGTCAGTTCTTTTTTCTTTATCCAATTCCTTTATTTCTATAGAATCATAATTCTTAAGTTTGCATCTGCTGGTAATCAATAGCTGCATATCATTCTTCATCAGTTCCTTTAAGAAGAGTTCGTCCTTTGGAAGCACATTGAAGTTGTCCAGAATCAGCAGTGTATCTGTGTGGAGTCTCTGCATCACCTTATAGTGATTCTGAAAACGGACTTCCTCATTCATTTCTACGGAATCATCTGCAAATGTAAGGTTTGCGATGTCTTTTCTCAAATCACCGGTGTAATACAGATAAATGATATTGGGTGTACTTTTTACGGTTCGTCTGTGCATAGGCTTTGGCAACTTCGCTTTTTCCAATGCCTGCCATACCAGTAATGAATAAGACGGATTGATTGGAAAGATGGGATGCGATTGCTTTTATCTCATCCTTTCGTCCAATGAATGCCTGATTGCAGGAGGGAAGCTTATTGCAAAGAATCACTTCCGAAAGGTCGGGAGAATAGAGCGCACCTGTGCTATGGTCATTCAAAATCGCATATCTTACCACAGAGCAGAAAAAAGGCTGCATTATCCGGCTCCTGAATCAGTGCATCAGCCATTTCCTGCCCGATGGTTTTTATACTGTCTGTAATCAATTCCTCCATCTGGATTCGAGCCTGTGCTTCGTTCAACAGGTTCGGAATAATCTTATCTCTGAAATCATCCTCCATCGTATCCCATTCATCCTCATCTTCATAAGTCTTTAGGATATCTATAGGAATCGGGCGGGCGCCATTGCACCAGCGGCTGTACATCGTCGTGTCATCTGCGATTAATTCCGAAGCTGTCAGAGTATCATCCAGATATGCAGAGAACAGACTGCGTACAAGCTGTGGCTGCTGGGGTAGGTTTTTCTTTTTTTTTTTCCAATAATACACCAATCACATTGGCGAAGGTCAGTCTGTTTCTCATCTGTGTGCTCCTTTCAGAGAGGATTTATCAATCCCGCTATCTATCTTATCTGTCTTTCTATATTTTCATTCTTTGAAAAGTTTCTATGTCAAGTCGCGGTCAAGTGACCGTCAATTATTTTATTCTCTATATTTTACTACAATTAACTTACAAAACGTAGCCGGGCGGCATCAGAAATGAAGCAAATCGGCTACAACAATCATAACACAAAACAAACTTATGTTCTACAAGAATATCGAAATGTTTTAACTGTACATTGAAAACTTCATGAGTTGTATTCACAGTCAACGGACTTTGCGATGATACTTAAAAAGCAATTTAAGCGGAGCAAAGAACAGACACTTCCGTCAAGGGTGGGAGATGATCTCGCGCAGGAGAGGCCCACAGGCAGGTCTCAGTAGTGAGAAATCGGTGTTAAAGAATCCAGACAGTGGATACGTAGAAAACCAAACTAAGAGTACTGGAACAATCTTACTTTAGGAACCGCTTATTGCGGGTAGGAAAGAAGGTGGTTAATGAGAATATTACGAGAGGAGGCAGGACTACCATGAAAACAGAACTTGATACAAGAGCGTTATTAAATGTAAAGGAAATGTGTGAGTACCTTGGTATTGGACAGACGAAAGCAAGAGAATTGCTTTCCAATCCGGCCAATGGTTTCACGGTAAGAATCGGTAACAGACTATATGCTCATAAGGGCAGATTAGACCACTGGTTACTGAATCAGATTCTTTCATAAATAAGAACACGGAGGAGTTTCAAAATGAGAATTCAATTTTTGAAACGGATTGATAATTGTAAGGTTTTATGGTAGAATAGGGACGATATTTGGAATCCTTCCTATTCTACACTTAGGAAGGAGGCATAAATGGGTAAATCCCTTAATGGTAAAGAATTAGGTAAAGGCTTATCACAGAGAAAGGATGGTCTTTATCAGGGGAAGATTCGTGAATCGTTTTGGCAAGAAGCAGACGGTTTACGCAAAGACGCTGAATGAGGTAAGACAGAAGCTTAGAAACGAACAGTATGAGGATGAAAAGGCACTCAATGTTGTTGCGAAGGACACATTCTACTACAATTTATATGTAGTGGCAATCGACACAGGAATGCGTATTGGTGAGTTGATGGGGCTTCAGTGGTCTGATGTAGACTTTGAAAAGAAGGTTGTACACGTCAGACGTTCCTTATGCTATTTCCGCAAGGATGGCAAATATGTCTTTGAATGGCATGATACCAAGACGCATAACAGCAAGCGAACCATTCCCTTAACAACAAGAGCTATGGAAGCTCTGAAAAAACAAAGAGTTCGCGGGCAGGAGATTCTGCTTAAGAACGCACAAACAGCACAGGACGAATACAAGAATCTGGTTTTCGTAACCAGAAACAATCGACCTACACAGCAGTTCATCGTACAGGAATGTATGGATGTAACAACGAGACGAATTCAGAAGGAACACCCGGAATTTGAGAGGTTCTCTCCTCATTGTTTCCGTCACACCTTTGCAACAAGGGCAATCGAGAACGGAATGCAGCCTAAGAGCGTGCAGAAGCTTCTCGGACATGGCTCCTTACAGCTGACAATGGATTTGTATTGTCACGTAACAGATGATACCTTGTTTGACGAGATGAGGAAGATGGAAGCGGTGTAAAGTGTGTAAAAAAAGTGTGTAGTAAAGCAATTTGAGACAATAATAAAGGCGTGAAAGCCTTATAAACAGGAGGTTTTAAGATAAAATGGAACAGTATAAGCAGGAATTTATAGACTTTATGGTGGAGAGTGACGTGCTGAAATTTGGTGATTTCACATTAAAGAGCGGCCGTAAATCACCATTTTTCATGAATGCGGGAGCATATGTGACAGGCTCACAGCTTAAGAGACTCGGAGAGTACTACGCAAAGGCTATCCATGCAAACTACGGTGATGACTTTGATGTATTATTCGGACCTGCATACAAGGGAATTCCGCTTGCAGTGGTAACAGCCATCGCATACCATGAGCTCTATGGCAAAGAGGTGCGCTACTGCTCAGACAGAAAAGAGGCAAAGGATCACGGTGCAGACAAGGGAGGCTTCCTTGGAAGCAAGCTTAAGGATGGCGACAGAGTAGTTATGATAGAGGATGTCACCACATCCGGCAAATCAATGGAGGAGACAGTTCCAAAGGTAAGAGGAGCTGCAGATGTTACAATCGTAGGCCTTATGGTGAGCCTTAACAGAATGGAAGTCGGACAGGGCGGCAAGGTAAGCGCGCTCGACGAAATCCATGAGAAGTACGGCTTTGAGGGCAAGGCAATCGTTACAATGGAAGAGGTCACAGAGTATCTCTACAACAGAGAGCATGATGATGGCAGAGTAGTCATTGATGACACAATCAAAGCAGCTATAGATGAGTACTATAAGCAGTACGGCTGCAAATAGGAGAATATAAATTGCTTGGCAGAAGAAAACGTAACAGGTATAAGTTTACGGAAAAGAAGCAATCTAAGAGGGGGATAGCTGCACTTGTTGTGGCTATACTCATAGAGATTGTATATATAGTTTTTTTTGAATGCGGCATTCAGAGGAGATGGCAATCTGTCTATGTACTATGGCAGTGCCGGTATACTGATGCTTGGCATATCTCTGGCAGATTTCGGGTTTGCCATCAGAAGCCTCTTTGATGAGGAATCATTCATGACATTTCCACGACTGGCAGTGTTTTTTTCACTCATAGCGGTAATCAGCTGGGGAGGAACGTATGTTGTCGGCTTTATAATTTAGCACATATTATATCAATAGTGCGATAAAAACTGTCATGAATATTTGAATTATAAAATAGAAAGATTATAGGAATATATGAGTTAATAAAGAGATTTATGAGCTCTCCAATGAGCTTTTACGCAGAGAGATTAGAGCTTGTGGAGGAGCGGATAGAGCAGATCGTCAGAGAGCCTGCGATAGAGCCGGCTTTTGCAGATTATTTCACAAGTGTGGCAAAGTGCATCAACACTATTAAAAACCATAGCGCAGATAAGGAATTTAACGATTTATTCTATTCACAGTTTGATAAAGAAAATTACGAGAAAAGCTATGCCAACCCGGCATACGCCGTAAAGGTGCTCGGAGATGAGTATGGTCAGCTTTTATCGGCTGTATATGCAAAAATTGCCGGAAGCATTACACATATCTATCAGGGGGATATAAAATATCTCTGCATTTATGCAGAGCTTATTGTAGAGCTTTACAATTATTTTGAGAATGCCAATGAGCTGAGTCCTGATGAGATAAGGGGATGCATATACTCGTTCATGCATGATTATGAGGAGCTATTTTTGCAGAGGATGACAACAGGGCACTCCTTGACCCGGCTTATGATTACTATACAGAGCTTGTAAATGAGGCAGATTTGTCAAATGATGATTATCTGTATTCTTACGGACTGTATGTCGGAGAGAATGAGCGCGCCGGCAGAGCGCATCTGGCTTCATTTTCAGATGAGGAGATACAGGCCATGGCAGATACCTATACAGAAGGATACCGCATTGGCTTTATTACCTGCAACAAGGATATCTCAAAGAAGTCGGTGGTTCAGGTGCTTTATCCGCTTGGCTTTGAGCGTATGATAAGAGTAGCATTAAAGAATTTTGAGAAAATGGGTATGAAGCCTGCCATGAGGCCTTTTTCCACATCGGTCAATAAGCAGTTTGAATATGACCACAAGGAGGATATGGCACTGTGGCTTGACAAGGCATATGTGGAGTATCGTCTTGAGTGCATGCACAATGCACTTGAGAGAATGAAGGATGTAGCATGCAAATGTGGAGGACCGGCTGTCATAGAGATATTTGGAGAGGAGCCGTTTGCTCCGGTTTCAAAGAAGGAGGCTGCGCACTTTAATGATGAGCAGCAGAAGCTTGCAGTCCATATGACAAGCGTGCGCTCACAGTATATGAACAGCTATATCCACAGCGAGGACAGAAGCTTTACGATTATTGCCTATCCGTGTGCTGCAATCGGACCTGATTATAAGGAAATTTTTACTGAGACTGTAAAGATTAATACTCTTGATTATGCACTCTACAGAGATATGCAGCAGAAAATCATAGATGTGCTCGATACAGCAGACAGGGTGCATATCGTCGGTACAAACGGCAACAGGACAGATTTGTATGTTAAGATTCATGAGCTTAAGGAGCCTTCAAAGGAGACGGCTTTTGAAAACTGTGTGGCTGATGTAAATATCCCTGTCGGAGAGGTGTTTACTTCACCGGTGTTAGAGGGTACAAACGGCAAGCTGCATGTCAGTCGGTATATCTCAATGAGCTTAATTTCCTTAATCTGGAAATCGACTTTAAGGATGGCATGATTGATAAATATACATGTACCAATTTTGAGGATGAGGAAGAAAACAAAAAGTATATATCTGACAATGTGCTTTTCCATCACGACACACTGCCTATGGGTGAGTTTGCCATAGGCACCAATACGACAGCCTACCGTATGGCGAGAGTACGATATCGCAGCAAAGATGCCTATTCTCATAGCAGAGAAGACAGGACCGCACTTTGCGGTGGGTGATACCTGCTACACATACGATGAGGACAATATGACATACAACCCTGACGGAAAAGCCATAATTGCCAGGGACAATTCAGTTTCCATCCGCAGAAAAGAAGATATATCAAAGGCATATTTCAACTGCCACACGGATATCACAATACCATATGATGAGCTTGGAGCCATCACAGTTATTCGACACGATGGCTCAACATGTGATATAATAAGAGATGGCAGATTTGTGCTTGAGGGCGTAGAAGAGTTGAACAAACCGCTCGATACGCTTGATGCAGAAAGCAAATAATTGTTAGACATATAAGGAGGATAAAATGGCAAAAGTAGGAATAGTTATGGGCAGCGACTCAGATTTAAAGGTGATGAGTAAGGCTGCAGATATGCTTGAAGAGCTCGGCATAGAGTATGAGCTCACCATCATCTCGGCACACCGTGAGCCGGATGAGCTTATTGAGTGGACAAGAGGCGCTTGTGATAGAGATGTAAAGGTAATAATAGCAGGAGCGGGAATGGCAGCAGCACTTCCGGGAATGTGTGCAGCGCTTTTTGCACTTCCTGTTATCGGAGTACCGCTTTCAGGAAAGAATCTGGATGGAATGGATGCAGTGTTCTCAATCATGCAGATGCCACCTGGAGTGCCTGTTGCCACAGTTGCAATTGACGGTGCGAAAAATGCAGCAATCCTTGCAGCAAAGATACTCGCAGCAGGTGATGATGCAATCCTTGAGAAAATCAAAAAGTATACAGCAGATATGAAGGCTCAGGTTGTAGCAAAGGATGCGAAACTGAAACTGAAACAGGTTGGATATAAGCAGTATCTTGCTGAGAAATAGATTGTATTGTCATCTATAGGAGGGTTTTTATGGGTATATTGCAAAAGGCAGACAGATGTATGGATGAGGCAGCAGCCTTATTTGGCGAGAATAAGCTTTTTTTTGGCAGAGAATAAGGCACAGGAGACAGCCGGTCTTTATAAGAGCTGTGGCGCATATGAGCAGATGGCAAAGACTGTCAATTTTATGGGAGTCATATATGCATCTATTGGAGACTTAAGCATGTCAATTGACTGCTACCTAGAGGCTATGGATGTAGCTGTGGAGCAGGGCTCAACAGAGATAATCATGCTTGTAAACAATAATATAGGCTCACTCTATATGGAGCTTGGATTATATGAAAAGGCTATCAGATATTTTAACGAAGCACTGGAGCTGTGCAAGCCACCACTGCATGGAGAGAGGGATAGCTATTATCAGGAGCTTCTCATGCTTCATCTGAATCTGTGCATATCATACACAGGAAATTAATGAGTTTGAAAAGGCAGAAAAGCATCTTTCTGACGCGATACTCTTTAATGAGATAGCTGGCAGTGATAAAAACAGATTTCTGATAGATATGTCACAGGCACATATGCTATGGAAGATGGGAAATGAGGATGAGATCAGAGATCATGTGGAAGAGCTGGTTGAGGGTGCGATAAACAATATCAATTCTGCCGATTATGTGCTTGAGATACTAAGCCTTTGCAATCTATTTATGAATATGGGGGAGTTCGATGCATGGAAAAAAGGTTATTGTGGAGTATGAAAGATTTGCCACTGAAACAGAAAATCTGTTTTTCCAGAAGACCTGTGTCAAGATGTGGATGAAATATGAGAGCGCCATGGGTGATACAGAGGCATACAACAAGCTGTGCGTATATTACGCAAATCTCCACTCTATGCAGGTGAAGGAGCAGATAAAGCGTCTTGGTGATACAATCGACCTTAAGCTTCAGCTTCAGGAGACTGAGTATGAGCCGCCGTAAGGCAGTCAGACTCAACTACACAGATATGCTTACAGGCATGGGCAATAAGTTCAAGATGCGAAACGATTTTGAAAAGCTTGTGGGCAAAAAATCAGGATTCAGATGGTGCAGGAATCACGTTTGGAGTAGTGGATATAGATTTCTTCAAGTCATTTAACAGAAACAGTGGCAGAGTCACAGGTGATGCAGTGCTAAAAGAATTGTCATCCATAATAAATGAGAGCATCAAAGATAAGGGAATGGGGTATCATTTCTATGGTGATGAATTCTACATAATCCTGCAGGAAACGGATGAGGATATCATTAAAAAAATATAGCCGAGCATATAAGACTTGAGCTTGCCAAAAAACAGATACTTCATGAGAGCTCTAAGGTGGATGAGTATCTGACTGTATCACAGGCATATGTTACCGCCCCGGATGTAAAGGTGCCGGATGAGTTTTCAAAGCTGTTCAAGACGGTGGATGAAGTGCTCAATGATGTGAAGGAAAAGGGTAGAAATGCATATAAGATAGTCTGATGCTTTAAGCGTATAAGACAACTATAAAATGACACGCAGCGTAAAACGTTGCGTGTCATTTTTAATGGATCTATATATACAGTTATAGTTATATTTGTACTTATATTTATAGTTATATTTGTACATATACTTTTATATGGCTATATTGTCTCATTTATATTCCGGATATAACAATATCAGTGCCTGCCTTCTCATATATATCTGCTGTCTCAGGAGAGATACCGGAGTCGGTGATTACCATATTGATGTCATCGAGCGATGCATAGCTTGATATGGATGTGGTATCAAACTTGGTGTGGTCTACAAGAGCCACAGTTTTAGCGGAGGCCTTGATACACATGTGCTTTAAATCAGCCTCGTATATACTGAAATCAGTCAGTCCGTCTTCTACAGAGAAGCCTCTTGCTGATACGAACGCGATATCTGTGTGTATCTTTTTTGAGTAAATCAGCGCCAAGCAGTCCTTCTATGGGAAGCGGATGCACTGGTTACGATACCGCCTGTCGGATGACTGTGACACCCGGGATATCCTTTAGCTCTAAAGCCAGATTGATGCCATTGGTGATGACGGTCAGCTCTGTAAAGCCTGAAAGCTTCATGCCGAGAGTGTAGGCTGTGGAGCTGGCATCAAGGAATATACACATATGGTCACTTACGAGCTTTATCGCCTCGTTTGCAATCTCCTCTTTAGCTTCCTTGTTTTCCAGGGCGCGGTCATGGAACAGATAGGCCCTCGAGGTTAAATCAGTCATGTCATGGGTTTTATCCTTGTAGATAGCACCCCCGTGAGTCTTTGTCAGAAGCTTTTCCTTATCCATCTGGTTTAAATCTGTTCTTATAGTAGTGGTCGATACACCAAGCAGTTCGCTGAGCTCATTGGTGGTGGCCTTGCGGTTTTCTTTTTAAATAATCGAGAATCTTTTGTTGTCTTTCTAATTGCAGCATAGATTTTCCTCTTTCTTTTGATTTCTGTTTGTATCTTTGCGTACATATTTTTATCACAAAGCATTGCATAAATATATAATAACTCAAATAAGTAAATAAAGCCAGTGTTTTCAATTATTTATGTTTGCTTTTGTTTGGTGATATTTAATTACATTTATTTTTACTTTTATTTGCTTTTGACTATTGCATTTTTTCTTTTAAAGTGTTATATTTATATCATCAAATAAAAGCAAACGCAAATTATATAAGACGGAGGTATTATTAAATGAAGTTTTTCGTAGATACAGCAAATGTCGAGGACATTAAGAAAGCAAACGATATGGGAGTCATCTGTGGAGTTACAACAAACCCTTCACTCATCGCAAAAGAGGGCAGAGATTTCAATGAGGTAATTAAAGAAATCACATCTATCGTTGACGGACCGATAAGCGGAGAGGTAAAAGCCACAACAGTTGATGCAGAGGGCATGATCAAAGAAGGACGTGAAATCGCAGCTATTCATCCAAACATGGTTGTAAAGATTCCTATGACCGTAGAGGGACTTAAAGCTGTCAAGGTACTTTCATCTGAGGGCATCAAGACAAACGTTACTCTTATTTTTTTCAGCAAATCAGGCAATTCTTGCTGCAAATGCAGGTGCTACATATGTTTCACCTTTCCTTGGCAGACTTGATGATATCAGCCAGCCGGGCATTGAGCTGATCAGACAGATTTCTGAGATTTTTGATATCTATGGATATGATACAGAGATTATTGCAGCTTCAATCAGAAACCCGATTCATGTCACAGACTGTGCACTTGCAGGAGCTGATATCGCAACAATTCCTTACAAGGTTATCGAGCAGATGACAAAGCATCCGCTTACAGATCAGGGAATCGAGAAGTTCCAGGCTGATTACAGAGCTGTATTTGGGGATTAGATATTATAAACCAAAGACAGGTATAAATATTTTATTTCATGTCATAGATTTAACAGGAGAACAAAATGAACAAATTAGAGCTTCAGATTACAGCAAATGAAGTCAGGAAGGGTATCGTCACGGCTGTGCATTCTGCAAAGGCGGGACATCCGGGCGGCTCGCTTTCTGCAGCAGATATATTTACATATATCTGTATTTTGAGGAAATGAACATTGATCCAAAGAATCCTAAAAAAGCCGGATAGAGACCGTTTTGTACTTTCAAAGGGACACACGGCTCCGGGACTTTACTCTACACTTGCGCAGAGAGGCTATTTTCCGGATGAGGATTTAAAGACACTCAGACATACAGGCTCATATCTGCAGGGACATCCTGACATGAAGCACATCCCGGGTGTGGATATGTCAAGCGGTTCGCTCGGACAGGGCATTTCTGCGGCAGTGGGCATGGCACTTTCTGCAAAGCTTACAAATGATGATTACAGAGTATATACACTTCTCGGCGATGGCGAGATTCAGGAGGGACAGGTCTGGGAGGCTGCCATGTTTGCGGGCTTCAGAAGACTTGATAACCTTGTTGTTATAGTTGATAACAACGGACTTCAGAGAATTGATGGACCGGTGGATCAGGTGTGCTCACCATATCCTATTGGTGAGAAATTCAAGGCATTCAATTTCCATGTGATTGATCTGAAGGATGGAAATGACATGGATCAGATTGCTGACGCATTTAAAGAGGCAAGAAATACAAAGGGTATGCCGACGGCAATTATAGCACATACCGTAAAGGGCAAAGGTGTTTCATTTATGGAAAATCAGGTCGGCTGGCATGGCAAGGCTCCAAATGATGAGGAGTATGCAGTTGCCATGGAGGATCTGAGAAAGGCAGGTGAAGCATTATGTCAGAAGTAAAGAAAATCGCTACACGTGTCAGCTACGGAAATGCACTTGTAGAGCTTGCAAAGGAGCACGATGACGTATATGTTCTTGATGCTGACCTTGCGGCTGCCACACAGACAGCCATCTTCAAAAAGGAATTTCCAGATCGTCACATAGACTGTGGTATCGCAGAGTGCAACATGATGGGCATTGCTGCAGGACTTGCGGCTACGGGAAAGGTGCCATTTGCCAGTTCATTTGCCATGTTTGCGGCAGGTCGTGCGTTTGAGCAGGTGAGAAACTCTATTGGATATCCTCATCTCAATGTGAAAATCGGTGCGACACACGCAGGTATTTCGGTAGGAGAGGATGGAGCCACCCACCAGTGCAACGAGGATATTGCACTCATGAGAGAAATCCCAGGCATGGTTGTAATAAATCCATCAGACGATGTGGAGGCAAGAGCCGCAGTAAAGGCAGCATACGACCATGTGGGCCCTGTATACATGAGGTCTGGCCGTCTTGCAACACCGATACTAAATGACAATGCAGAGTATAAATTTGAAATCGGAAAGGGTGTTACACTCCGTGAGGGCACGGATGTAGCTATCATAGCTACCGGTCTGTGCGTGGCAGAGTCACTTGCAGCGGCAGAAAAGCTTGCAGCAGATGGCGTAAATGCAAAGGTCATAAATATACACACTATCAAGCCTCTTGATGAGGAACTTGTTGTTGTAGCTGCAGCAAAGGAATGCGGCAGGGTGGTTACCGTGGAGGAGCACTCTGTAATAGGAGGACTTGGAGCCGCGGTATGTGAGACACTTTCGCGTAAGGCTCCAACACCGGTAAAGACAATAGGCATACAGGACTGCTTTGGTGAGTCAGGTCCTGCTGTATCTTTGCTTAAGAAATACGGACTTGATGCAGAGGGCATTTATGCATCAGTGAAGGATTTTTTATAAGTATTTAAAATAGTTTGGTTTTATCATTTTTCACATTTTCCCTAATATAATAATAAACTAATAAAAGAAAGGACAGCCGGGATACGGTTGTCCTTTCTTCTGCTTGTGCGCCTAGCGGCGCACGTTTCTAACGGGTTAAAGTCCCGAATCCGCCCGGTAGTGGGAAGGATATAGCCGAAAGCAAGGGTGTCCATCGTGAGATGGAATCTGAAGGAAGCTGGATGTGAGGAATATACTAACTCACGGGCAAATCTCTGGTCTGACGAACAGAAATCTCATATGAGGTCATGCATGTGGGTAAGGCAGCAAGCCATGTTGAAGCCCGATAACTACACGGAATCATGCATGATAAATGAGGCAGATGGATGGAGAGGAAGAAACGTGTGGTACCTAGGGAGGTCTGTGCGGTATGCCTTGAAAGAGGTAACCATTGCATAAAGCAATGCTGAACGCACAGAAGTCAGCAGAGGTCATAGTAGCCGAGAGGTGAAGGACCGAATCAGTAGGAGTCTTGAGTATGACCGAGAAAGGAGGAATGACCGTCTATGGCAGAAAACATTGAAAACAATGGCTGTTCGCAAAGAGATAGTGCGGAACACGAAGGGTATGTGAAAGCGTCAAGGTCATTCAATCGGATATGGAAAGAAAGAGACAGTGCACAGCCGAAACTCTTGGAAGCAATACTGTATAAAGACAACTTTAACAGAGCGTATAAGAGAGTTAAGGCAAACAAGGGAGCGCCGGGAATTGATGGCATGACCATTGAAGAGGCTCTTCCATATCTAAAGGAACATCAACAAGAGATAACTGACCGCATTTATCGTGGAAAGTATACTCCGTCTCCAGTAAGACGAGTTGAAATTCCCAAACCAGATGGTGGTGTGCGAAAGCTTGGCATACCAACAGTGATAGACCGTACACTTCAACAGGCAATAACCCAACAGTTAGTGCCAATCTATGAACCGCTGTTTGCAGATGGTAGCTATGGCTATCGTCCGAACAGAAGTGCAAAAGATGCAATACTTAAGGTTAAGGAGTATGCAGAACAAGGCTATACATTCGCTGTAGTCCTTGACTTGTCAAAGTACTTCGATACTCTTAATCACGAAATTCTCATCAATCTTCTACGAAAGAATGTAAAAGATGAACGTGTAGTACAGTTGATAAAGCGCTATCTGAAAAGCGGTGTAATGGAAAACAGGTGGTCATTGACACAGAGGAAGGCTCACCACAAGGTGGAAATCTATCACCATTGCTGGCAAACATCTACCTCAATGAGTTCGACCAGGAATACCTGAAAAGAGGTGTTCCATGCATAAGATATGCAGATGACATCGTGCTTCTTGCAAAGAGCAAGCGAGCATCAGAGAGACTCTTGGAAAGCAGTACAAAATATCTTGAGGAGAGGCTGAAACTTACAGTCAACCGAGAAAAGAGCCGTACAGTCAGCGTGTTTGCAATCCGAAATTTTAAATTCCTTGGCTTTGCATTGGGAAGGAACGGAAAAGGCATATATGTCCGAGTTCATCCGAAGTCATGGAAGAAGTTTAAGTCCGCAGACTGAAGGAGTTATCTTCCCGTAAGCGATGTCAGTCAATCAAGCCAAGCCTTGAGAAAATCAAAGTATATGCAAGAGGATGGCTTAACTACTACGGAATTGCAAGCATGAAGAACAACATAGATGACATCAACGGATGGCTCTATCACAGAATACGCATGTGCATATGGAAACAATGGAAGAAACCAAGGACGAAGGTACGTAACCTTTATCAAGATGGGAGTACCCAAAGACTTGGCAATGCAAGCGGGTAATACCCGACGGGGACATTGGTTCGCAACGCATACAGTTGCAGTAAACATGGCAATGACAAAAAGAAAGACTGATAAACAGCGGCTTTTATGATTTAGCCACTGCCTATCAGTCAGTGCACGTCAACTATTGAAAGCGCCGTATACCGAACGGTACGTACGGTGCTGTGAGAGGACAGCGGTTAGCCACCGCCTCCTACTCGATTGTATACATATAAAAAACTTTAATGTTTTAATTAGTGTAAAATACTTTAAAAAAATATAAAATACATATTGTGTTATGGGGCTATATCTGATATATTAAATCTATAAATGCTGGGCGAGCGTAACTATTAATTTGATACATATATATGTATCAGCTTAAATGAAACATGTGATTGATTCACAGGGAGGAAATCATGATAAGGAATGGAAAGAAAAGAAGAAGGCCATTTCGTGTGCACTCGTCGCAGTTATGTCGGTAGGGCTTGCGGCGTGTGGAACAACAAGCTATGACTTTAAGGTCAGCTACGATGGAATAAAAACGGGGGATGTTTCATCGAAAATATCGGTTCATGATCCGTCAATACTTAAGGCGGATGGTGAATACTATATCTTTGGTTCACATATGTCTGCAGCAAAAAGCAGTGACCTGTTAAACTGGGAAAAGGTTGCTGATGGATACTCAAAGAAAAAAAAATCCTGTATACGGACAGATATATGATGTGGCAGATGAAGCCTTTGCGTATTCTGGAAGCAAGAACTCATTGATAAAGACGGATGATAAACAGGTGCATGTGTGGGCACCGGATGTAATCTACAATGAGACAACAGGACTTTACTACATGTATTATTGTACGACATCCACATGGAATGCATCAAATCTGTGCTATGGCACATCAACAACACCGGAGGGACCTTATGAATGGCAGGGGGCTTTGATATATTCAGGCTTCAACAGAAAGACGATTTCAGGTACAGATGTGCTTGACTATGTGGATGAGGATTATGCTTACAAGAACTATATCAAGGGGGCGCAGTACAATTATGAGGACTATCCGAATGCGATAGATCCGACTGTGTTTTATGATGCGGATGGCAGAATGTGGATGGTATACGGTTCATGGAGCGGCGGAATATTTTTGTTGGAAATTGACAAGACAACAGGACTTGTTATCCATCCTGAAGCAGATAAAGCAAACAATGTGGATCCGTATTATGGAAAGCGTCTTTTTGGGAGGCGGCCATATTTCGATTGAGGGCCCATATATCATGTATGATGAGACAAGCGGTTATTATTATCTGTTTGTGTCGTATGGAGCTCTGACAAGCAATGGAGGCTATCAGGTCAGAGTGTTCCGCTCAAAGACAGTCGATGGTGAATATGTGGATATGAATGGCAAATATCCTGAAAAAAGTGCACAACACCAGAATTTCGGACTGAAGCTCACAGGCAACTATAAGCTTCCGAGTCTTGAAAAAGCATATATGGCAACGGGGCATAATTCGGCCTTTGTGGATGATGACGGCAGGATGTATCTGGTTTATCATACCAGATTTAACGACAATGGAGAGGGTCATTCACCGAGAGTACATCAGATGCTTGTGAATGAGGATGGCTGGCCATGTGAGCTGCCTTATCAGACGCAGGGGGAGACTGTTAATAAGGATGGCTATGACGCAGATGATATTATCGGACGATACTATGTTATAAACCAGGGAACGGCAATAGATTCAAAAATTGCAAATCCAGTGATTCTTTATCTTGAAAAAAACGGAAAGGTAAAGGGAGAAAAGTCAGAGGGTACCTGGGAATGCAAGGATGGCTCATACTATATGAATATCACTATAGACGGTAAAAAATACTCCGGTGTGTTCTGTCAAATGAAGGATGAGGCCGGAAGTGATGTGATGACTTTTTCAGCCGTTGGTGAAAACAAGAGTGTCTGGGGCGTGAAATATTTATAGTTACGTTTCAAAATTGGGCAGATATGTAAATAGTTAGATAGTTAGACAGATAGTAACAACATTAGAATAGACGGAGAAAAAATATGGATAATACATTAAAATATAATAAACCATGGATACTGCAGAGAGCAGATCCATATGTATACAAACATACAGACGGAGCATATTACTTTACAGCGTCAGTGCCTGAGTACGATAGGATTGTACTTAGAAAATCAGATACGCTTGCTGGACTTGAGACAGCGGATGAGACTGAAATCTGGCACAAGCATGAGAGTGGACCGCAGAGCATACATATATGGGCGCCGGAGCTTCATTATCTGTTTGGAAAATGGTATATCTACTATGCAGGCGGTGATAAGGATGACATCTGGGCAATAAGACCGTATGTATTGGAATGTCAGGGGATGACCCGGTTAATGATAACTGGATTGAGAAAGGCAAGATGCAAAGAGCGGATGAAGACGAGTTCTCTTTTGAGGCATTTTCACTTGATGCAACAGTGTTTGAGGGTAAATAATGTGTGGTACTATATCTGGGCAGAGAAGGTCGGAGTAGGATAGCAGATTTCAAATCTGTATATAGCGCGCATGAAAAACGGATACACACTTGATACTGTACAGGTGCTTTTGACCACACCTGATTATGACTGGGAAAGGCATGGCTTCTGGGTGAATGAGGGGCCGGCAGTGTTAAAACGAAATGGCAAGGTATTTGTTACATTTTCGGCCAGTGATACGGGAATACATTATTGTGTCGGACTTTTGACTGCAGATGAAAGCTCTGACCTGCTTGACCCGCGTTCGTGGGAAAAGGATCGTTATCCTGTGCTTTGCTCCGATGAGACAGCAGGGGTTTACGGACCGGGACACAATTCATTTACCGTAGATGAAAACGGTGATGACATAATGGTATACCATGCAAGAACGGAGACTGAAATTGTGGGAAATCCACTGTATAATCCAAACCGTCATGCAATGCTTATGAGATTTGGATGGAAGGATGGACGTCCTGTGTTTTCGTATAACTGATAAGGCAAAAAAGAAGGGGGAAGCTATCACATGGAGCTGATATGTAAGAAGTGTCTGCTTAGAGAAATGGCAGAGGCAGATGCAGCAATGATAAAAAAATATGTTGATGCGATAAAGGGCGAGGACAGAGTGCCGGAAAAAGAGTATGAGGCAAGGCTTGCAGTGTGCAAGGCGTGTGACAGGCTTAATGCCGGAACCTGTAATGCATGCGGCTGTTATGTGGAGCTTAGGGCACTTACAGGTGTTTCGCACTGTCCTCATAAAAAGTGGTAGTACAAATAAAATAATAACAAAATAATAACAAAATGACTGCGGTTTTGATTTCCGCAGTCATTTTGTTATTATTATTATTTAGTGTTTTTTTCAGTGTCAAGAGGGGCATAATTGATGGATACAACAATGTCCTGATCGTAGTTACCGAAGCTTTTTCCGAATATTGTGAGTCCGCCGACATGGGCAGAATTCTCCTCGACAGCTATGGCGCGGAAGCGGATGGTGCTTGTGTAGTCAAGATTTAGCTCAGAGGTTGTGATATCTGATATCTTGAGACCATCTATGAATGTGCCTTTATGATTTATGACCAAAAGCTTGAGGAGACCGTATTGATTCCAGTTTTGAGGCCACCATTCAGGGGTGAACATTCCGCGTACATCTCCATAGTCACCAGGAGAGGTCCAGGTGCCGACCAGAGTGTCATTGATGTAAAAGCTTATATCACTTGGCCAGTTGTTGTCGATGCCCGGAGCCTCAGAGCTTATCTCGGCTGAGAGTGAAAGCTGGGTTATTTTCTGATTACGTGGAATGAGGTTTGGAATTACATATTCCACATAGCCCTTTGTGAACCACATAATGTCTGCATTGAAACGGTCAGGATGGTCAAAATAACGCACGTCATCGAGCTCTCCTATCACAAATGAGGATGTAGCCATGCCGCAGGTTGGACAGACGTTGTGAGATGAGAACTGCCCTACCTTGATGGAGGGTGTTGTATACGTTGCTTAAGTCTATTGGCTTTTCGATTTCTACTAATATACGGTCCTGAATCAGTGAACACAGCTTCTGGTTGCCGTGACCGGATGAATCGTTTGAGGTGGAGATAAGTCCGCACTCCTCAAGCTTTTTTATATGTCCGGTTAAAGCTCCATTGCTGATGTTTAGCTCGTTTGCGAGCTGATTCATGCTCATCTGGTTATTTTCGAGCAGAATTTTTAAAATCTGGATACGAATATCAGAGCCGAGAGCTTTAAACAGTTCGAGACCGTCGTCTAATGATGTGATATGTATCATATATAGATTCTCCTAAAATATTTTATAAAATTAAAAATGAAATTCTTGTGTATAAAACATATAATAATTATAGAAATATGCTACTATGTTGTCAATAAATTATTGTATATAGTTTTGGAATTTATTTACAATGACTTTAAATCAAATTAAATGTATTGTGCAATATGTATAGCTTAGATATGTTTAGAGACGAAAAAAAACATAAAAATTTAGACATTATTAAACAATGTTTAAAATAGTTTAAAAAATAATCTAAAATAAATATTGACATTACAGCTACTCTCATGTATATTATGTACATAAGCAAAACACATTAACGACCTGTTTTAGTCAAATAGCAATAAGCCCAGCATGAGACTTAAACAGGAGGTTAATACAACTTATCAATTCAATTTCATTTTAACAGGAGGAAGGAAAATGAAAAAGAAAAATTAGTTAGTGCACTGATGTGTGCAACAATGGCAGTTACAATGCTTGCAGGCTGTGGAAACGGCAGCAAAAAAACGGAACAGAAGCAGCAGATGGGGGAACAGAAGCTGCTGAGTCAGAGGTAGTGACAAACACATATGGAGATTCAAAGGGAACACACCTTGAGATGTGGACCTTCGTTGAACTTCATGCACAGCACTACGGCACAATGGTAGAGCAGTGGAATAAGGACCATCCGGACAAGACAATCGAGATTACATGTACTACATATCCATATGCTGATATGCATACAAAGCTTCTTACATCACTTGAGGCCGGTACAGGAGCACCTGATATCTGCGATGTTGAGGTTGGACAGTTCCCTAACGTAGTTGCAGGTCAGGACAAATGGTTAGTACCACTTGATGATTATGCAAAGGATTACATGAGCACAATGGTTCCAGCCAGAATGGAAACATACCAGGGGCTCTGACGGACATTACTACGGAGCTCCTTATCATGTAGGTGCCACAGTTATGTACTACAACGTAAAGGCTATGGGAGATGCAATGGGGCTTTCACAGGCAGATGTCATCGCAAAGATTGACGGAGTAAAGACCTGGGATGATTACGAGGCACTTGGAACAGAGTATGTTGAGGCAGCAGGTGAGAAGGGTACAAAATACTGGACATCTGTTGATACAGGCGGAACAGACTGGTTATGGCTTGCAATGGCTGAGTACGGAGAGGACTGGACAGGTGGATTTGACGGAAAGGCAAATGTACAGCTTGATTCAGTTAAGAAGATGCTCACAATGCAGCAGAAATGGTTAAAGAGTGATCTTGCAGAGGTATCACCTGACGGACATGTTGACCTTGAGGCAGGTTTCCAGAACATCATGGATCACAACATCGTTTCATTCCCTAAGGCAATGTGGTATATGAGCCGTTTCACAAACTATATGCCTGATGAGAAGGGCAACTGGTACATCGCAAAATGTCCTGCATTCGAGGAGGGACAGAAGTGCTCAGTAGGTATCGGTGGAACAGGTACAGTTGTTACACAGCAGTCTAAGGCAAAAGAGCTTGCAGCAGAATTCCTTTGCTGGGCTAAAATGTCTGAGGTTGGTGAGCAGAATATCTGGGATACACTTGGATTTGATGTATGTAACACAGCTTGCTGGACAAATGATACATTTGCTCACAATGATGAGAACCAGTACAATCAGTTCTTCATCAACTATCCATACGATGTGCTCAATTCTATCGGAATGGACAATATTGGCAAGATTTTCTGTAGTTAAAATCAGTCCTACAATTAATGAGAATGTATGTAATACAACTCTCAATGAGGTACTTGAGGATCCTGATTACAGCGTGGATGACGCATTACAGGAGCTGCAGGATGCAGTAGATATGGAGCAGGAAGAGTAATTTTATAGCTCTTAAAAGGGGGAGGTACTGGAGGTTTGGCCTCCGGCCTCCCTTTATTAATAAGAAAGAGGTGCGTAAATTGAAGATTAAAAAATTCTTGTATTCACAAAAGGTTGCGCCGTATGTATTTGTTATACCATTTATATTAAGCTTTGCAATATTCTGGATTTACCCTCTCTGCTCATCTGTATTTATGAGTTTTGAGAAGATTACACCACTGGAAACAAAGTTTGTGGCTTTAGAGAATTATAAGAAGCTGTTGTCGGATACAGTGTTCCTGACAGCGATAAAAAACAGTGCAACATATATGTTCTGGACACTTGTATTACTGATTCCGTTCCCAATGCTTTTTGCAGTGCTTATGGACAGCAATCTTGTAAAGGCAAAGGGTGTATGGAAAGCAGTGCTTTATATGCCGGCTCTTACATCTGTAGTTATTTCAGGTACTCTGTTTCGTCTGATGTTCACAGAGTACAGCACAGGACAGATGAATAAACTTGTAATGGCACTCGGCATGGAGCCTTTCAAATGGTTGAAGGTCGGCTGGACAGGAATGGCAGCACTTTTGGTTTTAGCCTGCTGGAGATGGACAGGTGTAAATATGCTCTATTTCCTTTCGGGACTAAAGTCAATTGATACTTCATTATATGAAGCTGCTGAGATTGATGGAGCAAACGGCTGGCAGAAATTCCGCTACGTGACATTACCATTACTCAGACCGACAACAATCTATGTTTTGACAATATCAATCTATGCAGGACTTGCGATGTTCCTTGAGTCGTACATGCTGTGGGCAGGAAACAATTCGCCGAAGAACATAGGACTCACCATTGTGGGATATCTGTACAAACGTGGTATTGAGAAAAAAATGACATGGGCTATGCATGTGCGGTTGGTATGGTGCTTTTGGTTATAGCACTTGTAATTAATATAGTACAGCTTGTATGTAACGGAACATTTAAACGCGAGGAGGACTAAAAAATGGCAGATAAAAAAGAAAAAAGTGCGTTCTGTCAAAGACACACCAAGACATAAGGTTGGCGTTGTTTTAGGCACAGGATTCTTCGTAATACTTTGTGCGATAATAGTATTTCCGGTCTTTGCAGGTCTTTTAGCATCGTTTAGACCTGCAAGGAGCTTATCAGAAGAGGTCTTTCAATTGATCTTGATTTCTCAACGATGAGCCTTGATAATTATACCTATCTGTTTTCAGGCAACGCAGACAGCCAGAAGTATTTTATGTGGTATAAGAACTCTCTTATTATCACTATTGTATCGGTGGTGCTTACGCTTCTCATCTGTTACTTTGTAGCTTATGGACTGACAATGTACAATTACAGGCTTAAGAACTTCCCTGTTCTTTTTGGTAATTGCTACAATGATGGTGCCGTTTGAGATTCTTATGCTGCCTCTTTACAAAGAGATTATTGCAATCGGACTTATTGATTCATATGTTGGTGTTATTATAACGGGACTCTGCTCGGCATCGACCATATTTTTCTTCAAGCAGTATCTGTCAGGTCTGCCTAAGGATCTTCTGGATGCGGCAAGAATTGACGGTGCTACAGAGTACGGTATTGCAACAAAAATAATACTCCCACTCACAAAGCCGGCATTTGCTTCTATGGGTATATTGTCAGCGATGGGTGTATGGAATGCAATCCTTTGGCCATTGCTTGTGCTTAAAGGCGCAGAGAAGTTTACACTTCCTATCGGACTTAATACTCTTCTCACACCATACGGAAACAACTATGATGTACTTATTGCAGGCTCAATGTTTGGTATTTTACCGATATTTATTATCTTTTTGATTTTCCAGAAATATATCATCGATGGTATGACCGCAGGAGCTGTTAAGGGTTAGCTTAAAAAAAAATTTATAAATATATAAGAGATAAAGGAGAAAATATGGCAAAAATTATTGTAAATAATGAGAATAAAAAGAGTACAATTGCTCCGGAAATTTATGGACATTTTTCAGAGCATCTCGGAAGATGTATCTACGAGGGATTATTTGTAGGGGAGAATTCAGATATACCAAACGTAAACGGCATGCGTACTGATGTTGTAGATGCATTAAAGGAAATGAAGATACCTGTGCTCCGCTGGCCGGGTGGATGCTTTGCAGATGAGTATCACTGGATGGATGGAATCGGTCCTAAAGAAAAGAGAAAAAAGATGATCAACACACACTGGGGCGGCGTCGTTGAAGACAACAGCTTCGGAACCCATGAGTTTTTTGAGCTTTGCAGACAGTTAGGCTGCAAGACATATGTGAACGGAAATTTAGGAAGCGGAACAGTGCGCGAGATGAGTGAGTGGGTAGAGTACATCACATTTAACGGAGTATCACCTATGGCTGATTTGCGTAAGGAAAACGGACACGAAGACCCATGGACTATTGACTACTTCGGTGTGGGAAATAAGAACTGGGGATGTGGTGGAAACATGCGTCCTGAGCATTATGCAGATGAATACCGCAGATACCAGACTTATGTCAGAAATTATGCAGGCAATCAGCCAATCAATAAAATCTGCTGTGGTCCAAATGTGGATGACTATGAGTGGACAAAGAAGGTGATGGCTACATGCTTCGATCATTGTGAGCCTAGATTCCATGGTCAGATGGATGGATTATCACTTCATTATTACACACTTCCGGAGACAGAGGATGACTGGAATATCAAGGGAAGTGCGACAGATTTTACAGAGGATATTTTTTATCAGACTCTTAAGAGAGGATATTTCATGGAGGAGCTCATCAATCGTCATGGAGCTATAATGGATGAGTATGATCCTGATAAGAATATAGGTCTTATTGTTGATGAGTGGGGCATCTGGTCAGATGTGGAAGCCTGGTACCAATCCGGGATTCTTATATCAGCAGAACACAATGCGTGATGCGCTTGTTGCAGGTATGACATTAAACATTTTCAACAAGCATTCCGACCGTGTGAAGATGGCATGTATTGCACAGCTTATAAATGTGCTTCAGTCTGTAATGCTCACAGACGGCGATAAGATGATAAAGACACCTACATATTATGTATTCCATATGATGAGACATCATCAGGGCGCAGCTCTTTTGGACAGCTCTCTTGTAGGAGGAACTACAGTTGGTACAGGAAAGAATGAGCTTCCGAAGGTTTTTGAGTCTGTATCAGAGGATAAGGATGGAGTGATTACAGTCACACTTACAAACAATTCTCTTGAGTCGTCAGAGGATGTTGATATTATGCTCACAAATGAGGGTGACAAATACAGTGTAAGTGAGGCCAGATACATCGAAGGTGCCATGGATGCACACAATACCTTTGAAGCACCTGAGGTAGTGGATGAGAAGGATTTCACAGCATATGAAAATACACAGACCGGTGTGAAGGTTACTCTTCCGGCATGCAGTGTTGTTACACTTAGATTATCGAAATAATATGATATGAGGGTCAAAAAAGTATTTTGACCCTTTAATCATAATATTAAAACAGAATTGCTCAGATTAAGGAAGGACAGATAATATGCCACGAGGATTAAATTACGACAATAAAATTTTATCTATAGTAAACGTTGCAGTGGACATGCTTATACTTGGGATTTTCTGGTTTGTCACCAGCATCCCGCTTGTTACAATAGGTGCGTCAACTACGGCAGTTTATTATACTGTAAATAAGTGCATAAGAAATAAAAAAAAGCTATGCTTATGTTGAATACTGGAAAGCTTTTAAGAGCAATTTCAAAAAATCAACACTTGCTTTTATTGTATGGCTTATACCGGCTGCTTTTCTTGTGGCAGACTGCATGCTCATGAAACAGCAGCTTAAGGCCGGAACATATCTTGGAATGATGTACTATTTCTTTCTGGTATTATCGGGTGCTGTACTGGCATGGGCATTTTATCTGTTTTCATACATGGCCAGATTTGAGTGTGCGGTAAAGGAGGCCCTAAAAAAATCGCTTTTTATGATGCTTGCAAATCTTGGCTGGTCCATTTTGCTGGTTGCAGTATTTTTATACATACTGTTCTGGTGCAGGGACATGCTATGGCTGGTTGTGCTGTTTCCGGAGGTTTTGGATGTATAAAAAATTATTGTCTGGAGCGTGTGTTCAAGAAATACATGACACCGGAGGATATCGCAAAAGAGCTTGAGGTAAACCGTACATATGCAAGCTGATCTTTTATAATAAGGCACACAGCACAAAAGTTATAAAAACGGCTATATAATATGGAGAGAGTAGAATATGGATTTAAAGGATATAAAAAATAGAGGATCCGTTTTGGGGACATATGCAGGAGCTTGTGACAGATGTTGTCATTCCATTTCAGGAAGGTGTGCTTAATGACAGACAGCCCGGAGTGGAAAAAAGTCATGCAATAGAGAATTTTAAGATTGCGGCAGGTCTTTCGCAGGGCGAGTTTTATGGTATGGTCTTTCAGGACAGTGACGTGGCAAAATGGCTTGAGGGAGTGGCATATTCACTGATTATAAAGCCGGATGCTGCGCTTGAAAAGAGAGCTGATGACATTATAGATATTATCGCCGCAGCACAGCAGCCGGATGGATATCTGAATACATATTTCACAATAAAAGAGCCTGAGCACAGATGGCAGAATCTGCTTGAGTGTCATGAACTGTACTGTGCAGGCCATATGATGGAGGCTGCTGTCGCCTATTATGATGCTACAGGCAAGGACAAGCTGCTTAAGGTAATGGAAGGCATGGCAGGGCACATAATAGACAGATTCGGTCCTGATAAGCTGCCCGGAATACCGGGACATCAGGAAGTTGAAATAGGTCTGATGCGTATGTATCATGCAACAGGAAATGAGGCCTACAAAAAAGCAGGCGCGAGATATTTTCTCGAGGAGAGAGGAAAAAAATCCCGCTTTTTTTGCTGAGGAAGCCGCAAAGCGTGATTGGAAGCATTTTGGCATGATTCCTGAGGATACAAAATATAACCAGAGCCATGCAACTATCTATGAACAGGATGAAGCGGTAGGACACAGTGTGCGTGCTGTCTATATGTATACAGCCATGGCAGATCTGGCAGCAACGGAGCATGATGAAAAGCTTTTTGATGCCTGTGAGCGCCTGTGGAATAACATGACAGAAAAGAAGATGTATATTACAGGAGGTATAGGCTCAACAGTGGAGGGAGAGGCCTTTACGAAGGAGTATGAGCTGCCGAATGATATGGCATACGCTGAGACCTGTGCATCGATAGGGCTTGTTTTTCTTTGCAAAGCAGATGCTTAAAATGAGCAAAAACGGCAAATACGCAGATGCTATGGAGAGGGAATTAGACAACGGAATTATAAGTGGGATGCAGCTTGATGGAAAGAGATTTTTTTATGTGAATCCGCTTGAGGTAAATCCCGGAGTATCGGGAGAAATATTTGGATATAAGCATGTCATTCCTGAAAGACCGGGCTGGTATGCATGTGCATGCTGTCCTCCGAATCTTGTGCGTATGGTTACATCTCTGGGCAGATATGCGTGGGATGAGGATGATGATGTAATATATTCACATCTTTTCATCGGTCAGGAGGCTCGGCTTAAAAAAGCAGATATAAAGGTTGTCAGTGAATATCCGTGGAAGGGACATGTTTCATACAGTATTACACCGAAGACAGGCGATGAATTTGCTGTTGCAATACATATTCCGGGATATCTGAAAAGCTTTGAGGTGACACTCAATGGTATGAGGTTAAAAGAGAATGATGAGACAAAAGCAGATTTGTTCTATTCTTATAGGGATGGCTATATCTATATAAAAAATAAATGGCATGACAACGATGTTATAGAAATCAGCTTCAATATGGATATCCGTGTAATATATGCCAATACAAAGGTAAGAGAGGATATAGGCTGTGCAGCTTTGCAGAGAGGTCCGGTAGTGTACGCTTTTGAAGGAGTGGACAATGATGATGATGTGCAGAGTCTGATGATAGATGTGTCAAGGCTTAATGAAGCACAGATTGAAACAGAAGCTGAGGGAAAGTTAAAGGGTGCGGTTCTTTTAGATATTCCTGCAGTGAGACTTGAAAGCTCAGATGCATTGTATTCTGAGAAGCCACCGAGACAAAAGTCTGTAATAGCAAGGGCTATACCATATTATATGTGGGGAAATCGCGGACTTAATCAGATGAGGGTATGGATGCATACGTTATGAAGAAAAAAACGGACACATAAGATAACCGTAAATAACCATAAAATTAGCACAAAAACTTATTTTGATTTTTAATGATTAGTGTTATTATGTATTTGAAATAAAAACCACGAGAGAAATATAAATAAACACAAATAAAAATTAAAAAAAAATAAAATAAAGGAGAAGAACTATGTTAGCAGTAAAAATTACAAATTCTGGTTCTGCACCGGCTCACAGGACCTGTACGGAGATGAGTGCCTTGCAAATGTTGCAGCACATTCAAAGGAGATTGTAGCCAAATTAAATGAGTCAGGAAAGCTTCCGTTTGAGGTAGTCTGGAAGCCGACACTCATCACAAATGAGCTCATCAGAAAGACCTTCAACGAGGCTAATACAGATGATGAGTGCGCAGGTGTTATCGTATGGTGCCATACATTCTCACCTGCAAAGTCATGGATTTTAGGACTCAAGGAGCTCAGAAAGCCGTTACTTCATTTACATACACAGTACAATGAGGAGATTCCATATGATTCAATTGATATGGATTTCATGAATGAGAATCAGGCAGCTCACGGTGACAGAGAGTGGGGACACATTGTCACACGTATGGGTATCGAGAGAAAGGTCGTTGTGGGACACTGGTCAGATCCTGTGGTACAGGAAAAGATTGCAGCATGGCAGCGTGTAGCAGTCGGTGTGGTAGAGAGCAGCCACATCCGTGTGATGCGTATCGCTGACAACATGAGAAATGTTGCGGTTACAGAGGGCGATAAGGTAGAGGCTCAGATCAAGTTTGGCTGGGAAGTAGATGCTTACCCTGTAAATGAAATCGCAGAGTCTGTTGCAGCAGTTTCACAGTCAGATACAAACGCACTCGTAGATGAGTACTATGACAAATACGATATCCTGCTTGAGGGCAGAGATCCTGAGGAGTTCAAGAAGCATGTAGCGGTACAGGCACAGATTGAGCTTGGATTTGAGAGATTCCTTGAGGAGAAGAATTATCAGGCAATCGTAACACACTTTGGTGATCTTGGAGCATTAAAGCAGCTTCCGGGACTTGCAATCCAGCGTCTCATGGAAAAGGGCTATGGCTTTGGAGCTGAGGGAGACTGGAAGGTTGCAGCAATGGTTCGTCTCATGAAGATCATGACAGCAGGAAAGAAGGATGCCAAGGGTACATCAATGCTCGAGGACTACACCTACAATCTCATGAAGGGCAAAGAGGGAATACTCGAGGCTCATATGCTTGAGATTTGTCCATCAATCGCAGACGGTCCTATAAGCATCAAGTGCCAGCCACTTACAATGGGTGACAGAGAGGATCCGGCAAGACTTGTATTTACATCAAAGGAGGGCACCGGTATCGCCACATCACTTGTTGATTTGGGGGACCGTTTCCGTCTCATTATCAATACAGTTGACTGCAAGAAGACAGAGAAGCCTATGCCAAAGCTTCCTGTAGCAACAAACTTCTGGACACCACAGCCTGACCTTTACACAGGTGCAGAGGCATGGATACTTGCAGGAGGAGCACATCATACAGCGTTCACATATGACCTTACTGCTGAGCAGATGGGCGAGTGGGCAGCCATGATGGGTATTGAGGCTGTATTTATCGACAATGATACAACAATCAGAAACTTCAAGAAGGATCTTATGCTTGGAAATATTTTTTACAAATAAAATATAGCTATGCTTAATAATTAAAATCCTGGGTTGTCTGTCACACTAAGGTGTGTACGGACAACCCGGATTTTGTCGGTTGTGAATGATACAAAAATGCAGTTACTTTCCTTGTATTTATAACTGTTTAATGTTACTATGATTTTATCAGAAAACAGGCAGAAGGAGTGTGCATATTATGGCATTAAACATTCCGGTAGGAATCTCGAATTTCACAGAAATAAGATCGAATAATTATTATTATGTTGATAAAACCAATCTGATATATGAGCTTTTACAGTCACCTGGGACGGAGGTTACTATGATTACCAGACCGCGCAGGTTTGGAAAGACACTGGCTATGAGTATGCTTGAGAGTTTTTTTGATATAAGAAAAAGCTTCAAAAAGTGTTATTTGAGGGTCTTGATATTATGTCGCATCAGAGTCTGTGTGAAGAATGGATGAATAAATGGCCTGTAATTTTTGTGTCATTCCGTCAGGTAGATGGTCTGGATTTTGACAGTGCATGTGCGATGCTTTCTTCTGTTATCGCAGAGCTTTTTAATGAGCATTTATATCTGCTTGATGATGAGAGGATTACTGAATACCAGAGAAAGACATTTAGAAATATTGCTGCAGGAGAGGCAACGCAGACCGAGCTTAAGAACAGCTTACGGCTTCTTACAACGCTCATGAATTTGTATTATGACAGACAGGTCATTTTACTTATTGATGAATATGATGTGCCGATTGCAAAGGCAAATGCAGGCGGTTATTACAGACAGATGCTTGATATGATGAAGGGTCTTATGCAGGCATTGAAGGATAATTGCGCCTTAAAATTTGCTGTTGTAACAGGCTGTCTTAAGATTGCGAAGGAAAGTATTTTTTTACGGGAACGAATAATTTTGTTTCGGATTCTGTTGCAGACTCACGGCTTACCGAGTATTTTGGATTTGTTCAGAGTGAGGTTGATGAGATATTAAAGGATGCTGATATTTTTAATCAGTCAGAAAATATAAGAAAATGGTATGATGGATATCATTTTGGAGATGTGGATGTTTATTGTCCGTGGGATGTGATGAATTACGTGCTTGATTTACAGCGTAAGCCTGATGCAAAACCACTTAGCTATTGGAAAAATACTAGTGATAATGCAATCATCAGATCATTTATCGATTATGCGGGAAGCAGTATTACTCAAAAGCTTGAGACACTTCTTTCCGGAGGATATATAGTTCAGCAGGTTGATGAAAATCTGACATATGACTATCTTCATTCATCGGAAGAGAACCTGTGGAGCATTTTGTACCTGACCGGATATCTGACAAGTGTCCGGGCTGACAATTTGGAAAATCCACTGCCGGGCAGGTTTACTGCTCTGACAATACCAAACGAGGAAATCAGGGAAATATATGAGACAACGGTCATCAGATGGTTTGATGAAAGTGCACCAAAATGGAACAGAAGCGCATTGTTTGATGCTGTCTGGAAAGGTAATATACAGGAGCTTCAAGGCGAATTAAACAGAGACTCTTACGCAGAACTATCAGTTATCATGATTACCGGGAGGATTTTTACCATGCATTTCTGGCAGGTATTTTTGCCGGAGCAGGCTATATGGTGGAGTCAAATAAGGAGTATGGCGATGGCAGAAGTGATGTGGTGGTGAAGGACCAGATAAATGGCAGGGTAGCAGTGTTGGAAGCAAAAGACACAAGACAGCTTGAAAAGCTTGAGAATGAGTGTGATGAAGCTTTAAAAGCAGATAGAGAATCAGATGTATGCAAAGCAGCTTGAAGAGGATTATGATGAGGTGCTCTGCTATGGAATCGCTTTCTTTAAGAAGCGGTGTATGGTAAAGAAATGATATATTTATTGTTGTTAAGGAGCAGGTGAGATGAATATAAATAGTATAAAAAAACTATCAGGAAATATTATTGCGCTTGCTCTTTTTTATTTTATCTTTCTGTGCAGCGAGTATATGTTTGATAACAGAATGGCGGTATTTACTGATTCAAACGGTGTGTGGTTATGGCGCAGAGCTTTATTTTAGGCAGCAGTGTGCCGGGATTTTTATCATATTATTTTATTGACAGATTATGTGACAGAAAGAACTTTAACAAAAAATAATACCATGCATTTCAGGTGCGCTCTCTTTGATATGTATGATAGGCATATATCTGACAGGCAACTATGCGGGAGAATTGCTTTTTGGAATTATTCTGTTTATTGTGCTGGGGTATTTTGGGAGTCTGATTCATACACAGGCGGCCCTTGCGGTGAAGCTGCTTGATGATGGGTTAAATGGGATTACACAGCTGGCAGGAATATCATACGGAATTGGAATTTTGCTGCAGCTTGTGCACAATAACCTGATAGCGGATGGTATGTGTCGTGATTTTTCTTGCGGCGGCTATGATTATTATGACAGCATTCTGTGCCGGGAGCTTATGTGAGGTGTGTGGATATACATGCTCTGCAGAGGGCTATGGGTATGCGCCTAAAAAGCTTGGAATAATTCTTTATATTGATTGTGTTTGTCATGACATTTGTGTTTGCAACACTTGATAATGCTGTTACACTGGTTCATGCTGCAGGAAGCGTGGATATAGGGCAGTGGCCGAGAATCATTCTGGCATACAGCGGTATTGTTGCCGGATTTTTTATATAGTGCGGATGATAATAGGATGATGGATTTTATCATGTATATAGTGCTTTTGCTTTCCACAACATGTCTGATTGTGATTAGCTGTGGAGGCCCTTTTATGATAGGGGCTTATCATTTTTTATCTGTCAGCAGGATTTTTCTCAGTCTATTTTGCTTCAAGATTTATGATATTTGCATGTCATACGGATAAGCCGGCGCTTTGGGCCGGGATGGGCAGAGCTGTGAACAATACAGCTGCTGTCGTGGTGGCAGGGGTATCACTTTATATCATGAGAGCACCGCAGTATGTCACCATGATTACCGGTGTGCTATTGTTTGCGGTGACCAGTGTGATTGTATTTGCTTATCATGAAACAGCTGCGCAGGGGTGATATAGAAATATATTCATCCGTTGCATCGCATAATCAGGAAAATGTGTATAGGAAGAGACAGGCAGAGGACAAAGCTGAAATTACAGTCTATGAGACGGTAAAAATGACAGATGATGAATTGCTCGAGTTGTTTGTGCAGAAATTTCATCTCACACCGCGTGAGGGTGAAGTGCTTGATTATCTTTTGCATTCTGATGAAAGCATGCAGGATGTGGCAAAGCAGCTGGCAGTTTCGCGCGCAGCGCTCTACAGACATATTGCAAATATGAATGAAAAAACTCAGACCAAGGCGCGCATGGGACTGGTACAGTTCTATTACAGCTGGACGCGTGAAAAACAGTGATTTTAAGGGAATTTTGACATTTTGAGACGAATGTCAACTGTCCTTTTTTGTGTGTAATGGTACAATTCTCCTATCGTAATAACTTGTAAAACGCATAAATGACATGCACTTAGAGTGTCATCATATAGTATGCGTGGAAGGGGAGAATGAGGCAATATGAATAAAATCAAAAGAATAATGGCTGTTATGCTTGCTCTTGTTATGGTGCTTGCGATTGCACCTGTGTAGCATATATGGGCAGATGGGTGGGCAGCAAGAGAATCAACAGCTGGGTGAGGGCAGACCGGGAGAACCACAGCATAATCAGCAGCCGGGCATGCCGCCACAGGGAGCAACACAAACAATACAGCTTCGTGTGGAGGGCGATGCGGCAGGCACAGATGAGCTGGCAGCACTTGTAATGGTAAGTCTTGATAATGGGGTAAATTATAAGTCGTTGAAGGAGCTGGCGTCAGATGCAAATTCAAAGGTTCAAAAGAACGGAAGCTCATATGAGTTTGATTCAGCTGTTACAAGCATCATGTCATATCTGACTGATGAGGCAGGCCGCTATATGCTCCGACACCTGTGCAGATAGGGAAGAATAATGCAGTGAGAATCAATGCTGGTCAGATCTTTATCCAGATAGATAAGGTACGCCTATACAGTAACGTGGGCATATGATGCAAAGAGATATGGAGAGGATGCATATCTGGAGCATGGTACAGCAAAAATTATTAAGGTTGGAGATAAAACAGATTTCACGGACTGGGATATGTTTGCAAATAATCCGGGTAATAAGGATGGTGGAAATCTGGTAGTAGAACCGGGGCAGCAGGTAACTGTTGAGCTTGTTCCGGATTATGGCTATCAGCTTGACAGTGTATCCCTTTAATGGAAATACTCTTGCACCGCAGGATAAAAATCTACATTTACTTTCACAATGCCACAGACAAATGTGCATTTCAAGGGTGCCTTTGTAAAGGCTAATGATGTAACAGACGTAAGCTCTGCAGCAGTAGGAAAAATTGAAATCAGCGATGGTGATAATGCCGCAGCATCGGGAAATCTGAAGATAGATGTATCAGACAGTGCTTCGGATACTGCAAAAAGCAAATGAACAGATTGCGGCTTCAGATGGAGTAAAGAAAGAGATTGTTGCCAATCTGGATATTTCCCTTCAGCTTATTGTAAGCAAGGGAACAAATATGCAGGAAATCAGCGCTGATAATTACTGGATAAATGATATCACTGAATATGAGAAGCCAATCAGACTTGATGTCGCTATCAAGGATTTTGATAAAAACAGTGAATATTCAGTTGTCAGGGGAGCACAATGGAAGCTATGATGTGCTTGATGCAACAGTTTCAGACGGCAAAATCTCATTTGAGACAAATAAGTTCTCAACCTATGTAATTGTTAAGAAAACAGCTGAGAAAGCAGTCGTTACAAACCCTGATAAAGTAGTAAAGCCTCAGGGGGGATAAGAAGCCGGCTGATATCAAGACCACAGATAAAACTGTCGATAAGACTGCTGATAATGCCGGGAATGAAACAAAGCTTCATAATATAAAGAACGAAAAGCTGCAAAAACAAGCGATAATATGCAGGCTGACATGATGCTTACTGTGTTTATTATCGGAGTAGCAGCTATAGTTGTTTCATTAAGAAGAAAACGTAGTTAATAAAACATAGTTAATAATAAAATACCGGCAGAACCATTTACGAACAATGGCTCCGCCGGTGCTTTTTATATATTCTCAATAAGTATCTTCACATCCCACTTATTCATCACATCGCCCTCTTTAGCTGCTTCTCCGGTGATCAGGTCAACCATTCCTGCAAGGCTTGCAGGGAGAGTCTGCTTTTCATCAGTGAAATTCATCACAAAGTAAAAGCGTGTATTTTCGCTCTCGCGGCATGTAATTTCAAGACCTGTCTCTTCAGCAATGACACCTGATACAGACACTTCATCTGTGGCTTCATCAAGCACCCTTGCAAGTCCGGCTGCCTCAAGCTGTGTGGCAACATAGTATACATGGCCTTTTCCGTAGCTGTTTTTTTTGTGACAGCAGGCATTCCTGCATAGAAATCGCTTTCATATGTGGCGAGTACTTCTGCCCCTTCCGGGTGCATCAGGTCGCACAGCAGATTGCATTTTATATTCTTTTCCATCCGAAAAGCTTACAGTGTTTGACTGCTCCGGTGCGAGCGCGTCAATTTCCTCAACCCAGACACCCTGCCATCTCGCGAAGCGGTCCCGGATATCCGCCCAGATGCACGTTGTCAGACTGGTCCACAATACCACTCATAAATGTTGTGATGAGAGTACCGCCGTTTTTCACAAACTGCTCAAGCTTTTCCTTCATGCCTTCCTTTACCATGTACAGAACAGGTGCGGCAATCACCTTATATTTTGAAAAATCACCGTCAACCGGAATCATATCGACTGAGATATTTTTTTTGTTGTAAAAATACTCATAATAGTGGTGAATCTGGTCAACATATTTAAGGTCCTGTGTAGGTCCGCTTGTGTACTCAAGTGCCCAGTAATTGTCCCAGTCAAAGATGATTCCCACATCTGATTTATTACGTGTGCCAAGTGTCCTTGTGCCGAAGCTTTCAAGCTCTCGTCCAAGCTGTGCAGTCTCCTTAAATACCCTTGTGTCGTTTGTTCCGACATGTGCTATTACAGCACCGTGGAATTTCTCGCATCCACCCTTGCTTCGTCTGAGCTGGAAGAACTGGATAGTGTCTGCACCGTGGGCTATGGTCTGATAGCTCTGTGCACGCATCTGTCCCGGACGCTTCAATGAATTGTAGTGCTGCCAGTTCTGTTGGCTTGGAGTCTGCTCCATGAGCATGAATGGCTCATCCTTAAGACCTCGCATCAAATCGTGAGTCATCGCAACCATGCTCCATGGTGTGTCGTATGCAGGGTAATTATCCCACGACACGATATCCATCTCTTTAGCCCACTTGAAATAGTCAAGACCCTTGAAGGTACCCATCAGGTTTGTTGTGACAAGTGCATCGGGAATGATAGCTTTTACTGCATCGCGCTCCAGCTTATAGCAGTTCAGCATGCTGTCAGAGTAAAACCGCCTGTAGTCTGTTGATATTCCGGCAAAGCTTGTCATGCCACCCCAGGCCTCCTCCGCTGAGCTCGTTAGGTACGACTATCTCATCCCAGTCATAGAAGGTGTGTCCCCAGAACTCTGTGTTCCGGCATCATTTACGGCATCAAGAGTCTTGTACTTATCCTTGAGCCATACACGAAACTGCTTCTGACAGTTGTCACAGTAACAGTATCCGCCATACTCGTTATTGATGTGCCATACAGAAATATTTTTATTGTCACTATAGCGTTTTGCAAGCTCTGTCACAAGAGCCTTTGCGTACTTCTGATATACCAGGGAGTTCGGACAGAAATTGTGTCTGGCTCCAAATTTATGCTGGCGTCCCTCGTAGTCGGTGCTCATTGTATCAGGATATTTTTTGACCATCCATGCAGGCAGTGCCGCTGTGGATGTTGCCATGACGATGTCGTAGTTTTCATTTGAGAGCATATCAACTATTTCGTCAAGCTCTGTGAAATTATACTCATTCTCAGACGGCTGTATTTTAGCCCATGAAAAAACGTTGATTGTGGCACTGTTGGATATGGGCATCCTTAAAGTATGCCATGTCCTGCTTCCAGACCTCCTTAGGCCACTGATTTGGATTGTAATCTCCTCCAAAAAGGATTCTTTTGAATTTTGACTGCATTTTTTACCTCCGTTATGGTATTAACCCCAATATTATGATATTCTTAAACTATAAGTGTGTTTCCTTATGCACTAATCATATAATAGATTTACGGAAAATAGTATAACATCATAAACCAAATTATATAACATTCTGAAACTAAACTGTTTTTGAAAGGAGAAAGCATGCCTATTTATTTTGGAAGCAATTTCGCAAGAGAACCGTTTCAATTCGACTCTGTCGGTAATGACTGGGAGCAGGAAAGCGTGACGCGCCCGGAGGGGTATCCGCTGTACCATTATTTACAGACGAAGGAGGGCGTGGGCGAGGTAACTGTATACAGCAGAAATCAGGCTGTTTCAGACAATATTTTGTCAAACAGTCATACGATTGAGTTGCAAAAAGGGCAAGGGATTCTTATTGCTCCAAACGTGCCACATTCCTATCACAATAAAAACATCTCATCCGGCAATAGCCTGCCCTGGAAAAACAGAGTTTGCCACTTTTACAGGGACAATGGCGGCAGCCTTCAGGGAAATGTTTGATGAAAAGGAATACCGTCTGATTGATGAGAATAAGGGGACGGATGTGTCGGAAGCGATTAACAAGGCTGTAGAAGACTTTAAGGAACACTCCAGTGATACGCAAATGCTCTCACTCGACTGTTATGGCATCATGCTTTTGCTCTCAGACCAGTCTAATCACACACACGATAATGATGACCAAAGCTATGTGCGTTTTATAAAGCCTGTTATAGATGCTATAGAAGAAAGCTACATGGACGATATCAGTGCCAGGGAGCTTGCTGATGGTGTATTTGTATCGCAGCAATATCTATCGCGTGTTTTTACGGAGTTTATGAACTGCTCGGTGTATGAGTACCTGACCAACTACCGCATCAACAAAGCCAAGGGAGTTACTGCTTATAAACAGCAGGCGTAAGGTGCAGGATATAGCATCTGATGTGGGGTACTCAGATGCCAGCCATTTTATCGTCATGTTCAAGAAACTTACCGGGATGACACCGGCGCAGTTTCGGAAACTGCATATATAAGGGGATGCAACTGTTTCTTGTATTTAATAGGGTTTGATGTTAAGATATATTTATCAGAAATATGGTGCGAAAATGAATAGCTACAATTGTTTTATAAGAATTAGGAAGTGATAATATGAGTGATAGAAACCGGATATTATGTGAGTTCAGAAATAAGACAAAAAAAAAGCATTATGGGTGATTCGTTAAAGCAGATGATATTATATGGTTCATATGCAAGAGGAGATTATGGAGATAATTCAGATATGGATATAATGGTTTTGACGGAGCTGACGGATGATAGGATTATACAGATAGAGGATGAAATATTTGATGCAGCTTATGATATTGAACTTGAGTATGGTGTGCCGATAAGTGTGTAATATTAAAAATGAAAAACACTTTAAAAATTGGGTAAACAGCTTGCCGTATTATTCAAATATACAAAAGGAGGGAATTATTATTGCTTGAGGAAAATTGTATTAGTTTAGCAAATATAGAATGGAAACGTGAATGGAAACTTTAAATGTTGCCAGGGAGTGTTTAGAAAACAAACATTTTAAAGATTACAGGAGTTCGCTCCACTATTAGAGGTACAAAACAAGTTCAGTCCATACAGAAATGCGCAAAAAGGCAATCACATAAAAAGTTCGTGATTGCCTAATTTTTTAGCATTTATTGTTTCAGGGTTATGATTGTATGGAAAGTACCGGAATCATTATCATAATACATTTGCAAATTTCCGTGATATTGTTTCACGACTTTTTAATACTCTTGATTCCGAAGCCATGTCTGCCCTTATTTGCTTTATGGGATACAGGAAGTCCATCCTGATCATACACAGGGGTGCTTCGGCAGGAATTTATGAGTATGATAATAATAAAAGGTGAATTTTCCTTTTTTTTTTTTCTACGGTAAGCTCAATAAAAGAATCAGGGATGTTATCTGCTGATTCCAATGCATTATCCAATAAGTTACAGAATAACGATGTCAAATCGTGCTGGTAAATATTTTGAACAGTATCACTTCTGATATCAGTATGAAAAACAATGTGCTTCTCGTTGCATTGTCGCTGATAGCGGCAGAGAATTGCATTCAGCATTTCATTATCGCAGATTTTTGAGGTTTCTTTTAAGTCAGAAGATTCCAAAAGCTGTTGTATATAAGCATTTATTTTATCAGAATCATTTTTTTCATTGAGTAATTTGATAGATTGAAGATGTTTTTTTATATCATGGATCAGAATACTTTGATTTTCACTTTGCGAAAGTATCATTTCATAGTATTGGGCAAAATCCGATTCTTTCTGGAGCAACAACTGCATATCGGTATATTCCTGTGATTTTTTTCTGATTATATTGGTTGATGCCAAATACAAGCAGATTGACCATCAGCAAAAAAACCAGCACAGATTGTTACCATAAAATCAACAGGTTGGGCAAAGGCTGATGTTTCACCAATAGCAAGAAAAAAGTAAACATAATAAAAACAGACGAAACCGGAATTAGCATTAAAAGAAGTCCTGAGCGATCGTACTGTTCCTGATTTATATTTTTTTCCTTTGAGCAGATGAATTAATAAATAGATGACTGCAAAAAATAAAATCTTGCTAAAAACCGTATAAAAAATAATTCCGGCATCTGTTTCTAAGACAAAATGCGGAAAAAACCTTGATATAATTCCGAAAACTGCAAGTTCAGATAGTCCCATAATTGCTGTAAGTATGGCGGAATGGAATAGTGCCAATAACAACTTGAGCTTAAACAACATATAAAGAAAAACTAGTGTTAATCACAAAAAAACTGATGGCATTAAGCCCTGTTTGTCCTAGCAGGGAAATAAGAAACAATATAGCATAAAAAGCACTCAATAGTGCCAGTTTTTATTTTATTGCTATAAGAAGAGGTAAAAGGCTGGAGGCGTATTGCCATAATATAACCGCTTCTGTAAAAAGCTAAAAAAAAGTAAAATGATATGTTCCATCTATTTTTTACCTCATACTTTCCAGATATAGTAGATAAGCATTTTTAAATGAACTGTATTTCCTGCGTGTCAGGTAGGCGGTAATCTGCTGATTCGATAAATGTATGGTTGAATGATCAAAGTCTACAATATGTTCGAAATTAACAATAAAGCTTCTGTGTGTTTGGAAAAAGCTGTTTTTGGGGAGATGTTCCAGCCAGTAGTCCATATTATGAATGGAGTCAAAATCCTGCCGGGCAGTATGTACAATTACTTTTCGTTCCTGTGCTTCTATGGCAATGATTTGAGAAGCGGGAAACGAATACACACCCTGTTTAGTTTCAACAGGAATTTTGGTAGTAATGGAATTGTAATATGTTAAGGCATCTTTCATATTTCGGAAAAAACGCTGTTTGTCCAAAGGCTTGGAAAGATAGCGGAATACATGAAAACGCATTGCCTCATCCAAATATTCGGAATAAGAGGTAACCACAAAAAAATTATGACATTTTTATTTGCTTTTTTTATCATTCATTTCCTACGAAAATCCCATTCATACCGGGCATTTCAATATCCAGAAAAACAATATCTTTTTCGTTTTTATCAGCCAATAAAGATTCGCCACTGGTAAAGGAAACTAATTCGGGACATTTTAAATGGTTTGATTCAAAGTAGGATTCAATATATTTCTGTAATTGTTCTATTATCAGAGTATCGTCATCACAAATTAAAATACGCATTTTTGCTACCTGGCTTTCTAATGAATGTATATATACATACATCTTATCATATAAATTTCCAAATGCAAAAAATGCGTATGAAAAAGACATTTTAATTACAATTTTGGTTCATTATGTGTTTTGTTATTTCGTTTTACAAGCAGTTCGATAAAGTCTCCGGCAAGTTCTATGTCGGATTGATTACATAACCGTAGTTTATCAATAATATCCTGTGGAATATTATAAGCATGCATGCTGCCGAGCAGAAGGTAGTCTGGTGTAACATTGAGTAGATCACAAATCCGGATGAAAATATCCAGACTTGGTTTTTGCCTTCCGTTTTCGATTGATGACATATGGTTATTGGATATATTTAATTTTTCGGCAAGTTCTGCCTGTTTTATTCGTAATTCTTTTCTGCGTATTTTGATGCGGTTTCCCATACCTTCATATTGAAATTCTATTTATCCCACCTTCTTTCAGTAGAATTTTACCAATAGAACTAAATAAAAAGAAGAATGTAACAAAGAACTATTCTGTTACATATTGAAGAAAGTGTAATTTATATATAAATAATTCTGTATCACATATTATTTTTCGTAGAAAAGAGGGAAATTATTCCAATATTGTAAAGAATCATTCCGTTCATTCCAAAGGGGTCGTTTATTTGATTAAAGTGGTATATGATTGTTATTTATGTGAAAATCAATGACAATCTTTAGGAAGGAGAGGACATTATGAAGAAACGGGTAACTAAATCGGTTGCAAAAGGGATGAAAGCAGCATTAGATGTTGTGCTACAGACTGAAGCTAACACAGCTTCTTGTATTATTATGTATCAGCCTAAGGCACCGAAAGAGATTAATGAACTACAGGAGAAACAAGTAATGGAAAAATGTACAGATACAGTAGTAAATTGGATGATCCGGTGTAATGCGATAAACGAGGCGGATAAGGAACTTTACAAGTATGCATTATATAGTTTTTTTCTATTGGTATCACCACTTATCCTAGCTGGAGGTATTGGCGTTGGGTTGGGAAGCGTAAAACACGGAGTTGCTCTTATTTTTCCGTTTGTGGTTCTGAGAAAATTTAGTGGTGGTTATCATGCAAAAAATATTGCACACTTGTATTCTTGGATCTGGTTTTCTATTGTTTCTGTGCATAATGGTATCAATGCATATGCAATGCGATTGGAAGTTGGCAATAGCTACAGGTATTGCATCTGTGAGCCTGATTGCATTTAGTCCAATAGACAGTGAAAACAGAAGACTTGATACTGACGAGAAAAAGAACATATAAAAAAATAACAGTATTTTGTGTGATATTTTTCGGACTGTTAGATATAGTTTTATTCTTGTTGGGAAAGTACATCTATACAATCTGTTTTTCTGTTGGAATATTATTGACAGCAGGTTTACAAGCACCTTACATCGTAAAGAAAATGCGTAAATCGACCAAAAATGGACTGTAAATGTCGTTTGGTGCAATAGGGGTTGAAATCATGGCAAAAATAAAGATAATGAGAGTTGTCATTGGTTTCACAAAAAAAGAAAAAAGGAAAAGAGGTAATAATCATGTTAAAAAGAAATTAGTTCAGGTAACAGCAGCAGCAATGGCAGCAACCATGTTATTCTCAGTACCGGCAATGGCAAAGAAAAATTTCTTTTCATTTAACGTAAAAACTTCAAAGTTAATGACGGAGAAGCTTTTTCAGCTGGTAATCCTAAAAATGATGCGGAAAGACAAGCTTACGTTGTAACTCAGGACAGTAACATCATAAGCACAGATGCGTTTTATTATGCCGTATTTAACTATCCGAAAGATACAGCTCGGTATCAGTATGCTTATCATACAAAAATGAGTTCAAGAACTGGCACAGTTCATCCACAGTATTATAAATCAGTTACTGCAGGGCAGACAATGTATTTACAGGCAGATACGGACAAATATATCGTTTGGGCAGATGGATACTGGTTCTCATAATAATGGATTACATGTGCAGCAAAATATCATTTAACAAGCAATCGTACAATAATTATGTAGCATAATTGCGTAAACAAGGGGGAAACAAAATTTTTAAATTGGTTTTCCCCTTTAATTGAAAGGAGAAGAGGATTAGTGAAAAAGAAAATAAGAAAAATTGGGATGTTAAGTAGTATAGCATTGATGATATGTTTGGGGGTGACCGGATGTTATCCGGACGGAAAAGTATCATTGGAAGAAAAAAAAAAACAGATAGTAACCAGATTAATATTGATGAAAATGCTTCGCATATTGAAGGCAAATTGGATGAGGGATTATTTGTGAATGCCCAAACAGACATAAAATCTGATGCGGATTGGCATGATAATAATGTGATTTTAAAAAGCTGGGATGTAGACAAAGTGAGTAATGTTTTTGGAAATGGAAGAAATATTTCTGAAAATAAAACCATGCCTAATATGCATAATGATAATTTGAATGATAATTATATATATTGGGATGACGGAAGTTCGATTGTTATACAGAACGGCAATTTACAATATAATACGAAAACAGAATTAGAGTACTCATATTTAGGATATTTATATGGAACCATGCCATATCTTACAGATGAAACTACAGAAAAAAATTTCCTGAAACAGAGATTTCAGGTATTGATAAAGAAGCGGCTATTGAACAGGTGAAAAGTATTCTGGATGAAATTGGTGTAGAAGTTTCTAAACCCAGAGTGTATTCTCTGACATATGAGAAGTTGGAAGAAAATACTGATTATTCACAAACTGATCCAAATGGAAATGCACCTCATCAGTGGACAAAGGAAGATGCGGCGTATGCCATAGTCTTTAAAGGCACAATAGATACGCTGCCGATAACGGAAGTTGGATATAGAAGTGGACCGGCTGCAGGAGAAAGGATTGTGGGAATTGTGGGAAAACAAGGACTCATAGCTTTTCATGCACTTAATATATATGAACTCGAAACAGAAAATGAACTTTCAGATGAAATATTGACCACACAAACAGTTTTGGAAAATATCCAACAAAAGTTCAGAAATATTATGATTACTGATAAAGTTGAAATCGAAAAAATTAATTTAGAGTATGTTCCGGTATTAAAAAATGTTGAAAAAGGGGAGTATGAGTTAAAACCTATGTTTGTATGTATGGCAAGGCAAAATATTGAACATTCGACAGATAAGGAGGAAGACAATGGTCTGATAGGAGACAGCAGTATTTTTCCAATAATTTTTGACGCTCAAACCGGAATGGAAATTCAGATAGGAGGTACATATTGATTCTACAACAATTGAAAGCAGATTACAAAAAAGAATATTCAGTTCACCTAAAATGTATTTATCAATATTAGGAGTTGTGCTTTTGTGTTATATAAGTACAGAAAAATATATACATGGCAGTGTAGATATATATTACATATTGGATATTTTAATTGGGTTGAGCGTTTTCAAAAAATTGATAATTATTTTTTCGGCGCTGCCTTGTGTGACAGGTTTTTATGACGATTGGAAACATCAATATATAAAAAATATAGTCATTCGAACGGGAAGAAGAAATTATATTATATCCAAAATCGTGGTGTGCGTATCAATTTCTTTTCTGGTAGTTTTCTTGGGAATTTTGATTTTCATAGGTCTATTAATTGGTATGGGATTCGATTATAGCGGAATAAACGGAATGGGTTTAGATGAGAATATGCCATATGGCATTTTTCTATATCAAAAGCCATTTTTATATGTATGTTGTAGTCGTCAGTATTTATGCAGCATCAATGGCAGTTTGGGTAATGAGTGGATTAATGATTTCATCATATATTCCTAATAGTTTTGTTGCAATATGTTCACCGCTCATTTTTAGTTATTTATTAGAAGAGATAACGGGTCTTTTACCGCCATATTTTAATATGTATCTGTTGGCGAAAGCAAGTAATGTATTGGGGAAAAATGCAACGTATAGCTATTTGTATACGATATTCATATTTACAGTACTTATATTAGGCCAGGGTTTGATTTTCGCAAAACGGGTAAAAAGGAGGTTAGGGAATGAAATCAGTTAAAATTTCTTTGATTGTTGCAATACAAAATATTAGAAAATGGAGAACAAATTATCGGATTTGGATATTAGTGATATTAACTATGATATTTGTTCAATGTTATACAAAGGAGATTTCAACAAATGCATTGGCTATGGGGATGAAAAGCTCACCTTGGCTATATCCATTTTTGTATACAGATCGCTATATACGAATCCTTTTTTATGTTGCCGTTGATATTTATATATTGTGACGCTCCTTTTATAGATAAGACTCAGATATATATATTAATGAGATGTAAGAGAAAATTATGGAGCATTGGTCAAATTATTTATATTTTTATGACATCAGCAATGTATTTTTTCTTTAATAGCAGCTATGACGATTGTGCTAAATATAAGAAACATAGAGTACATGAATGACTGGGGAAAGGTATTAGGTACATTGGCTTTTTTTTCAAATGTTCCGTTGGTAAAAGGGACTGCAGTAACAATAAGTACTTATATTTTAACATATTTTACACCTACTCAAGCGATGTTCTTCACTTGGTTATTATCTGTTTTGTGCGGAGGAATTTTAGGCTTAATTATATATGGGTGCAATGTTATTTCAAAGTCAAAAGTTGTTGGAATAGTAGCTTCAGGATTTTTGGTTATCTTGAGTGCGGCAGTTTCAGGAAATGAAATGGCACAGTGGTTTTCGCCAGTCTCGTGGACAACATTAAATAAATTAGATGTGGGAAAATTGACACAATATCCTACATTTACTTATGTGATGGTTGTTTATATGACAGCGATTATTATTTTAAGTGTATGGATTATAAAAAGTAATCGAAAAAAGGATGTCGGAGTAATGATACGGGAGGTATAAACATGGAGAAGCTGATACAGATAAAGAATCTGACAAAATGTTTTGGAGAGACGAAGGTATTAGATAAGATAAATGTGAATTTCGATAGAGGACATATTTACGGAATCATTGGTAGAAATGGTTCAGGAAAATCTATGTTAATGAAATGTATATGTGGATTGGTTGTACCTACTTCAGGTGAAATAATAATAGATAATAAAAAATTAGGTACAGATATTGATTTGCCGGAAAATTTAGCAGGAATTATAGAAGAACCGGGATTTTTGGAAAACTTTATAGTGCATATAAGAATTTACAGTTTTTATCTATGATTAAAAATAAAATAGGGAAAGAAGAAATTATACAAACGTTAAAGAGCGTAAGACTTGATCCATACAGTAAATTACATGTTGGTAAATATTCTATGGGAATGAAACAAAGACTGGGAATAGCACAGGCAATTATGGAAAAACCAGAAATTTTAATTTTGGATGAACCAATGAACGGTTTGGATAACGATGGAGTTATGGAAATGAGACACCTATTTATCAACTTACGAGAAGAAGGAACAATGATTATAATTGCAAGCCATAATAAAGAAGATATAGAAGTGTTATGTGATGAAGTTTTTGAAATGGAGAAAGGTAAGCTTACACCTGTACAACACTAAACTGTCAAAATAACAGTGGAACCATTATTTAAGTAAGTGGTTCCACTGTTGTTTTTGTATATATATATAACATCATCTACAATCCGTATTCCATATTTATCAAGGTCAACCCTGCCGTCTATGACCTCAATGCCATCTGCTCTTAGACGGTTAGCCTGTTCATCGGCTCCGCCGAAGGCAAATGCCCCTGACAGCTCACCCTTTGCATTTACCACCCTATAGCATGGAATTTCATCAGGATTGGGATTCTTGTGCAGGGCATTGCCGACAGCCCGGCACATTTTTTTATTGCCTGCAAGCTCAGCAACCTGTGAATATGTGGCAACACAGCCCTTTGGAATCCTTTTTTTACAGCCTCATATATGAGCCGGGTCGGATTATAGGTGACAAGGTCATAGCTGTCTGCAATCATGTTTTTTATAGCATCATCCGGTATGCTGCCATCGAGAATGATGGTATTCCAGTTGTCCTTGTTCTGGTGCCAGCCGGGGATGACGGATGGGAAGGCATCCCTCCAGAAGTCTCGCCAGGCAGGAGATACCTTGACATTTAAGTTGATAAAACCATTGCGCTCGTAGGTCCACAGGAAAACCTTTTTATGCTGTCCTTTACGCGGATGAGCTGCCAGTTTGGGTCGTGGAATGGTGCTTCCTGATATGTATTTGGAAATGATAAGCCGTAGTCTAATGCTTCTTGTCGTGTTTTCATAGATTTTGCCTGCTTTCTTTTTAGGTATACGATTACAGTATAACATAGAAAAAGAACAAATGTTTAATCGCGAAATGACAATTTATTGACTTAATTCAACGTATAATTTCTCTATCTCTCCATCTTCCTTAGAATTTACAAACACCAGTGTATCATCCGATTTTATCATGAGAATAGGAGAGTATCCGTCGAATACATACAGGCTGCACTTTCCAAGGGTGCGTCCTTCATACCTGCCGATATCATAGCTGTTTGTAGAGGCTCCGTTTGTACGCAGGAAACTGTCATCCGGCAGCTCGTCCAGAAGCTTAAGCTCTGTGATGTCATTTACATCAACCTCGCTTGTATAGCCACCGGCAGAAATAGTAAGGTTATTGTTTGTCAGAGTGATTTTTTCCTGTATATTAATCAAAGGAAGCATGCAGACGAACACCAGGATGATACAGCCGGCTGTTATTGCACAGGTGATTCCTGTGAAAATCCACGCGCCTTTTTTGGCATAATTAAATGTGTAGTTGCCGGACTGCATGCGGTTTTCAATGAGAATATGTTTGTCGTCGGGATTATAGTAGTAGCCGGTTTTCCAGTATTCATCATCGTCCACATCTATTGGTGAGGTGTTGGCAGACAGCAGTTCCTTCTTTCTGTTTAAGCCCATATAAATTGGAACAATAAATCCCAAAACGGCTATTAACTGAATGAAAATATACACATAATAGGATGATGCCGGAAGTATTCCGGTGATACCTGTGTATAATGCTACATAAATCCATGCGACAGCGTTTAGTCCGCTTAGGAGAAGCATTGCGATGCTTTTATATTTTTTCATAGTATTGTTGACAATAAGGTTGAGCTTTGAATCCATGCTGTATACGTGGCGCTCGCTTTTGTTTATAAAAGCATGAAATACCAGCGAAAAGTGTGGATATTAAAACAGAGCACAAAAACAGCGAAATCATAAGGATATTGTAATGGGTGTCACCAAGCATAAAGTATGGTATATATGCTGCAAGCTCAGTAATTAAAAAAGAGTGCATGCCATTTATAGCTGACTGTCGTGGCACCGGCTTCTGCTGAAACGCGGGTGTCGATATAAACCTTTTTTGCGTTGGGCTTCTATTATCCATCCGTTTTGTTTTTTCAGAGCATACATTTTCCGGTGGGAGCTGTTTGGAATATGAATAATTCCAAAGATATATGCAAACATCCAGATAATATACACCAGAACAAAAACGGCAATGTTAATAAAAACAATAAAGCATATCGCAATGGAGATAATCACATTGGCAATTTGAAAGTGTTTCATTTTGCGTTTTCCGGTGGTGACGATTTCGGTTACTTCGGCATCTTCTTTGTGAGATGATGGAATATGTACATTGAGATACATGCCGTTTTCATATTTATAGGCGTGTGTGTACGCAAATTGCATACATAGTATGATAATAAGGTTTGTAACTATAAAGATAATAAACATGATAATTTCCATAGTCAGCCTCCTCTGCTAAGCGGTGCATGGTTTCATTTGTGAATACATTTTATCACACATTGATAAAAATTCCTCGCGGCTCATTCCGGTGAGACAGGCCTCAGCACTTAAAAGCTCAAGCTCTGATTCCAGCTTTTCAGTGAAATCTGTATCATCTGCGATGGATTCGGACACAAAAGCGCCGAGCCGTCTGTCTGTGCGGATAAATCCCTCATTTTTCAAAATCTGATAGGCTTTATTGACCGTCATTGTGTTTACACCGGCATCGCTTGCAAGCTGGCGTACGGTTGGAAGCTTTTCGCCGGTCTTTAGCTCACCTTTGCCTATTCCCTTTACAATCTGGTTTCTGAGCTGTACGTATATCGGTGTACTGCTTGACATGTCAAGTTCTATTATCATGTGAACCTCCTGTATCTTACTGTTTATATGTCATAGCCTGCTTGAAATGCATCAATATTTTATGAGCAGGCTGTAATCTGACAAAACATTTGTAAGTGATATAAATTGTATTGCTTGTATTAGATACAGTAATACAGACAACTACATTCATGTCAACTGATGTTTTAGCATCAATTATATTGACATTTGGAATATTACAATTATGATTAAAGAGTTATAAGGTATCACAGCGTAAAAGATAATACATATGAGGTTAAAAAATGAGCAGATTAATAGAGCAGATAAAACAAAAGGATGCCTGTGCCTTCACACATGGTGGCAAATTTCATGCAGATGATGTGTTCTCATCAGCCCTTGCTTTTGTATATAAACCCCTGAGATCGGCATAACAAGGGGCAATAGTGTGCCTGATGATTTTACAGGAATAGTTTTTGATATAGGGCGTGGTGAGTTTGACCATCATCAGAAGGACAGCAGAATCAGGGAAAACGGTGTGCCGTATGCGGCATTTGGCCTGCTGTGGGAGGCTGTTGGAGCGGATATTCTAGGTGAGGAGCTGGCGGTGAAATTTGATGAGTCATTTGTCCAGCCTCTAGACAACAATGACAATACAGGTGAGAAAAACGAGCTTGCAACACTTATAGGCAATTTCAATCCGTCATGGGATTATGAGGGTGGCAGCGATGAGGCTTTCTTTCAGGCGGTAAGTGTGGCAGGCATGATACTGGAAAACAAATTTGAGAGATACCGTGGCAATGAGAGAGCTGATAAGAGAGTGGAGGAGGTGCTTGCAAAGCACGATCCAGCAAGCAGGATACTTGTGCTTCCTGAGTTTATCCCGTGTCAGAAGGCGCTGAGTGAGACGGATATCGCGTTTGTTATTTTTCCGTCAAACAGAGGCGGCTTTTGTATACAGCCACAGAAAAGAGAATACTCGATGAATTACAAGTGTTCTTTTCCGGCAGAGTGGCTGGGGCTTGAAGGTGAGGAGCTGGTAAATGCTACAGGAATTTCCGGTGCGATATTCTGTCACAAGGGAGGCTTTATCATGACTGTTAAGGAGCAGGATGAAGCTGTAAAGGCATGCGAAAAGGCGCTTTCTCTTCATAAAGACAGCTCTGTGATAGTATGGTATGGCAGTAAAGTAGATACTGCAGCCATGGCATGTGACAGTCAGACAGACGAGCTGCTTATAAATGTTGCAAAAGCACGAGGAATAAAGGGTGTGCATATCTGTCATGTTGATGCAATGCCTGTTCCGCAGCTTGAATTAACAGAGCTTGACAGTGAGACAGCATATGCAGAGGTACTGATGGAGAAGCCACAGTGGAAGACATATGTAAAGGAGCAGGTGAAACGAATTTTGAAGTACAGACCGGAGGCTGTGTATGTGGAAGGAAACTCATTTGAGACATATCCGGTTATACGTGCACTCAGAAAGAAGCACATTCCTGTGCTTACGATGATTGAAAATAAAGAGAAAAAAAAATAATGGTAAGAATACCATGATTTATGTGCATTTTTTGAAAAAATTTGGTATAATGTTGTTAAGCGCGGACATCGTGCAGTTTTGCGAATGTGTGTGGTGGTTTTTGAATAATACGAGTAATATACAAGTAACAATACGAGGATGCAGAAGGTATGAAGACAATTATAAAATACGAGCTTGTCATTAATAAGGCACTCAGATCTGCACTCAACTATGATACGCCGGATGAGCAGATTAATGAGTTTATCAGATTTTTCGGAAAACATATCGGTTCTGACCGCATATATATATTTGAGGATTGTGATGAGAAACATGTCACAAACAATACATATGAGTGGTGTGCGGATGGAATAGTGCCGGAGATACATGAATTGCAGAATGTCGATATGGACATAATAGGCTGGTGGTATCAGGCCTTTGGCAGTGAGAAGAATATAATTATCACAGATATAGAGCAGATAAAGGATGAGCACAAGGTCTCCTATAATCTGTTAAAGGCGCAAAATGTAAAGAACCTGGTGGTATGTCCAATCCGCTACAAGGATGAGATAAAGGGCTTTTTCGGTGTGGATAATCCACCGGAAAGTGATACTCTCGGACTGACCACGTTCCTAGATATGATAGGAACCTTGCTTATATCATTGCTTAAGCTGCGCAATTCCTTCACAAAGTCGAATAAGGAAGCGATGCTTAGCAGCTATTCATCACTTTCAAGTATCTATATATCCATGGCACTGGTAAATGTGCAGACACACAGATACCATATAGTAAAGACTTTGGATGAGGTTACACACTTCCTGGGCGGTGAAGCCACAAAGAGGGAGGAGTATAGGATAGATGAGGATTTCCCGGGGCTTATAAACAGTGTGATGAATGAGTTCTGTACTAAGGCACATCGCAAAGGAGACACTTGAATTTGTGGATATCACTACAGTAGAGGACAGACTTCGTGGAAAAAATACCATAGTACGAGTTTACCGGGAAAGTATCAGGCTGGTGCCGTGAAAGGTTTATTCCTGTAGACTATGACGATGATGGCAGGCTTTGGCATGTGCTTTACTGCGTGGAGAATATTGACGAGGAAAAACGGCGTGAAAACAGACTCATGTATCTGGCTCAGACAGATCTCATGACAGGTATACGCAACCGCGGAAGCGGAGAGAATAAGATAACAGAGTATCTCGTCCGCAAACAGTGCGGTCTGTTATGCCTTTTAGACTGTGACAAGTTTAAGTCAATAAACGATACCTATGGACATGTGGTAGGTGACAAGGTGATAATAGCAATTGCTGATACTCTGCGCAAATCATGTCGTGATGATGATGTCGTGCTTCGCCTAGGCGGGGATGAGTTTGCGGTATTTATACCGGGGATGCTTGATAAAGAGCGGGCAGAAGCTTTTTTTGACAGGCTTTTTTTCAAACATAGAGCATATTGATATAGCAGAGATGAATGGAAAGCATATACTGCTCAGTCTTGGCGCATGCTTTTATGACGGAATGGATTGTATCACGTTTGACCAGCTCTACAGGAAGGGCAGACACCGCCATGTATGACAGCAAGAAAAAAACAGGGCTACAGTGCGACAATTTTTGATGCAAAGCAATGATAGTCCGGCATATTAAATAAAAAGAGGAGAATGAAAATGCAGACAGGAAAAGCAATATCCATTCCATCAATCCTCAAGGTGGGAAATGGAACATTAAACAAAATCGGAGAGTATTTAAAGAGTGAGGAGCTGACAAGCGTAGTCATTTTTATGGGAAACGGTCTCATAGATATGTTTGGAGATGCTATAATGAAGTCACTTTCGGATGCAGATATCACCGTGCTTGAGTACAGTGAGCTTGATACAGTTGAGATAGACGATATCATCACCCTTGCTTTTGATATACCAAACAAGGCAAAGGCAGTCGTGTCAGTGGGCGGCGGAAAGGTAATAGATGCAGGAAAATATGCAGCTTTTCTAAGAAATCTGCCATTTATCAGTGTGCCGACCTCAAGCTCAAGTGATGGTTTTTCCAGCGCCAGTGCATCACTTTTGGTGCACGGCAAGCGTACATCGGTTCCTGCAAAGCTTGCACATGGTATTATAGTTGATACACAGGTCATCCGCACAGCCCCGGAGAAGTTTATATATTCAGGCATCGGTGATATGGTGTCAAAGATTACAGCGCTATATGATTGGATTTTTGAGGAAAAGCACGGTGCAGGTGTGGTCAATGACTTCGCTGTGATGGTCGCTAAAAAGGCGGTCAACAGCTTTGTGCGTACACCTTATGAGAGCATAAAGGATGAGCTTTTCCTAAAGGAGCTTGTGGATTCGCTTGCCATGAGCGGCATAGCAAACGAGATAGCGGGAAGCAGTGCGCCGACCAGCGGCAGTGAGCATCTCATTTCACATGCGCTTGACAAAATTCTTGAGCATCCACAGCTTCATGGCATACAGGTCGGCATAGCAACCTATATCATGAGTGTGGTGCAGAACCACAGATATGTAAGGGTGTGCACTGTGCTCAAAAGGACAGGCTTTTTCGACTATGCGGCCACTCTTGGCATGAGAAAGCAGGATTTTCTGGATGCGATAGATATGGCGCCATCCATGAAACCGTTCAGGCACACATATCTGCATGAGAAGGAGTACCGCGACGCGGCAAAGAAGCTTGTGCTCGAGGATGATATACTGAATAAAATACTGGTATAGAGATATGTATGAGAAGACTATAGAGCCGGTTGCGATTATGCACACCGGATTTGGAGAGAAATTTGGCATTCCGAGGCAGAGTGGCCTCGTACCTGAGGCGGCAGGGCAGATAATATTTGAACCCGAATACAGAAATCCCGATGCGCTTCGTGGAATAGAGGAGTTCACACATTTGTGGATTATATGGGGCTTTTCTGAAAACAGGGTGGAGAAATTCACACCGCTCGTCACACCACCCAGGCTTGGAGGCCGGGAAAAGAGAGGTGTTTTTGCCACGCGTTCGCCGTTTCGCCCAAACGGCATGGGACTATCCTCTGTAAGAGCTTGATAAGGTTGAGTACAAAAGCAGCACGGGCCCTATAATTCATGTGTCAGGTGTAGATATGCTTGACGGCACACCAATCTATGATATAAAGCCGTATCTGGCATATGCAGACTCACATCCTAAGGCATCAGATGGCTTTGCCGCAGAGCACAGATGGGATACGGTGCATGTTATCTGGCGTGATGAGGCACTCAAAAGCTGTATGGATGAAGATACCCGCATTACTGTGGAGCATATTCTGGCACAGGATCCAAGAGCTGCATACAACAAGGCAAAGGATTATATCTATGGCATGAGATACGGCAGATTTGATATACGCTTTGTGGCTGATTCACATGCCGGCACGATAGAGATAGTGGATGTCGTGGAGTGCATAGACGGGTATCATAAGGTGAAGTGATTTTGATTTGCATATGGCGCCACAAGAGAGTAAAATGGTAATGCATACAAAAGGACAAATGCGTCACAAATATATTTGCAAATACATATTAAATACACATATAAGGAAGGTACATACAATGAAAACAGTAAAGGACTATATCAGAACTATCCCGGATTTCCCGGAGAAGGGCATCATGTTCCGCGATGTGACAAGTGTTATCCAGGATGCAGATGGATTAAAGCTTGCAATTGACGAGATGATAAAGAGGCTTGACGGACTTGATTTTGATGTGATAGCAGGAGCAGAATCAAGGGGTTTTGTTTTTGGCATGCCGATAGCATATGCGCTTCATAAGCCGTTTGTCATGGTGAGAAAAAGCAGGCAAGCTGCCATGTGAGACTGTATCAAAGACATATGACCTTGAGTATGGCACAGCAACAATTGAGATGCACAAGGACTCTATAAAGCCCGGTCAGAAGGTGGTTCTCGTGGATGATCTTATCGCTACAGGAGGCACAATGCAGGCAGCAGCAGAGCTTGTTGAGGAGCTTGGAGGAGAGGTTGTGAAGATGCTTTTCCTTATTGAGCTTGCAGGTCTTAATGGCAGAAAGCTTTCTTAGCAAGTATGATGTGGACGCAGTTGTGTCATATGATGGCAAGTAGAGCTGTTATATCTGAATGAATATATTTTATATGTTTGTGCATACTGACATTAATTAAATCTATGATTTGATAAGATTAAGAGTAAGGAGAGTCGGTATGCAGCAAAAATTGGGAAAGTGGAGTCTCCGTTTTACGGAGGCTCCTTTTATATTGGAAAGCAGTTCGGTAGTAGGAACAAAGGAGGCGGACGGACCGCTTGGAGGACTGTTTGATATTGTAGGAAAAGATGACAGGTTTGGGCAGAACACGTGGGAAAAGGCAGAGAGCTCCATGCAGCGAGATGCACTCACAATGGCCCTTGGAAAAGCACATCTGGATGCGTCCGACATGGACTATGTATTTGCAGGAGATCTGCTCGGACAGTCTATGGCCACAACATTTGGTATGGAAAATTTCCGTATTCCGTGGTTTGGAGTGTATGGAGCATGCTCCACATGCGGGGAGTCGCTCTCGCTTGCCGCGGCATTTGTGGCAGCAGGGTATGCAAGGCATGCGGTGGCAGTGACATCGAGTCACTTCGGCAGTGCCGAAAAGCAGTTTCGCTTCCCTAACCAGTATGCCAATCAAAGACCTGTGTCAGCGACGTGGACAGTCACAGGAAGTGCAGCATTTATTGTGGGTAGTGGAGCAGGTGGTAATGAGACACAGACCGGGTGTGACAATGAAAGGACTGGGTGCGACAATGCAGATAGTATATCAAAGAAGGTGCAGATTGAGGGGATCACGACAGGAGTTGTGGTGGATTATGGCATAAAGGACGCCATGAACATGGGCGCTGCAATGGCCCCTGCGGCCTGTGAGCTGATAGTAAATCACCTGAGTGATTTTGGAAGAGAGGCATCCTATTACGATAGGATAGTGACAGGAGATCTTGGAAGCGTCGGACAGAAGATACTGATTGACCTGTGCAGGCAAAATGGCGTGGACATAAGCAAAAAATCATGAGGACTGTGGCATGAAGATGTTTGATGCAACGAATCAGAACACAGGCTCAGGTGGTTCGGGCTGTGCATGCTCGGCAACTGTTTTGTCAGCATATTATCTGCCAAAGCTTAGAAGCGGTGAATTGAAGCGTATACTATTTGTGCCGACAGGAGCACTTCTTTCGCCTGTCAGCTTCAACGAGGGCGAGTCAGTACCGGGAATTGCACATGGTGTGGTGCTTGAAGCTGCAATTTGAAGCTGATGGCTTCACATATATAATAGTGTTAACGTGCCGTTTTTGGGGGATGGGCTGCACGTTCAAAAATAGAAGAAAGGCGTAAGGATATAATGGATTATGTAAAAGCATTTGTGGTGGGTGGTATAATCTGCGCCATCGTACAGATTTTAATGGAAAAAACAAAGCTCATGCCGGGCAGAATTATGGTAATGCTCGTGTGCACGGGAGCGCTTCTTGGCGCCGTCGGCATATATGGGCCATTTTCAAAGTGGGCAGGCGCCGGTGCCAACGTACCGCTTTTGGGCTTTGGCAATGTACTGTGGAAGGGTGTGAAGGAGGCAGTGGACAGCGAGGGTTTTATTGGCTTGTTTAAGGGCGGCTTTAAGGCTTGTGCGGTCGGAGTGTCGGCAGCACTGATCTTTTCGTATATCGCGGCACTCATCACGAAACCTAAGTTAAAAAGCTGATTAATTTCAGAATAATGCATAATTAACAGTAAATTGCCCATACTATCTCCAAAACGAAAAGGAGACTGATACAATGAAGAAAAATGAAATATTTATTGGCACTTTGCCGATACTCGCTGCTGCAAGCGCTTTTGCAGCATGTGGAAATAATAGTAATGTGGCAGACACTTCAATGGTTGAAAATACACAAAGAGGTGGCTCTGCCGCCGACGATGCCGGTAAAGCCGGAAAGGATATCATAGATGGCGCCGGAAATGCCGGCAAGGATGTGATAGACGGAGCAGGCGATGCCGGAAAAGATGTGATAGACGGAGCGGGCGATGCCGGTAAGGATGTGATAGACGGCGCAGGTGATGCCGGCAAGGATGTAATAGACGGCGCAAAGGATGCCATAGATGATGCCGGAAATGCCATAAAAAAGAGTGTTGATGGTGGAAACAACAACTAACAGCTATTTATAAAAAAGAAAACAGTCACTATATATGCTTCAATGACTGCAAAAACAAAAGCACCGACAACATCGCTGATAAAGTGCACACCTGATATCACACGGACACAGGCAATGATAGCTGCAAGGACTGCAAGCAAAATGCCGATGAACCATAAAGGCGAGGCAGCAGGTGAGCATATTAAAACGGTAAATGCAATTATAAATGCAGAAAAAACGTGCCTGCTTGGAAAAGACCTGCCGTGGGTATCCTTTGTAATGACAGGCGGCATATCAAATTTTTCGTATGGGCGTGGTCTGTTTACGATATATCTGAAAACCGATACTGCAATAAAGCCGACAAGCGGAGCAATGATTGAGAGTGCGCAAGCATATGACCGGCTGTAAAGCACAGATACAGCACGTATACAGGGTATGTGATAAAAACTAAATAGGTGCATATTTTATTGATTAATTCAAGCTTTCGGGCTGCCCTGTTGTTTTTTCACGGAATGGGGCAGTCATTTTTATGTATGTATTTTTTTTTTTCATGATTATTTTCCATCGTTTATTTAAGAAATATTGTATTGTAACTGTCTAGAGTGGTGTCAACTGCCCTTGCGGTACTGCAGAGGTGTCATGCCATAGTGCTTTTTGAAGGCTCTGTTAAAATATGACAGGCTTTCAAATCCCACTTCACCGGAAATAGAAAGCACCGAGCTGTCTGAGCTTTGCAAAAGTCTCGCAGCCATGGTAAGGCGGTAGTCATTTAAATAGTCAACAAACGATGTGCCCATGGTCTCTTTAAAATATCTCATAAAATGAGACTCGGAAAACCCGGCTACATCAGCGATATCGGCAATGGAGATTTTGTCAGCATAATTATTTTCCACATATTTGAGCACAACCTTCATCTTATCAAGAGTCTTTTTGCTTTTTAGTGGCTTTGTCAGATTACGGCAACGGTTATCAAGCACAAAAAAAGAATTCGTAGAGCTTGCTCTTTATATAAAGCTGATAGCCCTGCGGCATCGTCTTGCAAATCTCATCGCATGCATCTATTGGAGCCACGACATCCTCGTAGTATGGATACACCGGTGTAAAAACTGTCGGAACTGTGAATCTGCCGGCTAAGAGAGGTGTAAGAAAATCCTCCTTGGTGTAATCGTACTTTCCGGTAAGCAGCATCGACATGGAAAATATGATATTTTCGTACTCCATCGATTCATCCATATATTGGTCTATAGAGTGAAGCTGTCCCGGCAGTATCAGCACCAGGCTTGGCGCTGTGACATGGTACTCCTTAAAATCAACAGATATATGACCGCAGCCCTTCTTTATATAGATAAGCTCCATGTCGTCGTGCCAGTGCAGCGGAACTCCGGAAAAAAATCAAGAGGAATAGAGCACAGGTAGGTATTGTATGGGAACGTAAGCTCCACATGTGTTTTGTCTTCGTGATAATTTTCATATTCTAATATATTCATGATGATATTTTAGCATATTATTTATTGAAAAAGCCACTAAAAATACCGAAAAATGATAGGATTGTGCAAGTTTTCGACTGTATATTGCAAGAATTGTTCAGTGTAATGGATTATACTTGATTCATCAAATGACACAAAGAAGTTAAGCACGCTAAATGAAAATTAGTTAATTTGACACATTGGCGTGTATACATGATAACAGATTTGGGAGGAAATCAAGATGGCAATCATGCAGGAAATCGAAACAAAGCTTCAGAAGGGAATCAGCGTTAGTACAGACGAGGAAGTATACTACGCATTACTTGAGCTTGTAAAAGACAAGGCAGAGAAAAAGGTTTCAAACAAAGGAAAGAAAAAAGCTCTACTATATCTCAGCAGAGTTCCTTATCGGAAAGCTTTTATCAAACAACCTTATCAACTTAGGCATCTACGATGAAGTTAAAGAGACTCTTGAGAAGAACGGAAAGTCACTTGCTGAAATCGAGGAAATCGAGCTTGAGCCTTCACTTGGAAATGGCGGACTTGGACGTCTTGCAGCATGCTTCATAGATTCAATCGCAACACTCGGGCTCAACGGAGACGGTGTAGGCCTCAACTACCACTACGGATTATTCAAGCAGGTATTTGAGAACAATCTCCAGAAGGAGACTCCAAACCCATGGATTACAAAGGAGAGCTGGCTTACAAAGACAGATATCACATATCCTGTAAGCTTTGGCGGATTCACAGTACAGTCAAGACTTTACGATATCGACGTAGTTGGATACAACAACCGTACAACAAAGCTTCACTTATTCGACATCGAGTCAGTTGATGAGTCAATCGTAGGTGACACAATTGATTTCGACAAGGATGATATCAAGAAGAACCTTACATTATTCTTATATCCTGATGATTCAGATGATAAGGGACGTCTCCTTCGTGTATACCAGCAGTATTTCATGGTATCAAACGCAGCAAGACTTATCATTGCAGAGGCAGAGGCAAAGGGCTCTAATTTACATGACCTTGCTGATTATGCAGCAGTTCAGATTAACGATACACATCCATCAATGGTTATTCCAGAGCTTATCCGTCTCCTTCAGGAGAAGGGCATCCTGATGGATGAGGCTATTGAGATTGTATCAAAGGTTTGTGCATACACTAACCACACAATCCTTGCAGAGGCTCTTGAGAAATGGCCAATCAGCTTCTTGGAGAAGGCTGTTCCACAGCTTATGCCAATCATCCGTGAGCTTGACAACAAGGTTCGCGCAAAGGTAGCTGACGAGAGCACATACATTATCAAGGACGGTCTTGTACACATGGCACACATGGATATTCATTTCGGATATTCTGTAAACGGTGTTGCATACCTCCACACAGAGATTTTAAAGAATACAGAGCTCAATAACTTCTACAAAGTTATATCCTGAGAAGTTCAACAACAAGACAAACGGTATCACATTCCGTCGTTGGTTAATGTCTTGTAACCCGGAGCTTTCAGCATACATCACAGAGCTTATCGGTGAAGGCTGGAAGAAGGATGCAAACGAGTTAGAGAAGCTTGGCAATTTCATCAATGATGACACTGTTCTCACAAAGCTTGTTGACATCAAGAACGCAAAGAAGACAGAGCTTGCTTCTTACTTAAAGAAGACTCAGAATCTCGACGTACCTGACAATTCAATCTTTGATATCCAGGTTAAGAGACTTCACGAGTACAAGAGACAGCAGCTCAACGTGCTTTACATCATCCGTAAGTACTTTGAGATCAAGGCAGGCAAGAAGCCATCTACACCAATCACATGCTTCTTCGGTGCAAAGGCAGCTCCTGCATATATCATTGCAAAGGATATCATTCATGCAATCCTCTGCTTACAGCAGATTATCAACAATGATCCTGAGGTAAGTCCATACCTTAAGGTATTTATGGTTGAGAACTACAACGTAACATTAGCTGAGAAATTATTCCCGGCTGCAAATATTTCAGAGCAGATTTCTCTTGCTTCTAAGGAGGCATCAGGAACAGGAAACATGAAGTTCATGCTTAACGGTGCTATTACACTTGGAACAAGTGACGGAGCAAACGTAGAGATAGCTGAGCTTGTCGGCGATGAGAACATCTATGTATTCGGTGAGGATTCACAGACTGTTATCGACAGATATGAGAGAGGCGACTACTGCTCTAAGGATTACTATGACAAGGATGCAGACTTAAAGAAGGCTGTTGACTTCCTTGTAAGTGATGAGATGATGAAGGTTGGTTCTAAGGAGAACTTAGAGAGACTTTACAACGAGCTCCTCAACAAAGACTGGTTCATGACATTCCCTGACTTTGAGGATTACTGCAAGACAAAAGAGAAGGCTTACGCTGATTATGAGGATAAGAAGGCTTGGGCTAAGAAGATGCTTGTCAACATCAGCAAGGCTGGTTTCTTCTCTTCTGACAGAACAATCAAGCAGTACAATGATGAAATCTGGCATTTAGAGGCCTAGAATTTTTCTTCCTCCTTTAAATACAAATTGGGCTTAAGAACTCCTGCGGGTGCATCCCGCGGGGGTTCTTTTTTTTGATAGAGTACGGGACGTAAGCGCAGGGGACGGCGTGCACACATACTCTTGCGTTCGCTACGCTACGCTGCCAAGTGTCTGTACGGATTATGCCCGGAGTGTTTCGCAGGCTGACGAAACCGGCTTTTATGCGCCGTCCGTGGCGCATAACGCCTTGCCCCGCCGTCCATGGCGGTGCATTTCTGTGGTTCTAAGCATAATCCTACAGACACTAGGCAGCTTCGCTATGCGCTCTCGCAAGAGTATGTATGCACGCCGTCCCCTGCGCTTACGTCCCTTACGCTGTGGCAAAATGTGTGGGGTGACGTGTGCGCACCGGTGGCCGGTGCTTACGTCTTGCTGCGTTGTGGTGAGATTGGGGTGACGTGTGCGCACCGGTGGCCGGTGCTTACGTCTTGCTGCGTTGTGGTGAGATTGGGGTGACGTGTGCGCACCGGTGGCCGGTGCTTACGTCTTGCTGTGTTGTGGTGAGATTGGGGTGACGTGTGCGCACCGATGACCGGTGCTTACGTCTTACTATGTTGTGGAGAGATGTGAGATGATGTGTTGCACTACTTACCGATACTTATTTTTTTTATGGAAAAGTGAGGTTTGTGGGCGTGGTGGGGGATACACAGTCTCGTGAGAGCGAATAGCGAAGCTGTCTAGATACTGTTGAATTATGCCCATGCAACACAGAAATGGCCCGGCATGGATGCCGGGACAAGGAGAAATCGAGCCATGGAGGGCGAGTTTCGACGGTTTCGTCGAGCATAGAAAGCCTGCAAGGCATAATTCTTACAGTATCTTGGCAGCGCAGCGTAGCACTCACGAGACTGTGTATCCCCCACCACGCCCGCAAACCGTACTATCAGCATACAATTTCATAATCCGCGGTTCACGGTGGGCCCCTAGCAGAAATGTAAGGGCGGGATTTACAAGTTTGGTAAATACATATATAATAAGGGGAAGAATATACACATGGAGAACTATTATGATAAAGAATAAATTTATGGCACTCACGCTTACCGTAGTGCTCACAGCAGGCATGCTTACAGGCTGTGGCTCCGGCGACAAGGCAAAGGACAAGGATGCGTACAGACAGTATGGCATCAACTGTATAGAAAACGGCAGCTATGATGATGCGGTCGATGCTTTTCAGAAGGCACTGGACCAGTCGGTGGGCTCAGTAGGCGCAGAGGAGCTTGACATATGCTATTACAAGGCAAAGGCACAGTATTTAAGCGGTGACGTGGATGGAGCAATTGATACATATACGGCTATTATCGACTATAATAAGGATTCTGATGCATACTATCTGAGGGGCTGTATATATTTTGCCAAGAATGATTCAGACAAGGGCTTGAAGGATTTTAAGACGGCGCTCAGTGAGAATAATGATAATTATGAGCTCTATCTTGGCGTTTATGAGACCCTGTCAAAGTATGGCATGAATGACCAGGGAAAGGAATACCTGGATAATGCCTTAAAGCTTAAGGCAAAAACTGCTGATGACTATATGCAGAGAGGCCGTATATACACCATGCTTGGAGATTATGATTCAGCAATAAAGAGTCTGCAAAAAGCCATCGATGAGAAGCTTGTCAAGGCAAACTACTATATGGGTGAGGTATATCAGAAGAAGGGCGACAATGACAGCTCGCAGAAGTATTTTAAGAAATACCTAGACAGCGGTGAGGCGGATTCGTATGATCTGATGAATATGGGACAGGCGCAGATGGACAATGGTAACTATGACACTGCGATTACTTATTTTCAGAACGCACTTGAACTTGAAAGTGTGCCGAACAAGCAGCAGATAACAAAGGCTATGATTATAGCATATGAGTATTCCGGCGATTTTGCCACGGCAAAGAGCAAAATGGAGGAATACATGAAGGATTATCCTGATGATGAGGATGCAGCAAGAGAATATCAGTTTTTGGAGACCAGATAGATTATGGCAGATACTATTAAGATAGAGGATATTGAGGAAAGAGTGGTGCTCGTCGGAGTGAGCGAGCAGGACGGTGATGATGCGGATGATTCACTTTCAGAGCTTGCGGAGCTGGTAAAGACAGCAGGTGCGACAGTTGTAGGCACACTTATCCAAAGAAGAGAAAAAATTCATCCGGGCACGTATGTCGGCACCGGCAAGGTGGCAGAGATTGCAGAGCTTGTGGAGAGTACAGGGGCAACAGGCATTGTGTGCGATGATGAGCTGAGTCCGGCACAGCAGAAGAATCTGGAAACGTACCTTGACACAAAGGTTATGGACAGGACACTTGTTATTCTTGATATTTTTGCATCAAGAGCCACAACAAGTGAGGGTAAGATACAGGTTGAGCTTGCTCAGCTCAAGTACAGATTAAGCCGTTTGTCGGGACTGGGAAAGTCCATGTCAAGGCTTGGTGGTGGAATAGGAACAAGAGGTCCCGGAGAGAAAAAGCTTGAGGTGGACCGCCGTCTTATAAATGACAGGATAGCACAGCTTCGAAGAGAGCTGAAAGAGGTGCAGAAGCACAGAGATATCACAAGGGCAAAGCGTGAAAAAAATAAAGTACCGGTTGTTGCGATAGTAGGATATACTAACGCAGGTAAGTCCACACTGTTAAATCACCTGACAGAGGCAGATGTGCTTGAGGAGGATAAGCTCTTTGCAACGCTTGATCCTACAACGCGTATTCTTGCGCTTGATGGCAAGCAGCAGCTGCTTTTAACTGATACGGTCGGGTTTATCAGAAAGCTGCCGCACCATCTGATAGAGGCCTTCAAGAGCACCCTTGAGGAGGCAAAGTACGCCGACATCATTTTCCATGTGGTGGACGCATCAAATATGCAGCGTGAAAAGCAGATGTTCATAACCTACCAGACATTGGATGATCTTGGTGTAAAAGACAAGAAATTTGTCACACTTTTTAATAAGCAGGATGCCCGCACAGACAACGAACCGCTGCATGATTTCAGGGCAGATTATACCCTTAACATTTCAGCGGCAAAGGATCTGGGATTAGATGAGGTAAAATCTCTTTTAGAGGAGATATTAAGAGAGAACAAGGTATATATTGAGAGAATTATCCCATATGATAAGGCTGGCGTGATACAGCTCATCAGAAAACAGGGCGAGCTTGTGTCGGAGGAATATGTGGCTGATGGGATACAGATAAAGGCATATGTGCCGATGGAGGTGTACGGCAGGCTCGATTAGGGTGCTGCTTCGCTATATCATTATATTAAGCGAGGAATTTAAAATGTCGAAAACGCGTTCAATCCGCTGGGACAAGCTGGACAACACAGCAAATCTGTTCCCTAGTATAGCGGGGGAGAGCATGACAAATGTATATAGGATCTCAGTCACCTTTTAACTGATGAGATTGACAGTGAAAAGCTGCAGGAGGCACTGGATATAGTGCTTCCGAAGTTTGGTCTGTTTAATGTGAGACTCAGGATGGGAGTATTCTGGAACTATTTTGAGGAAAATGGCAAAAAGGCACCAAAGGTGCATGAGGAAAAATACATTTCCGTGCAGATTTATAAGACCGAACAAGAATCACAGCTATCTTTTCAGGGTGACATACTATAAGAACAGAATAAATCTTGAGGTATTTCATGTGTTGACAGATGGCATGGGCGGCATCAATTTCCTTAGGGAGCTCACCTACCAGTATCTGCGTCTCACACATCCGGAGATTGCAAAGCTAAAGGGCGATTCATTGACGCAGGGCACATCCTTAAATAGAGAGGACAGTTTTGTAAAGAACTACAAATCAAGTAAGCCAAGTGGCTTTAACAGGCAGAAGGCGTATCTTTTAAAGCTGGAAAAGGTACCTGATGGAGAGTTTGGGCTGATACATGGCATGATGCCTGTATCACAGCTGAAGCAGGTCTGCCACCGCTATGGAGTTTCCATAAATGATTATCTGGTAGCATGCTTTGTGTGGAGTGTGTATCAGGAGTGTTTTCACGGCATGCCAAACGATATGCCTGTCAGGGTTGCAGTTCCTGTGAATCTTCGTCCTTATTTTGACTCCGTGACCACAAAGAACTTTTTTGTCATGATATCTGCTGAGTTCAGACCGCAAAACAGCACCTACACATTCGAGGAGGTGCTTAAAATAGTGACGGATTCCATCAATTCACAGATTTCGAAGGAGCATCTGGAGGATCTTTTCTCATACAGTGTGTCAAATCAGAAAAATATCCTGATGAGACCGGTGCCTCTTTTTATAAAAAAATCTGGCAATGAAGGCGGTCTATACGCAGTCGGCACTGGCAAACACCACCACTATCACCAATATTGGAAATATAAAGGTGGAGCCGGAATACGAGCCGTATATAACAGGCTTTTATTCCTTTATACCAATGTCCAAGGGACAGCCTATGAAGGGCACCATATGCTCCTACAAGGACACGCTGGTGTTTACTTTTTCATCTATCCTGGCCGATACGATGATTCAGAGAAGCTTTTTTAAGAAGCTTGTAAATGACGGAGTGGAAGTGACAATTGAGACAAATGGAGAGTATTATGACTAAATGCATGAAATGCGGTGTGTATATTGCAGACAATACAGATAAATGCCCGCTCTGCCAGCAGGTTGTGGCACCGGTTGAACTGTCATCGGACAATCATCAGGGCACTGAAGGGGTTTTTGAACAGCATAATGATGTGCCGGATAAGTGCGTAAACGATACAGATAGTGCAGCAAAGAGGGCAGATAGTACAGCAAGCCATGACAACGGTACGAGATATCCTGACGTCAAGGGCGCATCAAGAAAATACAGATTACTGGAAAATATTATATTGTTTTTGTCTATAGTGGGACAGATTGTGCTGACAACTGTTGATTACATTACATGACAGACAATGAGATAAACTGGAGCTTTATAGTGCTTCTTGTTGTAATCTATGCGAATGTGACGTTGCGTCTGGCAATAGTCGGAAGAAACGGATATATTTTTTAAAATTGTAAGCACATTTGTGTTCACGGTGCTGTTTCTCGAGGGTATAGACCTGCTCACAGGAGCCAGTGGGGCTGGGCGCTTACATTTGTTTTTCCCAAGTGCCATACTGGCGATGGTTCTTGCAACAATCATACTCATGATAGTAAACATAAGAAACTGGCAGAGCTACATGATGATGCAGCTTTTTCTTGTGCTGATGAGCGTGATTGCGATGATACTTGTGGCAGTCAAGGTCATATGGTTCCCATATCTGGCAATGGGAGCGATGGGCGCATCGCTGTTTTTGTTCCTCGGAACACTGATTATCGGTGACAAAAGAGCCAGAACAGAGCTGAAACGGAGATTTCATATATGATAGGCTTTCATGGAATAGGAAATTCGCATATGTTTGAGGATGAAGAAGAGATGGGAAACTACCATCCGGAAATTGAAAACGGCGATAGTAATGGGGATAATGAAACTGGAATAATAGGAGCTTTGGGTAATAAGCTTGAAAAGACATTTAAGAACTCATTATCTGCCATGAAAAGTGAGCATGCGGAAAAAGTCCATAGCAATGCAGCTGTGGCAGATGAAGAAGTCAGTATACAGGGAAAAATACTTGCTAATCTGATGGGACATATCACAAATGACCTTGCAATCGGTAAAAAAATTAAAATCCGGAGAGCTCAGGAAAGCGCATGAAGGAACCTGCATGGCTTGTTCCGGACTGCTTTGTAACAGAGGATATAGATATGGGCGGTTTCACTATGAAGCTTTTATCCTCAAAGGAAAACCCAAATACAGAGCGTGTGATACTGCAGCTGCATGGTGGTGGATATATGGGGGCAGTGCGCAATGCATACTATGTATTTGCAGGCCTTTATAACGAGGTAAGTGAGGGCTGCTCAGTGCTCACGCCTGACTATCGCGTGGCGCCGGAGCACCCGTATCCGGCAGCACTTGAGGATGCCATAGCCTGCTATAAATGGCTCTTGTCACAGGGCTGGTTTGGTTCGCAGATTGTGCTGGCAGGAGACTCAGCGGGAGGAGGACTTGCAATGTGCCTCACCATGTATCTTCGCGACCACGACATGCCGCTTCCGGCAGGAATAGTAGCCATGTCACCATGGACCGATCTCACAGCAGGCGGAGAATCCTACGAGACAAACTATGAAAGGGACCCACTGTTTGGAAACACAAGGGACAGTCTCATCTACGTGAATGACTATCCCGGTGACCACGATAAAATGGATCCATACATATCGCCGCTGTTTGGCGATTTCAGAGGCTTTCCTCCAATGCTCATACAGGCGGGCTCGATAGAGATGCTCTTATCTGACTCGGTCGATGCCGCTGCAAAGGCAAGAAACCAGGGCGTTAAGGTGCGACTGTCAGTGTATGAAGGCATGTTTCATGTGTTCCAGATGGGATACCTCAATTTCCCTGAGTCCAAGCGTGCATGGGCGGAGGTCAAGCGTTTCCTAAAGGTGATTAAAGAGGAAGAATAGAGGAGAAGCAGATAATGATTACCGGAGAATTAAGAAATAAAATAGATAAAATATGGGAAACATTCTGGACAGGTGGCATCACAAATCCATTAGATGTTATAGAACAGTTTACATATTTACTCTTTATAAAGCAGCTTGACGAAGTTGAGACAACAAAAAGAAAACGAGGCAAATTTTCTCGGTGTAGACTATGAGTCTATGTTTCAGGGTGAATGTCAGAAATACCGCTGGAGCAAATTCAAAAAAATCTCGGTGCAGCAGAGGAAATGTATGAGCTTGTTTTAAATGGAGTGTTTCCGTTTATAAAGAATCTGCATCAGGACGGGGATTCGGCCTATGCCAGATATATGGGAGATGCTATATTCAAGATTCCCACCGCGGCAATGCTGTCAAAAAATAGTCGATGGAATAGATAAGCTTGAGCTGGGAGATGAAGATTCTAAGGGAGATTTATACGAGTATCTTCTCTCAAAGGTTGCAACAGCCGGAACTAATGGACAGTTCAGAACACCGCGACACATTATAAAAATGATGGTTGAGCTTGTAAAACCGGCACCGGATGATACAATAATTGATCCGGCAATGGGAAGTGCAGGCTTTCTGATAGAAGCACAGAGCTATCTAAGAGAAAACCATCCGGAGCTTTTCCTTCATCAGGAGAGCCTTCAGCATTTCAATAACACTATGTTTTATGGTAACGATATGGACAGAACCATGCTTCGAATCGGAGCTATGAATATGCTGCTTCATGGTGTGGAAAATCCTAATATTTCGTACAGAGACAGTCTTTCAGAGCAGAATACGGATGTTGAAAAATACAGCTTAGTTCTGGCAAATCCGCCGTTTAAGGGAAGTCTGGACTATGAGGCGGTTTCAGCAGATTTGCTTAAAGTGACAAAGACGAAGAAAAAGACAGAGCTGCTTTTCTTAGCACTATTTTTGCGTATACTCAAAAAAAAAGGTGGCAGAGCGGCAGTGATTGTTCCTGATGGAGTATTGTTTGGCAGCAGTAAAGCACATAAACAGATCAGAAAAGAAATCATAGAAAACAATAAGCTCGACGCAGTCATATCAATGCCAAGTGGAGTGTTTAAGCCATACGCAGGAGTATCAACAGCAATCCTTATTTTTACAAAAACAGGCTCAAGTGATACCGACAAAGTATGGTTTTATGATATGAAAGCTGATGGATTAAGCCTTGATGACAAACGCCAGGAAATCGCAGACAATGATATCCCGGATATTATTGAGAGATTCAATCATCTTGATGCAGAGACTGACAGAAAAAAAAGAACGGATCAGAGCTTTTTGTTCCTGTTGATGAGATTGTCTCAAATAATTATGACCTTTCAATCAATAAGTACAAGGAAATAGTCTATGAGGCTGTGCAATATGAGCCAACCGATGTGATAATAGGAAAGATTGACGCTCTGGAAAGTGAGATACAGGGTGAACTGGCAGAGCTTAAGAAACTGTTGGATGTGTAAAAAGCAAATTCGTGTTTGTAGAAGGAAAGCATAGATGAGAAAGAAACTAAAAGATGTCTGTATGTTTTATAGTGGGACAGGTTTTCCAATACAGTATCAAGGACAAACAAAGGGAGAGTATCCATTTTACAAAGTAGGTGACATTGCAAATAATGCTATAGCAGGTAAGATTTATTTGGAATTATGTAATAATTATATTTCTTCAGATGTGGCTAAAATGATTAAAGGGTGTATATTGCCTAAAGATACAGTGGTTTTTTTTTGAAAAATAGGTGAAGCACTAAAACTTAATAGAAGAGCAATTACAAGTTGTGATTGTTTAATAGATAATAATGCTATGGGGATAGCTCCAAAGTTAGATTCTTTAAGAATACAATATTTTTATTTCTGTATGAAAAATTTGAAAATGCAAACTTTAGCAGAGAGCCGTCAACAACAGTTCCTTCCGTAAGAAAAACTGTTTTGGAAAAATATGAGATAGAAGTTCCGTCATTAGTTGAACAGGAAGAAATAGAAAAAGAAACTTACATTAACGCAGAAAATTATTGAAAAGCGAAGACAGGAGTTATCGTACTTAGATGAAATTATCAAGGCCCGATTTGTCGAGATGTTTGGTGATCCAGTTAAGAATCCAAAAGGTTGGGAAGTTGTAACTATTGGAGATATTGTTACAGAAGTAAGGTATGGAACAAGTAAGCCAGCTGTGGAAGGTGGAAAGTATCCATATTTACGAATGAATAATCTTACTGCTGATGGTCATTTGGATTTAAATGACTTAAAATATATTGATATTCCAGATGATGAGATAGAAAAATGTGTTGTTAGAAAAGGAGATGTGCTCTTTAACAGAACTAATAGCATAGAACTAGTTGGAAAGACTGTAGTATTTGATTTGCAAGAGGATATGATTATTGCGGGTTATATTATTCGTGTAAGACTTAATAAAAGATTATTGCCAGAGATTCTTTCGCAATATATGAATCTTGAAGCTTTAAAAGATATATTGAGGTCTATGGCGAAAGGTGCAGTTAACCAGGCAAATATAAATGCTCAAGAGTTACGGAGTATAAAGGTTTATATACCTGACATGGAATTGCAAAAACAGTTTATTGAGATGAAGAACCAAGTCGACAAATCAAAAGTTGCAGTTCAGAAAGCATTGGATGAAACACAAATATTGTTTGATAGTTTAATGCAGAAATATTTTGGATAAGAAAAGAAGTAATATAGGAGCCTTTATGGATGTAAATAGTACCTTTGAAAAAACAGGAATAAAATGTAAAGTATTACAGGAAATTATCCAGCTAGCGAAGAAGAATTGTGTTGAAAAAGTAATTCTTTTTTGGTTCAAGAGCGCGAGGAGATTTTAAAGAGCGAAGTGATATAGATTTGGCATTTTGCGGTGGTAGCAGTAGTCATTTTATTTTGGATGTAGACGAAACAACTTCAACGTTGTTGGAATTTGATATAGTGGACTTGGATAAGCCTGTAAGAAAAGAATTGTTGGAATCTATAAAAAGAGGGGGTAGTGCTATATGAAAAAAAATTTGAGAATTTTAAGGCAGCATTAGTCAATTTAAACGATATTTTTTTTCTTATAAAGAACCATATGGAAATGTGGAAATTGCTGGCATGGTTGGATTATATGAAATTTGTTTTGAACAATCATGGAAGGCGATGAAAGAACTATTAGAGAATTTTGGTTATGCGGAGGGGGGCAACAGGATCGCCAAGAACAATTTTAAAAACAGCTTACAAGGCAGGAATGATTAGTGATGAAGAATTATGGCTGGATGCATTGGTTTCGAGAAATAATGTTGCACACGCATATAATCAGGCAATTGCAATGGATATTATACGTCAAACCAAAGAAAAGTATTATGATATGTTTATACAATTAGAGAAGAAAATAGAACAGGATTGGCTATAGTAGAGCATATCGCAAGTAAAATTTTTATTATGGATTATTCACAGGCTGCATAAATACAATTGCCGGAATAAATTGCATTTATGCAGGAGAAGGATGTTGGTATTTCGAAAGGAGATATCAACATGGAAGAAAAAATAGTTAAAGTTTTAAATGTAATGTCGGAGTATTTATCAATAGCTCAGATGAAAAAATTACAGGAAGTCATTCTACAAACATTTGCAGAAAATGAAGCAGAGAAAGCAGAGATTGCAAATGATAAATTTTTGGAAATGTTTCTTGATGCAAAAACTATAGAGGGGTGTTCAGAACGAACAATAAAGTATTATAGGGAAACCGTGCAGCATCTGTTGTCACAAACCGAAACATCTGTCCGTAAAATAACAACGGAAGAAATACGTGAATATTTGTCAGATTATCAAAAGCTCAATAATTGCTCAAATGTAACAATTGATAATGTTAGAAGAAATATCTCCAGCTTCTTTTCTTGGCTCGAGGAAGAGGATTATATTCTTAAAAGTCCTATGCGCAGGATTCATAAGATAAAGACCAAAACAGTTGTAAAAAAGTGTGATTTCTGATGAGGGAATAGAGAAGCTTAGAGATAATTGTAATGAAAAGCGAGATTTGGCAATTATAGATCTTTTGTATTCTACCGGAATAAGAGTTGGTGAACTGGTAAACCTGAATATAGATGATATTGATCTTGAAGGACGTGAGTGTATCGTTTATGGAAAAGGTGATAAAGAGCGCAGAGTATATTTTGATGCAAAGGCAAAAAGTACATCTAAAGGATTATATTAATACCAGAACTGATAAAAACAAAGCCTTGTTTGTTACATTGGATGCACCACATGACAGACTTAAGATAAGTGGTGTTGAGATTCGATTACGAAAACTCGGGAGAAAACTGTCCTTAGAGAGAATACATCCACATAAATTCAGGCGTTCAATGGCTACGAGAGCTATTGATAAGGGAATGCCGATTGAACAGGTTCAAAAGATACTTGGACATTCCCAGATTGATACCACTATGCAGTATGCTATGGTTAATCAGAATAATGTCAAAACTGCTCATCAGAAGTATCTTGCTTAGTAAAAATGAGAAAAGGTCAATTCGTGTTTGAGGGGATCTTGGATAAATAGAATATATGTTTGACACAAAGGCGATTAGATGTTAATATAGTATAAAAAAGAAGTGCTACCGATAGACGGTTAGCCTGATATATGTATTGATTAAAAATAACCGCCACAGTTTACCAGACCAGGGGCGGTTATTTTTTGTGTCTTGGAATCATGCTTTCCATGCATGTAACCAAGACTGTAAAAAGTCGCACACAATGCAAGCACTGCAATAAGGTCACTAATGGTCAGCATAAGCACAAACCTCCTTGATAGATTTCCATATAGGATTTCTATGTAAACAGAGCTAAAACTCTCTGGTGGAGGCCAACCGCCTACCGTGTTGGGTAGCACCAAATATATTATAACAAATATATTATAACAAACATATGTTCTAAAAACAGAAGACGGAATTGAATATTTCGATTAAAAATATTATAGTGATATATATGCAGGAGTGATGCAGATGAGAGTAAAACTTAAGGATATATTTGATTTACAAATGGGAAAAACTCCATCTAGAAGTAATTTAGAGTATTGGAATACAACAGACTATAAGTGGATATCAATAGCAGATTTAACAAAAACAAGTAAATATATATTTGAAACGAAAGAATATCTTTCAAAGAGTGCTATTAAGGACAGTGGAATTAAAGTCATTCCAGCTAATACTGTGGTAATGAGTTTTAAATTATCAATTGGTAAAACAGCAATAACAAAAGAAGATATGTATTCAAATGAAGCAATAATGGCTTTCAAGGATAAACATGTGATTAATATTATACCAGAGTATATATTTTATTTGTTTAAATACAAAAATTGGGAAGAATGTAGTAATAAGGCTGTTATGGGAAAAACCTTAAATAAGGCTTACTTTATCTGAGATTGAGGTTGAAATTTGCTCTATAGAAAAGCAAAGACAAATAGTTAATATTCTTGATAAAATAATGTCTGCTGTAGATGGCAGAAAGCAAGAATTACAGCTATTAGATGAGTTAATCAAGGCCCGATTTGTCGAGATGTTTGGTGATCCTGCGACTAATCCGTATAATTGGGATAAAATCAATATTTCGGAAGTTGTTGGTGATAAGGTTTCAAATGGTTTCTTTGCAAAAAGAGATGATTATGCGGATGATGGGAATGTATCGGTTATGGGCGTTGCATATATTGTTAATAGAATGTATTCGCAGTGGCAAGATTTGCCAAGAACTAATGGTACAGATAAAGATATAGAAAAGTTTGAAGTTAAGTATGGGGATATGCTTTTTTGCAGATCATCACTGGTAGCAGAAGGAATTGGCAAGGCCTCAATTGTTCCAGAGGATGTTCCTCAAAACACACTGTTTGAATGTCATGTTATTAGGTTGCCTTGTAAGACTTGGATTTAAGCAAGTGTGTGCCAGAATATATGCAAGTATTTTCGACAATGGAATATTTTAGACGGCAAATAATTGCACAATCCAAAACAGCTACAATGACTACAATTGGTCAAGATGGTATTTTAAAAGCGGATATATTATTACCACCGATGAGTAAACAAAGAGAGTTTTATGCCTTCGTCCACCAAGTCAACAAATCAAAATTTGATACTATGACCTTCGCCCCAATATATGATATAATAAACCTATATTTACACACTCATTTTTATCAGGGAAGGAGATGAGCAAGCATGACAGAATCAATTAAACTACCGGTGGGAATAGAGAGCTTTGATGAGATCCGTTCAGACGGATATTACTATGTCGATAAGACAAAGCTGATTGAACAGTTGATTGACAGCCGGGGAAAAGTCAACCTTTTTACCAGACCGCGTCGTTTTGGCAAGACTCTCAACATGAGTATGCTCAAATCTTTCTTTGAAATTGGAGCAGCTTCTGAATTATTTGATGGTCTTTATATATCGCACAACAAAAAAAAATGTGTGATGATAATATGGGTAAATATCCTGTGATATTTCTGTCTTTAAAGAATGTGGAAGGACTAGATTTTCAAGCTGCAAAGTATCAGATGATAGAGATAATTGCAAAGGAAGCTAAGAGATTTGTATATTTGAAGAATAGTGACAGGCTGGACATTGACGATAAGTCGGCGTATGCTTCTTTAATTCGATTAGAGGATGGCAGATATGAAATGAGAGATGAGGCACTGTATGCTTCGCTTCAAACTTTATCTGAGCTGTTATATAAGCATCATTGCAGAAAAACAGTTATTTTAATAGATGAATATGATGTTCCACTGGATAAGGCATTTCAAAATGGCTATTATAAAGAGATGGTTTCTTTGATACGTGCCATATTCGGAAAAAGCATTAAAGACAAATGAGGCATTGGATTTTGCTGTCTTAACAGGTTGTCTTCGCGTTTCAAAAGAAAGTATTTTTTACAGGATTAAATAATTTCAAGATTTTATCTATTACTGATACAAGATTTGATGAACACTTTGGATTTACGGATGCGGAAGTAGAGCGTTTGCTGGCATTTTATCATTTGGAAAACAGGTTTGCGGAGACAAAGGAATGGTATGATGGTTATCATTTCGGAAATGTTGATGTATATTGTCCGTGGGATGTAATTAATCATGTTGACAGAATAAAAAAGATGATCCAATGGCTGGACCGGAAGCGTATTGGATTAATACAAGCGGAAATGAGCTTGTTAAGAGGTTTATAGATAAGGCTGGTAAGACAACCAGAAATGAAATTGAGCGTTTGATCGCGGGAGAAGCCATAGACAAGCAAATTCGTCTGGATATGACCTATGACGAAATAGACAATAATATTGATAATCTATGGAGTGTTCTGTTTACAACAGGTTATCTGACATATACAAAGATAAGTGAGAACAAAAAAATATAGCCTTGTAATTCCAAACAATGAGATTAAAAGAAGTATTTAAGCTGCAGATACAGGAGTGGTTCAGGAATAAAATATTTTCCAATACCGAGCAGTTGCAGGACTTTTGGAAGGCTTTCAAAGATGGAAATACACAGATAATGGAAATGTATTTAAACAAGGTGCTGAGTAATTCGGTGAGCGTTTTTTTGACACAAAAGCGAGAAATGATGAAAAGGAAAGCTCCTATCATAATCTGCTTATTGGAATTTTGAGTGGCAATGAGGACTGGCTGGTAAAGTCAAATGTTGAGGCAGGAGAGGGCTTTGCAGATATTATTGTGGAGACAGATGATCCGGATGAAGGAATTATTGCAGAGCTTAAATACACAAAAAAAAGATTTTAAAGCTATGGAAAAATCCTGTGAAAAGGCTCTGAAACAGATAAAGGATAGAAGATATCAGGAATATCTGTTAAATGATGATCGACAGAATATCATGTATCATGGAATTACATTTTGCAGAAAAAGATGCAAAGTGCTTGTAGAAAGATATAAAAAGGGGTGATTACATGGAAACTAATTTTGATTACCTTTTAAAGAAAGAAGAATACGCAGATTTTGCAAAACAGGCAGTTGAAGCAGAAAAAAGTTTATCCATTTCACCGGCCACTTGTGCCATTTTGTCGAGGCGTGCACTTGAGCTTGCAGTGAGGTTTGTTTTCTCATATGACGCGGAGCTTTCGCTTCCGTACAGAGATAATGTATCGAGTCTTATTCATGAGCCAACGTTTAGAAGGATAATTGAGCCAAGGCTGTTTCCAATGCTCAAATATACCATTCATCTGGGAAATGTTGCAGTTCATACCAACAACAATATAGGCAGGGATGAAGCAATAATAGCGCTTCGTGATTTGTTTGAGTTTTGCGATTGGATTGATTATTCATATTCGAGGGAATACGATGAGAAGACATATGATGAGTCGATTCTTGCAAGCGGTAATGAAAAGCGTATAAAGGCTGATGAGCTCATGAAGCTGTATGAGGGCTTAAGCAGGTAAGGATAAAAAAAAGCTCGAGAGCGTATTGAAGGAGAATGAAGAGCTCCGCGAGCAGATGGCAAAGAAGCGTAGTCAGAATGTAAAGACAAGGGAGTTCCATGTAGATACGATAAGTGAGGCAGAAACCCGCAAGAGATATATAGATGTTGCCTTAAAGGAGGCAGGATGGGTTATTGGCAGAAATGTCACGGAGGAGGAGCCGGTTACAGGAATGCCAAACAGCACAGGAACAGGGTATGTGGATTATGTTCTTTGGGGAAAGGATAATCTTCCACTTGCTGTAGTGGAGGCTAAAAAGGCTTCTGTGGATGCTATGGTAGGAAGCCAGCAGCAGGCGAAGCTGTATGCTGACTGTTTGCAGAATAAATACAATAGACGCCCTCTTATTTTCATAACAAATGGATTTGAATTTTTCTATACGAATGATTATATGGGATATCCAAGGCGTGAGGTTTCAGGCTTTTTCACACAGGAAGAGCTGCAGCTTGAGATGGATGGACGCACTTCAAGGATTCCGCTTGAAAATATACGGATAAGCGATGATATTACCAACAGACCGTATCAGAAAGAGGCTGTAACCGCAGTCTGCGATGCGATCACAAATAAGCACCGTAAGATGCTTATAGTGCAGGCCACAGGTTCAGGAAAAGACAAGAGTGAGCATTAGTATTGTTGATGTATTAAGGCGCCACAATTACGTGAAAAATATTCTGTTCCTCGCAGACAGAAAAGCTCTTGTGAAGCAGGCCAAAAACAATTATACGAATCTGCTTCCTGATTTATCATGCTGTAATCTGCTTGACAATAAAGATGACCCTGAGTCGTGCAGGATGATTTTTTCTACATATCCGACGATGATGAATGCCATAGATGAGAGGAAAAACAAATATGGTGAGAAGCTCTTTAGTCCGGGGCATTTTCAGCTCATAATCTGCGATGAAGTACACCGCAGCATTTACAAAAAAATATCAGGAAATATTTGAGTATTTTGATGCGATGTTACTTGGTATGACTGCCACTCAAAGAATGAAATCGACAAAAACACATATGGAGTCTTTGACCTTGAAAGAGGAGTTCCGACATTTGCGTATGAGCTTGAAAAAAGCGGTGGAAGAGGGCTATCTGGTCAATTATTCTACACTGGAATATAAGTCAAAAATAATGGAAAGCGGTATTCACTATGATGAGCTGTCAGATGAGGAAAAAAGAAGAGTATGAGGATACATTTTCTGATGATGACACTGTAGGTGATGATATATCAGGAGAGGCCGTAAATACATGGCTTTTTAACGCGGATACAATTGATAAGGTTTTAAGAGAGCTTATGGAAAAGGGCTTAAAAATTGAGGGTGGAGACAAGCTTGGCAAGACAATAATTTTTGCCAAAAACTCTTTGCATGCGCAGGCAATAGTCGAGCGTTTCAATAAGCTTTTTCCGGAATATGGAGGAGACTTCATAAAGCGGATAGATTATAGTATAAAGTACAGTGATTCATTGATAGATGAGTTTAGCACAAGTGATAAAATGCCACAGATAGCAGTATCTGTTGATATGCTCGACACAGGAATAGATATTCCGGAGATTTTGAATCTTGTATTTTTTAAGAAGGTAAAAAGCTATGCCAAGTTCTGGCAGATGATTGGAAGGGGAACCAGGGCTTTGCTCTAATCTGCTTGGAGAGGGTATGGACAAAGAAAGATTTCTTATATTTGATTTCTGTAACAATTTTGAATATTTCCGCGTGAACAAAAATGGAGCGGAGAATGGTATAACAGAATCACTCAATGAGAAAATATATAACACAAAAAGCCCAGATTGTCAGAGAGCTTCAGGCACCGGTATACAGTAGTGATGAGGTATACGCAGATTACAGAAAAAAAGCCTTGTGGATGATTTAAAGGAAGATGTAATTAGCTTAAATGACGATAGCTTTATGGTGAAAAGACATCTGCGTTATGTAGAGTTTTTCAGGGCTTCATCATCGTGGGATAATCTGGAGACAATAGAGATTTCGGATATCAGGGGAGCATATTGCACCTCTTATCAGGCCTAAAAGGAAGATGAGCTGGCGCGAAGATTTGACTATCTGGTATACAGTATAGATCTTGGACTGTTGCAAAGCAAAAGCATACAAAGTCCGGTGAATATAGTGGTTCAGACCGCAGAAAAGCTGTCTGCCAAATACTCAATCCCACAGGTGGAAAAGAAAAAGGAGATTATCGAAAAGGTCCAGACAAATGAATTTTGGGATAAAGTCACTATAATAGAGCTTGATACAGTAAGAGAAGCTTTAAGAGGTCTGTTGCAGTACCTTGACAGACAGGTACGGCCAATATACTATACAAATTTCACGGACTCTATAACAGATGGTACACCGGGTGAACCTTTATATGGCGGAAATGACTTGAAAAATTATCGTAAAAAAGTCGAATTTTACCTGAAAGAGCATAGTGACAAATTGTCAGTGTATAAGCTGAAAAACAACAAAAAGGCCTGACAGAAACGGATCTAAGGGAATTGGAACGAATTCTGTGGACTGAGCTTGGTTCAAAGGAAGATTATATAAAGGAATACGGAGAGACACCGATAGGCAGATTAGTACGAAAAATAGTCGGTGTAGATAGAGCGGCAGTAAACGAAGCCTTCAGTTGTTTTATGTCAGAAGAGCGCTTGAACATAAATCAGATGAGATTCGTAAATCTGATAGTGGACTATATAGTAGCAAATGGAAATATCGAAGATAATAAAGTATTGATGGGTGAACCATTTAAATCAGTTGGAAGTATCACAACTCTTTTCAAAGATGATATGAGTACCGCAAAACAGATAATGGAGATAGTGAATCAGATAAAGCGTAACTCCGAAGAAATTGCCTGATGTATAGCGAAGCTGTTTAGATACTGTAGATTTATGCACATGAAACACAGAAAATGGAAGAGGATGTGAAAAAAACTCAATCGAGTTTTTTCACATCCCCTTTTTTTGAGCTTATCATATTAGCATCTCCTGCAGACAGGTTGTGGAAGCATAATAAATTTGCAAAAATTATATTTAATTCTATAAAACACTTGACATAGTTACTAAGAGTTACTATAATAAGCACATAAAGTAAATATAAGAAACGCAGAAAGTAATTATAGGAGTTAAACACATGAATAAAGTAGATGTAAATGGATTAACAGAACGGGAGTTTTTAGCAGAATGTAAGCCGGGCGATTATGACAGACCATCGGTTACAGTTGACATGATGGTGCTTCGTATGAAGGAAGACTTAAGCTGTATGCAGGTGCTTCTGATAAAGAGAAAGGCTCATCCGGAGATAGACAAATGGGCGCTTCCAGGGCGGATTTATTAACATAAAGGAATCAGCATATGAAGCAGCGTGCAGGGAGCTTAAAGAGGAAACAGGTCTTACAGACATTTATCTTGAGCAGCTCTATACCATGAGCCAGCCGGACAGGGACCCTCGTATGAGAATTATTGATATTGCATACATTGCACTGCTTCCATATGGATATGAGCAGTCTGCCGTTGCGGGTGATGACGCAAAGGATGCCAGATGGTTCGATGTGAAATTTGCAGATGAAAAACTTGAGTTTGCAAACGACTTGATTAAAATTGAATACTCCCTCAGGTCTGAGAAATTTAAAAATGGTGTAATCACAGTGGAAAACTTTGTTCCGGTCAGCGTATCAGACGAAAAGCTTGCTTTTGACCATGACCAGATTATACTGGAAGGACTTATGAGGATAAGGAATAAGGCTGAGTATACAGGCATTATGTTTAACCTTGTGCCGCGTGAGTTTACCATTCCGGACCTGCTTAAGGTGTTTGAGGTTCTTTTTCAGGAAAGGAAGTTCATCCAAAGGTGTTCCGTGAGAAGATTGCAGGACAGCTTGTTTCACTTGACAGGTCGCAGAGACCTATTGTCGGAAGAAAACCGGCTGCTGTGTACAGATATGTTGACCTTAACATGGATGAACGTAAACTGGTTAAAGTGCATAAGAAATATAAAAACGGTGTGATACTCACAAGGGCACAGCCATTCCATAACGGACACCTGAACATGATAAAACAGGCCGCATCGGAGTGCGAAAATCTGCTTGTTGTGATAGGCAGTGCAAACAAAAGCTATACAAAAGAGAAATCCGTTTCCAATCGAATACAGAAAAAGACTTTTTGAAAACGTACTGCAGGAAGAGGATTTAAGCGGTGCAGATGTAAAGGTTATGACATTATCAGACTGGAGCATGGAGGATGCAGCTCAATATGTAAAGGAATGGGGTTCTTTCTTCTATTACAACATAGCTAATGAAATTGGAGAGAAAAAGCTTTACATTCTATTACAACGACGACCCGAAGATTGCGGAAAACTGGTTTACAGATGATATTTTAAAGAATGTGACCATCAGAAACCTTGGCAGAAGCGATATTGAGATTTCAAGTACAATGATCAGAGATTTGCTGTATAAGAAAGATTATGACAAAGTCAAGGGATCTGGTTCCGCGATGGATGTGGAAGGATTTAAAGCAGCTTGGAAAAATCCTTATGGATGCAACAAATGATGATTATATGATGTAGGAGGAAATGATTATGGCAAAAGAAAATTTTAGTAGTAGTGGATGCACAGAATGACTTTATTACAGGAGTTCTTGGAAACAAGGAGTGTAACGTGGCAACAAATGTTATTGCAGATGAAATCAGGTCAGGAAAATATGATGACGTGATATTCACAAAGGGATACGCATGATGAAAACTATCTGAATACTCAGGAGGGAAGAAAGCTTCCGGTAGCTCACTGTATTAAAGGGACAAACGGATGGGAAGTAGACTCTCGTCTTAAAGCAGCAATGAAGGAGCGTGGAGTTGACTGTGATTATATGACTTATATTGACAAGCCGACTTTTGGCAGCAAAGAGCTTGGTGAACTGCTTGCGAGATATGACAACAGCGATACAGAGATTTATTTCTGCGGATTCTGCACGGGAATATCGCGTAATCAGCAACGTAGCGATTGCAAAGACATTTTGTAAAGACGCAGAGGTGTTTGTAATAGAAAATGCCTGCGCCTGCGTAACGCCTGAAAGATCAAAGACAGCAATAGAAGCAATGAAGATGATCCAGGTCAATATTATATAGAAAGCCATTTATTAAAAAAATGTTTCTGACATACTAATAGTGTAAGAAATGGGAGGAGAATATTATGAAATTAAACCAGATAATCACAAGTCTTTTAGAGACTGATATGTATAAATTCAGCATGGGACAGACGATTTTCCATCAGTTCACAAGCTATAAGACCACATGGACATTCAAGTGCAGAAATGAAGATGTGCATTTTACACAGAAAATGGTGCAGGAGATAACAGAACAGATTAAGGCTTTCTGTAAGCTTCGGTTTACAGAGGATGAGCTTGCATATCTTGACAATATCAAATGGATCAAAGGCTCTTATGTTGATTTTCTTCGTCTCTGGCAGCCGCGTTTTTGAGGATTTTGAGATAGGAACAGATGCACCTTGTGGGCTTGTCTATCGAGGCAAAAGGAACATGGCTTAACACTTCAATGTATGAGATTCCGACACTTGCCATTGTAAATGAAGTGTATTTCAGAATGGCATATGACTATGATAAGCTGCTTGACAGCTTTAAGAAGCGTTTGGATGCAAAGTATGAGAATTTAAAGAACGGACACTGGTACGCGGGTACATTCTCAGAGTTTGGTCTCAGAAGAAGACTTTCTGCTGAAGCGCAGGAGCTTGCAGTGCAGAAGTTCGCACATTTAAACGACACCCTGCACAGTTCATCAAAGTTTGTCGGCACATCAAATGTGTATCTTGCAAAGAAGTACGGACTTACACCTGTAGGCACCATGGCTCATGAGTGGATTATGTGTACAGGACAGGGCAATCACAAGCATAATCCGGCATATTCAAACTGGTACGCACTCGATGCATGGGTTAAGGAGTATGGTATATTAAACGGTATTGCGCTTACTGACACCATAACAACAGACTGCTTCCTGCGTGATTTTCAGCTGACCTATGCGACACTTTTCTCAGGAGTGCGTCATGACAGCGGAGACCCGTATGAGTGGGGTGAAAAGATGATTGCTCATTACAAGAGCCTTGGAATTGACCCAAAAACAAAGACACTTTTATTCAGCGACAGTCTTGATTTTGAGCGTGCTGACAAGCTCTACAGACATTTCTGCAAGGAAACAAATGTAGCTTTCGGTATTGGCACATACTTAAGCAATGATACAGATGTTCCTGCACTCAATATTGTCATGAAAACCACAATATGCAATGGTATGGATGTAGCGAAGATTTCTGATACACCCGGCAAGGGGATGTGCAAAAATCCGGATTATGTGGATTACTTAAACCGCTGCATTGATTACAGGATGAAAAATGACCGCTAGGGAGGAAATGTCATGAATACAGGATTTTACCGTGTTGCCGCATCGTCCCCCTGAGATTTATCTCGGGGACTGCGTGAACAATGCTGACAATATCATACACATTGCAGAGTCACTTGCAAAAAAAGGATGTGCAGCTTGTGGTTTTTCCGGAGCTGTGTATTACGGGATATAGCTGTGCAGACATGTTTTTGAGAAAAGAACTGCTCGCGCAGGCTCAGCAAGAACTGGACAGGATTAAAACAGCATTGCAGGATTTAAGCATCCTTGTATGCGTGGGACTGCCGATAGAAGATGAAGCTGGCAGACTTTTCAACTGTGCTGCATATGTACACAGCGGAGAAATTGTTGGAATTGTGCCAAAAACATATATTCCCAACTATGGTGAATTTTATGAGAAACGCTGGTTTACAAGCGCAGACAAGAGATTATCAGATGAGATTACTTTAAATTATGTCGCAAACAGGCCAACAGTACCTTTTTCTCCGAATATTATTATCAAGGATCTGAGAGGCGCAATTGTCGGTACTGAGATTTGTGAAGATTTATGGGTAAGTGCGCCTCCCGAGCGGGGAGCTTTGCAAAGCCGGTGCAAATATCATTATAAATCCATCAGCAAGCAATGACGTAATCGGAAAAAAGAGAATACAGGCGCAGTCTTGTGGCGATGCAGTCAGGAAGATGCCGTGCCGGATACGTGTATGCGTCAAGCGGTGCAGGAGAGAGCAGCACGGATCTGGTATTTTCCGGCCACTGCATCATAGCTGATAATGGCAGAATAGCTGGTGAGACGTCAGATTATTCAAAACGTATGAATAAAAAGGTATCAGAAGATGATGTGATGAGCTCTGGTTTTGTGATAAGTGAGATAGATATTGATCGCTGCATGAATGACCGCCACAGATACAACAGCGATTCATGGGCTGATGTGCCGGATGTGATAAAAGTAATTTTAAATGGTGAAAACCGGATTAAGGATTATCAAATATGGCCAAAGAAAGTTAATCCGTATCCGTTTGTACCAAGTGATAAAAACAACCGAAAAAACCGCTGCATGGAGATTTTGTCGCTTCAGGCAAAAGGTCTGGAACAGAGACTCATATCCACCGGAATAAAAAATGTTGTTCTTGGAATATCCGGCGGTCTGGACAGCACACTTGCACTTTTGGTATGCTGTGATGCATTTGAAGCACTTGGCATTCCGAAGAGAAATATCTATGGTATTACAATGCCAGGATTTGGAACTACATCTACTACAAAGACAATTGCTGACAGGCTTATGGAAGAATTTGGAGTGACAGCCGTGGAAGTTAATATTGAGGCTGCATGCAGACAGCACATGAAGGATATAGGACATCCGGATGATGTTTTTGACATGACATATGAAAACATTCAGGCCAGAGAGCGTACGCAAGTATTATTCGATTATGCAAACATGGTAGACGGACTTGTAATCGGTACAGGTGATATGTCAGAGCTTGCACTTGGCTGGTGCACCTACAACGGTGACCATATGAGCAATTATGCCGTGAACTGCAGTGTACCAAAGACACTTGTTAAATACATTGTACAGGCTTATGCCAGCGAGTGCGCGTCAACGGATGAAATGAAAAATGTGCTTTGCGAAATAGCAGACCTGCCTATTTCTCCTGAACTACTGCCGCCGGATAAAGACGGTAACATAGCACAGAAAACAGAGGAGAGCATCGGCAAATATGACCTTCATGACTTCTTCCTTTATCATTTTCTGCGTAATGGAGAAAGCCGGGATCGGATATTAAAACTTGCAGAGATTGCTTTTGCAAATGTAAGTAAGGGTGAAATAGAAAAGACTCTGGAAACATTCTTTACGCGTTTCAGGCAGCAGCAGTTTAAGCGTTCATGCATACCTGACGGACCAAAGGTGGGAACTGTTTCATTATCTCCTAGAGGTGATCTGAGAATGCCAAGCGATATGGTGGAATTGTATTAGGCCGAAGTGCAAAAAGATGAAAGAAATATTAGCTAACCACAAATGAACATCTAGTCACAGCGTAAGAAAACCGGGAGACCGGGAACGCAGCCGGGGGGATGGCACACCCTCATGTAAGCGACTAGCGAAGCTGTTTAGATACTGTAGAATTATGCACATGAAACACAGAAATGCCCAGCCATGGACGGCTGGGCAAGGCGTTATGCGCTATGGACGGCGCATAAAAGCCGGTTTCGTCAAGCATAGAAAGACTGTAAGCATAATTTCGTACAGAATCTTAACAGCAAAGCGTTAGCGCACATGAGGGTGTGCCCTCTGCCGTATTCCCGGTCTCCCGGTTTTCGTAGTCATGCTATGACACTGAATTAAGCAGTCTTTCCTGTATAAAGCTGATAATACTTTCCCTTCTTTGAAATCAGCTCATCATGACTTCCCCTTTCAATAATGCGTCCCTGCTCCAAAACCATAATGCAGTCGCTGTTTCTGACAGTAGAAAGCCTGTGTGCGATAACAAATGTAGTACGGCCGTGCATGAGCTTATCCATGCCGTCCTGAACAATACGCTCGGTACGTGTATCAATTGAGCTTGTAGCCCTCATCGAGGATGAGCACAGGCGGATCGGCGATAGCGGCACGCGCAATGGCTAGAAGCTGGCGCTGGCCCTGGCTTAGGTTTGCACCGTCACCTGTCAGTACAGTATTGTAGCCGTCAGGAAGCTGGCGGATAAACGTATCGGCGTTTGCCAGGCGGGCAGCTGCGTATACTTCATCATCTGTGGCATCAAGCTTGCCGTAGCGGATGTTTTCCATGACAGTAGCTGTGAAAAGGTGGGTATCCTGCAAAACAATGCCAAGAGAGTGGCGCAGATCAGCCTTTTTAATCTTGTTTATATTGATGCCGTCATATCTTATCTTGCCGTCTGCTATATCGTAGAAGCGGTTGATAAGGTTAGTGATGGTCGTCTTTCCAGCTCCGGTGGTGCCAACAAAGGCAATCTTCTGACCGGGTGTTGCAAAAAGATCCACATCGTGCAGTACAATTTTCTCAGGCACATATCCGAAATCCACATCGTCAAATACCACATCGCCCTCGAGTTTTTTGTAGTCCACAGAGCCGTCAGCCTGATGAGTATGCTTCCATGCCCATAAGCCGGTGTGCTCAGGTGTTTCAGTGAGTTTTCCGTTTTCTTCCCTAGCATTTACCAGTGAGACATAGCCTTCGTCAGTCTCAGGCGCTTCATCGAGCAGTGAGAAGATACGGTCGCATCCGGCAAGTGCCATGATGATACTGTTGAACTGCTGGCTGACCTGCGAGATAGGCATGTTAAAGCTCTTGTTAAAGGTCAGAAAGCTCGCAAGCTTACCAAGGGTCAGACCGCCAAAGCCTGAAAGAGCCATAACACCGCCGGCAAGAGCGCAGAGCACGTAGCTTAGATTTCCAATCTGTGCGTTTACAGGACCGAGCATGTTGGAGTACATGTTGGCATTGTAGGCGCTTTCAAAGAGTTCATCATTTATTTTGTCGAAGGCTTCAATATTTTCCTGCTCGTGGGTAAATACCTTGACTACCTTCTGGCCGTTGAGCATTTCCTCGATGAAGCCGTTAACCTTGCCGAGGTCGCGCTGCTGTGCAAGGAAATAGCGGCTGGAGAAGCCTGCAAATTTCTTTGTCACGACTGTTGTTACGATTACCATCACGATAGTTAGTACGGTGAGCGGAATATTTAATATGACCATTGAAACAAAAACGCTCACAACAGTGATAGCACTGTTAAGTATCTGCGGAAGACTCTGGCTGATGAGCTGGCGGAGTGTATCGATATCGTTTGTATAAATTGACATGATATCGCCGTGCGCATGTGAGTCAAAGTATCGGATTGGCAGATCCTGCATATGGGAAAAAGAGCTCAACACGCAGGTTCTTAATGGTGCCCTGTGATACGTAGATCATTATTTTGCTGTATGCAAACGTACTAATGACGCCGATACCGTAGAATACGGCGACCCTTCCCATTGCTGCAAGGAGTGGTCCGTAGTCGGGATTTCCTGTCTTAAGCAGTGGTACTATATAGTCATCAATCAAATTTTTGGTAAACATGGTTCTCTGCACATTTGCAAGTACACTGACAAAGATACATATCACAACAATTATGCAGGCAGGTAAATATTTCTTGAAAATAAATCCCATGAGGCGCGCAAAAAGCTTACCGGGATTTTTAATTTTGGGTTTTGGACCTCGTGGTCCTCTTGGTCCTGGCATCAGGCAGCACCTCCTTCATCAAAGTCTCCTCCGCCGTTTGTCTGGGAATCGTAAACATCGCGGTAGATTTCATTATTTTTAAGCAGATTTTCGTGAGTGTCAAAGCCGTCCACTTTTCCGTCATTCATCACGATGATACGGTCAGCATCCATGACTGATGAGATACGCTGTGCGATGATGAGCTTAGTGGTTCCCGGTATTGTTTTTGCGAGGGCAGCACGGATTTTTGAATCTGTTGCTGTATCTACAGCCGAGGTGCTGTCATCGAGTATGAGTATCCTTGGCTTTTTAAGCAGAGCCCTTGCGATACACAGACGTTGCTTCTGGCCACCGGATACGTTGGTTCCGCCCTGCTCTATGTAGGTGTTGTACTTGTCAGGGGAAGGAATCGATAAAGTCATCGGCGCATGCCATTTTGCAGGCCTCAATACACTCATCCGTGGTAGCGTTTTTGTCACCCCAGCGCAGATTTTCGAGTATGGTGCCCGAGAAAAGCACGTTCTGCTGGAGCACGACAGCTACCTTGTTTCTGAGAGTGTCCATGTCGTACTCACGCACATCGTGGCCTCCGACGATTACAGAGCCGGTGTCTGTGTCGTAGAGACGGCTTATCAGGTTTACAAGGGGAGATTTCGAGCTTCCGGTTCCTCCTATGATGCCGATGGTCTCACCGGATTTTATGTCTAGATTTATATCTGACAGAACCGGAGTTTCAGCAGTGTCTGAATATCTGAAGGTTACATGCTTAAAGCTTATGCTTCCGTCAGGCACATCGTAAAGCGGCTCCTTTGGATTGTGCAGTGTGCTCTGCTCATTTAATACCTCGCTGATTCGTCTTGCGGATGCGAGTGAGAGTGAAATCATTACAAACACCATCGAGAGCATCATGAGGTTCATCAGAATATTCATGCAATAGGTGAGAAGAGCCATCAGATCACCTGTAGTGAGAGTGCTGCTTACCACCATATGAGCTCCGAGCCAGCTTATTAACAGGATGCAGGCATACACTGTAAACTGCATGAGCGGAGAGTTGTATACCACAAGGCTTTCAGCCTTTACAAATACATCGTAGATATTTTGTGCTGCCTTTGAAAAACGTTTCTTCTCATAATCCTCACGGACGTATGCCTTTACAACGCGGATAGCGGATACGTTTTCCTGTACGCTTTCATTCAGGTCATCATAGCGCTTGAAGGCTCTGTCGAAGTATTTCATGGCCGCCTTACTGATGAAAAGCAGTAAAGCTCCAAGCACAATGACAGCGATTAAGTATATTGTCGCAAGGCGAGGGCTGATGAAAAATGACATAGCCATCGCACATATTATGGATGCCAGGGGCTCTCATAGCCGTGCGAAGCAGCATCATGTAAGCATTCTGGATGTTGGTCACATCGGTTGTCATACGTGTGACAAGGCTAGCGGATGAGAATCTGTCGATATTTGCAAAGGAAAAGGTCTGGATGTTGCGGAACATTGCAGCACGCAGATTCTTTTCCAAAGCCCATGGCGGCCTTTGCACCATATTTTGCACCGAGACATCCTGTCAAAAGACCAAACAGTGCTGCGACAATCATCCACACACCCATGATATAGATATGCCTTGTGTCGCCCATATTGACACCGTTGTCGATGATTGATGCCATGAGAAGAGGGATTATGGTATCCACAGCCACCTCAAGCAGCATGAAAACAGGTGTCGCAATCGAAGCCCATTTGTATTCCTTTATTTGGGCACCTAGTGTTTTTAACATATGTTTTGTCCTTTCTTCTTATATTTTATATTTGATTAAAACAAACTTCCCACATTTATGGTAATGTGGTTAACTAAAAAAAAATACTTGCATTTAATTAGTTAGTGTGCTAACTATATTATAGATATACTTTTTATTATTGTCAAGAAAAAAATCTATGAAAGGATTTCAGATATGAAGGAGTTTACACCGGATAAATACTTAGGACACAAGATAAACCGCATCAGCAGGAGTATAGACAGATATTTTGACAGAAAAAGGTGCAGTAAAACAGAATGTATACCGCGAAGCCAGGGTATGATGATTGGATATATAATGGATAATCAGGGACCAAAATATATTTCAAAAAGGATATAGAGGCAGAGTTTCACCTGTCGGGGGCTACCGTGACAAATATGCTTAAAAGTCTTGAAAAAACGGCTATATCGTGCGCACACCTATGGAAAATGATGCAAGGCTTAAGAGGATTGAGCTGACGCAAAAAGCACTGGACCACGAAAACAGGGTAAGGGAAAATATAATGGTAATAGAGGAAGCCATGCACGAAGGCTTTTCTAAGGAGGAGTTTAACATGATGCTTGGCTTTTTGGACAGAGTGATTGACAATATGGAAAAGCTTAACAAGTAACAAAATAATTACAGAGTTGAAAAAAAGTAGCATAAATATTGTGGATTTTTTTTGTGCAATAAGTCAAAATGCTACAAAATATTGTTGAGCGTATTGACATAGCAACAATATCTTGTATAATTTAGATTGTCATCAAAAGACAGATGCACAGATTTGTATTAAATAATATGGCATTTTATATGTAGCTATATCGTAATTGTTTGGTGAAAAGCCCGCTTTACATTGCAGGGCAGTGACATGAATTAATGATTACATCTCATTTATAGCTGCATATTTTGTGCCATTACACATGATAAAATGTATATATATAGTATGTGCATTGAATGACAATACTATATATAGTACACTACATTATATGGAATATAGTATACAGAGAGGAGAAATTTACATGAAAATCATCAAGCGAAGCGGCAGTGAGGATATATTTGATGCAGCCAAAATTGTAGCTGCCATTTAGAAAGGCAAACGATTCAGTGCTAGACTATGAGAAGCTTACTGCTGATCAGATTGAGGAAATTGCAAGCAACGTGGAGACTGCATGTGAGAACATGAAGCGCTCTCCAAGCGTTGAGGAGATACAGGATATGGTGGAGAACCAGCTCATGAACAAGCGTGCCTTTACCGTAGCCAGAAACTACATTACTTACAGATATAAGAGAGCCATCGTCCGTAAGTCAAACTCTACGGACCAGCAGATTCTTAGCCTTCTTGAGTGCAATAACGAGGAGGTAAAGCAGGAAAAACTCCAACAAGAATCCTACTGTAAACAGCGTGCAGCGTGACTACATGGCAGGTGAGGTGAGCAAGGATATCACACGCCGTTTCCTGCTTCCTGAGGATATAGTGGAGGCTCATGAGAAGGGGCTTATCCATTTCCACGATGCAGATTATTTTGCACAGCATATGCACAACTGCTGTCTTGTAAACCTTGAGGACATGCTTCAGAACGGCACAGTAATCAGTGAGACTATGATTGACACACCAAAGAGCTTTTCAACAGCCTGCAACATTGCTACACAGGCTATCGCACAGATTGCCAGCTCACAGTATGGTGGACAGAGTATCTCGCTTGCTCATCTGGCACCATTTGTACAGGTCAGTCGTGAGAAGTTCAGAAAGCAGGTGCAAAAGGAATTCGAGAGCGTAGGCCTTGATTTGGATGAAGAAAAAAAATCAACGAGGTAGCAGAGCTTCGTGTCAAGGAAGAAATCAACCGCGGTGTGCAGATGATTCAGTATCAGTCATCACACTCATGACTACAAACGGACAGGCACCGTTTATCACAGTATTCATGTACCTGAATGAGGTATCCGATCCGCAGACAAAGGCAGATCTTGCCGCAATCATTGAGGAGATGCTGCACCAGAGAATAAAGGGTGTAAAGAACGAAAAGGGGGTATATATCACACCGGCATTCCCTAAGCTCATATATGTGCTTGAGGATGATAATATCACAGAGGATTCAAAGTACTGGAATCTCACAGTGCTCGCGGCACAGTGCTCTGCAAAGAGAATGGTGCCTGACTATATTTCAGAGAAGGTCATGAAGGAGCTTAAGGACGGAGATGTGTATACATGCATGGGCTGCCGTTCATTCCTCACAGTGGACAGATGCTCACAGACAGCGGGCAATGTGGCACATGCCGAGAACTTTGATCCAAACAAGCGTAAATACTATGGACGTTTCAACCAGGGGTGTTGTCACCTTAAATCTCGTTGATGTGGCATGCTCATCAGAAAAGGATGAGGAAAAATTCTGGAAGATACTTGATGAGAGACTTGAGCTGTGTCATAGAGCACTTATGTGCAGACATAAGAGGCTTCTTGGTACCAAATCCGATGTAGCACCGATTCTCTGGCAGAACGGAGCACTTGCACGTCTGAAAAAGGGAGAGGTGATAGACCCATTATTATTTAACGGATACTCAACAATCTCACTCGGCTATGCAGGACCTTTGTGAGTGTGTACGCTATATGAAGGGAGTATCACACACAGAGCCAAAAGAGGGAACACCGTTTGCACTTAAGGTAATGCAGCGCTTAAACGATGCATGTGAGCAGTGGAAAAAGGAGTCAAACATCGATTTCAGTATATATGGCACACCGCTTGAGTCTACCACCTATAAGTTTGCTAAGTGCTTACAGAAGCGCTTTGGTATCATCAAAAGGGTGTTACCGACAAGAACTATATTACAAACAGCTACCATGTGCATGTAACAGAGCAGATTAATGCATTTGACAAGCTAAAGTTTGAGTCTCAGTTCCAGAAGCTGTCTCCGGGTGGCGCTATCAGCTACGTTGAGGTGCCAAACATGCAGGACAATATCCCTGCAGTGCTTTCAGTAATGCAGTACATTTACGACAATATCATGTACGCTGAGCTGAACACGAAGAGCGACTATTGCCAGGTATGCGGCTACGACGGAGAAATCAAAATCGTAGAGGAAGAGGGCTCAGGCAAGCTCATCTGGGAGTGCCCACACTGTGGCAACCGCGACCAGAACAAGATGAGTGTAGCACGCCGTACATGCGGCTATATTGGCACTCAGTTCTGGAATCAGGGAAGAACCCGGGAGATTAAAGAGCGAGTGCTTCATCTGTAGAAGTTAAAGGAATTGTATTTGAGACAGACCATTTCAGCACATTTGCCTTTGTAAAGGTAAATACCAATGCAGGTACTAAAGCAGCTCTTCTAAAAGCACAACATAAAGCATAAGAAAAAAAAAAAACCGTCGTACCGGGCCGTAAATGGCAGGGTACGACGGTTTTACTTTTGTTTTTTAAATGATTAATTATTTCAATTACTCATCAAATTTTTTTGAGCCTTATCGAAGAGCTCATAAACCTCTTTTGAAGGCTCATTTGTGCAAAGTGTCACAACAACGGCTGCGATAAGTCCTAAAACAAATCCCGGCAGCAGCTCGTAGATTCCGGTTGATGTGAGGAATGCATACCACAATATATCAACGGCAGCACCTGTTATGATTCCGGCAACAGCACCCTTTGAAGTTAAAGCGCTTCCAGAAGAGGCTGAGCATGATTGCAGGTCCAAAGGCAGCTCCAAAGATACCCCATGCATTGGAAACAAGTGCCATGATAGAGCCGGCATTAGGGTTTGAAGCGATGATGAGTGCTGCAACAGAGATTCCAAGAACGACAATACGGCCGGTCCACATCATCTCTTTGTCACTTGCCTTGCCTTTTCTGATGATGACAGGCTTGTACACATCACTCGAGAAAGCAGATGAAGCAGCAAGCAGCTGGCTGTCTGCGGTACTCATGGAAGCGGCAAGCACTGCTGAGAGGAGTATACCTGAGATAACACCCGGGAAAATCTTTCTTACAATCTGGATGAAAACAAGAGAGTTTTCATTGATTGATTCGTCAAAAGCCAAGGAAAAAGTCTTCCGATTACTCCGATTAAAGTCGCAAAAAATACAATAAGCAGAGTCCATGTGATTCCGATTTTTTGCTGATTTTTTCAAATCCTTCTGTGATTTGATGGACATGAATCTGATGATGATATGTGGCATACCAAAGTAACCAAGTCCCCATGCCAGTCCTGACACGATATCCTGCCAGCTTGAGAATGGATTTAAGTAACCGCCCGGGAGTGATGACATAGATGATGTATCAAGCATAAATGCTGCAAAAATCGGTGCTATAAACATAGAACCAAGCACGAGCATGCCCTGGAAAAAAATCGGTCCAGCATACAGCCGAGAAGCCGCCGAGGAAGGTATAGCCTACGATGACAACTGCTGCAAGATACATGGCAATCTGTGGATCCATTCCTATTACAGTGTGGAAAAAGAGTACCACATGCCTTTACGCTCGATGCCGCATAAATAGTGTATGCAACCAAAAACACAATTGCACAAATCACCTGCAGTGCAAGTGATTTGGACAGGAATCTGTTGGTCAGATACTGCGGAATGGTGATGGAGTCGTTTGCTACAATCGAGAATTTTCTCAGTCTAGGGGCCTCTAGCAGCCAGCTTATAGTGTAGCCGATTGCAAGTCCTACAGGAATCCATACCTGACCTAAGCCCAGTGCATAGATAGAAGTAGGAAGTCCCATGAGTACCCATGCACTCATGTCTGAGGCTCCGGCTGACAGCGCCGCAACCCATGGTCCCATCTCACGTCCGCCGAGGAAGTAGGTCTTTTCTCCGCCGTTTCTGTTTTTCACGAAGAAGAAGATACCGATACCCAGCATGCACAGCAGATAGACGATAAATACAATAATTTCTGATGTTTTCATTTGTAGTACCTCTTTAATAGTTTATTTAGTAACCATGCTACCACGTTAGCGTGATAAAGGCAAGAAAAAACTTTCTCTTGACGAATACACTGCGTTGACATATCATAGTATATAAGTGAAAGGGAGTAGTCGGCACGAGAGTGCTTACTTATCCGTCAGTACGATTGCTCATACATATCATACATATATGACAGCAATCCGGAGAGTGATTAAATGGCGAGACTTTTGTTGTTTTATACAGCAGAAGTGTCGCCTTTTTTGTATATAAAAGAACCTTCTGCTGATAGGACATAGCTGTAACTATCAATTAATCAGGCATCCTTAAAAAGGACAGCAGAAGGAGGAAAATTATGATTTTTGTAGCAATTTTACTGCTTATAGCAGGCTTTGTAGCACTGGTGAAGGGCGCGGATGTGTTTGTGGATGGAGCGGCGGCGCTCGCCGGGAAATTTGGTATTCCGCAGCTTGTGATTGGACTGACGATTGTGGCGATGGGCACGTCGCTGCCGGAGGCGGCAGTCAGCATCACTGCAGGAATAAAGGGTAATGCGGGGATTACAGTCGGCAATATTGTCGGCAGCAATATACTAAATATCCTTATAATCCTGGGAGTGACGGCACTCATCACAAATGTAGCCATACAAAAAACCACCTTCAAATACGAGATACCGTACATGCTTCTTATCACAGCGGTGCTTCTCGTGATGGGAATGACAGGCAATGAAATCACATTCATTGAGGGTGTTATACTGTGGATTTTATTTATTGCATATCTGCTTTATTTGTATTTTCTGGCAAAAAAGGGCAATGACAGCGGTGATGAGCAGTCGGTAAAGCTATATATCCGGTATGGAAATGTCTGCTCTTTATTGTGCTGGGCGGTGTGTGCGTCGTAATTGGAAGCCAGCTTGTCGTAAACGGTGCCACGACCATAGCAAGAGCCTGCGGCATGAGTGAGCGCTTTATCGGACTGACAATCGTTGCATTCGGCACATCTCTTCCGGAGCTTGTTACATCTGTTTCAGCAGCACGCAAGGGCAATGCCGGTATAGCGATTGGAAATATAGTCGGCAGCAATATTTTTTCAATATACTCTTTGTAATCGGAACAGTAGCTCTCATTTGTCCGGTGCCGTTTGAGAGCAGGTTTGTGATTGATACAGTTGTGGCAATACTGTGCGGTGTGCTCTGTGGGGCGGTACGATAAGACATAAAGAGCTTAGAAAGCCATGTGGAGTGGTGATGCTGCTTTGCTATGCGGCATATTTTGTATATTTGGCAGCTATGTAATGATGTATTTTTGAATTGCGATGACTGTGTTTAAAAAAGAGTGTGATGAAGAGATAATAATTAAATTTAGCAAACTGTCAATAATTGTGCATACAAATCGATGCTTTGACATCAAAATGATTGCGATTTTGCATTAAATATAAATAATTAATTAAAAATAGCACTCTTGCTTGACAAGTGCTGATTGCAGGTGTATAACGTAGTCAGAACGAACGGAAGGAAGCGATTATAATGGATAAAAACCCAAAGCATCCATTGAAGAAAAAAGAATAAGGCAGATGCAAAGAAGCATCAGAAGCATGTATACGAATAGCGCTTCCACTAAGGAATACTATCCAGTAAGCACAATGTACCCCAGCCCGTCACAGGGTTGGGGTATTTTGTGTTTTTTTGGAAGTGGTTTTTCAGAGACAGCCCTTGAGGCAGCTGTAAATACATTTTCACCGGCACCTTTTATGAGAGAGGCTTTAAGCTTGTCGCCATACATATAGAGGTCATTTCCACGCACAATTCCCCATTCCATCAGAAGCGCAGCCGCACCGGTCACAAACGGTGCAGCCATGGATGTCCCTGTTTTTGAAGTGTAGCCTCCGGTGTTTGAGCATGAAATAATGTCTACACCGGGCGCAATGATATCAGGCTTTATGCTGTCAAAGGCCCAGGTATAGCCTCGGCCGGAAAAGGCGGCTGTGCGGTTTGTTCGGCTGTCATAGGCTCCGACAGATATGACATTTTGAGCGGTTGAGGGGATGGTCAGGGTGATATCAGGCGATGCATGGATAAATGAGGTCTGTGCATTGCGCACAGCACCTGACGGCAGCCATATATCCCATGAGCCGTCCTTTACAGATATGGGTTCAAGTGATATTTTCCAGATGCCGGGTGAGATGTATTCCGATCCCCATGAGTTCAATGAATATTTCCTGAAAAGGAGAGTAGGGAGAGGGACCGCCGCCTGTTATATATATGTCTGTCCCATCGAGCCTGTATCTGTATGTAAAGCCCTTTGCCTGATTGGTAATTGTATCGGGAATCTCCAGCATATCATTATTTGGTGCACTAATGCGCAGCTGTATCTCATCCCAGTATTTTTTCCATAAATCAATGGAAAGAGACGGCTCAGGATAGCCTATCGCAAGCTCTGCATCGGCAGGGTACGAGCTGCCGTTTGCATGGCCAAAGCCGGCTCCATCGTTACCTGAGCCGACTGAGACAGCGCAGCGGTAGTTTCCTGCTATATAGTCCAGGTATGCTTCAAGCAGTGAGGTGCCGCTGTGCGAGCCGTTGCTTGTGCCAAAGCTTAGGTTTATGACGATAGGCATGTTCATATCGATTGATTTTCTTATGCAAAAGTCTACTGCCAGCATAATCTGCGTGGTTGTGGGAAAGCTGGCACCGCCCTGAGGTTTTGAGTTTTACGATTATAAGAGTGCTTTCATAAGCAACACCGCGGTATTTTGTGTTTTGTTCATTACCATTACCGTTTCCGTTTCCGGCAGCGATTCCTGCCACATGAGTGCCGTGCCCGGATATATCGATGCTTGGGCAGATGCGCTGCATTTCTAAGCTGTTTTTTGCATTTATGGCTTTGGTGATTGTATCGCGGTCATATAAGGTGCCGAAAGGGATGATATCACTGTGTGAGGAGTCATCGGAAACAGTCTGGTCCCACAGATAGGCGATTCTGCTTTCACCATCCTGTATAAAAGCCGGATGGGCATAGTAAATTCCGGAGTCGATAATGCCTACGAGCACACCTTTTCCGGTCAGATTATATGGATTGGTGTGTACGGGAGTGATGCATGAGGCCTGAGAGCCCTCGTACACATCGTAGTTAAACTGCTTTGGCTTTTCCATATATATGATTTCATCGCACAGGGCAACGGTATTTACAAGTGATTTTCTCAATTACGAGCACCGCATAGTTTCCGAGCAGCCTCGTGATGAGTACAGAAGGATACTTTTCTTTTTATTTTTTCTATGTCACCGACATATTTTACTATCACTTCCCAGCTATCACTCTCCGGCAGATAGCCGCTTGAAAGCCCTCCCTCTTTTCCAAGCTCATAAGGGGTGGACAACAGGGCGGCGGACAGCTGTGGAGAAATTTTCTCACTAAATGCTATTTCCATACTAACCTCCATTTTTTATTAGTAAAATATTAAAAAATCTTAAAAGACAGATGCAATATATATTTGGTATGATTAATTCATAATCAATCAATTAATTATAAGAAACCGGGAGGTCGAAATGAGTAAAAAGAAAAAAGATAATCATTTCAGTGATTGCAGCTGTGCTTATCATAGCAGTGATTGTGTCAGCTGTTGTCATTGCAATGACAAAGGGAAAGAATGCAGCAAAGGCATCGGGAGTCTATGCAAACAAGGTCGCTGATGTCATGTATCAGGCGGGAAGTACTGACAAGTACAGCGGTGTCGTGGAAGCAGCCGATACCATGGATATCAAGGCTGACAGTGAAAAAAATGTAAAGGATATTCTTGTGTCAGAGGGGGATGAGGTACAGGTGGGCACACCTCTTTTTACCTATGATACAAAGGATCTTGCTGCGAAAAAGGAAAGCGCCACGCTTGAGCTTGAGAGCTTAAACAATACGCTTTCCGGCTATGATGCACAGATAGAGCAGCTCACCAAGGAAAAGAAGGAAGCGCCAAAGGATCAGCAGCTTGACTATACACTGCAGATTCAGCAGGCGCAGACACAGCAGAAGCAGACTCAGTACGATATTGCCACGAAGAAGGCAGAGATAGAAAAGTATGATGAGAGCATCAAAAATGCCACTGTAAACAGCACAATGATTGGTGTTGTAAAGAAAAAAATCAATGAGAATCAGAGTGCAGACACAGCAGATACTGCATTTATGACAATCGTTGCCACGGGTGATTACAGGGTAAAGGGCACAATTGATGAGCAGAGCTTTTTAAACAGTGGACTCGCAGAGGGGCAGGCAGTTATAGTGCGCTCGAGAGTTGATGAGTCAAAGACATGGCAGGGTACCATCAGCAAGGTTGATACTGAGAATACTCAGACTGATAACAGCAATTCCGGCATGTATGATGATGGAAGCAGCGAGCAGCAGAAGGCATCAAAGTACAACTTCTATGTGCAGCTTACAGGCACAGGCGACATGCTTTTTTTAGGACAGCATGTATATGTGGAGCCGGATTTCGGACAGACAGAGGTAAAGGATGGTATTTGGATTGATGAGAGCTATGTCGTAAAGGATGGCGATGATGCATATGTATGGACACTTAATAAAAAGGATAAGCTTGAGAAGACAAAGGTTGAGCTTGGAGACTATGACGAGAATCTCATGATGTATGAAATCAAGTCAGGGCTTACAAAGGATGACTATATAGTATGGGCATCTGATGACCTCTTATGAGGGTGAGCCGGCACAGACATGGGAAGAGTACGTTGAAAATGGCGGCGGTGAAGAGTCAGTCTATGACGATATGGGTACAGAAGCTCTTGATGACCAGATGCTTGAGGGCACTGAGGGCGGTCCTGTTGATGATGGCACAATGGACGATGGCACAATGGACGAAGGTGCTGCAGATGCCACCGGTTCAGGTGACGCGGAGGTACAGTAGATGATTCTAGAACTCCAGCATATTTATAAAAAACTATGACCAGGATAAGCTCGTGGTGCCGGTTTTAAAGGATGTCTCACTCCAGATTGAGGAGGGAGAGTACGTGGCAATCATGGGGCCGTCGGGCTCCGGCAAGACCACTCTCATGAATATAGTGGGTTGTCTTGATCTGCCAACATCGGGCACATATATACTTGACGGCAGACCTGTCAGTGAGCTTAAGGAAAAGGAGCTTACGAGAGTCAGACGGGATACAATTGGTTTGTATTTCAGAATTTCCAGCTCATGCCGAGAGAGTGTGCCTTGGACAATGTATGCCTGCCACTCATATATGCCGGTGTGAGCAAAAAGGACAGAAGGCAGATGGGTATGGAGGCATTAGAGCGTGTAGGGCTTTCAGACAGAGCTGATTTCAAGCCAACACAGCTTTCAGGAGGACAGAAGCAGAGAGTGGCGATAGCGAGAGCTATGGTCAATCATCCAAAGCTTCTGCTGGCGGATGAGCCTACAGGAGCTCTGGATTCAAAGTCAGGCAAGCAGGTGCTTGAGCTCTTTGAGAGCCTTAATGAGTCCGGTGTGACGGTTGTCGTGATTACACATGACAGAAAGGTAGCCGAGCAGGCAAAGCGCATCGTCCACATCATAGACGGCGAGATAACAGAGGAAGGACAGGAGGCAGGTAATGAAAAAGAAAAAGAGAATTAAGATCATTATAATAGCTGTCCTTGTAGTTGCAGTTGCAGCGGGAAGCATCACAGGAGTTGTTTATTACAGGAACTCCAAGGGGGTCTTGCTTCCGTCATAAGTGTTTCAATGATCAGCACGACAAACGACTACACATCCATGACCAGTGAGGGAATGGTGTGTGATGATGCATGTCAGACAATCAATTTAAAGGATGGACAGAAGGTGACAGAGGTTTATGTCACAAAGGATCAGCAGGTAAAGGCCGGAGATAAGCTCCTTGCATATGATGTGACGAGTCTTTCGCTCTCGGTTGAGATGAAGCAGCTTGAGATACAGAGTCTTGAGAACCAGCTTGCATCGGAAAAGCAGAAGCTTGACAAGCTAAAGAACACTAAACCGGTTGAAAAGCAGCCCGAGACTCCTGTTACACCTGAGCCACAGCCTGACACACAGCCGTCTGCGCCTGATGAACAGCATGATGTGATATCTGATTTGTCAGAGGCCAAAGGAATCGGTACAGAGGACGATCCTTATGTATTTACATGTACAGAAGCTTCATATGTATCAGGGGAGCTTTTGAATACACTCTCAGAAAAGAGCGCGGTAGCACGGTTTGTAATAGGAGATGCGAATGCACCTGATATGGAGCTTATCGTAAGAGGAGATAGGCTTGGCGGCTATGATGAAAGCGATGAGATAAAGCTTTTCCTTGCAGGCACAACTACAGCAGGAGATGCGTCTGATGATACAGCAGGAAGTGAGTCGTCAGATACCAAAACAGCCAGTGCCACAGAACAGACCGCACAGACAGAAGCTGATAACGCGGCAGAAGAAAAGACATACACTGCAGATGAGCTTAAGGATGCCATAAAGGAGCAGACCAGAAGTGTTGCCGATGTTGATTTACAAAAAGAGAATTGCACAGGCTGATTTAAAGGAGCTTCAGAGCGAGCTTGAGGATGGCGTGGTATATGCAAAGAAGGATGGAATTGTGACAACAGTCTGTGATCCTGCCAATCCACCGAAGGACGGTACACCTTTCCTGCAGCTTTCGGGAGCATCAGGACTGTATATCAGCGGAACAATCGGTGAAGCTGGATCTGGATACGGTAAAAATAGGACAGAGCGTATCAGCAGTCAACTACATGACAGGTGATACCTATGAGGGCACAATATCCGAGATAAGCAATGTGCCGTCAGACAGCGTAAACTATTATGGAGACAGCAATCCAAACTCCTCATTCTATGAGTACACCGCGTACATTGAGAATCCGCAGAATCTCAAAAAGGGCGATTCACTTGAGTTGACCATAGATACATCATCGGAGGGCTCTGACAGCGGACTATATATCGACAAGTCATATGTCAGAACCGAGAACGGACAGTCATATATATACAAGGATGACAACGGAAAGCTCAAAAAGCAGTCTGTCAAAACAGGCAAGTCGCTCTGGGGCTCATATGTGGAGATAAAGTCAGGTCTGACAAATGATGACTATATCGCATTCCCGTATGGAGTCAGGGAGGGCGAGAAAACCAAGGTGTCGGAAGATGGTATGTATTAGTTTAGCAGGGAGGATTAAAGATGCTTGAAAATATTAGATTGTCCTTTAGGGGAATCTGGTCACATAAGATGCGTTCGTTTCTGACCATGCTTGGAATCATCATCGGAATTGCAGCAATTATTGCGATTGTTTCCACAATTCAGGGCACAAACGAACAGATAGAAAAAAAGAACCTCATAGGTTCGGGAAGTAATAACGTAAAGGTCACACTGCAGAAGGATGGCTATGATATGGATTTATCATATGAAACGGCGCCGGCGGGAGTGACTGAGGTATCGGCTGCCACACTTGACAGCATAAAGGAGCTCGACCATGTGAAAAATGCAGCTCTTTACCGTACAAGACAGGCTTCCAATGCAGTCTATTATCTGAACACGGCGCTTTCTGGCGGCAATATAACAGGTGTCGATGACGGATATTTCGATACTGCAAGCTATGTAGTCATGAAGGGCAGAGGCTTCTCAAAGAATGACTATGCAAATGCACGCAGGGTGGCTCTTATTGATGAGAGCGTGGAGAGCAGCCTGTTTTCAGGAGAGAGCGCGCTCGGCAAGACAGTAGAGATACAGGGATATCCGTTTACAGTAGTCGGTGTAGTCACGGAAAAGGACAGCTATGACCTGGTAATAAACTCAATGGATGATTACTATATGTATGCCCATGATGACAGCCAGGGCAATGTATTTGTGCCAAGCGGAACATGGCCGGTTATATTTGGTTATGATGAGCCGCAGAACCTTTTGCTTAAGGCAGACAGCACGGATACCATGGCTACAGTGGGAAAGGCTGCTGAGGAGATACTTAACAGCAATTTAAATGTTACAGACGGCTCTGATGTGACCTACAAGGCACAGGATTTACAGGAGCAGGCAAAGCAGATACAGCAGCTCAGCCAGTCAACCAATATGATGCTTATATGGATAGCCGGAATATCACTGCTCGTCGGTGGTATCGGCGTCATGAATATCATGCTTGTGTCAGTCACAGAGCGTACCTCAGAGATAGGACTTAAAAAAGCAATCGGAGCAGGAAAGGGAGCAATACTTGGACAGTTCCTCACAGAGGCTGTTGTGCTCACAAGCCTTGGAGGCTTAGTCGGAGTGCTGGTCGGAGTGATACTCTCTAAGGTCATCTCAATGCTAAACGGCACGCCGACAGCGATAAGCCCGGCAGCAGCTATACTTGCGGTGCTTTTTTCCATGGCAATCGGAATCATATTCGGTATGCTTCCATCATACAAGGCAGCGAACCTGAACCCTATTGACGCACTGCGCCATGAGTAATTCTTATTGAAATTGCTGCTATTGTGAAAAAAATAACAATTCTTTTGTATTTTGATGAATACAAGGGTAGAAAAAAGTTTAAAAAATTTTGTAAAATGTTCCTAGTAGATAAATACTAGGAGCATTTTTTTTTTTTAGAGGAATCAGCTCATATGATATGGGAAGTGTCACATGATGTAATGATTCTTCTAAGTATGTAAATCATTAGGTAACAATATACATTTATTTTAAGGAAAAGGAGATAATATGTACGCTGACGAAAACGTAATCAAAATCAAACATGCAGTTTTGCTTGAGGTCGCAAAGGCTGCATTTGCAGGTAACCTCGATGAGATCAGAGATGACATCCCATTTACACTTATTCCGGGACCGACACCTCAGTTCCGTTGCTGTATCTACAAGGAGAGAGAGATCATCCGTCAACGTGTCAGACTTGCAGAGGGTAAAGCACCAAGCGCAAACGATGACGGCAATATCATCCAGGTAATCAACTCAGCATGTGAGGATTGTCCGATTTCAAGCTACACAGTTACTGAGAACTGTCAGAACTGTCTTGGCAAGGCTTGTATCAATGCATGTAAGTTCGGAGCAATTGAGGCAGGACGTCTCCGCTCACATATCGACCCACAGAAGTGTAAGGAGTGTGGACGCTGTGCACAGGCATGTCCTTACAACGCTATCGCTCATTTAAAGAGACCATGTAAGTTCTCTTGCCCTGTAAATGCCATTACATACAATGAGTACACGGCATTTCAGTGATTGATGAGAGCAAATGTATCAGATGTGGTAAGTGTATCCACAGCTGTCCATTCGGAGCTATCGGATCAAAGACATACATCGTAGATGTAATCGATGCAATCAAGTCAGAGAACAAGCATGTATACGCTATGGTTGCACCAGCAGCAGAGGGACAGTTTGGCGTAAACATCACTATGAACAGCTGGAAGAAAGCTATGCAGGCAGTTGGCTTCAACGGTTTTGTTGAGGTAGCACTCGGAGGAGATATGACAGCAGCATACGAGGCTGACGAGTGGCTTGAGGCATACGAGGCAGGGGAGAAGAAGGTTACATCATGCTGTCCTGGATTTGTAAATATGGTTAGAAAGCACTATCCTGATCTTGCTGACAAGATTTCTACAACTGTTTCACCTATGTGTGCAGTTTCAAGAATGATAAAGGCAAAGGACCCTGATGCAGTTACAGTATTCATCGGACCATGTGTTGCCAAGAAGTCAGAGGTACATTGATCAGAAGATAGAGGGCAATGCAGACTATGTACTTACCTTCAGCGAGATTCGTGCTATTATGAAGGCAAAGGGAGTACAGCTTGAGGCTGATGATACCTCATATCAGGGAGGGCTCAGTATTCGGTAAGCGTTTCGCAAACTCAGGCGGAGTTACAGCAGCCGTAATCGAGAGCATGAAGGAAAAAGGCGAGGATGTTGATTGCAAGGTTTGCAAGGCAAACGGAGCAGCAGAGTGTAAGAAGGCACTTCTCCTCATGAAGGCAGGCAAGCTTCCTGAGAACTTCATCGAGGGAATGGCATGTGAGGGCGGCTGCGTAGGCGGACCAAGCTCATACAATGACATGGTATCTACCAAGAAGTTCCGTGATGATCTCTTAAGCAGAGCAGATGACAGAAAGATTCGTGACAACATCGCCAACTACCATATGGAGACATTTGAGATGCACCGCAAGGAGCAGTAATAAAATAATTGTTACAGCATAAGCTTTTTAAATCCCCCCGGCTTGTTCGGGGGATTTTTTGTGATTGTGAATATCTACAAAAAGATATGTGGTCAGTCATATTGAGAACTGAATAGTAACAAAGATATTAAATAAATTAAGTACATATTACGACTCTATCACGGGTTTTCGTGATAAAGAAACAATTGTAACACAACTGAAATATATGAAGCCAACATTAAGAAATTCTCAAGGAATTTGCAGTAGCAAAAAAGATTGTTTAACGCTATAATAGATACTGCTTGAAATAATATTATCAGGTTTGAGTAATAATATAGAGAGAATAATTATAAAATGCTAAAGAGGATTGGAAAAATGGACAAAAATAAAAAAGATGATTATCGGCATACTTACGGCTGCAATAGTTCTGGTGGTGGCGTTTATAGTGTATATCACATGCTTTGATTCACATATTGAGTTCAGCAGCAAGTTCAAAAACGGTATTACTGTTGAGTATGGCAAAAAGTTTGAGGTACCAAAAATCAAGGCGTATGTCAGAGGCAGGCTTATAAACCGAAAGGGAAAAGAGATAAAATGCACTATAGACAGTAATGTCGATGCGACAAAGACAGGTTCATACGAGATAAAGGTAACTGCTCAATACGGTAAAAAAAACTGCGACACAGACCATCAAGGTTGAGGTGAGGGATAAGAAGGCTCCGGAGATTACATTAAATGGCGATGCAGAGATGACTGTAGAGGCAGGCAGCGAGTTCAGTGACCCGGGATATACGGCAACAGACAACTATGATGGGGATCTGACAGGCAAGGTATCTGTCACAGGAGCTGTCGATACTTCAAAGCCGGGAGACTACGAGATAAAGTACAGTGTCGCTGACTCGTCAAAGAATGAGAGCGAGGTCAAAAGGACTGTGCATGTCACAGATAGCACTGCACCGCAGATAAAGCTTTCGGGTGATGATTTTATGTCAGTTAAAAAGGGTGATAAGTACAGTGATCCGGGATACACGGCAACAGACAATTGTGACGGAGACATCACAGACAGTGTCAAGGTATCAGGAGATAAGGTAGATAAGGATAAGGCAGGAAAGTATACTGTGACCTATGAGGTCTCAGATTCATCAGGAAATAAGGCTACAGCTACAAGAGTGGTAAGTGTGTATGATCCGGCTGCCACGGCAGACACGGTAAATCCGGGCAACAAGATTATTTATCTGACCTTTGACGATGGTCCCGGAAAGTATACACAGGGGCTATTAGATGTGCTTGATAAATACAATGTAAAGGTCACATTCTTTGTTACAAATACACATCCTGACTATCAGAACCTGATAGCTGAGGAGGCAAAGAGAGGCCATACAGTGGCTATCCACTCTGCCAGCCACAAATACAACCAGATATATACAAGTGAGCAGGCATTTTTTGATAACCTTGAGCAGATGAACAGTATCATAAAGGCACAGACAGGAAATGATGCGTCAATCATCAGATTCCCGGGTGGCTCATCAAATACTGTAAGTAAGGATTATTGTCCGGGCATTATGACACAGCTCGTAAATGATGTGACAGCAAGAGGGCTTTTATACTGTGACTGGAATGTATCGAGCGGAGATGCAAACAGCAAGCCAATCAGCACGGAACAGGTAGTGCAGAATGTCATTTCAGGAGTACAGAGCCACAACGTATCAGTTGTATTGCAGCACGACATAAAGGATTTCAGTGTCAATGCGGTCGAGCAGATCATTCAGTGGGGACAGGCGAACGGTTACACGTTTTTACCACTCACCACAAGCTCACCGATGTCTCATCATCGCATAAACAACTAAAAGCACCAAAACAATAAAAAAGCACAAAAAAGAAGAGTTCAAAATGAACTCTTCTTTTTTTATCATGATTCTTATATCTTATTCCCCAATTAACATTTTTGTAACTATAATTTTACCTAAATATATAATAAAGAAAAAGGTACATAGAAACTAGATTGCCTGAGTGGTCAAAATTATTTAACTACCTCAACGTTAACTGCCTGCCTGTGGTGCTTTAGCGCCATCAGTGATATCGAACTCTACTGCTGCACCTTCCTCGAGAGTTTTGAAGCCCTCCATGTTAAGTCCTGAGAAATGTACGAATACATCCTTTCCGTCCTCGGCTGTGATGAATCCGTAACCTTTTTGGTTATTGAACCATTTTACTGTACCTTTGCTCATCGAAAGTACCTCCAAATAATAATAATGCTGCTTACGCAACTAACGTTAGAATAGCATAACAGGTTTAAGATGTAAAGACAATAAAGTCAAAGTTCTTTAAAGTTTATGTCATTATTTGCTAAAAATTTCATTACAAGCTTATCCCATTCACTGTCTAAGGTCTTATCCGCTGAAAAAATATTGTAGGATATTCCGGTTGTCAGAGTCAGAAGCTGGCTCTGATACCTGATATTTATGAAAAAAACCACTGATATCGGACACGGTGAAAGCAGAGTGCAGACTGCTTAGGGTGTGTTCCATGTTTTCAGGTGAAAGCAGAAAGACACAAACTTGAATGACGATGGAGTCTGTCTGCCCTTTTATCAGGTCAAAGCAGTTTGTGCGAAGCATCCTAAAGGGGAGTATGCTATAGCCCACTATACCATTTTCCTCAAGCTCTGTGGAGCTGTAAAAGCCCTTTTGCAGGTGACCATCTATGACGTATGAGGCTGCCTTTGTGATGACGGCCTCCTGGAGCAGGAAATTGTCAAAGATTTCCGTGCGAAGCAGCTTGTTCATAAAGTCCTTTGTGTCTGTCAGTTCAATTGATATCATAAATTCTCCTCATTTTCCACATTGTATGTGACAGCGAATGATTGTTCTAAGTGGTTTTGAATAGTTATCGATTATTATATCATACATCAGATTCGCGGATTATGCCATAAAAATAGATATAAAAATAGCCTTAAAAATAAAGCCTGTTCAACTGGAATAATTGTAAAGTCCGTGGTAGAATAAATGCGTTATGCAATGAAAACAGGAGGTAATCCATGAAACAGGAAAAATTATTTGATTTACTAAAAGCGGCTGTTTCACCATGCGAGTGTGTGAAGGCTGCAAAGCAGGAGCTTTTGGAAAACGGATTTGAGGAGATAGATTATACAGGTGACTGGAAGCTTGTGCGCGGTGGCAGGTATGTCTTAAATCATCATGATACGACCATGTTTGCGTTTACTGTAGAAAGCGGCTACAACAAAAAGGATATGGTGCGAATAGCGGCAGCTCACACAGACTATCCATATCTTCGCATAAAGCCAAATCCGGATTTTATGACAAACTCATATGCACAGGTTAATGTAGAGGTGTATGGAGGACCGATTTTGAACACATGGTTTGACAGACCTCTCGGAGTGGCAGGGCGCGTGGCTATAAAGAGTGAGGATGTGTTCAATCCGCGTATGGTGCTATATAGGTCTAAAAAGCCTGTCATGATTATTCCAAATCTTGCCATTCATATGAACAGGGATGTGAATAAGGGTGTCGGGATAAATAATCAGGTGGATCTGATGCCGGTGCTTGATTCAATACCTGAGGATGAAAGGACCACGGATTATTTCCTTAGCTTTCTGGCTAGAGAGCTGTCTGTGGAAAAGAGCGATATCATAGACTTTGAGCTCAATACATTTTGTATGGAGGAGCCTTGTTTTGTCGGTGTGAATGACACCATGATTTCATCACCGAGAATCGACAACCAGTCATCCTGCAGGGCACTTCTTGATGCCATAGAGGATGGAAACCGAGCTGATGGAATAAACATCATAGCGCTTTTCTGACCATGAGGAAATCGGCAGCAGCAGTAAGCAGGGCGCGGCCTCTATAATGCTTCACGATATGCTCAGACGTATTTTAAGAAATATGGACCTTTCAGAAAATGAAATAGATGAGAGCATATATGATGCCATGCTTTTGTCTGTCGATGTGGCTCATGCGCTTCATCCTAATAAAAAGGAAAAGATGGATATCACAAATAAGCCTGTCATGGGTAAAGGCTTTTGTATCAAGCAGGCGTGCTCGCAGTCGTATGCTACGGATGCACAGGCTATCGCCATTCTCTGTCAGCTGTGTGATGAAAAAAGGGCATACCTTACCAGCGTTTTGTGAATCGTTCGGACAGCCGTGGCGGCAGCACACTGGGCTCGATTGCAGGTACGCTTTTGCCGGTAAAGACGGTGGATATAGGTATACCTATTCTTGCCATGCACTCAGCCTGTGAGCTTATGGGAGTACGCGACATGAAAGCCTTAAGCGACTGTGTGACGGCCTTTTTCGGGTACCATTAAAGGGCAGATAACCATTATGGGAAAATAAATACAGAAACCTCTTGCATAAGTTTAGTTTTCGTGCTAATATGACGTAGTAATGAAAACTACTTGTTACGGAATGAAATAACTTTTAAAAAAAAGTAATTTAAACTTTTATTATCATATAGTGCAGGAGGAATAGATATGTATAAGATTATAATAGATAGCTGTGGTGAGCTCACAGACAGCCTTAAAGAAGGATGGACATTTTTGCAATGTGGCACTCGAGCTTGATGTTGACGGATACAGGATTCGTGATGATGAGAGCTTTGACCAGCACGATTTCTTAAGAAGAGTCAAAGAGAGCGTAAAGGGGCCAAAGTCGTCATGCCCGTCTCCTGAGGAGTACATGCAGGCTTTTGAGGGAGAGGCTGACCATGTATATGTTGTCACACTTTCGGGCAAGCTCAGCGGCTCATATATCAGCGCTGTTTTAGCAGTCAATCTGTACAACGAGGAGCATGAGGACTGTGGCAAGCAAATCTATGTATTCAATTCCCGCTCAGCATCTATCGGCGAGACACTAATCGGCATGAAGGTGCAGGAGCTTGAAGAGAGTGGACTTTCGTTTGATGAGGTTGTAAAGCAGACAGAGGAGTATATTTCTTCCATGAATACATTCTTTGTGCTTGAGACACTTGATACATTAAGAAAGGCAGGACGATTAAGCAACCTGAAGGCTTTTGTGGCCAGCACTTTAAACATAAAGCCTGTCATGGGCTCAACCGATGAGGGCTCAATCCAGCAGCTCGGTCAGGCCAGAGGCATGAAGAGGGCACTTACCAAGATGGTAGAGGATGTTGTGGCTGCCACAAAGGACTGTGAGCACAGGATTCTTGCAATTTCACACTGTAACTGCCCGGAGCGTGCACAGTATGTGAAGGCATGTCTTGAGAAGCTTGCCAGATTTAAGAAGATTGTCATTGTGGATACTGCCGGCATCTCAAGCATGTATGCAAATGACGGGGGCATTATTATAGCAGTATAAGGATATGGTCTTTATTTTATCGGCCGGATATATTATAATGATGGCATGGGAAATTTAGATTACACACAGGTTTTAAACAAAATAGAAAACACACGCCGTTTCGGCAATGAGCCGGGAGTGGTGGTGACAGCACAGGTCATAAAGGTGCTGAGAGAAAAAGGGAAAGCAAAAGCGCATAATACCGTATATCCATGTGGCAGGCACCAATGGAAAGGGCTCGGTGTGCGCTTTTTTTTCCAGTATATTAAAAAAAAAAAGAGCATATGAGGGTAGGCACGTTTGTATCACCGCATCTGGTAGATTTTGAGGAGCGCATCACGGTTGATGGGCGTATGATACCTAAGGAGGATGTCACACGGCTTGGAAACTATCTGCTTGATATAGATTTTGGCATAGGACTTACGATGTTTGACTACTGTCTTGCCATGGCTCTTTTGTACTTTGAGGAGCAGCAGTGCGATTATATGGTCATTGAGACAGGGCTCGGAGGCAGGCTTGACTCAACAAATGCAATCGGCACACCGCAATGTGCCGTTATTACAAAGATAGGCTATGACCATATGGCTATCCTTGGCAGTGATATAGCTGATATAGCGGCTGAGAAGGCCGGTATCATAAAGGAAAACGGCACAGTGGTGGTGGAACAGCAGGATAAACGTGCCATGCAGGTGATCGAGCAGGAAGCGCAAAAAAAGCATGCACGGAATAATCACTGTGGAGCAAAGCGATATAGCGCGCTGCAGCGGCTACGCACTGAGGCTTTGTGGCACATTTCAGTGGGAGAATGCAGCAGCGGCAGAGCTTGCGGCGCGGTATGTGCTGGGAAAGCACTATGGCGGGCTGGAATATGAAATGCAATATGATAAGACAGAGCCAAAGAGAGAGGAAACAGACCTGAATAAAAGGATAAAAAGCGCTCTTGAAGAAGCTGTGTGGCCGGGGCGCATGGAGATAGTATCAAAGGAGCCGTTTCTGCTAGTGGACGGGGCACACAACAGCAATGGAGTTGATGCGCTCAAGGAAAGCCTCATGCAGATGTATCCGGGTGAGAAATTTTGCTTTTTCATGGGAGTCATGGCTGATAAGGACTACGATGTCATGATACGTGAGATTTTACCTCTTGCTGAGGAGTTTTATACAGTGACACCGGATTCGGACAGGGCACTGCAGGCATCGCACCTTGCTGATTTTATCAGAAAAGAGGGAGTTGAGGCAACAGAGCTTTCAGGAGTTGATGAGATAAGAAAGCACCTGAAAAGAGATACGAAAAAATGTTGCATTTGGCTCATTGTATTTTATTGGGGAGCTTAAACAGCACCGGATATAAACACCGGATATAAGAGGATGATTCATGGCTGATATTTTAAGAATTTTTAAAAGAGATATGTGCGGCATATTCCGAAATGTGCTTGTACTCATTATAGTTATTGGACTGGGCGTGCTGCCTGCGCTGTATGCATGGTTTAATATCTATGCTAACTGGGACCCGTATGGCAACACCGGAAATATAGCAATTGCAGTAGTCAATCTGGACAAGGGCTGGACGAAGAATGACAGCGAAACTGTCAATATGGGCGATGGTGTGGTAGAGTCATTAAAGCAAAAGGATACTATAGGCTGGAAATTTGTTAAATCAGAGGAAAAGGCTGTTGAGGGTGTTAAGTCAGGCAGATATTATTCTGCACTTGTCATAGATGAGCAGTTTACCTACAGCATGTATCATGGTGTAGCTGACAATATTGAAAATCCAAGGATTACCTACTATCTCAACGACAAGAAAAAATGCTGTTGCGACAAAGATAACGGACAGTGCAGCAAGTGCTGTTAAATCAAGTATTAATAAGCAGTTTATAAAGGTGCTTGCAGAGCAGGTATTTAAGGAGACCAACGTAATATCCGATGACATGAAGGAAAAGGATGCTGTGGGGCAGATGACCGGTAAGCTTGAAGCGGTATCTGAGAGTCTTGCGCAGTACGATGCCATGATAGATACGTTTATTGACGGGAATAAGGCATTATCACAGGTGTCTAAAGAAACGGGCGAAGCACTCAAAGATGGACAGGATAAGCTTGCAAAGGGCACAGACAGGCTTGAAGAGAGTAAAAATGATCTGCAGTCCACCAGACAATCTTTCGACAGCTTTAGTGCAGATATCACATCGGCATTAGCAAAGGTGAAGAGCTCGATTGATGATATATCAAAGCAGATTTCAGATGCAAATCTGTCACAGGATGTAAATACTATTCAAAGTGATGTGCAAAATATTAAACAGTCAGCGGATGCTTTGAAAGGTAATATTGACATTCTTGAGGACAAAATCAACAAAATAAAGCCGGATATGGACGATACCCATGTCGGCACACTTATTTCCAATATAGAGCTTGTCAAGGAACAGACAAAGAGCATGATAGAAAGCACACAGTCTGTGGATTTATCGGGAAAAAAACACAGAATTCTGCAGAAACACTTAAGAGTGTAATGTCGGCTCTTTCATCGACCGCGTCAGCAGTGAATGATACATATACATCACAGATAGTGCCACAGGTGGACGGCATGATAAGCAGTATGTCGTCTGTTCTTGATTCAATGCAGACCACACTTGGCAATCTAAGTCAGACATCAGGCTCCATGGCGCAGGTGTTTGACGGAGTGGACAGTACGCTTGATACACTCAATATGAGCATGACACAGCTTAAGGGAGTCATAGAATCAGCATCTGACAAGATAAATACGACACTCAACAGGCTTGAAGCAGCCTCTGAGGATGAAAAAGCTGATATCATAGTGAATCTGCTTTCGGGGAATCCTGAAAAAGCTTGGCAGCTTCTTTTTCAGAGCCGGTGCAGGTATCAGATAATTATATCTACGAGATAGCCAATTATGGCTCCGGAGTAGCACCTTTTTACACGACACTTGCCATATGGGTGGGCATGACTATACTTGTTTCGCTGGTAAAGGTTCACGCGGATGCTAAGGGGCTTGGGAAACTAAAGCCTTCACAGCTTTATTTTGGCAGATATCTGACGTTCTTTTTACTGTCACAGGTACAGACTTTTATCATTGTGCTAGGTGATTTATACCTGCTTAAAATACAGTGTGTGCATCCGGTTTCATTTATTGTGACAGGCGCAGTGACAAGCCTTACATTTTCACTGCTCATATATTCTCTGACCATATCCTTTGGCGATATAGGAAAGGCACTGGCGGTGGTTGTCATGGTGCTTCAGATTGCAGGAAGCGGCGGCACATATCCGATAGAGGCACTGCAGTCATTTTTCAGGGCAGTGTATATTTTCTTCCCATTCCCATATGCGATAAATGCGATGAGGGAGTGTATAGGAGGTATGTACGAAAACACACTCGGCAAATGTTATATCACGCTTTTTACTTTTTTGGCGCAGCCTCTTTGGTGATAGGACTTGTGATACGAAAGCCGTTTATCAGACTCAATCATTTTATAGAAAAGCGTATGGAAGATACTGAGATGCTATAGTTAAATGTACAATTAATAAATTGATAATTGGCATATTAATATGGTACTTCTGATGTGCCGTAAGCTATAAAGCGGGAAGGAAAGTATGCAGGATATAGGTAGAAACAGTAATAAAGATTCCAATATGGATAATGATATGAATAATAATGCAAATAATAATGTGAATGAGCAGCCGCTATCCGATGATAAGAGATTGCGCGAGATGTACGATAAGCTGGTCGGATATGAAAAGACCATCCATGAGCAGAATCAAAAACGGATAAAAATAGGATTAAGGTGTATATACATCATTCCGCTCTTTTTTCTTGTTCTGCTGATGATTGTGCCGGACAGTTCAAAAAATCATTTTTCTTGTGCTGTGGATAGTGAGCCTGTTTGCTATCGCAGTGTATTTAATCGGAGTCGAGTATGTGGACTATAAGCTGCAGGAGAAGATGAATGAAATAAGTGGCTGTGATGCACAGAGTGTGAGTCCTGTCGTGCAGATTGAGGACAGGGTGCAGGAAATAGCCGAAAGAGTGGAGCAGAAATTTGATACGATGCAGCAAAGTACAGGGGAGGATGCCGAGCAATGAAAAAAATATTTCAAATATATCTGGCTGACTGAAACGCATATCTACAAATGTGGTTGCCATAGTCATTATTATGGGTCTTGGCATCATCCCGGCTTTGTACGCATGGTTTAATATTATGTCCAACTGGGATCCTTACGGGAGAGGAAGCTACATCACAGATGCACATAGCAGTATATTCTGAGGATGGGGGGGGGATGAGCATCGGTGATTTAAAGCTATGTATGGGAGACAGTGTCATAAAGGGACTGAAGGAAAACGATGCAATTGGCTGGATTTTCACAGACAGCAGTAAAGAGGCACTGGAGTATGTTTATAGCGGAAAGTGCTATGCAGCCTTTATTGTGCCGAAGGATTTTTCATCTGATATGCTTAGCTTCTTAAGCGGTGAGCCGGTCAATCCGCAGATAGAATACTATGAAAACAGCAAGAAAAAAATGCCATAGCAACAAAGATAACCTCAAAGGTCAAGACCACGGTGCAGCAGTCTGTAAACTCTTCAATGGTGAGCACGATTACGGAGATTGCGTCAAAGTCGGGAGAGCTCATAGTGGGAGACGGTAAATCAGGCGATAACCTGGCCGGAACAGTTGTTGATAAGCTAAAGGATATGGATACGACTCTTTCTACATATGCAGGCATGCGCTCGATACATTTGCCATGCTCACGGATTCAGCAGACAGCCTGATAGGCTCGACACAGTCACTGCTTCCGAGTGTGCAGGGGCTGATTGATGGGGACAGTCATCGGTAAGCGGCATGCAGTCATCGGTGCTTTCGGGGGCGCAGACAGCACAAACCATCACACAGATGGTCGACATAAGCTTATCAAACATAAACAGCCAGCTCGATGTGCTGGAAAACTCTATACAGCTCTTAAATGCGTCGGGATTAGCGGATGCCGATACTGCGGATATATCTGTTTCTGTGGCAGGCTTTGATACGGTAGAACAGCTTGCTGAGAATACTCTTGCCGCCATTCAAGGCTTAAAGGGGGAGTGGATAGCTCGCAGATAGAGGCTGTCAGGAAAAATATCCAAAGCATTAAAACACAGATAAAAGACCTTAAGTCTGATACTGAATTGACGGCAGATAAGCTAAAGCTTCTTAAGGAATCAATAAAAGCCGATGTGTCAGGTGCCAAGTCTGCAATAGATACACTTAAAAATACATTTGACCATAGTGTATCACCGAATCTCACAGGAGCGGTATATGATATAGAATATGCACTTATTGAGACACAGTCCATGCTTGGTTCTTTGGACAACAGCTTCCCGGATATACAAAAAGCACTCGATGACTATTCGGCAGTTCTTAAATCAGGAAATGCAGATATTGTAAATACCAGACAGTATGTACAGCAGATCAGAGATGGTTTGCAGAATGTTATATCAGGATTTGATAATTTGTCAAACGATGAGCAGTTTAATGAGATTGTAAAGCTGCTTCGGACAGATCCGACACTCATTGCGCAGTTTGTGACATCACCGCTGTCTATGGATGAGCAGAAGATATATGAGATATCCACATATGGCTCAGCCATGGCACCGTTTTACACAGTGCTGGCTCTGTGGGTGGGAGGGTTGATAACTGTTGCACTTGTGAAAACAAAGGTAAAGGACACTGACGATATAAAATCACTTGGCAAAAAGTAAACAGCGTACATAAGTTTTTTTGGCAGATATATCACATTTTTTGTGATAGGCCAGATTCAGACACTTGTGACAGTGCTCGGTGATTTGTTCTTTGTCGGAATACAGTGCAGGCATCCGTTCCTTTTCTGGTGTGCAAGCGCACTGACAAGCCTTGTATTCACGCTTCTTATGTACTCGCTCACAGCAGCCCGGGGCAATGTGGGACAGGCTGTAGCAGTAGTCATCATGGTCATCCGGTGGCAGGCGCAGGCGGCACATTCCCGGTTGAGGTGCTGCCACAGGTGTACAGAGCACTGTATAAGTTCATGCCGTTTAACTATGCCATGAATGCCCTAAGAGAGTGCGTGGGAGGCATGTACCGCTTTGATTATTGCAAGGATCTTGCGATTCTTCTTATATTTATAGCAATATCGCTTGTGATCGGACTGCTGCTTGGGCGTCCGTTTGGAAGGGTTAATACAGCTATTGAAAAAAGTAAGAAAAAGTCAGGCCTTATCTTATAATAGTAAAAAAAAAGCTATATAGAAACTTAAGTTATGGTTATTATAAAAAAAAATAGTACTAGACATTTTTTTCTTTTCTATTGTACTAGAATGAGCATAAATGATAGTAGACCCGATATATGATAACGCTAGGTTATATCGGATCCGTAAAGAAACGGAGGATATAAAGATGGAAAAGAAGGATATCGATTGGTCAAACCTTAGTTTTGGCTACCAGGAAACAGATTACAGCTATGTTTCTAATTATAAAGATGGAAAGTGGGACGATGGACAGCTCACAAAGGATCATACAGTGACACTTAATGAGTGTGCGGGAGTATTCCAGTATGCACAGACATGCTTCGAGGGACTTAAGGCATACACAACAGAGGATGGCAGAATTGTCTGCTTCAGACCTGACTTAAACGCACAGCGTCTTAAGGATTCATGTGAGAGACTTGAGATGCCTGTATTCCCGGAGGATAGATTTGTAAAGGCAGTTGAGGAAGTAGTAAAGGCAAAAATGCTGCATTGGTTCCACCATACGGCTCAGGCTGCTACACTCTATATCAGACCATATATTATGGGAACAAACGCAGTAATCGGTGTAAAGCCGGCTGATGAGTATCAGTTCAGAATCCTTGTAACACCTGTAGGACCATACTTCAAGGGTGGCGCAAAGCCAATCACAATCCGTGTATCAGACTTTGATAGAGCAGCACCTCACGGAACAGGACATATCAAGGCAGGACTCAACTATGCAATGAGTCTTCATGCCATTGTAGATGCACATGCACAGGGCTTTGCAGAGAATATGTACCTCGATCCTGCAACACGTACAAAGGTAGAGGAGACAGGTGGTGCAAACTTCATCTTTATCACAAAGGATGGCACATTTGTTACACCTAAATCAGACAGCATCTTGCCATCAATCACACGCCGTTCACTGATGGTAGTTGCAGAGAAGTACTTAGGACTCAAGGTTGAGCACAGAGAGGTGCTCTTTGATGAGGTAAAGGATTTTTTGCTGAGTGTGGACTTTGCGGAACAGCAGCAGTAATCTCACCGGTAGGAAAGATTGTAGACCACGGCAAGGAAATCTGCTTCCCAAGCGGTATGGATGAGATGGGACCTGTCACAAAGAAGCTTCGTGACACACTTACAGGCATTCAGATGGGCCATATTGATGGACCAGATGGATGGGTTCACGAGATTAAGTGTGATTAATAATAAGAATATACATTTATAATAAAGCACCGGGTATTATGTTACGTCGTAATATCTGGTGCTTTTGTATTATTTTTTATGTGGCATAACAAGACGATTTGTGCTAATATACTCTTATATGTATGCAAATGTTTATAAAAGCTTGGAATAGATATATAAAAAAGCAAACAAAAGAGATAACCGGGGATAATTAAATGGACGAGTATGAAAAGATAAGACAGAGAAAGCGCGAAGAATATAGAAAGAGACACCGCGCCCAGGTTAGAAGAAAGCAGCTTATTAGCAATGGCATTGTTTATAGGCGTGATAATACTTATAATTGCAACGATAATCATAGTGGGAGCTTTAAGGGGCAAAAAGGCAAAGCAGGAAGAGGTAAAGGCAGAGGTGACCAGTACTCTTTACAATCCTATACAGCCAAAGCTTGATGTACAGCTGCTGACACCCAATCCGTATTCCAGACCACAGAAGGCACTTGAGAAGGTAAATGGCATAGTTGTCCATTATACAGCAAATCCGGGTACGTCAGCCAGACAAAACAGAGACTATTTCAATGGCCTGGCAGAGACCAAAAAGACCAAAAGCAAGCTCACACTTTGTTATAGGATTAGAGGGTGAGATAGTGCAGTGCATACCTTGCAATGAGGTATCGTATGCATCTAATAACAGAAACAGTGACACAATATCGATAGAGTGCTGTATAGAGGATGAGACAGGAAAGTTCAACGACAGCACATACCAGTCGCTCATAGAGCTCACCACATGGCTTATGGGGCGGTATGATCTGAGTGCTCGATGATGTAATAAGGCACTACGATGTGACAGGCAAGAAGTGTCCGCTATACTTCGTGGAGCATGAGGATGCGTGGGAGCAGTTTCACAAGGATCTGGATACATACATCGAAGAAAATGGTGTGCCAAAGGAAGAGAAAAGCCAAACCTGACAATATACAATAAATTAAAGGATGATTTAAAAAATGAAGGAAAGTATCGGAAATCTGTTAAAAAAGAGAATGTACGTCAGAATCTGAGCAGCCTCAGACAGGAGATTAAAGATGAAAATGCATTAGCAGAGGCTCTAAAGCTGCTTGCAGGAGAAGATGAGCTGCTTGTGTCGTTTATGGGAGCAGACGATGCAAAAACCAGAAAGAACGCAGCGCTTCTGATAGGAGATCTTCATATGTCACAGCTTTCTGATGAGGTTTTTATAAGCATACGAGGCAGAACAGATGCGCTTTGTAAAGGGTTCATATCTGGCGGCGCTGTCACAGCTGGACTGCAAAGAGCTCTTTGCCACAGCTTATGGAGCGTGCAAAAGAGCTTGAGCATATGACGGTCACAGATGAAAATAGGAAGCATATTGAGGAAGAATTAAACGAGATAAATAAAATCTTGATTAAATATAATGGGATAAAGCACCATACACCTGTGCTTGAGGGAGTAAAGGCTGAGCTGCTTCTGATGACAAACCGCCTTCACAGAGAGGTGGTACGACGTCAGATACCGGTTAAGGATACAAAGCTGCATCCGCTTGGAGTGCTTGTAAAGACTGACAATATACCTCTTATCATGCAGGTGCGCACATTCAGAAAAATGTACTTTACCATACATGCAGCATCGCTTCTGCCAAAGGATGCACAGGAAGCAGCCGGACTTCTTGCAGAGTCAGATATGTATGATATATTAAGACGCATGCACCGAGAGGGTGGTCCGTTTTACTATCGTATTGAGAGCACGGCAGATGCGGCGTACCAGAGCAGGCTTGCGAAAGCTATCGATATGCATTTTGCGGGGCAGGATGATCAATTCACCAAATGATTACGACGTGGTGATTAAGCTCATACCGACAAAAAATGACAATTTTTTTGTCTGCATGAGATTATGTTCTATACAGGATAATAGATTTGCATACAGAAAGAATGTGCTTCCTACGTCGATGCATCCGTCACAAGCGGCACTTATTGTTTCACTTGCAAAGCCGTATCTTAAGGAAACAGCACAAATCATGGATCCGTTCTGCGGAGTTGGTACACTGCTTATAGAGCGCGCACATTTAGTCCCGGCACGCGAGATATATGCTACAGATACCTATGGAGATGCAATCACTATGGGTAGAGAGAATGCTGCGTTTGCCAAAACAAGAATTAATTTTATACACAGGGATTTCTTTGATTTCAGACATGACTACAAATTTGATGAGCTGATTACGGATATGCCGGTTCGTAACCGACAGACCAAGGCGGAGATGGAGCTTTTTTACGAGAGGTTTTTCGACAAGGCCGCAGAGCATCTGGTATCCGGCGGAATCATAGTCATGTATTCAAATGAGATTGGGTTTGTGAAGAAACAAATCAGGCTGCGTGTCGAATACCGTCTGCTTCAGGAGACATGTATTCTCGATAAGAAAGACTTTTATTTGTTTGTTATCAGATATGAGGATTGATTTGTGTGAGTTTTTAGGAGGAAAATATGTCAGATTCCAAGCTTTTAAAAAAAAATACAGGATTATTTCTGTATGGTCAACGGAATATATTTGTCGTGTCTGACAAAAAGGATGGAGTCATGACAGAGGTGTGTCAATGTAACGATAAATGGAAGAGTATGCTTACATTTATTGGTGAGGAGAAATACGAAAAACTTATTTTGAGACTGTCGGACTGCAGGGTTGAGAATCTCATAGATGAACCTTTGGATAAGGACTATATCAGGCTGTATGGTCTGATTGTAAGAGTGGACAATACCCACGATATATATTGGATTATAGCTGCGGTAATTGATGAGCAGATGTCTAATGATGAGAGAAACCTGCTTCCTGATGGCATAATTATTACCAGTGAAGCGCGTCTTAACAGAACAATTGAGTTCCCGGAAACTATGACCAGACAGCTTTTGATCACAAAGAGAGATGAGGATGCTGCGAATGAGGCACTTTCGCTTATCAGGAAGTCAGATGAGGAAATCAAGAAACAGTTTCATATGCTTGAGGCTATCAATTCTGTTATAAAACTGCTTGAGATGGATGGAAGCTTTACTGATATGGCTCAAAAAAGCACTGGAGAGTGCAGTTACTACCATAAAGCTTACCGGTGCTTTTATCATCCGCAAAAAACGTGGACGGCATGCATTTGGATGTGATTGTAAGCTATGGCAGAAAGCCGTTTGATACAATATCAATTACCGAGGTGCCTTTTTTCACCGGAAAGCCGTACATTATATCATCAGACTCTGTGATGCCGGAGAAATTCCGCCTTTTCATGGAGAAGCAGGCTATGAGGGCAGCTATATTCCAGCCTGTAAATATAGATAACAGGACTCAGATGTATGTGTGCTTTTTTGATGAGAAGGATGACAGAAGCTGGGAAAAAATATGATGTGAAGTTTTTAAATGATACGAAGCGCGTCATTCAAAGTATTCTCACAAAAAAATAACAACCAACTCGCTTGCAGGCTCCTATGCTTCGCTCGAAGCGATACTGGAAAACTCCGGCTGCGGTATATACGTGGCTGATATGTCTAAGTCAGAGATACTTTACATGAATAATTACTGTAAGCAGCTGCTTTCAAATATTATCGAACAGAACAAGCTGGAAAAATATATTTTTTCCCATACTGCAGAGAGCCGGAGCTTTACAGAGGTCTACGTGACGGAGGAGGACAAGTGGTTTGATATTCATCGCACAGGCATAGCGTGGGTGGATGGCCGCAAGGTGCAGCTTGTTACAATGTATGATATCACACAGAAGAAGCGTTATCAGCAGCGCATTGAGAACCAGGCCAATAATGATTTCCTGACAGGGCTATATAACAGGATGAGATGTGAGCAGGATCTGGCTAAGTTTATAGATGATTCAGTGAAAAACGACACCAGAGGTGCGATGATTTATATAGATCTGGATGATTTCAAGCATATAAATGACGGGCTTGGCCATCAGTACGGAGATGTGCTTTTTAAAAAGCTATATCGCATAGCCTGACACAGGTGAAGGGAATTGAGAACCACTGCTACAGGATGGGTGGCGATGAGTTTATCGTCATAGTGACAGGCAGCTCTGTTGACAGGCTGGAGAGTATCATTAATGATATACAGCAGATATTTGTCAGACCGTGGTTCTTGAAGGGAGAGGACTATTACTGTACAATAAGTGCCGGAGTGGCATTTTTCCCGACAGATGCAAGAACTGTGGAGGATGTCATAAGAAGAGCTGATATAGCTCTTTTCAATGCTAAGAAAGAAGGAAAAAACCGTATAGAGTTCTACAACGAGGGTATTGATGGCACAAGCACAAAGCGTGTCTTGACCTGAAAAGTACATGAGAAAAGCCACAATGAATGAGTGCGATGAGTTCACCGTGTACTTTCAGCCGATTATAAACGTGAAGGGGGGAGGATGTCTGTGCAGGTGCAGAGGCTCTTGTCAGATGGAATTCAGCAACCATGGGCTTTATAAATCCGGTTGACTTTATACCGCTTGCTGAGTATCTTGGGCTTATAAACCCGATCGGGGAGCATGTATTAAGAGAGGCGGCGAAGCACTGCAGGTACTGGAATGACATGGGACATCCTGACTACAAGGTCAACGTAAATCTGTCTGTGGTGCAGCTGCTGCAGAATGACATAGTCAAGAAAATCAAAGGCATAATTGATGAGGTGGGCATAGAACCGGGAAATCTGTGTCTTGAGGTGACAGAGAGTCTGGCAATCAATGACATGGTGCGCATGAAGCGGATACTCAGTGAGATAAAAAGCGCTTGGTGTTAAGGTTGCACTGGATGATTTTGGTACAGGATATTCATCACTCAACCATATCAGGGAGATGCCTCTTGATATCATTAAAATAGATAAATGCTTCATTGAGCATCTTGGGGAGGATGATTTTTCTGATGCATTTGTCAAGATGGTTACAGAGCTTGCCAACACAATAGGAGTACATGTCTGCGTGGAGGGAGTTGAGACTGACAGGCAATATGCTATTATTAAGAAGATGGGAATATATTACATACAAGGGTATTTCTTCGATAAGCCAATGTGCATAGAAAGCTTTGAGGAGAAATATATCTGACGAAGAAGGTGTAACATGCAAGAAGAAGATATAGAAAAAAAGCCCATGCTATTCATTTTGGAAGAAAAAAATAAACAGTGCACGAACTGTATCACGGCCAAGACCATAAAAGATAAAAGGCAGCGTGTCAAGATAGAGTTTTCGGGCACTGATTCGTACCAGGTCATATCAAGGTATTACAATATAGAAGGCAAGAACTACGTGATGGAGCTTGAATACATGAACAAGAAACACTGGATTGATGATATTCCTGTTCTCCTACAGTGTCTGGTCAATATACAGGACCGGATAAAGGCGGGGCTGGACTAGCTTAAATGCATAATAAATGAAAAAATATATGTAAAAATAGAAATTAAGTGTTGACATATTTGGTTTGATTTGATATTATATCAAAGTCGCGTGAGACAAGCGACAGAAAATCAAATATATGCGGAAGTGTCGGAACTGGCAGACGAGCAAGACTAAGGATCTTGTGATTATTGCAATCGTGTGGGTTCAAGTCCCATCTTCCGCATTATAAAATTAAAAAGGGTTAAGCCTTAGGGCTTAGCCCTTTTTGATTTTAGAAGCGGAAGCGGCCCTTGTCCCCATGGGTCCAAGGTCTCCGCTCCGCTTCGGTTCGGTCGTTGCAGAACAGACGTCCCCGGACGTCTTGCAACCCATCTTCCGCAAGGCTCTGGTTGTGGTAGCTAAATTATACGGATTTCGCTCAAAATTGCATATTAGATCAGGAAAGGAGAGGATAATCTTATGAGTCAGAAAAAATACAGTTTATTATACCCGGATACAAATGCACAATACAGGACCTTGAGTGATGTGACTATGCATGATCTGGGAATGGATCAAATCTGCAAAAAGCTGTCAGCAAAGGAGCGGGAGCAGAACTACATCCAAAACGTGATGGCGCGTATGTATGCAGATCCGGCGGTGACACAGTACCGCTGCGATATTTTCGAGGATATCCTTCAACAGAAAAAAAAAAAAATGTGATGATCTTATGGAAATACTCGAGCGCATCAGCTTTCTGAGGGAGTACGGTAGCTTTAACCGGGAATATGATGAGAGTGCCTGCATCTGGGATCTTTTGCATCGTCTGGACGAGCTTAATGATTATATCAAGTGTGTGGATGCGCTTCATACATGTCTGGCAGCTTCGGACGTTCATTCCGCAGGCTTTCTGGGTTTAAAAGCCTATGTGGAGAAAATCTATGCGGACAACGGATTTGCAGAACTGAAAAAAGATATCTCAGAACTGAAAATGGACACTTCACAGCTTAAGAGCATTACGGTAGGTATTAACTTGAATGACCGCTTTGAAGCGGACGGAATCGGTCTGATATCTGTAAACAGCAAATATTTTACCAAGTCCGGAATCCTGGGCAATTTTTATGACCATATTGTGTCAAAGGATCGGATCAATGAGGATACCGTATGGAAAAAGAATTTCAAATTTCAGCCGTTTGATGTGAATGCAGATGCGGTGATTAGCACTCCTATGCAGAAGGTGATGGATACAGCTGTTATGCGGTCGGAAAGCCGTGGTGGCATTGTGAAGCTTCCCGAGGGAGATCAGGCAAAGGATGTGACTCGTTATACAGACCGAATCGTCAACCATATGATTTCCCATATGGTGAAAAGAGTCAGAGAAGTACTGAACAAATATGTTTCTATTACCATTACCGACATGACAGACTTGATTCCGGAGCTGCTCTACTATATCAAATGGGCGGAGTACATCCAAAAATTGCAGGGACAGGGCTTTACCTTTGCTAAAGCTTCTGTATATAAAGAGGGAGAAAATGAATCTGATCCGTATATGATGCAGGCACGTGGAATTTACAATTTAAAGCTTGCTGTTTTTGAGACAGAGGAGTCCGGGAATATTGTACCGAATGATATGGATTTCGACCGGAATAGGAGAGTGTATATCTTAACAGGTGCCAACCGAGGTGGAAAGACGACAATTACACAGGCTGTTGGGCAGTTGTTTGTGTTGGCGCAGGGTGGCATATATATTCCGGGAAAGGCATTTACCTTTTCCCCTGTTACCGGTATTCACACCCATTTCCCGGCAGATGAGGACAAGACGTTGGATTTAGGAAGGCTTGGGGAAGAGTGTAAGCGTTTTAAGGCAATCTATGAGGAGGCTGACAGCAGGAGTCTGCTCTTGATGAATGAATCATTTTTTACCACTTCGTTTGAAGAAGGATACTACATTGCCAAGGACAGTGTCAGGGCAATTTTACATAAGGGAATGAGGACCATTTATAATACACATATGCATAAGCTGGCATTTGATGTGGAGGAAATGAATGAAGAACAGCAGAAGGCAGAGCACACAGATGGGAAAAGCGTTTTCCATGATTGTGCACATGAAGGGGACAGAGCGCTCCTATCAGATTGAAGTGGCGCCTCCGGAAGGAAAATCTTATGCAAGCGAGATTGCGCAGAAGTATGGGGTTACATATGAGATGCTGGTGAAATAAGAAAATGAGAAGTTTGATGTAGAACTTTCAGAGTTGGCAGAAAAGCAATATGATAAATAAGTTTTGCAAAGCATAGATATTTATTGGTTTATAGAGTGGCTGGAAGTAGGGTCATCATAGAAGGTATATATCACGAATTACAAGATTATGAAAATTCAATCATGTAAATTAGGGAGGACAGTGTTGAGAGGACACTGTCCTTTTTGTTTTATCTACACTATCGCTAATCACATATCAAAATCCCCTTGGCTATTCCGTCACTGACACCACATTTTTTCAGCGTTATTGTATTAAATGTAAGGAGGACATGAATTGTGTTGACACCCTATAATATAGGGTATAATATGCAAAAAAATTAAAATGCAAAGGATAAACTTGTTGACATGATGTGTGATACACAGTATACTATGTTAAACACATAGTGTGCAACACACAATACAGTGCAATAAACACAGTGGATTTAAATAAAGGATACTGAAGGGAGGAGATTTGATGAATGGTGATGAAATTGTTTCAGGATTAATTTTAGAATTCAGACGGGGCACACTCATTATGGTAGTGTTAGCACAACTAAATAAACCAATGTATGGATATTCATTGGTAAAGGAATTAGAAGGAAAAGGTATTTCGATAGAAGGCAATACATTATATCCTCTACTGAGAAGACTAGAGAGTCAAGGTCTGCTAAAAAAGTGAATGGGAAACTGAGGCAACGAAGCCAAGAAAATATTATATCATCACAGAAGATGGGAAGCTGGTTTTATAAAAAAATTAAAGAACACTGGAAAAAATTTTCACAGTCAATCAATGTTTTAATGGAGGAAGAATAAATGGTAAAAAATGATTTGATCGACAGATACATTTATGCAGTTACAAAACATATGAAATCCGCCATGAAAAAAGATGTGGCGGCGGAATTAGAGACGATCATACAAGATATGTTGGAGGAACGATGTGAGGATGTTACTCCAACGGAGCGTGATATCAAAGTTGTTTTAACGGAACTGGGAACCCCGAATGAGTTAGCTTCGAAATATAAAGGTGAAACACAGGATTGTTTGATTGGACAGCCGTATTACAGTTTATATGTGTATGTATTGAAAATTGTGACAGTGTGCATCAGTGGAGGAATGTTACTTGCTCAAATTATGGCAGCATTAACATCGCATACAATCTGGTATATAGCTATCTATAGAACCATCGGTGGGATTTTTGGCGGTATATTGACAGGATTTGCATTTGTGACATTATTATTTGCATTCTTTTTATAAAAAAGGAATTAAGGTGGATGGGTTAAATGATGGAATAGATAATTTGCCTCCTGTTCCACAAAAGTCTAATAGGATTTCAAAAGTAGATGCGATTGTAGGAATTGTTTTTTCGGTTATCTTTACTCTTGTATTTCTTGTATGCCCACAGATTTTATGCATTGCATTTGTAAAAAACGGGGTCGATGTGTATGAACCGCTTTTTAATCTGGAATACATCAGACAAACATGGTATCTGATTCTTGCATTTGGAATTCTGGGTGTTGCAAAGGACAGTGTGAGACTTATTGATGGCAGCTATACCAAAAGAGTGATGCTTGTTACCATTATTACCAATATTATTGATGGAGTATTAACAAGCATTTGGCTGTTAAATGATAGGATTATGAATAGTGGATTTTTTGATGGTATTGAGCAGTTACTTGGAACGGATGCAGAAGGTATTTCACATGTTTTTATACACTATAATAAGGTATTTCTCTCAATCATCATTTTGGCATTAACAATTAATTGCATTGAGACAGTCGTGAAAGCAGTAAAATACAGTCGACAATAAAGAAAATTGATAAAATTATGTTTTATAAAGATGAATTGTGTTGACACCCTATAATATAGGGTGTAATATGGTTAAAAAGAGAAGGGAAAATTACAAATGACAAGAACTTTTATAGAGGTTCCGTTGTTTTCAAAAAGATGGAAAGAGATTGGATTAGGTGAGGATGAATTACGAGCGCTTCAGATAATGTTACTTAAAGATCCTGTGTCAGGACCTATAATGGAAGGAACTGGTGGAATTCGCAAGGTCAGATTTCCACCCAGAATAGAGGTAAAAGTGGTAGCGTACGAGTTTGTTATACTGATTTTGCGGAGTATGAAGTAATATATCTGATTACAGCATTCCAAAAAAAGAGTCAGGAAAATCTTACAGAGGAAGAAAAAAGCGTTTTAAAGAAATTAGTTAAATCGTTGAGAGAGGAAGCTGCTAAAAATAGGAGGTGATTTCTATGAGCTCATTATTTGAGGATTTAAAAGAAGGACTCGAGGAAGCTATAGCTTATGAGAAAGGATATGGAGCAGGGGAGAGTAAAAACATATATGATTTTGCCGGTCAAAGAGTATAGTGGAAAAGAAATACGTGATATTAGGACAAAGGCGGGGATGACTCAAAGTGTATTTGCTTCATATATGGGGGTTTCAATTAAAACAGTGGAAGCATGGGAAGGTGGTAGAACTCATCCGACAGGACCGGTGTTCAGGCTTTTAGATATTCTTTCTAAAAACGAAGAAATGGAATATATTGTTGCTAAATGAGCATAGAAATGGGGAGTAGATTATCTGTCTGTTTTTTATAACATTACATGCAGTAGAATTCTTTTTTATTATGGCATATTAGTGGTAGAATGGCTGGTTTACTTTATTGTTAGAAGTTTTAAACAATAAATTTCAGTAATACTGAGAGAAGAATTTGAGGTTAATGTATTAGGTTTGAGGTAAATGAAATATGGAAATCAACAACGATATAAATGAAATTGTTTATATGAAAAGAGATATAAAAAGTCATAGGATTTACGAAAAACATCCTAATTTGATGTTTGGAATAATTATTCTTGTATGGGGATTGTTATTCTTTTTTTGGATGTTTTTCGGATGTGTATTGGGTGTATTGGATGGTTTTAGTGATTATAATTGTCCCAATTACTATTTGGTATATAAAAAACAATGAAAAAACGAATTTGACTAAATCAAGTGCTTTTATTGTACGAGATGGTATCATTTACTATATTCGCCTTGGATATACGTTGGATTATCAACAATCTGGGATTCCATTCGGATTAAAAAAGTAGCAATTGCGGAAGAAAATATGAAAAAAACAAAACATATTCAAGAAATTAGAGAATGTGAAAATACATTTTCAAGAGCATTGACAGAAGTATTAAATTCTAACAGTCTACCAAATGGGGTTTTGTGAAATTTTGTCAAATGGAGGATTGTCGATTAGAAAAAGAAACGAAGCAATGGGTATGGTTATCGTATTATAATTGTTATACACACAATCAGAGAGTAACGCAAAAGTTCAGAAATGTATATGATTTTTCATTTATAAGAAGGTAGTTTCATGTTTATTAGAGTACAAACTTCAAGCTTGCAAGGTTGAATCCTTTTGTCCATTATATTTAGTTGGAAATGAGAAACAGAATGAGAAAAATAGTAGCAGCTACAGAAGAAAATAAAGAAGAAATTTTAAAATTGTATAAGATACAGCTAGGCAGGGAGTTTTGTCCATGGGACGATTCTTATCCGGGAATGAAGGAGATTGAGTTTGATCTTGGTAGAGAATCTTTGTTTGTAATGATTGATGGGCAGGAGATTAATGCTGATGCCGGAAGCAAAGAGGACAGAATTATCGCAGCGATTTCAATTGATGATGATCCACAGGTGGAGAGGCTTGATTGCTGGAGCCATAAGCTGGCACCCGGGGCTGAGCTTTCAAGACTTGCGGTTCATCCGGATTTTCAGAATCAGAAAATTGCGAGACAAATGCTGGTATTTGGGATGGAAGAGCTCGCAAGGAGAGGATACAAAAGTGTGCATTTTTTAGTCAACAAGCTTAATGTGAAGGCTCTGCGCTCGTATGCAGTATTTGGATTTGATACAGTGGGTGAATGCAGCCTGTTTGGGCAGCCGTTTTTGTGCTATGAAAAGAGTCTGTAAAAAAATATGATTTTTTTGAAAAAAGTGCTTGCATTTTTGAAAACAATCTGATATTATATACGAGTCGCGTGAGACAAGCGGCGAAAACAAAATACATGCGGAAGTGTCGGAACTGGCAGACGAGCAAGACTAAGGATCTTGTGATTATTGCAATCGTGTGGGTTCAAGTCCCATCTTCCGCATTGAACAATAAGACAGGGACCAAGCAAAACGTTTGGTCCCTGTCTTGTTGTTCAAAGCCGAAGCGAAAGCCTTGAACCCATGGTTCAAGGTCTCGCCTCCGGCTCGGTCGGCTCGTGGCATGAGGTCCCCCGGACCTCACTCGCCCCATCTTCCGCAAGGCTACGGTCGTTGCGTAGCAGGCGCCCATGGGTCCAAGGTCTCCGCTTCGGTCGGCGCAGAGCAGACATCCTCCGATGTCTTGCGGTCTCCGCTTTACTTCTGTCGTTGCAGAACAGACGTCCCCCGGACGTCTTGCAACCCATCTTCCACAAGGCTCTGGTCGTTGCGGGGCAGGCTCTCTATAATGATAAGACAGGAAAGGTAGGATTTTTATGATTAGATTTAATAACGATTATAACCGCGGTGCATTTGATTGCATTTTGAAGGCATTGGCGGATACAAATACAACCAGCTATCCGGGATATGGTGAGGATGAGTGGTGCGATAAGGCTGAGCAGATTATTAAGGGGCTTATTGGCAGAGATGATTCCATGATTAAATTTATTCCGGGTGCGACACAGGCCAATTATGTTGTGGTTGCGGCGGCGCTTTCACCGGTGCAGAGCGTGATTGCAGCGGATACGGGACATATCAATTGCCACGAGGCAGCTTCTATTGAGAATACAGGTCATAAGATTCTTGCGCTTCCTAACACGGATGGTAAAATCAGTGCTGCGCAGATTGAGGCGTGTGCTGCAGAGTATTATGACAATGCAAAGCCTGAGTATCTGACAGAGCCAAAGATGGTTTATATTTCATTTCCGACTGAGCAGGGTACTCTTTACACGAAAAGAGAGCTTTGCGATATCAGTGCTGTCTGCAAGAAATACGGCATGTACCTGTTTGTTGATGGTGCGAGAATGGGATATGGACTGGGCTCAGATAAAAATGACCTTACACTTTGTGATTTTGCCATGCTTTCGGATGTTTTTTATATCGGTGGCACAAAGTGTGGTGCGCTCTTTGGCGAAGCGCTGGTTATAAATGCTGAGGATATCAAGTATCGTTTTAAGGCTTATATGAAGCAAAAAAACGGTGCAGTGCTTGCAAAGGGCTGGCTGATGGGCTTACAGTTTGCCACTATGCTTGAGAATGGCGATTATTTTGAAAAAGACAAAGCGTGCTGATGAGCTTGCCATGCAGATTAAAGAGGCATTTGAACAGAAGAAGGTACCGTTTTGGGTTGAGAGCTTTACAAATCAGCAGTTTGTGATTTTATCGGATGAGCAGAAGAAGACACTTGCCGAGAAATACTATTTTGAAGAGATGGAAAGAACGAAGGATGGCACTGTAGTACGATTCTGCACCAGCTGGGCTACAAAACAGGGGAGGTTGATGCACTGGTTTTAGATATATCAAAGCTGGTGTAGTAACAGATTTATAGTTTTTCGTACATTTCGTATAGTTTTTTAAATTTTATGCTTGCATTATTCTAAACTTTTTGGTAGAATAATGCTTGTTCGCAGGAGTGGCGGAATTGGCAGACGCGCAGGCTTCAGGTGCCTGTGGTAGCAATATCGTGTGGGTTCAAGTCCCCATCTCCTGCATTAACAGGGAAGTCGGTGAACGGCTTCCTATTTTATTTTGTGCAGATAATTTTGAAAGCCTATTGGCTATTAATGGTCTGTAACCGTTGCCTGCCACACTGAGGGGGTACAGCTGTCACAGGAATTTGATTATTATATTGGAGATGGGATTGCAGCGTGAAGAGATTGAATCTATCTTATATTAATGTAATATGTGTGTTTGTTTTGTCCTTTGCTGTTATGGAGTATGTAAATCTTTTGATTGGCAGAGTGGGCGGATTTCCTGTGCTTGCAGGGGTGCTTGTGTCATATTCCGCTATGAGATATGGCAGCTTTGCAAGGAAAAATATGGCATGCTATATGGGCATCTATATACTGACATGGTTTATCGGCACGGTAGTGTTATTCATTGCAAAATACTCAGGCTGGGGCAATATCAAAAAGCTTGGTCCGGCGCAGTATTTCAAGGCACTGTACGGCTCAACCCTGTCAGAGATATGGGGATATTTTTTTGCAATTGTGCTCATGCTGACAGTGATTGTTTCAATTTTTCCGCTTACCGTGATAAAAAGCAGGAAAATATATGCACGGTATGTGTTGGGAAATACGCTTTTTTGGACGATAATACTCATACCGCTTAGGTTTATAGACAAGAAATTTGTCAATCACAAGGTGATGTGGCAGGCCGGCTGTATGATGGCCTTTGCTGTGCTTTTGCTTGTGCTGGAGCTTTTCGTTGTATACAGACTGGTGAAATACAGGTATTGCGATGAACATGCAGACAGGAAAGTGCGCATTCACAGACGCAGGGTTCGAAGGAAAACCATAAAAGCTGTAATAGTCATTGTGCCGGTCGTTGTCATTGCAATTATTGTTGTTTACACATATTTCATGTCGCCTTCAAACGAGCCGGCTGAGTATGAAAAGGTCGCAAGCTGTATCACAAATGATGACAGGCTTGGGCCTATGGTTTATGACAGTCGGTGTATATTCCGATAACCATATAGAGCTTGACTATGCAGGGACCGGCAGTCCGCTTGGCTATATTGTATACAAGGATCAGGACTATGGCAGCAGGTACTATGAGCTTGCAGCTTCAAACCTCTTATATATGAATAAGAACGGTGACGATACATATTTACAGATGTCGGGCAACGCATCAAATTCATACAAGAAGCTGTCTGTAGTTGAAAAAAGCAATTCATGGAAGGACTGCAGAGTTTTTCTCATGTGGGATGAGGAGTGGCAGTCAGAGTCGCGCTACAGCAAGGATGTCACAGGCTATACGGAGTGCGATGAGGATTTCATAAAAAGTCTTGAGGATACTTTTGGTGCAGTGAAAATAAATCCGGCAGACTTTAAGGATTATGATGCCTATTTTACAATAGAGGGCTACAAATCCATGAAGGATGCCATAGAGAGTGACAGTCATGTGGGCACCTGGGTGGGCTGCATACTGGCAAAAGACGATAAATTTTACTATGGCAGCTACGACAATGAAATCACACAGGCGGACAGCTTCAGATGCTGCGCCATGTGCTCGGCGGTAATTGATATAGCATTTAATTTTTGCCGAAAGAAAATTAAAGTAAAAAGAAATAAAAAAAAAGGATTTTTAAAAATCACGTCGAATAATAACTAGTGTAGAGCATAATTAGTGTAGAGCACTATTAGTGGAATGTAACGCTATTTGTTACATTTGTGTGTGAATAGCAGCAGAACATAACGACTGTGACAGCGAGGAGGCAGATAAATGACTATTCGCGAGCAGATAGAAAAAACGTGAGCAGGAAATACTTAGTCCGTTCGCATGCCTGAGCATCAACTCAAGAGGCAGGGACTATGATGAGCCGCAGTGCGATATCAGGCCTGTTTTTCAGCGGGACAGGGACCGGATACTGCATAGCAAGGCATTCAGGCGTCTGAAAAATAAGACACAGGTGTTTCTTACGCCAAAGGGCGACCATTACCGCACACGTATGTCGCATACGCTTGAGGTGTCGCAGAATGCGCAGGACAATAGCCAAGGCACTGAGACTGAATGAGGATCTGGTGGAGGCTATAGCACTGGGACACGACCTGGGGCATACACCGTTTGGACATGCGGGTGAGCGCATCCTCAATGAGATTTACGAGGGTGGCTTTAAGCATAATGCGCAGAGTGTGCGCATCGTGGAGAAGCTTGAAAAGGACGGAGCAGGACTCAATCTGACATGGGAGGTCAGAGATGGTATGCTAAATCACCAGACCTCGCTCATGCCACACACCTTAGAGGGCAAAATAGTCAGGCTTTCAGACAAGATAGCCTACATAAATTCAGACTTTGATGATGCAATCCGCGCACAGCTTCTGTGCGAGGATGATATACCGCTTGAGATAAGAAACACGCTTGGACACAGCACCAAGGCCAGGCTCAATCATATGGTGCACAATATCATCACAAACAGCATGGGAAAGGACGATATATGCATGTCAAAAGAGTCTGCGCAGGCAATGCAGGATTTGCGTAAATTCATGTTCGCAAACCTCTATAACAATCCCGTCGCAAAAAGCGAGGAGAAAAAGGCCAAGGCGATGCTCAAGCAGCTTTATTTCTATTATATGGAGCATATAGAGGAGCTGCCGCAGAAATACCTCGCCATGCTAGGGCAGGGTGATGACAAGGGGCGTATCATATGCGACTATATATCAGGCATGACAGACCAGTATGCCACCACGAAGTTCCACGAGTATTTCGTACCGGTAGCCTGGGAAATAGATGGTTACTGATAATTCCTACAGACTCTTAGCAGCGTAGCGTTAGCCGGTTGTAAGAGCTAAGTGCCGCACTGCAGACGCGCTCGCCGGGTGACACAAATGACAACAAAGATGAACAGTAAGGGGATGATAAAATGCCGTACTACTCTGATGAGCTTATAGAGGAGGTACGTTCGCGAAATGACATAGTCGATGTTATAGGAAGCTACGTGCACCTTCAGAAAAAGGGAAGTACCTATTTTGGATTATGCCCATTCCATAACGAAAAGACAGGATCCTTTTCCGTCTCACCGAATAAGCAGATGTACTATTGCTTCGGCTGTGGAGCCGGAGGCAATGTATTTACATTTCTCATGCAGTATGAGAACTTCACCTTCCCGGAGGCCATGCAGGAGCTTGCAGACCGTGTGGGAATTGAGCTTCCCAAGCAGGAGATGACCTCAGCACAAAGGAGGGAGGCAGACAGGCGTACACAGCTGCTTGAGATAAATAAAGAGGCTGCGAAGTATTTTTATATGTTGCTTCGTGGACCGAGAGGACAAAGGGCGCATGAGTATTTCAAAAAAGAGAGAGCTGTCCGATGAGACAATGCAGAAGTTCGGGCTTGGTTACTCGGACCAGTACAGTGATGATCTGTACAAGTATCTGCGCAGCAAGGGTTATGATGATGAGATACTTAAGGAGACAGGTCTTGTGACGATAGATGAGGTCAGAGGCGGGCACGATAAGTTCTGGAATCGTGCGATGTTTCCGATTATGGATGTGCACAACCGTGTCATAGGCTTTGGAGGCCGAGTGATGGGTGACGGAGAGCCAAAGTATTTAAACTCTCCGGAGACAAAGATATTTGATAAGAGCCGTAATCTTTACGGACTTAATATAGCAAGGAGCACGAGGAAAAACCAGCTCCTTTTGTGTGAGGGCTACATGGATGTCATAGCACTGCATCAGGCAGGCTTTGACAATGCGGTGGCGTCGCTTGGCACGGCGCTCACGAGCGGACATGCCTCACTATTAAAGAGATACACCAATGAGGTGTATCTGACATATGACAGTGATGGCGCCGGGGTAAAGGCAGCGCTGCGTGCGATTCCGATACTCAAGGAGGTAGGCATCACAACAAAGGTCATTAACATGCGGCCGTACAAGGACCCGGATGAGTTTATCAAGGCGCTTGGCGCACAGGAGTATGAGGAGCGTATCAAAAAGGCTGAAAACAGCTTTATGTTTCAGATACGGATCATGCAGGCAGGCGAGGCTATGATATGGACGATCCCGAGTCAAAAACCGCATTTTATAATGAAATCGCAAAGAAGCTGCTTGGGTTTACCGAGGAGCTTGAGCGGACAAACTATACGCAGGCAGTGTCCAGAGAGTACAGCATACCATACGACGACTTAAGAAAGCTCGTAAACAGTATGGCAATGAAGGGTGGTATCGTAAAGCCCCAGACAAAGCTTAAAAGTGGAATCAATGAGAAAAATAAAAAGGAGGATGGCATGAAGCAGTCGCAGAAGCTTCTCCTCACATGGCTCATAGAGGACAATTCACTTTTTGACAGGATAAAGGGGCGTATCAGTGCAGATGACTTTACCGAAGAGCTGTACCACAAGGTGGCTAAGGAGGTTTTTTCACAGTACGAGACCACGCATACAGTAAATCCGGCCAGGATAGTAAGCATGTTTACCGATGAGGACGAACAGCGCGAGGTGGCAGGGCTTTTCAATGCCACAATCCATCAGGTGGAGGGCAAAAATGACAAGGCAACCGCACTCAGGGAAACCGTTGTCCGTATCAAGCAAAACAGCATAGACTACCGCTCAAAGCATCTGGCACCTACAGATACGGAGGGCATGATGAGGATTATTGAGGATAGGCGTGCACTCGAAGAATTGCAAAAAAATACCAGAATAAAGAGGAAAATAAAATGGCAAAGAAAAAGGAACAAAAAGACATGGCGCAGGAGCAGGAGCAGAGACTGAAATTCCAGCAGAAGCTTATTGAGATTCTTGAGCTTGGAAAAAAGAAAAAAGAATATGCTCGAATACCAGGAAATTGCAGATTTTTTCAAGGACTTAAATCTGGATCCGGAGAAGTTTGAGATGGTAATTGATTATCTCGAGCAAAACGGCATAGACGTGCTTAAAATCAGCAATGATGATGACGTGGATGATGATATCATACTCGATGATGAGGACGAGGTAGAGGTTGAAAAGATTGATCTCTCAGTACCGGAGGGAGTCAGCGTCGAGGATCCTGTCCGTATGTATCTTAAGGAAATCGGTAAGGTACCTCTTCTCTCAGCAGATGAGGAGATTGAGCTCGCTCAGAATATGGAGGACGGAGCGGTAGCAACCGAGAAGATTAATGTACTAAAGGGCCGCATTGATGGTGCATCGGAAGAGGAAAAGGCTGAGATAAAGGAAGAGATAAAGACACTGCAGAAGGATGTGGACAAGGGAGCAGATGCCAAAAAAGCGTCTTGCAGAAGCAAACCTGCGTCTTGTTGTCAGCATCGCAAAGAGATATGTGGGAAGAGGAATGCTTTTCCTTGACCTGATTCAGGAGGGAAACTTAGGTCTTATCAAGGCAGTTGAGAAGTTCGACTACAAGAAGGGCTACAAATTCTCTACATATGCCACATGGTGGATTCGCCAGGCTATCACAAGAGCCATAGCTGATCAGGCCAGAACAATCCGTATTCCTGTGCATATGGTTGAGACGATCAACAAGCTCATCCGTGTGTCAAGGCAAGCTCCTTCAGGAGCTTGGAAGAGAGCCTTCACCGGAGGAAATTGCCAAGGAGATGAGCATGCCGGTAGAGCGTGTGCGTGAGATACTCAAGATATCGCAGGAGCCTGTTTCGCTTGAGACTCAATCGGTGAGGAGGAGGATTCACATCTTGGTGATTTCATCAAGGATGATAATGTACCGGTTCCTGCTGATGCGGCAGCATTCACACTTCTTAAGGAGCAGCTTGAGGAGGTGCTTGGAACTCTTACAGAGAGAGAGCAGAAGGTACTCACACTCCGCTTTGGCTTAGAGGACGGCAGAGCCAGAACACTTGAAGAAGTAGGTAAGGAGTTCAACGTGACCCGTGAGCGTATCCGCCAGATTGAGGCAAAGGCGCTGAGAAAAAGCTTCGTCATCCTAGCAGAAGTAGAAAGCTTAAGGACTACTTAGAGTAAGATGATTAGGCTATCCAGAAGAATGAAGGCAGTGGCATCAATGGTCACGGCCGGCTACACGCGATGTGTGATGTGGGAACCGACCATGGCTATGTGCCTATTGCCCTGGTGCAGGGTAATATAATACCGAAGGCAATTGCTGTTGATATAAATAAGGGACCGCTTGAGCGCGCCAATGAGCATATAAGGGCAAACGGTCTGACAGAGCAGATTACCACAAGGCTTTCCAATGGGCTTGAAGCGATACACGACGGAGAGGTTGACTCTATTGTCATAGCAGGAATGGGAGGAGAGCTTGTTATTCACATTTTAACCGCAGGGGAGACAGTGTGCAGGTCGGCAAAGGAGCTGATTCTGCAGCCACAGTCGGAAGTGAGCAAAGTCCGTGAATATGTAAGGAACACAGGCTATAAGATAGTTGATGAGGATATGATTTTGGAGGACGGAAAATACTATCCGATGTTCAGATGTGTGCCGTGTGCGGACAATTCCGCATGGGACAATATGGACGAGACGACGGTTACTGTATGCGATTTGTACGGACCGGTACTTATCAAAAACGGTAATCCGGTGCTTCGGAAGTTTCTTGTCATGGGGAACACCACAAGCTGGCTGCCATCATGCAGCAGCTAAGGACACAGGATATGAGTGATTCCATCATGGACAGAATCGAGCAGATAAACGAGATGATGGCATACAATGAGGCAGCATATTCGACTATGGGGGCAATAAGAAATGCAGGAATATAGTGTGAAGGTGACCTTGCCGGACGGACAGGTCATGGCAGTGACAGCATCAGAAAGTGATACTTTAGAAGCCGTAGCAGACAGATTCAAGGATTATTATGAGGATGACATAATCCTTGGAATTGTAAACGGCAGGCTTCGTGAACTGAATAAGAAAATAAAAAGTGACTGTGAGCTTAGCTTTGTGACGACAGCTGACAGGGATGGCAGGCGTACATACAGAAGAAGTGTTGTGCTGCTTTTTGCAGAGGGCTATATACGATGTATATGGCAGCATGACACAGCTTCATGTGATGCATTCGCTCGGAGAAGGCTATTATTGTCAGCTTGAGAAAGCAGTGGAGTGTGCGGACAGCCAACAGGAAAAATATAATGAAGATACAGACTTACAAGGCAGCAGAGAAAACAGTGAGAAAAAGTGTGACAGAGCATGATATCGACAGGATAGTATGCAGCATGTACACATTTGTGGAAAAAAAGACCTCACGATTACCAAGCACAGTGCAAAAACACAGTATGCAGAGCAGCTTTTCAAGGAAAAAGGGCTGCATGATAAGGAGAGGCTATTGCACTACAGGAGAAGCTCCAGAGTCAATCTCTATGAGCTGGATGGTGTGGTGGATTATTTCTACGGATTTATGGCACCCTCGACAGGCATGCTCAAATACTTTGATATAGTGCCGTATGAGAGTGGCGTTGTGCTTCTTTTTCCGGGTGCTCACAGCAGGAGTGTTGAGCCGCTTGTGACATCAAATAAGCTGTTTCACACGCTGGATGATTCCAGGGAATGGAGCAAGATGCTTGGAATAGGCACGATAGGAGCTCACTAAATGATGCGATTGCAGCAGGCAGGGGACAGGAAAACATGCTGCTTCAGGAGGCACTGATGGAGCAGAAGATAGGAAATCTTGCAGCGCAGATCGCTTCGGATGACAAAAAGAAATTTGTCATGATAGCAGGTCCTTCATCATCAGGCAAGACATCGTTTGCCAACAGACTGTCAATCCAGCTTATCGCAAAGGGCAGAAAGCCACATCCGTTAAGTCTGGATGACTACTATGTGGACAGGGAGTTTTGCCCGAAGCATCCGGACGGAAGCTTTGATTTTGAGTGCCTTGAATCTATTGATGTAAAGCTGTTCAATGAGGATATGAACAGGCTTCTTAAAGGAGAGGCTGTTGATATGCCTTCCTTCAATTTCAAGACAGGAAAGAGAGAGTACCGCGGAAGAAAGCTGACGCTGGGAGCTGATGATATACTTGTCATAGAAGGAATCCACGGCCTGAATGACAGGCTTTCACAGCTTATCCCGCCTGAGCACAAGTTCAAAATCTATATCTCAGCGCTTACACAGCTCAATATTGACGAGCACAATCCTCTTTCCACCACAGATGAAAGACTTATACGCCGGATTGTGCGTGATGCGCGTACACGAGGTACCAATGCCATGGAGACTATCGCTATGTGGCCGTCTGTCAGAAAGGGTGAAAGGGAGAATATCTTTCCTTTTCAGGAACAGGCGGATGTGATGTTCAACTCTGCACTTGTGTATGAGCTTGCAGTACTCAAGGTGTATGCGGAGCCGTTGCTTTTTGGCATAGAAAGAGACTGCCCGGAGTATCTCGAGGCAAAGAGGCTGCTTAAGCTCTTAGACTACTTTCTTCCGATGCCGGCTGACGGCATACCAAACAATTCACTGCTTCGTGAGTTTGTAGGAGGAAGCTGCTTTAATGTTTAAAACTAAAAAATCCCGCATTCCGGCTGTGTATAGAATACTGCTTGTGGCAATTGCAGTCATGGCTATTGGCGGTATTGCCGTAAATTGTTATGTGGGAAATTATTATCGGGCAGATTCAATTGCGGAGGCTGCAATCGATTCAGACAGAGAGGTTTCTGTTACTATTGAAAAGAAGGACAAGCGTATACAGGCCACCCAGTACGACTTAAAGCTTAAGAATTATACGATAACCTTTGCACCGCAGGATAAGGAAAAAAAGCCAAAAAGGCATTGATTTTTTATCCGGGAGGCAGGGTACAGTATACGGCGTATGCGCCGCTGATGCATGAGCTTGCAAAGAATAATTTCGTGTGCATACTTGTACATATGCCGGGCAACCTCGCAGTATTGGACCAGAATGCAGCAGACGGTATCATTGAAAAATACAAGGAAATATACCCATCCATACAGGAATGGTACATGGGAGGCCACTCCTTAGGCGGAGCCATGGCTGCAGAATATGTGTCAAAGCATGTTGATGAGTTTGACGGACTATATCTTTTTGCAGCATATTCTACCGCTGACCTGTCGGATTCAGATCTCTGAGGGTTTTTAGCGTGTACGGTTCAGAGGATGGTGTGCTTGATATGGACAAATACCGCAAATACCGCTCAAACCTGCCGGAGGATACATATGAGTATGTCATTGATGGCGGGTGCCATTCTTATTTTGGAAGCTATGGTCTGCAAAAGGGAGACGGTACACCTGATGTGGCTTTCGAGGAGCAGATAGAGATGACGGTAGACTTTATTACATACAACAGCAAATAATAATTACCGGTAGACTGCATCATATACAACAGCAAATGATAGTTACCGGTAGACTGCATCATATACAACAGCAAATGATAGTTACCGGGAAATAACAAAATGCAACTGAGATATCTCAGTTGCATTTTTAATGGTGCACCTTTGCGGCGCACGTTACTAATAAGTTATTTTACGAAACGCCAATAGGCTCTAGATTATTAAAATACGCAGGACGATAAGCCGGGTTATGTCGTTGAGTGATCATCTATCTAGGACGCCTGTTGCCAGACGCTCTCAAGCAACCTACCTAAAGCTGGCGGGCCACGTCAAAGCTTTGTTTCGGTCTTGCTTCGAGTGGGGTTTGCATGTGCCCTCCCTGTTACCATTGAGGCGGTAGTCTCTTACACTGCCTTTCCACCCTTACCACAAAAGTGGCGGTATATTTCTGTTGCACTGTCCTTAGAGTTTCCTCCACCGGCCGTTAACCGGCATCCTGCCCTATGAAGCCCGGACTTTCCTCACCTGCGGTCTTTCGACACCTGCAGCCGCGATCACCTGTCCTGCATATTTATTTAATATACCAAGCATTTTTCCAAAAATCAAGCCCTTTTACCAACTTTAATAAACGAAATATAAAATGTTTCTTAAAAGACGATAGGTCTATTGACGGTTTTTATCTTCAATATTATCTTAAGAATGTAAAGAGCGAGTTAAAACCTCAAATTCATAGTGTGGACACTGTATGAGGTAAGAATCTGGCTATAATGAAAATATAGGGCGAGGCGGTAATATGAGAGAAAAAATTTATCAGATTTATGAATGGAAGAAACGGATGGACGAGCTTGCAAGGGCTGAGTCATGGGTAGTAATGATATTACTTGTGGTTTCAATATTTACAAGGTCGGCGATACTTGATATACTGGCAATAGGACTGATGATACATATGTATTTTCGCGTATTTTCAAGGAATGTAAACAAGCGCTATGCAGAGAATCAGAAGTTTTTAAATGCCGGTATGAGTGGACCGTAAAGGCAGAGCGCAGGAAAAAGCGCTTTGCACAGAGGAAGCAGTACAAGTTCTTCAAGTGCCCTATGTGCAAGCAGGAGGTCAGGGTGCCAAGAGGACATGGCAAGATCTGTATTACCTGTCCGAAGTGCCGGGAGCAGTTCGTGAGACGCAGCTAGTATGTCAATATATACTTGTACATAAGAGCATGGAGAAGAGAAATGTTTGGATATATAACTGTCAATAAGGACACCTTGTCCGAGGAAAATAAAAAAATATATCAAAGCTATTATTGCGGGCTGTGCCAGACAATGAAGTCGCAGTATGGCAGGCGTGCACAGATGGCACTAAACTATGACATGACTTTTCTCATAGTGCTTCTGACAGGCTTGTATGAGCCGGATAGTGTGACGAGGGGTGGATTTGTATGCAGCGTGCACCCTACGAAGAAGCGTACACTTCGCACCAATGAGATTACAGAGTATGCTGCAGCTATGAACATACTGCTTGCATACTACAATCTGATAGATGACTGGAAGGACGATAAAAGCCTGACGAAGAAGACATACGCAGAGATGCTGAAAAAGGACTTTGAGAAGGCAAAAAAAGGCTATCCGGTACAGGCTAAGGCGATAGAGGACTACATTGCAAGGCTTACAGAGTGCGAGAAGAGCAATGATACCAATATTGATGCAGTTGCGGGGCTGACAGGGGAGATGCTCGGCATACTTTTTGCGTGGAAGCAGGATGAGTGGCAGAAGGATTTGAAGGAATTTGGCTGCTACCATGGGAAAATTTATTTATATAATGGATGCGTATGAGGACATAGGGGATGATGTGAAAAAAGAAATCATATAATCCACTTATACAGCTCATGCATTGTTGCAATAATGATCAGGAAAAATTTGACAAATCCTGTCGGCTTATGATGACATCTATGCTTTCAGAGGCAGCAAAAATATTTGAGAGGTTGCCAATTCTCTTACATGCGGATATAATCAGAAATGTTCTATACTCCGGTGTGTGGAGCAAGTATGAGTATATTCAGATGAAGAAAAGGAAGAAACATAAATGATAGATCCATATCAGGTGCTCGGTGTCAGCCGCAGTGCAAGTGACGATGAAATAAAAAAGGCCTACAGGAACTTAAGCAGAAAATATCATCCTGATGCCAATATCAACAATCCTAACAAGGATCAGGCTGAGGAGAAGTTTAAGCAGGTGCAGCAGGCATATGACCAGATAATGAAGGAAAAGCAGTCCGGTGCTGCCGGAGCCGGTGGATATGGCGGTGCGGGAAGCAGCAGCTCATACGGCGGCAGCTCCTATGGTGGAGCATATGGTAGTGGACCGGGAGCAGGTGATCCATTTGGAGCAGGTGGACCGTTTGGCGGTTTCTATGGCCGCTATACCTACAATAATGCAGGCAGCAGTGCACAGGATGACAATCCAAAGGTGCGTGCAGCAGGCAATTTCATCAGCAACGGCTACTACAATGAGGCACTGAAGGTGCTTGAGGAGGTACCTTTTGCTGAGAGACGCGGAAGGTGGTACTACTACAGTGCCATCGCAAACCAAAAACTCGGCAACACAGCGACAGCCATAGAACACATACAGCGAGCAGTGTCGCTTGAGCCAAACAACATGCAGTACCGCCAGTTTATGCAGATAATTGAAAATGGTGGCTCGTGGTATTCGGATATGGGAGACATATACGGACGCCCTAGTGGCAGGGGCAGCGAGTGCTGCAGCCCTGCTAGCCACATTCCTTTGCTGGCAGATGTTCTGCTGCTAGATGTCAAGCTTTTCTGATGTTACAGATGGAAATTCATGCAAGTTATTGGGCTGGTTATTTGAAGAACGATGGACGGGTATATTAATCTGTGAATTATTCTGAATAGTTACCTGAAAAATAAAAGGGGATGTGAAAAAACTCGATTGAGTTTTTTCACATCCCCTTTATTTATGGACATAAGTAACTATTCAGATCCACACATATATGAGCAAAATCAGCTGCGCAGCAACGGCTGTATTATTCCATAGAATCCGGAATACCATCATGATCCAAATCAGCCATGTCTGCTCCGTGTGCACCGATATCCACAGTGTTTAAGGTGCGTCTTTTAAGTCTTGCGGCTTCAGACTGCTTGAGCAGATAGCTCTTTATCTCGCGTGAGTGCTTTACGTGAACGAGCTTAAGCTCAGGGTTTGTGACGTCGCCTGTGTAGCAGACTATGGTGCCGAGCTTAAAAATGCGCTCCATCAGTGATGTGGTGAGCTTTTTACATCAGCTACCTTATACATGTAGCAGTCATCCTCTGTGGTGCTTAAGAGTCCGGACTCTACAGTGATAAAGGACGGTGTGACGGTATATTTTGTGAAAGTCCACGGCAGACCGAGAAACAGCAGTCTCTTTCTCTCCTTAAAGATTACAGCATCGTCATCATCAATTGCGCCGGCTGTGGTGTTTTTTTTGATTTGTGATTCATTTACAGACATATTATTCTCCTTTTTGATGTTGGAATTGTCGTAATTGTATGAAAACTTCACTACAATTGCTAAGCATTCAGAACAGTTATATTCTGACATATATTCTACAACAAAAAGTGTAAAAAGCCAACTTGAATATTGCACTGAGATATTATATGATAGAAAAAATGTAAAAAAAATTGTTACGCGAAAAAGAATGGAGGCAAATTATGCGTCACTTAATGAGTCCGTTGGATTTTTCTGTAGAAGAGTTGGACAAGCTTCTGGATCTTGCAAATGATATATAGAGGCTCATCCTGAGAAATATGCACACAAGTGCGATGGAAAGAAGCTTGCAACCTGTTTTTACGAGCCAAGCACAAGAACCAGGCTTAGCTTTGAGGCTGCCATGCTTAATTTGGGAGGCTCGGTGTTAGGTTTCCACAGTGCTGATTCGTCATCTGCGTCAAAGGGCGAGAGCGTTTCAGATACTATCAGGGGTTATTTCCTGCTATGCGGATATCTGTGCCATGCGTCATCCTAAGGAGGGTGCACCGCTTGTGGCTTCAGAGAAATCGCGTATCCCTGTAATCAATGCAGGCGATGGAGGTCATCAGCATCCTACCCAGACACTTGCTGATCTTCTTACAATCCGTTCCATCAAGGGCAGATTGAATAATATCACAATCGGCTTTTGCGGAGATTTAAAGTTTGGACGTACAGTGCATTCACTGATCAATGCACTTATCAGATATGACAATGTGAGGATTGTGCTTATTTCGCCTGAGGAGCTTAAGGTGCCTGACTATGTGCGCGATGATGTGCTTCGTGCCAACAATATCGAGTTCAAGGAGGTAGAAAAGCTCGAGGATGCCATGGGAGAGCTTGATGTGCTCTACATGACACGTGTCCAGAAGGAGCGTTTCTTCAATGAGGAGGACTATGTGCGTCTGAAGGATTTCTACATTCTGACAAAGGAGAAGATGGAGCTTGCAAAGGATGATATGATTGTACTTCATCCGCTCCCACGTGTGAATGAGATTTCTGTTGATGTGGATGATGACCCGAGAGCATGCTATTTCAGGCAGGCACAGTATGCGGTTTACGTGCGTATGGCGCTTATTCTGACATTGCTTGGACTGGCTGAGGACTAAAGGAGGATAATATGCTGAATATAAGTGGAATACATGAGGGCTTTGTGCTCGATCATATCAAGGCAGGTATGAGTCTTCAGATTTACAGGGATTTAAAGCTTGACAAGCTCGACTGCACAGTTGCAATCATTAAGAATGCGAAGAGCAGCAAGATGGGCAAGAAGGATATCATTAAGGTAGAGTGTCCGATAGAATCATTAGACCTAGATATCCTTGGATTTATCGACCACAATATCACTGTAAATGTGATAAAGGGTGACAAGATTGTGGACAAGATGGAGCTTAAGCTGCCTCATCAGGTGAAAAATGTCATCAAGTGCAAAAACCCAAGATGCATCACTTCAATTGAGCAGGAGCTTGACCAGATTTTCGTGCTTTCCGATGAGAAAAACGAAATCTACCGCTGCAAGTACTGCGAGGAGAAATACGAAGGAGTTAAATAGTATCAGTTATGTATGCCAACGTGATTGTGGATATTTCACAGGAAAAACTGGATAAGACATTTGAGTACAGCATCCCGGATGAGCTTTTTATGCGACATCCGTACGGGTGTGTGCGTGGATATTCCATTTGGCAGCCGCACTATCACAGGCTATGTGATTGAGGTCACGGATAAGCCTGAGTACGACCCGGCAAGGACAAAGCCTCTTATCGGGATAAAGGCAGACTCTGTGGCTGTGGAGGCAAAGCTCATCGCACTTGCGGCATGGATACGGCGCAATTACGGCTCTACCATGAATCAGGCACTTAAGACTGTTATACCTGTAAAGAAGCAGGCTAAGGAGCAGGTGAGCCGCAGTATTGCACTGAAAATAGACAAGGTAAAGGCAAGGGCGCAGCTTGCGCTTTGCGAGGCAAAAAAAAAAAGGCAAAGGCCAGGCTTTTTCGTGCGCTGATCGATGCTGATGATGGGGCGCGCCTTGAGTATTCCTTTGTGACAGGCAAGCTGTCGGTGTCGGCTGCCACTATAAGAGCGCTTGAGCAGAGTGGCTTTATCGAGGTCATCACACAGAGCGGCTACAGAAATCCTGTGGAGCATATGAGTGTGGACACCTATGATAAGGTACTGAATGCTGCGCAGCAGAGTGTGGTTGATGCGATAGAAGGCGACATTGCAGCTGGCCTTAGAAATACTTATCTGATTAAGGGTGTCACCGGAAGCGGCAAGACAGAGGTGTACATGGAGCGTATCGCACACTGTATACAGTCCGGGCGTCAGGCGATTGTGCTGATTCCCGAGATTGCCCTCACTTACCAGACAGTGATGCGTTTTTTTGCCAGATTTGGGAACAGGGTTTCGATAATCAATTCAAGACTTTCAAATGGTGAGCGTTATGACCAGTTTGAGAGAGCTAAGAATGGTGATATTGACATCATGATTGGCCCGCGGTCGGCGCTGTTCACACCTTTTTCAAATTTAGGACTTATCATAATAGATGAAGAGCACGAGAATTCATACAAGAGCGAGTCGGTGCCGCGCTATCATGCCAGGGAGGTGGCGATAGAGTACGCGCGCATGTCCGATGCCATTGTGGTACTTGGCTCTGCAACACCGTCGGTGGATAGCTATTACAAGGCAAAGACAGGTGTTTACAGGCTTTTGGAGCTGGATAAGCGTGTGGATGACAGACCTCTTCCAAAGTGTGAGGTTGTCGATTTGAGGCAGGAGCTTCGTGAGGGAAACCGCTCGATTCTTTCCACCAGGCTTCAGGAGCTCATGGAGGAGAGGCTTCTAAATGGCCAGCAGACCATGCTTTTTTTAAATAGAAGGGGCAAATCGGCATTTATGTCGTGCAGAGCGTGCGGTTTTGTGGTAAAATGTCCTCATTGCGATGTATCACTCAGTGAACATAGCGGCGGAGTGATGGTCTGTCACTACTGCGGCTACAGACAGCCGGTGCCTAAGGTGTGTCCGAGCTGTGGCTCGAAGTACATTAGCGGCTTTAAGGCCGGCACACAGAAAATAGAAGCGATGGTGGCAAAGCGTTTTCCACAGGCACGTATACTGCGCATGGATTATGACACCACGAGGGCGAAGGATGCGTATGAGAAGATTCTGCAGGCATTTTCCAATCATGAGGCCGATATACTTATCGGTACGCAGATGATTGTAAAGGGGCATGATTTTTCAAATGTCACGCTGGTTGGTGTGCTGGCGGCGGATATGTCACTGCATGTGAATGATTTTCATGCGGCGGAGCGCACCTTTGCTCTGCTGACCCAGGGCGGCAGGGCGCGCCGGCAGAGGAAAGCTGCCCGGCAATGTGGTTATCCAGACCTACGACCCTGACCACTATGCCATCCGGACTGCCAAAGAGCAGGATTATGAGGCTTTTTACGATAAGGAGATAGAGTACAGGAGGCTTATGCATTATCCGCCTGTATGGAATATGCTTTTAGTCCATGTCACATCACCTGATGAGAGTGAGTGCGGCAGCATGGCACAGCAAGTGTACGATATAGCGTCGCAGATGATATCGCATACAGATGAAAATCAAAGCCCTGATGATAGGCATCTGATTCAGCTCATCGGTCCTGCGGATGCGACCATCGCCAAGGTAAATGACATATACCGCAAGGTGATTTACATGAAGACATCTGACTATGCGGCGCTTATTTCCATAAAGGATGGCATAGAGCAGGCTGTGAAAGCTGATACGGCAATGAAACATGCTAATATCTCATTTGATTTCAATCCGATGAGTGGATTTTGATAGATATAGAAGGAGGCAATTATGGCACTTAGAACTATTAGAGTGGAGGGAGACCCTGTACTTGGCAAGGTCTGCAGAGAGGTTACGGAGGTGACTCCAAAGATAGTAACACTTATTGATGATATGCTTGAGACTATGTATGAGGCTAATGGTGTAGGACTTGCCGCACCACAGGTTGGCATATTAAAGAGGATCGTTGTTATCGATGTTGGCGAGGGTCCAATCGTGATGATTAATCCTGAAATTATCGAGTCTGACGGAGAGCAGACCGGCGATGAGGGCTGTCTTTCAGTACCGGGAAAGGCCGGACAGGTGACCCGCCCGAATTATGTAAAGGCTCGTTTCATGGGCGAGGATATGAATGAGTATGAGATAGAGGGAGAGGAGCTTTTGGCCAGATGTATCTGTCACGAGCTTGACCATCTCGACGGACATCTCTATGTGGAGAAGGTTGAGGGCGCACTTCACGATGTGACATATGAGGATACACAGGAGTAATCATTAGGATGACATTTGTTATCTGAGCTTGGAAAATATCTGGGAGGCAGTAAGATGAGAGTAATTTTCATGGGAACACCGGACTTTTCGGTGGGAACGCTTGAGGCAATTATAGAGGCAGGGCACGAGGTGGCACTGGTTGTCACACAGCCCGACAAGCCAAAGGGCCGCGGCAAGACAATGCAGTATACACCGGTCAAGGAGTGTGCGCTTTCGCACGGTATTGAGGTATTCCAGCCGGTTAAAATAAGAGAGACTGCTAATATAGAGTATCTCAGAAAGTTTAATGCAGATATAATAATTGTAGTTGCTTTTGGACAGATTCTGTCAAAGAGTATTCTTGATATGCCTCGATACGGCTGTATCAATGTGCATGCTTCACTTCTGCCAAAGTACAGAGGTGCGGCTCCTATACAGTGGGCTGTGATTAACGGTGACGAGTTTACAGGTGTCACTACCATGAGGATGGATGAGGGTGTCGATACCGGCGATATGATTGCAAAGAGTACAGTCAGACTTGCACCTGATGAGACCGGCGGCAGCCTGTTTGATAAGCTCTCAGCAGAGGGAGCAAGGCTGTGTGTGGAGACCATGAAGATGATAGAGGATGGCACTGCAGAGTATACTCCTCAAAACAGCGAGGAGGCTACACATACATCAATGATCAGTAAGGAGCTTGGCTTTATCGACTGGACAAAGCCGGCTGTTGAGATTGAGAGGCTTATAAGGGGGCTTAATCCATGGCCGTGCGCATACACCCACTTAAACGGTAAGACATTTAAGGTGTGGAGTGCAAAGGTGATTGACGGCAGCGATGATTATGAGCCGGGCTGTATTTATCATATCGGAAAAAAGTGATATGTATGTACAGACAGGAAAAGGAGCATTATCTTTAGTAGAGGTACAGCTCCAGGGGCAAGAAGCGCATGGATACAGGTTCATTTTTGAGAGGCTGTCATGTGGAAGAGGGCTCATTTTTCACGTTATAGTTATTCATTATAAGTAACTAAAAACATGATTAAATGTGAGTCAATGTACTCAAAGATACTCAAAATCCAGAGTATTCGTTTGTGCTAACGTCAAAGCAGTCGGAAACGTTGAGAAGTAGCCAGTGCAAGTTGAAACAGTCTTGCTAATTATAGGATAGAACCTTGATGGTAGCGTTTAGACAATGGTAGAAGCCTACGAAAACCAAGTAGCGAAACATAAAATATTAAGAAAGGAAAAAGCTATTTAGATGAAAACCTATATCTAATCAATAAAAAGAATTTATAGGTATGTACCGATGGCTTAGTCGGGAATTTACGACTGTGGAGTGTACAAGAACTTGTGAGTAGCGTATTGTTTATAATCGCCAAAAGCATACACATTGAAGCAGTAACTACAAATCGTGAGATTGTAGCGAATCATCTAGCATATACACATTTGTATTATGTTTTTAGTAGCAGAGATGATACATGGGATATTATTACTGGGATCCGACATATATACTCGTTGTGATAGGTGCAGTGATATGTATGATTGCATCGGCAAGAGTTAAAGGTACATTTAATAAATACTCACAGCTAAGAAGCATGTCAGGCATGAATGGTGCGCAGGTGGCTCAGAGAGTGCTTCAGGCGGCAGGCATATATGATGTGCAGGTGCGTCATGTGTCAGGTAGTCTGACGGACCACTACGATCCGCGCACCAAAACAGTGAATTTATCTGATCCTGTGTACAATGCCACATCGGTCGCAGCACTTGGCGTAGCAGCCCATGAGTGTGGACACGCTATACAGCATGCAAAAAGCTATGCACCTCTTTCAATCGAGGAGTGCACTTGTGCCTATAGCTAATTTTGGCTCCATGCTTGCATGGCCGGTCATACTTATCGGCTTGTTCTTTAACACACGCTCGTCAGGGCTTATTATTGATATAGGCATATTGCCTGTTTTCGGCAGCAGTGCTTTTCCAGCTCGTGACATTGCCGGTAGAGTTTGATGCTTCAAGACGTGCGCTTGTCATGCTTCGTACACAGGGCATACTTGCAGATGACGAGCTTAGGTACACAAGAAGGGTGCTCAAGTCAGCGGCACTTACTTATGTAGCCAGTGCGGCGGCTGCTATTTTACAGCTCCTTCGTATAATACTTATCACAAACGGACGCAGACGGGACGACTGATATTGTTTTAGCTGCTGTTTGCCTGTGATTTTACAGGGTGGCAGTTCAAATTGGATATATTAGTTAGAAAATTAAATGTATATGTAACTATTCGGAAACATCATCATGATAAATAATCATAGTAAAAATAATCATAATAATAAAAATAGCCAAATAAACAAAAATAATATACCGGGCAGACCGGCAAGATCAAACGTGGCAGCGCATAATGAGCACTCTGTAGATACGCGTGAGCTTGCCCTTGAGATGCTTATTGAGATTAATGAGAGCGTGGAGCATTTTCACATATCGTGCTTCGCAGCGTGCTTGACAAGTATCAGTATCTGTCAAAGCAGGACAGAGCCTTTATGACGAGGCTTGTTGACGGCACTATCGAGTATATGCTGCAGCTCGACTACATCATAGACTCTTTTTCAAAGACAAAGGTAAGGAAGATGAAGCCCTTCATCAGAAACCTTCTTCGCATGAGCGTCTACCAGATAAAGTACATGGACGCGGTGCCGGATTCAGCTGTATGCAATGAGGCTGTGAAGCTTGCAAAGAGGCATAAGTTTGCACAGCTTTCGGGCTTTGTAAACGGTGTACTCAGAAATATTGCAAGAAATATAGATTCAGTACAGTTTGATACCTTAAGCATCCGATACTCTATGCCACAGTGGATAGTGGACAGATTTGTTGCGGTATACGGAGAAAAGAAGGCAGAGGAGATTTTCAAGGCCTTTCACAATAAGAGCACAATAAGTATCAGGACAAACCTGACCAGGTGTACTCCGGATGAGCTTCGCGCGACGCTTGAGGCAGAGGGTGTGACGGTCACAGCGGTTGATGAACTTGATTATGCATTTGTTATATCTGGATTTGATTATTTGAATGGCTTGCAGAGCTTCAGAGACGGACTTTTCTATGTGCAGGATATAAGCTCAATGCTTGTCGCACAGACGGCTGCTCCAAAGAAGGGCGACTATGTGATAGATGTATGCGCAGCACCGGGCGGCAAGAGCACCCATATAGCTGAGCTTTTTGCAGGGAAGCGGCCATGTGTTCGCGCGTGACCTGACCGATAACAAGGTCGGTATGATTGAGGAAAATATAGAAAGGCATGGCCTTAACAATATGTCGGCAGAGGTGTGGGATGCCACAGTATTTGATGCTGATTCGGCGGGAAAGGCAGATATACTGATCTGTGATCTGCCGTGCTCAGGGCTTGGAGTGCTCGGCAGAAAGAAGGACATCCGCTACAAGATGACACCTGAGTCTGTAGATGAGCTTGTCGTTCTTCAAAGACAGATACTTGATACCGTGCATACATACGTGAAGCCAAACGGAGTGCTCGTGTACAGTACATGTACGATAGATGAGGCTGAGAACGAGGACAATGTGAGGTGGTTTATTGAAAAGCATCCGGAGTTTGAGCTGGATAAGAGCTTTGCTGAGGGCACCGGAATGAAACAGATACTGCCCGGTGAGCATGGAAGTGACGGATTCTTTATTGCAAGATTTATAAAAAGTAAATTATGATATTAAAATAAATCATGAATTAATAAATATAAATTGGTTTATAAACAATAGTTAAATGCAGATTTAATAAAAATAATATGGAACAGATAAAAGAACAACTAACTGACATCAAATCAATGAATATGGACGAGCTCACAGAGTTTATCATATCGCTCGGAGAAAAGAAATTCCGTGCGAAGCAGATATATGAGTGGATTCATGTGAAGCATGTGGAAAGCTTTGATGAGATGACCAATATTTCAAAAAAGTTCATACAGGTATTAAAGGACAATGCAATACTCATCTCGCTAAAAAAAAAGAGGAGGTGCAGGTGTCAAAGCTCGATGGCACGAGAAAATATCTCTTTGCACTGGACGATGGCAATGTCATAGAGAGTGTGCTTATGAAGTACAAGCATGGTAATTCTGTATGTATCTCTTCGCAGGTTGGCTGCAGGATGGGGTGCAGATTCTGTGCATCCACTCTTGACGGTCTCGTCAGGGGGGCTTAGGCCGTCCGAGCTGATTGACCAGATTTATCAGATAGGCAAGGACATAGGGGAGCGCATCTCAAATGTAGTTGTCATGGGCACAGGTGAGCCGCTTGACAATTACGATAATCTGCTGCGCTTTATAGAGCTTCTTACTGATGAAAACGGAATCAATATCAGCCAGCGCAATCTGACAGTTTCCACATGTGGTCTCGTACCGCGCATGAGACAGCTTGCAGATGAAAAGCTTTCTATCACGCTGGCGCTTTCACTGCATGCCTCCAACCAGGAAAAGAGAAAAGCCCTCATGCCGGTTGCAAACAGCTATGATATACATGATGTGGTCGATGCATGCAAATATTATTTTGCACAGACCGGCCGCAGAGTCACCTTTGAGTATAGCCTGGTAGGCGGAGTGAACGATACAGCCGAGGATGCAGCAGAGCTTTCGGCACTCGTACATGGCATGAACTGCCATATAAATCTGATTCCGGTAAACCCGATAAAGGAGCGCGATTACGTGCAGTCCAACAAGGGTGTTATAGAGGCTTTTAAAAATAGGCTTGAAAAAAACGGAATTAATGTTACTATTAGAGGGGAAATGGGCAGAGATATAGACGGTGCCTGTGGACAGCTTCGCAAGAAGCATATAGATAAGGAGAGAGGAATAAACTAGATGAAGACGTTTTCCATTACGGATGCAGGTGCTATTCGTGAGATGAATCAGGATTTTTATTTCTCGTCTGACACTGCAGTAGGAAATCTTCCGAATCTTTTCATCGTAGCAGATGGAATGGGAGGACACAAAGCCGGTGACTATGCTTCCAGACACACTATAGAGCGTGTGGTTGCATCGGTATCGAGAAATGCCGGGGATGAACCGGTATCCATCATCAAAGAGGCTATCAACAAGGCAAATGAGCTTTTGGTGGCTGAGTCTCGTGAGGATGAAGCTAAGCGTGGAATGGGTACCACCTTAGTCGTAGGAACTATTATAGGAAACAAGCTTTTTGTGGCCAATATAGGTGACAGCAGGCTTTATATAGTAGGTGGCACAGAGCAGATCAGACAGATTACCAGGGATCATTCACTGGTTGATGAGATGGTCAGGATGGGTGAGATAAATGCCGACGAGGCGAGAGTTCATCCGGACAAGAATATCATCACGAGAGCTGTCGGGGCAGCAGATCATGTGGAGGCAGATTTCTTTGAGGTCGAGCTATGTGAGGACGACAGGATTCTTCTGTGTACAGACGGACTTACCAATATGGTGAGAGATAAAGAAATATGCGATACTATTAGGCAAAATGATAATATCGAGACAGCAGCGTCACAGCTTGTCGCCATGGCCAATGCAAACGGTGGCCGCGATAATATCACTGTAATGATTATTAAACCATTTTAAGACGAGGTAATAACAGATGTTAGAGATAGGAAGTTTTTTATCGGATCGATATGAGATCCTAAGCAAGGTTGGCGCAGGCGGCATGTCTGATGTATACAAGGCAAAAGACCATATACTGAGCCGTTTTGTAGCTATAAAGGTTTTAAAGCAGGAGTTTTCGGAGGATAGTTCATTTGTGACCAAGTTCCGTGCTGAGGCACAGTCAGCAGCAGGACTTGAGCATCCAAATATCGTAAATATCTATGATGTAGGCAGCGAGAATGGTCTGTACTACATTGTCATGGAGTATGTCGAGGGTATCACACTTAAGACTTATATCGAGAAAAAGGGCCAGCTGTCATTCAAGGAGTCTGCAAGTATTGCAATCCAGGTGGCAAGGGGCATAGAGGCCGCTCACAATAAAAATATCATTCACCGTGATATCAAGCCGCAGAATATCATTATTTCTACAGATGGCAAGGTAAAGGTGACAGACTTTGGAATTGCAAAGGCTACATCTTCAAATACAATAAGCTCAGATGTGATGGGCTCAGTACACTATGCATCTCCGGAGCAGGCAAGAAACGGCTTCGTCGATGGCAGAAGTGATATTTACTCACTGGGAATCGTAATGTTTGAGATGGTTACAGGCCGTGTGCCGTTTGACGGTGATACCACAGTGGCAGTTGCACTGCAGCACCTACAGGAGGAGATTGCAAGGCCAAGCATCTACGCACCGGATCTGCCGATTAGCTTTGAGAAAATCATCTTAAAGTGTACACAAAAAAGACACCGGATCGCAGATACCAGACTATTGAGGAGCTTCTCACAGACATAAGGCGCTCTCTTGCGCATCCTGATGAGGATTTCGTCACAATAGCACCACTTCGTTGACGGTGGCAAGACCAAGGTTATAAGCCCGGAGGAGCTTGACAAGATAAAAGAGGGCAGAGGTGTCGCAGAGGACTTAAACGATGATGATATCGATGCAGATAATGGTGATGAGTATGCTGACGATGAAGACGATGATGATGAATATGATGAGTCACTCTTAGACGACGATGATGACGAAGAAGACGAAGACGATGATGATGACGGCAAGCTTTTAAATCCAAAGATGGATAAAGCAATCACAATCATGGGTATAGTAACAGCCGTAATCATTGTAATAGTTATCATATATCTTGCACTTTCAGTGGCAGGAGTGTTTAAGTTTGGCGGCAAAAAGAACTCAGAGTCACAGCAGACAGAGTCACAGACACAGACCGAGTCTGAATCAGAGTCAGAGACACAGACTGAGACAGAGGGCCAGATGATTGACATCAGAGGCATGTCAGTGGAGGATGCTCAGAAGGCAGTAGACCGCTTAAAGCTTGACCTCACAGTATTTGCATTTGAGACAAAGCAGTCAGATGAAAAGGATGGCACGATCCTTGAGCAGGATGTCAAGGCCGGAGATACAGTAAAGCGTGGTTCACAGATTAATGTAGTTATCGCAGGAAAAGGTGATAGTACATCAGAGATGGTCAAGATACCAAGTGTAATCGGAAAGACCAAGAGCTCAGCAAAGAGTACACTCGAGTCAGCAGGCTTTAGTGTCACCTTCGAGTATGGAGATTACAATGACAGTGTAGCAGCAGATGTAGTAACAGCACAGTCACCATCAGCAAAGAAACAGGCCGCAAAGGGCAGCACAGTAACAGTCACCCTCTCACCGGTCCAGAAGCCAATCACCGTGCCAAACGTAGTAGGCGCATCACAGTCACAGGCAGAAAGCGCCCTCGCAGGAGCAGGCCTCAAGTACACCTATGCTGACTCCCAGTACAGTGACACAGTACCCGCCGGCAACGTAATCAGCCAGACCAAATCCGGCGAAACCGTAGCCGCCAGGCACCACAATCACACTTACACTCAGTAAGGGTAAGCAGCAGGTTTCAAAGAGCGTAAATAAGACATTGTCACTTGGAATAGAAAATGCAAAGGTAGTAGATGGTTCATATACCTTAAAAGGCAGTGATGGACAGACATACGCAAGTGGAACAGTAACTTCAGCAGAGGTTTCAGTATCCGGAACAATGAATTGTGCATCCGGTAAAATAACGGTAACATGGAAATATACAGTTCCATCATTGGATGGAGATGGAAATGAAGTTGAGGGTGAAGTTCAGACAAAGACAGAAACAGTAGAAGTACAGTAAGCCACCGGATAGCACCCACAAAGTGGGTGCAATCCGCACCCCACTTCCACCCACCAACCCGCGGACGAAAACCTGAACTCGCGGAGAGAAACTAAGGAAGCGGGGCAGGCATGTGTTCCGAGGAAAAAATATGAATTGCCCCGGGGTGCCATAAACCTACCGAGGAAAGAACAGGGCAGAGCAAGCCATAGCCTGTCTGTAGGATAGCCCGGGCTGGCTTCATATTTTTTAAGAGGAATATATGCCTGCCACCGCCACCCACACAACCTCAAAGCGCGGCATGCACCCCGCCGAAAGCGTGACTCCTGCAAATACAAAAGCACACAAGGAAAACCATGACAGGAAAAATTATTAAAGGAATTGCCGGCTTCTACTACGTCTACGTAGAAGAAACCAAAGAAGCAAAAAGAAACTGCCACAGGCGGCACTCTCTACGAGTGCAAAGCAAAAGGCACCTTCAGAAAACAAAAAGATAAAGCCACTGGTAGGCGATACAGTCGATATAGCAGTCCTCGACGAGGAAAAGCACATAGGCAATGTCGAGCGTATACTGCCACGGAAAAACGAACTTATCAGGCCGGCTGTGTCCAATATAGACATGGCCCTGGTTATTTTCGCATCCGCAAAGCCGGATCCCAATTTCAACCTGCTTGATAGGTTTTTGTGTATGATGGAGTACCAGCATGTCCCACGGTTACCATATGCTTCAACAAAAAGGACTTAATCACACCTAAAGAGCAGCAGGAGCTTAAAAGCATATACGAGCCGGCTGGTTATAGAGTGCTTTTTACCAGCACGAAAACAGGTGAGGGCATAGATGAGATAAAGCACATTTTAGAGGGAAGGACGACCACGGTTGCAGGTCCCTCTGGAGTTGGCAAGTCATCTATCATCAACTGTCTGCAGGATGATGTGCAGATGGAGACCGGACATATAAGTGAGAAAATAGAGCGCGGAAAACATACGACCAGACATTCTGAGATTATCCCGATAAAGGATGGCACGTATATCATGGATACACCGGGCTTTAGCTCGATGGATGTGCCGGGCTTTGAAAAGGAGGATCTGTGGACCTGTTATCCGGAGTTTGTAGAATATGAGCCATATTGCAGGTTTCAGGGCTGCAGTCATATAAATGAGCCGGACTGCGGTGTCAAGGAGGCTCTTTCAGAAGGGAAAAATATCGCAGGTGCGGTATGATAACTATAAGCTTCTGTATGAGGAGCTGAAAAACAGACAAAAAGTATTAATTTAAAGCATAATCAAACGGAGGAAAACATGAACTGTTTATCACCATCAATTTTATCAGCGGATTATTCAATACTCGGAGAGCAGCTTAAGCAGCTTGATGAGGCCGGAGCACAATATGTACATATAGATGTTATGGACGGCAGCTTCGTTCCAAGCATATCAATAGGACTGCCGGTCATAAAGACAATCAGAAAGTGCACAGAGCGCATGTTTGATGTGCATCTGATGATAGATGAGCCGGTCAGATACATAGATGATTTTGCGGCGGCAGGCGCTGACATCATCACAGTCCATGCGGAGGCATGCAAGCATCTTGACAGAACAATCGAGGCAATAAAGGAAAAGGGCATACTGGCAGGTGTAGCATTAAATCCGGCTACTCCGCTTTCTGCTATAGAGTATGTGCTCCCTAAGGTGGATATGGTGCTTATCATGACGGGTAAATCCGGGCTTTGGAGGACAAAAAAGCTTATTCCGTACACTGTAGACAAGGTGCGCGACCTAAAGGCGCTTCTTGAGAAAACCGCAAACAAGGCTGATATAGAGGTGGACGGTGGTGTTAATCTTGAGAACGTGGAGACACTGCTTGCGGCAGGAGCCAATATCATTGTTGCGGGAAGTGCGGTGTTTAGCGGAGATATAGAAGAAAAAATGTAAAGGGTTTTCTGAATATCATGATGTAACAGATGCAGGTTAAAACGGAAATGCTTCCGGGGCTGTAGCAAATGTGGATATGTTATTTATAAGAAGGTGGACAAAATGAGGTATTTGATTGTATGTGGTGGAAAAATAGATAAGGAATTCGGCTTAAATGAGATAAAGACTGACGGAATAGATGCTATCATTGCGGCTGACAGCGGAATGGATTTCCTGTACGAAAACGGTGTCACACCTGATATAATTGTAGGTGATTTCGATTCGACTACGACAAATGCATTGTGGAGTATTTTGAGAGAAAGGGACAGACTGAGATACGCAGGCTCAATCCCATAAAGGATGATACCGATACAGAGTATGCCATAAGACTGGCAATAAGCGAGGGTGCAAGAAGCATAGTGTTGCTTGGAGCAACAGGAAGCAGAATAGACCATGTGCTCGGCAATATTTCACTTTTGGGAATAGGCCTGGAAAGTGGAACTGATATCAGCATTATCGATACAAACAACCGCATAAGGATGGCAGATAAGCCGGTAACCATTGAAAAATCAGCACAGTATGGCAGGTTTGTATCTCTTATAGCACTGACAGACGACAATGAGGTAAGCCTTAAGGGCTTTAAGTATCCTGTTACTGATTATTCCTTTGACAGGTTTACATCGCTTGGCATATCCAATGAAATAGTCGATGATCATGCACTGATTGATATCCATAGAGGAAAATTTATCATTATTGAGTCAAAAGATTGACTTTTTAGGAGTTTTGGTCTACTATGGTTTTAGGATTATTTCGGAAAAGCCTGATTACAGGAGGATTGATATACACTGTGTCGGCTTTGGAACATGATGGGGTAATTAGATGATAGAGAAGTATTATAGCGGGGTAATCGAGCAGATTTACAATCGCATAGGAAAAGAGACTCGAAATATCGTAATGGCGAATTATAGCAATGATTTTTCGATTGAAAATCTTGAGGTTATAAGACGTTATCAAAGCAATGAGGATAACGTCTTTTTTGCATACAGTGAGTTCTCTTACAAAACGCTGGTCGGAGCTTATGAGCCATTTTTGGACATCATATGCAATATGCACAGGCGCTTTATAGGCGGAAGCTTTGATGATTTCCAGAAGGAGTGCGGTGTGTACTATCTGCACAGACAGGTGTTAAACAGCTATTATGAGACAGGTGAGTGCTTCAGAGAGGAGACAGTGCTGTTAAATGAGGTGGCATATGAGCAGAGACGCATGACGATGGCCATAGCTGACATGCTCAAGAAGCTTTCTACTTTGAGGTGAAGCCTTTGATGATTGTGATAAACAGATTCCAGATGGCGTCTAAGAGTTCAATTGAGACCATCAAGTATCTGATTGACAATCCATGCGCCAATATCGGTATCGTGTTAGGTGTCAATGCCATAGTCAAGGGTACTGACAGTACTGTTGAGGTGTGGGATCGTATAGTTGAGTCGCTTGAGGACAGGAGCGCCATATACTATATAGGCAGTGCCGGACCGCTTAAAAATAACGTAAAAACTACAAATGATGATGAGCTGTATATCACTATGAACTTTGAGCAGAGCATCCAGGAAGCATCAAATATCATGGAGTTTCTGGATTTTGAGCAGGCAAAAAGAGGCTGCCGCATCATAGAGCATAAGCTTAAGTTTGAAGATGCATGGATTGATGAGAAAAAGCCTGCGCCGCTTTTATATGGTCTATGCAAGGACGTCTGTTTTACTTGGAGAGATGTCCAAAGCGATTGAGCTCACGAATGAATACAAGGCGCCTGATACCGGAAAATGACAGTGAGCATTATCTTTCGCTGTATTATTTCATGAAGGGCACCTGCTATATGTATCAGGGCAAGCTTGAGAAGGCTGGAAACAGTGCAAAGAGTGCCTATGACTATGCAGTTTTGGCAGAGGATGACATACTGATATTTAAGGCAGAGCTTTTGTCAGTCATGATAAAGATGTCGCTGGTACAATATATTCTTCTGTGTACAGGATATACCTGTCAGTGATGAAATTATAGAAAAGCTCATAAAGCACGGCTACAGGAATCATTTGGCACATATATATATTTACGCATACGACAATAGCCGGGATGTGGTGAAGCAGTCCTTTTATGATGAATCATTACTAAAGCATTTTACGAAGGGGCTTGAGCTTGCGAAGGAGATAGGAAATGAGCAGCTTGTGTATGATGCATATCAGAAGACTATTATGCTTGCCAGCACAAGCGGTCTCAATGAGATAGCCTTTTTATATGTTATCCGTACATACGAGTTCATGAAGGGGCACGGCAATATATATGTTGCGAGAGTGCTTACGTCTATAGGCTACAATTTAAGTGCCATGGGTAAAAATGAGCTGGTTGACAATTATTACAATGCTGCAATCAATATGTTATATTACCTGAAGATGCCGGAGGATATAGCTGAGGTGTATTATAACAAGTCTCTTAACTATATCATGCAGGGCAATTATAAGGAGGCTGTCCATGCACTTTTAGTTGCCATGAAGACTATTATAAAGCTTCATCTAAACAGCTTAAGAGTGTGCAACACGAGTAAGGTATATGCGCTTCTTGCGCTTGCATCTATATTTTCGGGTGACAGATTCATCTGTGAGCGCTATCTGCTCAGCTGCAAGCAGTTTCTTAATTATGTCATCTACAGAGTAATTGACACCACAAGAACTGAGGCAGTCCATGACTATTCCAGATGCGATGATGAGATGTTCCTTTACTCCTTTGCATCAGCCATGCTCTTGTGGCACGATGGTGAAAAGGAAGAAGCCTTTTTACGTTTTGAGGATGCGGAGAGATATCTCGTTAATGCGGAGGGAAACGAATTTTTTGCATATTCGATATACAGGGAAAGCAGGATGAAGCTGTTTGAGCTGCTCGGCAAAAATGAGCTTATAGAGCATGAGAGAATACTTTTAGAGGCACACAATAAAAGGATGCATGAAATAGCAGAGGCAGCTCCGCTTGACATGTTAAAAAATATCAACCTAGAGTCACTGAGTGATGGCCATATCAATGAGCGGCAGATTAATATGCTTGTAAAGCAGCATGGGCTCGAAAAAGGATTATCAGGGCTCAAAGCGTCAGATGGAGTTTATTTCCATATGGCAGACCATTATCGATGTCAATGACCAGAAGAAGGACACCATGATTGAAAATGCCATGAGCAATTTCATCAATCATTTCAGTCTTGACTGTGCGCTGATCATAGATCTGCACGCGAAGGAGCCACAGGTGCTTTATAATGATACGGGCTGTGATATGACAGATGAGGTTATAAAGGGCATATGTGATATCATGATAGACTATCCGGAGGGCATTGCCACATCAAAGATTGCAGAGGGCTTCTACGAGTATGAAAATGTCATCTCGTATTTCGGCGTGGATGATGTATGCTCATTTGTCGCAGTGCCTTTTATCAAGAATGATGCACTTTCAAGTGTACTCATAGCATATGTGCGCATGAAGGACAACTGGCATGGCTCAATCGAGCGATACATGCTCAATGAGGATGATCTGAGCATTTTCAAGCTGTTATTCAGAGAGCTTGAGTATTCCATTGCCCGTATTGAGGCAAATGAGAAGGCCAATGAGATGAACAAGAGGCTGAAGCAGGCAGCTGTCACTGACATGCTTACCGGTATCTATAACAGAGCAGGTATGTATCGGGAGATTGAAAAGCTTGAAAAGCGCATAAGTGTTACATCCGGTGGAATGGATGTGGGGCTTATGTTTATTGACCTGGACAACCCTTCAAGCATTATAATGATACGTATGGTCATGATGTGGGAGATTTGATACTTAAGGAGATGGCCTTTGTGTTCAGGGAAGTAGCTAAGGACAGAGGCTTTGTGAGCAGATATGGCGGTGATGAGTTCATCATAGTCATTGAGTCATGCGCCAGATACGAGCTTGAGAATATTGCAAAGGATATCTATGCGAGGATTGCAGAGGCGGATGGCTTCAGCAGCCAGATAAAGAAATATCTCAACCATGACGTTGAGTTTAATGAGGAGAAGAATATCACCTGCTCCATCGGCATTTCATATGAGAGAAATGTTACCAGTGAGAGTCAGATTACCGAGCTCATTAAAAAGGCGGACGATCTGATGTATACAGTAAAGACAGGCGAGAAAGGACACTATGCATTCTTTTTAAATCAGATGAATTTAAGATAAGAGTATTGACAAAGGACGATGCGGAGGAATACAATGCACTGCTTCGTTATGCTTTTCAGGTAACAGAGGCAGATCCTTGCCGAGACCGGTTGGAAGGATGATGAAATCAAGCAGTCGAAGTTTCCGGTGCTTGAGAGAGCTGATGTGCTTGGATGCTTCAATATCATAGACCAAAAAGAGAAGAGCTTGTGGCTCAGTTTGCGGTATATCCGCTCGATATGAATATATATGGTGAGCGCTACGAGGTAGGCTTTGTCACAAGTGTGTGCACGTATCCTGAGTACACAGGCCATGGTCTCATGAAGAAGCTTATGAGAAAGAGTCTTACGAGGATGCGCGATAGCAACAAGTCGTTTGCTCTTTTGTACCCATACTCCATACCTCTTTACAGAGGGCTTGGCTGGGAGATTATCTCAAACAAGATGACATATGTGATAAAGGACAGACAGATTCCCACAAAGCTTAAGGAGCCGGGCTATGTGCGCCGTGTGCAGTGGGATGACGAGCAGTTTAAAAAGCTTCATACTCACTTTGCCGCGAAGACTCACGGCTGTCTGTACAGAAACAATCTGGGTTCTTGGGAGGAGTACTTCCGCTGGGATGAGGACGATACGATGGTCGCCATCTACTATAACGAGGATGATGAACCGTGTGGCTATATGGTGTATCTTATCAGCTCCGATGTCATGCACATCAAGGAGCTCATCTACTTAAACCGTGAGGCGCAGCTTGGTCTGTGGGAGTACATTCATGCGCATGATTCCATGATTGATGAGGTCAGAGGCAACAACTATTACAGCGAGCCCATCGCTTTTGAGCTCGATGACAGTGATATAAAGGAGACAATAAGACCATATGCCATGGGCAGAATCATCGACGTGGCGCAGTTTATATCACAGTATAACTGTGACCCGGATGGTCCAAGCGGCTGCTTTAGCTTCGAGATAGCAGATGACCTTCTTCCGTGGAACAATGGCACATTTGTCATTGATTTTGAGAAAGGACACTGTGCTCTCACCGACAAAAATCCACAGTATCACCTAAGCATGTCTATTGGCACGTTTACCACACTGCTTTTAGGCGACAAGAGTGCTGAGAAGCTTTTGCAGATGGGAAAAATACAGACTACGTATGATGCTGTTGCAAAGCTTGACGATATTTTATATCATGAGATACCATATGTATCTGACTACATATAATGATAAAAGGTCAAAAGGTAAAGGAAAATAATATGTCAAATTATGTGATTAGCTGCTGTTCGACAGCAGATCTTACCAGGAGCATATGCTCGAGAGAAATATTAAGTACGCATGCTTTCACTATGAGCTTGACGGTAAAGAGTATATGGATGATCTGGGACAGTCCATGCCACTGCCGGATTTCTACAAGGCAATGGAAGCCGGTGCCATGACAAAGACCTCGCAGATCAATCAGGGGGAGTACATGGAGTACTTCAGGCAGTTTCTGGATGAGGGATATGATGTGCTTCACTGTACACTAAGCTCAGGTATATCAGGTACAGTCAACTCGGCGAGGCTTGCAAAGGAGGCTTTGGAGGAGGAGTACCCCTGACAGGAAGATATATGTGATTGATCCTCTGGCAGCATCGTCTGGCTTTGGACTTTTGATGGATAAGCTTGCTGACCTTAGGGATAGTGGCATGGATATTGATACACTGGCTAATTGGACCATGGAGCACAGACTTGAGGTGAATCACTGGTTCTTCTCATCAGACCTTACATTTTTTATCAGGGGAGGCCGTATCTCAAAGACCGCGGGCTTCGTGGGAAATGTGCTGAATATCTGCCCTTTCATGAATGTGAGCAATGAGGGAAAGCTTATTGTGCGTGAGAAAATCCGCACCAAAAAAGAAGGCGATAAAGGAGATGCTTGTGAAGATGCAGGCACTCTGCAAGGATGGTGCCGATTATTCGGATAAGGTCTATATATCAAATTCTGCATGCTATGAGGATGCTAGAGCCGTAGCTGATCTGATAGAGGCTGCCTTCCCTAAGATGAAGGGAAAAGTAGAGATAAATGATATCGGTACGACTATAGGAAGCCACACCGGTCCCGGAACAGTTGCATTGTTTTTCTGGGGCAATAAGAGAGAGGATTAGTCAGATATTTTGACCAGAATATCTGATTAGAATAATCAAAATCAATAAAGTTGATTATATTTTTATAAAAAATTAAATTACATCAACCAAAGTGATTAAATATAATCATTCCAATAACTGCGCTTATGTGTTACAATTATATCAGTTCAAACGAAAAGAGGTTTTAAGATGAAAGGATATGAAAAATACGAGCGCAGTTATTTTCTGCCTCCTGAATGCACTTATGACTGGGTTAAGAAGGATTATATAGATAAAGCACCACTGTGGTGTTCGGTTGATTTACGTGATGGCAACCAGGCTCTAATCGAGCCGATGAGTCTTGAGGAGAAGCTTGACTTCTTTAAGATGCTTGTAGATATAGGTTTTAAGGAAATCGAGGTAGGTTTCCCGGCAGCTTCTGAGACAGAGTTCAATTTCACGAGAGCTCTTATTGAGAGGGATATGATTCCTGGATGATGTCACTATACATGTGCTGACACAGGCCAGAGAGCATATCATCAAGAAGACCTTCAAGGCACTTGAGGGAGCACCGAGAGCAGTTGTACATCTGTACAATTCCACATCTGTTGCACAGCGCGAGCAGGTGTTTAAGAAGTCAAAGGAAGAGATAAAGCAGCTTGCAGTTGACGGAGCTATTTTACTGAGAGACCTTGCAGCTGCGACTGACGGTAATTTCCGCTTCCAGTATTCACCGGAGAGCTTTTCGGGCACTGAGGTGGATTATGCGGTTGATGTGTGCAACGCAGTGCTTGATGTATGGCAGCCAAAGGCTGATAACAAGGCCATTATCAATATCCCTACCACAGTAGAGAATGCTATGCCACATGTTTTTGCCACACAGATAGAGTATATCGACAAGCATCTTAAGTATAGAGACGGAGTAGTGCTTTGCTTACATCCTCATAATGACAGAGGCTGCGGTGTTGCCACATCAGAGCTTGGTGTGCTTGCAGGAGCTGAGGAGATAGAGGGTACACTGTTTGGAAACGGTGAGAGAACAGGAAATGTCGATATCGTGACACTTGCTATGAATCTTTACTCACACGGAGTGGATCCACAGCTTGATTTTTCAAATCTGCCTGAGATCAGGGAGAAGTATGAGACATTTACCAGAATGAAGGTAGGCGAGAGACAGCCATATGCGGGAGACCTTGTTTTTTCTGCTTTTTCAGGCTCGCATCAGGATGCAATCTCAAAGGGCATGGCATGGAGAGAGGAAAAAGAAGCTTGATAAGTGGACGGTTCCATATCTGCCTATAGATCCAAAGGATGTCGGCAGGACATACGAGGCTGATGTTATCCGTATCAACAGCCAGTCAGGAAAGGGCGGAGTGGCATATATCCTTAAGCAGAGCTTCGGTATCAATGTGCCACAGCAGATGAGAGAGCAGGTCGGATACATGGTCAAGCAGGTATCTGACGAGGAGCACAAGGAGCTTTCACCTGATTATTGGGGTACACAGCATCTTTACAGACAATTATGTGGATTTTCATCCATATTTCACTATACCGGAGTGCCACTTTAAGCAGGTAAACGGCATTTTCGCAGAGGCGGTTATTTTACACAATGACAGCACCAGAAAGGTAGATGCCAATGGAAACGGCCGTCTCGATGCAGTCAGCAATATAATAAAGCAGTATTTTTTGACATCAGCTTTGAGCTTACCGTATACGAGGAGCATGCGCTTTCACACGGATCTTCATCAAAGGCTATGGCATATGTGGGTATCACAGTTGACGGCAGTATGTTCTGGGGCGCAGGTGTGGATGAGGATATCATCAAGGCATCAATCGGAGCGCTTGTTGTTGCGGTAAACCATTACCTTGCCACCAAGGCTGACAGTCACGTGAAGGATGAGCGCTATATTGCCATGCTCAACTTCATCCAGGCCAACTACAAGACAGTATCGCTTGCAGACATGGCTGCACAGTTCAACCTGACAGAGCCGTATATCTCCAAGTACATAAAGGAGAAGTCAGGCAAGACTTTCGGAGAGCTGGTCACCAATGCCAAGATGAAGAAGGCACGTACACTGCTGAGAAACAGCATCACAACTGTTGAGAATATCGCAATCGAGGCAGGATATCAGAACGTGGAGCATTTTAACAGACAGTTCAAGAAGCTGTATGGAATGACACCACTTGAGTACAGAAATTCAAGCACAAAATAAGCGGATGCAGCATTTTAATATAACCGGATCAATATGCTAAATGACAATTCATTCAGCTGTATTGGTCCGGTTTGCTTTTTAATATTGCACTTTTTATGTGAAAATCTGCATTAAAATTGTATAAAAATGGGAACAATGGGCTATTGATTGTATTTTATCAAGTAATTTGTTGTTTTTACAACGGATTATATGTACAATGCGGGTATAATATAAATAAAAGATAATTATTCAGAACTACTGATAACAAAGCAGATATTGAGAATTTGTGTTTGGGATGAATAGTTTATAATAAAAAAAGCAACTATTTGAATTATAGTTTAAGAAAGAGAGGAACGTACATGAGCAATAAAACTAGCGCAGTTGTTAAGACAAACCCAAGAAAGGCTGTCATGATCGGATGTGGATTCGTTGGTTCGGCATCAGTTTTTGCACTTATGCAGAGCGGTCTTTTTTTCTGAGATAGTTCTCATTGACGCTGATAAGGACAAGGCTGAGGGAGAGGCGATGGATATAAGCCACGGTATTCCTTTTGCCAGACCTATGAAGATATATGCAGGTGGTTATGATGATGTGGCAGATGCTGCTATCATTGTTGTTTCTGCAGGTGCAGGCCAAAAGCCGGGCGAGACAAGACTTGATCTGGTAAATAAAAAATGTTGCAATCTTCAAGAGCATCATTCCGGAGATTGCAAAGAGAAATTTCGGTGGAATCTTACTTATCGTTGCAAATCCTGTAGATATTTTAACACAGGTGGCACAGAAGCTTTCAGGACTTCCTGAGGAGCGTGTCATCGGTTCAGGTACCGTGCTTGACAGTGCAAGACTTAAGTACGCGCTTGGAGAGCACCTTGAGGTGGACAGCCGAAGCGTACATGCATTTATCGTAGGTGAGCATGGAGACAGCGAAGTTGTAGCATGGTCATCTGCCAATGTATCCGGAGTGGAGCTTCACAAGATGTGCGAGATGAGAGGTCACTACAAGCACAAGGAGAATACAGAGGAAATCGCTGCAAACGTAAAGAACAGTGCTTACGAGATAATTAACAGAAAACATGCGACATATTATGGTATCGCTATGTCGGTCAGACGTATCTGCGAGGTAATCATGCGTGATGAGAAGTCTATTCTTCCTGTTTCACACATGATGCATGGACAGTACGGCATCGACGGTGTGGTTCTCTCAATGCCTGCAATCGTTGGAGCAAACGGAGTGGAGAGCGATATCCCAATCGAGTTAAACGGTGAGGAAGCTTTAAAGCTCAAGGAGTCTGCTGATGCACTTAAGAGCATACTTGACGGGCTTGAGCTGTAAATATCAGGCTCATAATATTAAACTTATATAAAATACTACAAATTCAGTAGGGTTTGGGGTATAATGATAACTGTCGGGCTGCATATATTATGTGCTCGGCGGTTATTTGATTTTATGGCAGATAATTATTTAGAATTACCGGGAAAAAAGGAGTATATATAATGAGCGAAAGAAAACAAATCCATCAGGAGTTTCTGACAGGCGAAAGAGCCCTGTTTGCAAGCAACGACCTGGATATATATGATACAATTTTTGATGACGGAGAGTCACCTCTTAAGGAGAGCCATGGCATTAGCCTGACAGGCTGTTTTTTTAGATGGAAATATCCGCTATGGTACTGTAGTGACATAGCTGTAAAGGACTGTACATGGTTTGACATGGCGCGTGCGGGTGTCTGGGTATACAGACAATATCTCTGTCACTGATTCAATAGTTGAGGCACCTAAGAACTTCAGGCGCTGCAATAACCTAAAAAAGCTTAAAAATGTGACATTTCCAAATGCCCAGGAGACCCTTTGGAGCTGTGATCATGTCGATATCGAGAATGTCTCGGCAAAGGGAGATTATTTTGGCATGAATACAAATAATCTTATCATGAAGAATTTCCAGCTGGTCGGCAACTATTCGTTTGACGGCTCAAGAAATGTAGAGGTGCACGATTCAAAGCTTATCTCAAAGGATGCCTTCTGGAATACGGAAAATGTCACAGTCTATGATTCATTTATTACAGGTGAATACCTTGGCTGGAACGCAAAGAATCTGACACTGATAAACTGCACAATCGAAAGCTTACAGGGGCTTTGCTATATAGACAATCTCGTTATGAAAAACTGCAAGCTGATAAACACTACGCTTGCCTTTGAGTATTCATCGGTAGATGCAGAGATTTGCAGTAAGGTGGACAGTGTTTTAAATCCGACAAGCGGAGTGATAAGGGCAAAAAGAGATTGGCACACTGACTATCGAAAAGGACAAGAGTTGACCCATCAAAGACTAAGATAATATGTGAGGGAAAATAATCTATGTATGATTTTGACACCGTTGTAGACAGAAGAAATACAGGCTCACTAAAGTGGGATGTGGCAGAAAATGAGCTCCCCGATGTGGGTAGCAGATATGGATTTTAAGACAGCTCCACAGATAATAGAGGCAATATCAGCGCGTGTTTCTCACGGAGTGTTTGGCTATTCCATCATTCCGGATGAGTGGAATGATGCGTATATTTCGTGGTGGGACAGACGCCATGGGCTTAAAATCGAAAGAGACAGCCTGATTTTTTGCACAGGGGTCGTACCGGCCATATCATCTACAGTGCGAAAGCTCACAACACCCGGTGAAAATGTGCTTATCATGACGCCGGTATACAATATATTTTTTAATTCCATATTTAATAACGGCGTAAATGTGCAGGAAAGCCCGCTTGGATACGAAAACGGCAGATATTTTGTGGACTATGACAGGTTGGAGCATGACCTCTTCCAATCCACAGACTTCGCTTATGATATTTTGCAACCCTCACAATCCGTGCGGTATCATCTGGACAAAGGATGAGCTTGCGAAAATAGGTGCACTCTGCAGGAAGTACAATGTGACGGTCATATCAGACGAGATACACTGCGACATCACAGCACCGGGAAAATCATACGTGCCGTTTGCGGCAGCATCAGAGGACTGCGCCGATATAAGCATCACCTGTATTGCTCCGACCAAGTGCTTTAATATGGCAGGCTTACAGACTGCTGCAGTGATGGTGCCAAATAAATTTTTGCGCCACAAAGTATGGCGCGCATTAAATACAGACGAGGTGGCGGAGCCAAACGCATTTGCCATCACGGCAGCAGTTGCAGCGTTCACAAAGGGTGAGCCGTGGCTTGAGGAGCTCAGAAAATATCTCTGGGAAAACCGCAAAACAGTCTGTGACTTCATGGCAGAAAATCTGCCGCAGATACATGTAGTGGATGCCGATGCGACATACAGCTCATGTGGCTTGACTGCAGTGCACTCACAGATGATTCTGTGGCATTTACGCAGATGATTCGTGAAAAAGACAGGCCTTTATCTGTCGGAGGGAGCTGAGTTTGGAGGCAATGGCCGTTACTTTGTGCGATTGAATATCGCATGCCCCGGTTCTGTGCTTATGGAAGGGCTTGACAGGCTAAAGAGAGCCCTCGCATAAGCTAAATAGTTACCTTTTTTATAGAATAAATAAGACCGGTGATCGGCCGGTCTTATCTGATATAATTAAACATTTATGGCATACAAGATTTAGAAATATATCATGCATACGTTTGTTTTATGATTCGATAGTTAGTATAGACTAACATAAATTAGAAGTCAATAACAAATATGGGATTTTGATATTTTTTTGGATTTTTATAAATCACGTACAAATCAAAAAGAAAAAGTTTTGCAAACAATAAAATGTATGTTATAATAATATAACTGAATTAAAACGAACGAAAATAAACTCACGGGGGTATTCGAAATGCGAAACAATGAATCATCAGAAAACTATTTAGAGACCATACTTATTCTCAGCAAGAAGCTTCCTGTGGTACGCTCAGTTGATATAGCAAATGAGCTTGGATTTAAGAAATCCAGCGTGAGTATAGCCATGAAAAAAACCTTAGAGAGAAGAACAATATCACAGTTAGTGATGCAGGATTTATCACACTCACAGAGTCAGGAAGACAGATAGCAGAGATGATATACGAAAGACATGAGCTTTTGTCAGAGTGTCTTGAGAAGCTTGGTGTTGATAAGGAGATTGCAGCAGAGGATGCATGCCGTATAGAGCATGTCATCAGTCCTGAGAGCTTTGAAGCAATCAAGAAGCATATACATAAGAGCTGATATATGAAACCAGTACCGCATGGTACTGGTTTTTTAGTGTATCGTTTTTCTTGTATATATGAGAAAAATCATCTATAATAGTGAAGCTGTAATCGGCGACATAAAATCTGAAAGGGGAAAAGATGGAAACAGATATTAAAATATTTGAAGGAGTACAAAAAAAAGGAATGCATCTGTGCTCCGTTATTTAAGCTGCTGGAAGCATCCTTTGAGCTTATAGTACCGCTTGTCATGGCGGCAATCATTGATAACGGAATTACGGCTTCGGACAAGCCATATATATGGAAGATGGGAGGTGTGCTGGTGCTGCTTGCGGCAGTCGGCCTGGTAAGCTCAGTCACAGCGCAGTATTTTTGCGGCAAAGGCGGCAGTCGGTTTTTCCACAAAAGCTTCGCCATATATTGTTTGAAAAGATAGAGTCACTGTCATTCTCAAAGATGGATACAGTGGGCACATCGACACTTATCACGAGGATGACAAGCGATATAAACCAGGTACAGTCGAGTTAATCTGGTGCTTCGACTCTTCCTTCGTTCGCCATTTATTGTGTTCGGAGCTATGGCGATGGCTTTTACAGTAAATGTAAGAGCGGCAATGGTTTTTTTGTAGTTACCATACCTCTGCTTTTCAATAGTGGTATTCTCAGTTATGGCTGCAAGCCTTCCGCTTTACAAAAAGGTGCAGAGCTCTCTTGACACAGTGCTTTCACATACCAGGGAGAATTTAGAGGGAACCAGGGTTATAAGAGCTTTCAATAAGCAAAATGATGAGATTGACAGCTTCAACAGTGACAACGAGCTTTTAACCAATATGCAGCAGGTTGTAGGACGAATCTCAGCACTCACCAATCCTCTGACATTTATCATTATAAATATCGCAACAATCGCAGTTATCGTATCAGGCGGCAAACAGGTATACGCAGGAATCCTCACACAGGGTGAGGTTGTGGCACTTGTAAACTACATGTCACAGATACTTGTCGAGCTGATAAAGCTTGCAAATCTCATCGTACAGGTGACAAAGGCAGTGGCATGCGGTAATCGTATAGCGGATGTGCTTTCTATTCCATCAAGGCTTCCTGATAAAAAATCCTAAGCTCATTGATGCAAAGGCAGGGGCACCTGAGGAGTTGAGTTTGACCATGTCTGCATGACCTATGAGGGAGCGGCCGATGAGACACTTACAGATATAAGCTTTACAGTGCAAAAGGGGCAGACAATCGGAATCATCGGTGGTACAGGTTCAGGAAAATCTAGCCTTGTAAACCTTATCCCGAGGTTTTATGATGCCACAAAGGGTACTATAAGGATTCAGGGAAATGATATAAATGACTATGATGCAGTGCAGCTTCGAGACAAAATCGGTGTTGTAATGCAAAAGGCAGTGCTTTTTGCAGGAACGATAGCCGACAACCTGCGCTGGGGCAAAAATGATGCCACAGAGGAGGAAATGTGGAAGGCACTCGATATAGCACAGGCGACAGAGGTTGTAAAGGGCAAAGAGGGAGGCCTTGACTACATGATAGAGCAGGGCGGCAAGAACTTATCAGGCGGTCAGAAGCAGCGTCTTACAATTGCCAGAGCGGTTGTAAAGGATCCTGACATACTGATACTTGACGACAGTGCATCGGCACTTGATTTTGCTACAGATGCGAGTCTCCGCGCGGCATTAAAGGGCATGCATGGTGACAAGACAATATTTATCGTGTCACAGCGTACCTCATCTATCCAGTTTGCGGACAATATCATAGTGCTCGACGACGGACAGATGGTTGGCTTCGGACCTCATGAAAAGCTGCTTGAGACATGTGAGACCTACAAAGAGATATATGATTCACAGTTTAAAAAAGAGTCGGATATGACCAGACAAAAAAGGAGGTGTAGAGTATGGCTATGGATAATGCGAAGATGAATAAAGCAGGCACAATGCGCAAGGTATTAAGCTACATGAAGAGATATATTCCTTTGCTTGTAATTTCCCTTGTCCTGTCTGTTGTTACAGTGGCGCTTACACTCTATTTTCCAATTCTCACAGGACGCGCAATTGATTTGATTGTAGGAAAAGGAAAGGTTGATTTTACGGCTATGACAGCCATCTTCACAAGAGCAGCAATAATAGTCGTCATAGCGCACGGCAGCAGCCCAGTGGCTTACTAATATCTGCAACAACAGGATGACCTACAACATAGTGAGGGATATAAGACGTGATGCATTTTTAAACATTGAAAAAATGCCATTGTCATATATTGACAGCCACTCACACGGTGATATGGTCAGCCGTATTATAGCCGATGTAGATACATTTTCAGAGGGACTTTTGATGGGCTTCACCCATCTCTTTACAGGAATTGCAACAATAGCAGGCACGCTTATTTTCATGCTTACAATAGATGTGAAGATATCATGCATTGTAGTGCTCATCACACCTCTGTCACTTTTTGTGGCAAGCTTTATCACTAAAAAGACATATTCCATGTTTCAGCTGCAGACAAGAACAAGGGGAGAGCAGACATCACTCATCGACGAGATAGTAGGAAATGAAAAGGTCGTACAGGCCTTCAACCATGAGGATGAGGCGCTAGAGCAGTTTGACGAGATAAATGACAGATTACAGAAATGCTCACTGAGGGCAAACATTTTTTTTTTCAAGTCTTACAAATCCGAGTACACGTTTTGTCAACAGTCTTGTGTATGCCGGAGTCGGAATTTTTGGTGCCATGAGTGCACTCACCGGCGGAATCACAGTAGGACAGCTTTCATGCTTCTTATCATACGCCAACCAGTACACCAAGCCGTTCAACGAGATATCGGGTGTCATCACAGAGCTTCAGAACGCACTTGCCTGTGCTGCTCGTATCTTCGAGCTGATTGAGGAGAAAAAAAGAGATACCGGATGCTTCGGATGCGGTAACACTCGATGAGGCAGACGGACGTGTGGACATAGAGGATGTTTATTTCTCATATGTGCCGGATAAAAAGCTTATCGAGGATTTCAATCTCCATGTAAAGCCTGGACAGCGCGTGGCTATCGTAGGTCCGACAGGCTGTGGAAAGACGACTATTATCAATCTGCTTATGAGATTTTATGATGTAAACAGTGGAACAATTAAGGTGAGCGGACATGATATCCGAAAAATCACGCGCGAGAGTCTACGTGACAACTATGGCATGGTGCTTCAGGAGACATGGCTCAAGAAGGGCACAATCCGTGACAATATCATAATGGGAAAGCCTGATGCCACAGATGAGGAAATCATTGCAGCAGCAAAGGCATCCCATGCCCACAGCTTTATCAGACGTCTGCCGAAGGGCTACGACACTGAAATCGGAGAGGACGGCGGCAGCCTGTCACAGGGGCAGAAGCAGCTTTTATGCATTACAAGAGTCATGCTCTGCTTACCTCCTATGCTGATATTGGATGAGGCAACATCTTCGATTGATACACGTACAGAGATTAAGATTCAGAAGGCATTTCTTACCATGATGCAGGGCAGGACAAGCTTTATAGTGGCTCATCGTCTGTCTACCATCAGGGAGGCGGATATTATCCTTGTTATGAGAGACGGAAAGATTATAGAGCAGGGTAATCATGAGAGCCTGCTTGCAGCCGATGGATTTTATGCAAACCTCTACACAATAGCCAGTTTGCATAGCATAGGGTTATAGAAATACGGGGCGTAAGCCGCCGGAGTTGAGAAAAGCACATCACCAGAATGATATGGCAGTCATGCAGGCATACGAATTTACAAAAGGCAGTGAAGCGTATAAAAGCGAAGCAGCCTGTGTTGCAGAATTGATGAAACTTTATCAGAAGAAAGTAGAAGAAATCGAAAAAAGATAACACGCCGGATACGGCATAATTCTTTAGCAAGGCTAAGAGCGCACTTCTATACAGGCAATTAAATTACAATGTTCTAATTTGGGAAAATAGTTCCAATGAAAGTGATGTGACGAATTTGAAGTTGAAGGAGAATGCAGATATGAAAAAGATACTTGTAACAGGTGGAACGGTATTTGTTAGTCGGTATATTGCAGAGTATTATGTTACTAAAGGCTACGATGTATACGTGCTTAATCGAAACACTAAAGAACAGTCAAAGGGCGTAACACTTATTGAAGCTGACAGGCATAATCTTGGTGAGACCCTTCGCGAATATCGTTTTTGATACAGTAATAGATACGGCATATACTGGTGATGATGTAGAACTGTTGCTTAACGCTTTGGGAGACTATGAAAACTATATTCTTATCAGTTCAAGTGCCGTATATCCAGAATATGCTCCACAACCATTCGAGGAATATGCTCATCTTTCTATCAACAAGTATTGGGGCAAGTATGGAACAGATAAAATAGATGCAGAAACTGTTTTTGCTAAAACGAAATCCAAACGCATATATTCTTAGACCTCCATACTTATATGGTCCAATGAACAATGTATATAGAGAAGCGTTTGTTTTTGATTGTGCATTGGCTGACCGAAAATTCTATTTACCTAAAGCTGGTGATATGAAGTTGCAATTCTTCCATGTTCATGATTTATGTAGGTTCATTGATGTTCTGTTGAAAGTAAAACCGTCACAGCGTATCTTTAACGTAGGAAATAAGGAAGGTGTTTCGATTCGTAAGTGGGTAGAGTTATGCTACGCTGTTGTTGGAAAACAAGCTACATTTGTAGAAATTCATCAAGATATTGAACAAAGGAATTATTTTAGTTTTTATGAGTATGAGTATTGCTTGGATGTTTCCTTGCAGTATGAACTAATGGGCGATGTAAAATCATTAGAACAGGGGTTGGAAGAAGCCTATGCTTGGTATATCCACAATAAGGACAAGGTAAATAGAAAGCCTCTTATCGAGTACATAGACAACACTTTGTGTTAAGTCAATTCAATTCCATTTTGGTAAACACGAGAAACTTTGAATTCGTAGGAGGTATCGAAAAATGAATAGGAAAACTATATTCTGTTTTCTGACAGCTTTGATAATGATTTTTGTTCTTGCCGGCTGTGGTGGAAAGAATAGTGGTGGGAATATTGACAATGTTCAAATTCCTGATTGGAAACCATCGGAAATATATTCAGACAGTGATATTGAGGCGGCTTTCCAAACAGTAAAAGACTATTTCGGCAACGAATTTGACGGCTGCACACTGACAAAACTGTCCTATCCTGGAGATACATACGCCGATGAATTTGATGAATGGGCTGAACAATATGACGCGGATGAAGCAATCGTAATATTATCATCTTTCGATGTAGACTCATCAGGCGGGGATGGTTCGCTTAATCCGGATTCAACATATGATGATTGGAAATGGATTCTAATTAGGAATGACAGTGGAAATTGGGAACATGTTGACCACGGGTATTAAAGCGACAGATTAAAGTTTATCGGGGGGAGCAAATAGAACAAAAATCGGTATTTGTAGACGGAGGTACACAACATGAAAAAAAAATCAGCTTAGTGGTTTTTCCAGCTTTAACAATAGTGTTAGAAGCATTACCAATGGGAGCAGTTTGTACTTTTGCTATATCTCCAACAGAAAGAGTAAGAGAAACATTTTCATACTTTAGCCTTATACCGTTTGGATATGCAAATTTTGCTCCACTTATTACAGCCATACTTACTGGTTGTTGCCAATAAGACCATCATGGTTGTTCCAAAGCCGCTTATCGGTCAGACTGCATCAGAGTTTTTATGGAAGCAGGAAAAAAACACTTACCAATGAGGATGTCGTAAGGGAACTTCTCGAATTGTTAAAGAAGAATGCCATGAAAGAGCAGGCAAATGATGTATTTGAGATATGCAGCTATGTAGATGGACTGGAGAAAAAGATTGATTCCATGACGGAAGAACTCACCAGTATGCAGAACCAGATAAAAAGAAATGCAGGAGGATACACTTGTCAATAATGCTAAAAAGGCATTGTCGGAAGCACAGGAGCGACTTAATGCCAGATGTGAGCAGATAAAGTCACAGGTATCTGAAGTGAAAGCACAGGTCAAATCTACAGCTAAGAACATAGTTGATGAAGCAAAGGCAAAGGGAAGATCTGCATTATACAGGGTGTGGATGAGGTGAAGCAGGAAGCGGCACATAAGGAAGTATCGAAGGTAAGGGAAGATAAAGTTCCAGATAGATGTGATGACGTGGGAGAAATCCTGCGTCCTTTTTTTATACCGATTTGTTACAATACAGAACACTAATTCGATGTACAAGGGATGGTTATTGGACAGTATAAAGTGCTATAAATAAAGCATAAGGAACAGATGCATGATAAATGAGTTAAATAGAACATTTACGGAGGTGGCAGTTATGCATATATAGGCGTTTATTTTAATATTTGTTGTTGGTTCAATCATTGTCGCTTGTGATGGGGATTATTCATGAATAGCTGCAATCGGTATATTTGTAGGATTTTTTGTATTGCTATTGCAGTATTATGGTTATTTACCCAGCCTGTTTTATTAATAATTGCTATTAGGCTATTATTGAATTCCGATGTGCAAACTTCATTTTCCGATGAGCTTCCAGTTTGTCAGGGTTTGTGATATACTCCTTTATGGATTGAATGATATTTTTGCATATGTCGGTTCGATTCATAAGACATACCTCCTAAGTGTGATTAAGTTTTTGTCGCTGCAACGACCTCACTTTTGGAGGCTTTTGTCAAGTCTTTTCAGAAAAAAAACAGAAATTTTCACAAAAAAATAAAGCCCTATAGCCTTGAAAAATCAAGGCTTTGGGGCTTAAGTTGACAACATTGCCGCCTGATACTGAAATTCACCGTAATAGACCGCATAGGAAACCATATCATCTTTTGTTATTTCAGCGAGCTGTTCATCTATGTGAGATGCCAGCTTGCGAAGGTTGCCATTTTCTTTTAAGCGAATGGCATAGGATACACCATTTGTTTCACGCTGATGATATAGTTACGGCTTGGTAAATCCACTGTCTCTCCGGAGAAGCAATGGAATGTTTGGATAACAGGAGCGTAGAATCCAAAGCCAGCAGAATCATTTCTGGTTTCTTTATGGAATACACTACTTTTCGGAATCGTCGCATCAAATCATAAAACTGATTTAGCGTAGTATCATCCAAACGGTTGAAAAAACGCGAAAGAGTTGGTTTGCGAAGCAAGTGCATTCTTAGCCAGAACTGCTGTCAGGATTGGGGCATTGGTAAGTTCATCAGCACAGTCATCTTCAAAGTATGCTCCGAGAATCTGGTAGATTATCTGTCACAGATTTTCATCATCTTTATGGAAACGAAAAGATGCACTGTCATTGGTTTTGATTTCTTTTTTTCAGGATGTTCACAAAACCAAGTTTGCAGGCAAACTCCTTAATCAAAAGAAGACCTGCATCGGAGGATAAATCGCCTCCACCAAAATTTAATTTCAGATATTTGTTGCTTTCTAAGACGGTGTCGTTTAAAATAGTCATTGAGAACTTCTTCTTTGTTTTGATTTGGCTTTGACACCTAAATTTTAACAAACTTGAAGTTCTTTTTTCTATGAAAATTTTTTCACCCATTAAGTGAAAGTAAGAAGTATCAAAAAAACAAGTAATTATGCGGCATTGACCGCATTAACCTGAATTATTATGAATAATTCAGGTTAATAGAGAGACTAAAGTGAACAGACAGGAGATGAGGAAAAATAATTTGTTTTACTTAATGATAATAGATTCACCTGAGGAGAAAAGGGTGTTTGTGGTTATTTATGAAAAGTATAGATACTTGATGATGAAAGTAGCACATGATGTACTGAAGGATAATTTTCTGGCAGAGGATGCGGTACATGAAGCATTTATAAAAATTGCTCACAATATGCAGAATATACATGATGTAGAGTCAGTTGAGACAAAACGATATTTAATTATTGTCGCAAAGAATGCCGCCATAGACATATATAGATCAAGGAAGAAGATGAAGGAAAAAATGTTTATCGATGAGTTGGGAGAAGATGCAGGTCCGATAACTTATCTGAAAACAGATATAGACAATGAAATATTAGATATATTGAAAAAATTTGCCAGTTAAGTATAGAGATGTTTTTTTATTAAAGTATTCCAATCATATGAGTAATGCAGAGATATCGAAAATATTGAACATATCAGAAGGTACAATTAGACAGCGAATTGCCAGAGGAAAACTGATAATAAAAGAAGAGATAGAAAGATTGGAGGGAAAATAGTATGGGACAAATAGATGTAACAGATGCATGGCTTTATAAGTATATGTCCATCGTAGATGAAGCAATTATAAATGAAATCGAAAAAGAATGTAGATTATGATTATGCTTTTTCTGATGAGTTCAATCGAAAAATGGAGAGGACAATCCGTAAAGAAAAAAATTCATACCATTTTGGAATTCAGTTTCTAAGTTTGGAAAAAAAGTGTGGCAATTTTTGCTTTAGTAATTGTTACTTCGTTATTTGCAGTTACTATGAGCGTAGAAGCATATCGCATTCAATTTTTTGAAACAGTTAAAACAATTTGGGAAGATTCGTTTTTCTACACTTACTTTACAGAAGAGAAAGACATTGGATTTCAGAAAAGAGAGTTTGAATATTTGCCGGATGGATATTATTTGATAGAAGAAATCAGTGATGGTAACATTAATACAACTATTTATTCTAACGAAAGCGGAGAACAGATTATTATCGATCAACATCTAGTCAGTGATAATAGGCAGATTACCATGGACTTAGAATACAGTGAAGAAAAAAGAAGTGGAAGTGAAGGGGTTACCACTCTAATTTACAGATATGAAGATGGATTTGTAAGTGCATATTATGAATACCAAGAATCAGTGTTCATTTTGTCAGCAGATAAGATTTCCGATGATGAAATTATAAAGATTATAGAGGGAATCAACTAAATAAAGTTTGTGTGAGGAGGCCCAAGCAGAGCCTCCTTAAAAAAAAAAAAAAAATGTAACAAACAGGTAGGAGAAATTCGTTATTGTTATATGAGAAGGAAAATCACGAAGGAGGTATTGTATGAATTACTTAAAAAGGATTGGAAGGTTAGTTGCAATTTGTATTTGTGCTGTTTGTGTTGGAATCATACCAATTACGGCGCATGCTATGGAGGTCTCTGACAAACAGATACAGCCGAGAATGGATTATGTATCCTCATACGGAACAGAATTGACTATATCAGATTCAGGGAGAAGCGAGTGTAACAGGTTTTGTTAGGGGAAAAAAAGGGGTAACGAATGCATACGTTAAAGTAACATTGCAGAAAAAGGTGTCTGGATCGTGGGTGTATGTGCAATCATGGGAATCTAGCGGTTCAGGAAGAAATGCAACTATAGCAGAGACTTATTCGGTATCTAGAGGAACATATAGGGTTGTCGCATCAATAAAAAGCAGGGACAGAGAGTAAATCTCCGATATCGGCGGAAAGAACATATTAAAAGTTAATGACCTTCTCAAAAAATTGAACAGCAAAAAAAAAATCTGAACAATGAAGAGGATGTATCTGATCAAATTAAAATAAGTTTAGCTAATTCAAGTATTGAAGCTACGTCATTAGAAAATACCATTATTATAGTGACGAATGATTCTATGTATGATATTACAGTAGGGGATGAATATTGGATAAGCAAACTAAATGGCGCTAACAACAATGGGAAGATATGCCCACAAATATTGTGTGGAATGATTTGGGAATACAAATTAGAGCTGGTTCATACCACGAATTTAATTGTAACTTGAATTTGTTTGGGAATTTTGATGAGGATGAAAAATATCGTATTACAAAAAAAAAGTGTATGTGAATCAAAAAAGAATATACATTATATGCAGATTTTACAGTAAATTAGGTGTTAGAGTAGTGTAGAAAAAAAGTCTATATACCGGTATATCAAGGTTTATTTTGTCGGTGGATAGTATTTCTGAGATGATGAAATTATAAAGATTATAGAGTAAATCAATTAAAAAGGAATAAAGCGAAGGAATTATTAAATGAAACAATGGAAGAATTGAATCTTTCTGAACAAATGAGTATTAATGGTGGAGGTATTAATGCCTCAATGGTTTGGTACAATTTATATGGTGCATTCGCAAAACATGGCTGTGCATATCCGGTAGGATATAAGTCTACTTGAAAAGAGCGAAATAGAGCCATCTGTAAAAAGTAGCCAGCCAGATTGCGCGAGCTTTAGATAATTGTATCTATAAAATATTTGACTTGGATGAAACAGGAGAGTATTTGTGTACAGGCTGCGAATGTGATAATCGTCAGTAACTTGGTTCGCTGATAAAAATAGAAAAAGGGAGGTGAAGCTTTGTGAACTACAGTAATCCTCAGAGGTATAAAAACGGAGATGGGGCTCGCTTTGAAAGTGAAAGAGTGAGTATAAAACAACAGAAAGAGAGATTGATACTATAAAAAAAGTACTATCAATATTATTGGCTTTGGCAATTACGCTAGTGGGGGTGTGCCTGTGTTCGCTGATGGGAATTCTGTTAATGGAGTAAGGAGCCTAGAAACTCAGACGGAATTGCTTGAATATGCAACGAACGTATTTCCGAAGCATTTACATGCATTAGTGGAGATTGGAGATTTGAATGGTGCTGTAGAAGAGTATTCTCTTGTGGGAACCCTTTACAGTATTTTTAACGTTGAGGAAAACACCAATTCGAGTTGTTTTCCAGTGTTACAAAACGAAGATATAGTTGCTATACTTGAAATTTCAGAAAATCATGGTGAATACAATTCTTCCTTATCAGTTTCTTTTGCCAGAGAGTTGGAAGATATTTTGAATAGTAATATGATGAAAAGTTGTTTCACTGATTAAAATGAAAAAAGAGAGGTGAGATTTTATGTATTATAGTAATCCTCAGAGGTACAAAAATGGAGATAGATAATTGGCAGACTATGATTCTAATTTTTGAGGTAGTGTGTAGAATTTTCAAAAAACAAGGAGGAAAATATGGAGCGGTTTATTCGGAAATTATTTGGTTTAACCTTTAGTGCATTATTGGCAGTTGTTATGCTGTTTAGCTCGGTTACTGTATTTGCAGAAGAATATGATAGCAAGTATCCAAGTGAAAATGTAAATATCGCTAAAACACGAGCAGAAATGTTTCTAAATAGTGTGGGGAAACCTGCATTATTAGAAGAAGGTATTTTGTTAAAAAATTTGAACGGAGAATATGAAGCTGTATCGTTTAGTATGCCAGAGAATGGTTATATAATTGTGAATATAAAAGATTTAACTATTCCAGAGTTGAGTTTTGAAAACTCGAATCCTTACGATAATGTTAAAAAAAATCGATATATAATGGGGTACTAAGTTATTATAGCAAGGTTGGAGAAGAGTTTGTATCTTTAAAAGATAATTCAAGTGTTAGGATAGAACAGTTTGAAAATGTATATTCTAAAGAAGAGATTGCTGATAAAGAAGAATCAATTAGAACCCTAGAAAATACTTTGAAAAAAACCAATTGAGACATGTGAACATAGAAAGGTATATCAATGGTTCTCTAAAAACATGGTATATTTCAGGTGGACATTGTGGTTCAATAGCTAGTGCAATTTGTATGAGATATTATTATGACTATGTTAGCACAAACTATGTTCCAAGTGGGAGTATAGGGCAAAACGCTTTAATTGCTTTAATGCAACAGTATGTAGGTTCTGGTGGCACGACTTATAGTAATTTAGATAATGGCTTAGACAATTATTTTAATGCGAGAAATGTTAACAATAGTGCAAACGCTATAACTAGCTTTAGTTTTTCAAGAGTAAAGACTCAAATAAATAGGAGTAGACCGATTATTATCGGAACGACTAATCATCCTACATTTGGTGATCATTGGATTATTGGACATGGATATTTTACTAGCCCTGTTGATGGTAATTATGTGATTGTAAATAATGGATGGGGAAATAATAATGTTTGGATTGAACCAAGCACTACCTATTTAGACGGAACAATACATTTTACTAATTAAAGAGGTAGACTAGCTATGAAAAAGATATTTCATTTAATTGCTGTAACTATATCCCTTGTGCTTTTAGTAGGTTGTATTTCGAATAATTTAGGAGATGAAAAATCTATGAACCTAAAGATAGATGGGATAGAACAGATTACAGTATCAACTCAAACTACTGGACAGAAACAAGATGTTATAATAGAAAAAAAAAATTTGAGGATTTGATAAGTAAACTTAATTCGTATTCGTTAAAAGAAATAACAGATGAAAAAAGATAAAGGATGGCAGTATTTGATTAAAATAGAAAAAAAAGGGGGGAGAAATTACTCTAATATCTTTTATGGATAATAAAGTCAAAGTGAATGACATCGTTTATGAAGTTAGAGATTACAATATTGATGACTTTTCATATCTGTTTGAGTGAATTTTGAAACGAACGTAAATACTATTATCCACTCATTTGATAGAGGATATAAAGTATTTATGTAATGAAGTAATAATTATAAAGTCAGGTCAAATTTTAAAAGTTGCACATTCAAATGAAATAGCATCATTAGCCTCTGGAAGAGTATACAAAATTCCAGAAAGAGAATTAAGCAATTTAAAGAGTCCCTTTTATATTGAAAACTATTTGATTCGAGATAATGAGAAAAATGAAAAAATTGTAAAAGATTTTTTATTATTAGGAGATATTAGCAACATGGAGAAATATAGTGCATGTGAGGTAGACATTGAGGATGGATATTTATTAATATTGAAAGAGAAGGAATTGCATGCTGAATAATATTTATGAATTTCAGAAAATACACCTACATACTCAACGTATTATGTATTTCTTACCGCTAGTATTTATATATTTTTTTTTCTATTACCGAATCATTATCAGCTATTAGTCAATGCAGATGAGTCTATCTTAATTAAGATATTTGATTCAGCACAGGAGTTTTTAATATTAATTGAAATCTGGTTTCAATATTTGGGATTTCGATGGATTCTTAGTCCAGAGTTAAAAAAGAAATTTCATATTGTAATATGCGTATTAAAAAAAGAATATGTGGTTTAGTAGTAATACGATTCTATCAGTAGTTTTATTCTTACCGTATGCCATTATTCTTGCATTAATAAGTGAAAAATACTTTTTTAATGTACCAGTTATATTTTTTCAATGTGTTTTTTAGCAGGTATAATGACATTTTTTCTGATGCACTTATTAAAATCTGCTTTAGGAGGTATGACAGTAATGATTGGCTATTATTTCTTATGTGTTAATCATGCTTTACCTCAAAAAGTTTTCTATTATTGTATTGGGAATACTACCAGAAAATTATAGAATTAATTGGTATATCACTCAAATCATTTTTATAGTATTTTTTTTTAATAGGAGTATTTTTGATGGAGAAGAACAAGTATGTTCAGTCTTAAAATGAACGAAAAACAGACCAATATTTAATTGCTTTACAATAGAAAGCAAAACTTTAAGGATTATTTAAATTTAGTAACTCTGTTTTATTAAATGGGAAAAGAGGTGATTCCATTGGGAATAACTGTATGAGGGATTTTATAAACTTAGTTGTATTTAACTTGCTTGAAACTATTTAGTAGTAGGAAGACTAACTATTAAAAGTCAAGCCTTAAAATGATATTTTTTGAATAAAGTACAGAAATGTATTTTAGATATATTTGGAACTCAGTTAGAGTTCCTTGAACCTTGAAAACTGTATGACAAAAAGAGCATCGTGATAGGTGCTCAAAAAAGGAGTATTGAATTAGAAAGATTTAAGCTGCTTTTATGTATTGCTGCTTTGTTTTTTCAAGATGATAAATCACTCGAACCAATTTTTTACAGCGTGTGATATGGCAACATTGTAATGTTTACCTTCCGCTCGTTTTTTTTTTAGCAAGATATGCTGAGAAAGTTGGATCCCAGTGGCAGACATATTTGGTGGCATTATACAAAGCGTATCGCAGGTATCTGGAGCCACGTTTTTCCATATGTGCGTAGGCACCATCCAGTTGTCCGGATTGATATGTTGATGGCGAAAAGCCGGCATAAGCTAAGATCTTATCAGGAGAATCAAAACGATTGAAATCACCGATCTCGGCAATAATCATAGCTCCCATGCGATAGTTGATTCCAGGAATGCTAAGAATTGGAGAGTTGATTTCATCCATGATGATTTTAATCTCATTTTCGATTTCATCAATCTCTGAATCAAGTTCCTGAATAAGTTTGATGGTGTGCTTCAATTCAAGAGATTTGGCTGGCATATTTGAGCCGATAGAAGCTCTTGCAGAATCTCTGAAAGTAATAGCAGTATCTTTACCATATCGACCTTTGGAAGATTCGGAAAGAAGATTTGTAAGTCTGGTAAGGTGTGCAGTAGCTACATGTTTAGCACTGGGAAATTCAGAAAGCAATGCATAAACAGATGCCATATGAAGTGTTGGTACAAGTTTTTTCTAATTCAGGGAATAAGATACAGACCAGTCTTGAAACGGAAGTTTTTAGCTTGGCACGTTCTTTTTACTTTATCAAAACGATAACGAGTTAATGACTTTAACTCTTCGTTGTGGTAAGATGTGTCTGAGTAGGACTTTAAGTTCACATCAGACATGAGCATGGAAGCAATCGTGCGGGCATCTACTTTATCCGTTTTCGTCTGTCTAAGGGCTTAGACTTTTTCTGTACAGATTTGTATGTAACGGATTGATAACATAGGTTGGCAGACCTTTATCAATGAGATATCCAAGGAGATTGTAACTATAGTGTCCAGTGGCTTCCAGTCCTACTTTTACTTTTGTCACATCATCCATAACGGATTCAATCTTTTTAAAGATCATTAAAACCATCTAAGTTGTTGAAGATGGTAAATGCTTTAAACAACACTTCGCTATCAGAGTTGGTGATAAAGCAATCATGCTTATCCTTTGCAACATCAATTCCTATGTAAATCATAATAAATCTCCTTTGAAATGTATTAATGCTGTTTTAGAACCACAGGGTGCTCCTTGCAATTGTAACCTCGTTCTAAATAAACCGTCATGCGGTATCTAACTGATTAACAAATGAACAAAGAGACTGTGGTTGGAGCCTTCCTAAAACCATCAAGTGGTAGGAGAAATAAAACCAATCCACAGCATCTTATATATCATAGTCGAACCTTACAGAAGAGGTAAAGAATGGACTATGACCTAATAGTTGTAAAGACCTTGGAGAGGGTCTATAAAAAAACTACTACTATATAATACGAGGAGAAATCTATGAAAAGAATTACAAATACGATATGTGCAGTGTTATTGTCTGGAATATTTATGGTTATGACAGGCGTCAATGTAAATGCAACAGAACAGGAATATCCTCCAGCAGAAGCTGTTTTTCCGGAAGAGAAAGTGCTGCAAATTGAGATTCAGATTAAGAATACACCAATTTATAATGATAAGGATGCAGAGGGAAATTTTTCATTAAAAAATACTCGTGCAACAGGAACTTATCCAACTAGATATGGTGTTATATTAGTAACTGCTGATAAATATAAGGGATTGATTCCTACTGGACATGCCGGAATCATTTGGACATCCTCTACAATTGTGGAATCTTTATCGAATGGAGTAACGACAGGACCTAATGATTGGAATACTTCAAAAACATCATGTTATGGAATAAGTGTAAAAGGAACAACAGTAGATGAGGATAATGAAGCGTCTAATTGGTGCTATCGCCAACTTGGGAAACCTTATAATTACAATTATTTCAATGTATCTACAAGGAAAAAATTCTACTGTTCTCAGTTAGTATGGGCTGCATTTAAAGATAATTACGGAATCGACTTAGATACGTCCGATTTTGGAGATGCGGTACATCCGATGGAACTTGTAAATTCTTCAAAAACATATACTATTTATAAAAAATAATAATGTTTTAAGTAATATTTTGTGATGACTCGGCCTGGAAAATTTGTGTATAAATTAATGTTTCTCAAATTTTCTAGGCTGATATTTTAGATGAGGTATGTGTATGAAAAAAAAAAATTTTTTACAATTTGTGCAATAGTGTTTCTAGGATTTACTGGATGTACGCATAGAGAGAGTACGAATATAGATCTAACAACTTCATCTGTTGGAGTTATTGAAACAAGTGGTAATAGTAAAAAAAAAGTAGTAGGAATTTACTTTTATAATCAAAATTTAGAAAAAACAGCTACGCTTCCATTGGAATACGCTTCATTAGGAAGTATTTTTTATAATCCAGTAATTTATGAAGATGAACTATATCTGATTCCTCAAGGAAAAACTAATGTTAAGGATGAAAAAAAAGGTTCTGAAAATTGAGTTGAAAAGTGGGAATCAAAAAATCTATGAAATCAATCAGTTGGCAATGAATAGTATTTGTGTTAATGATAAAAAATATTTATACTTGCAATACGTTAAACGGTGATTCGTACATTAATAAATGTAGTAAAGAAAATAATCAAGTCGTAAGTGAGAAAATTGAAGGTGTTTATGTAAGCAAGCTATTGTGTAGTAAAGATATGTTATTTGCATTTGCTACTACAAAAAACGGAAAAGAGATGAATTCTTACATTTACATTTATGATGCTGAAGAACTGAGTTTTGATGAGAAAATTGATATTACAAATTATGGAGGTACTCACTATAAAAAAGCAATTCTTTTCGACAACAACATATTGTTTTCAAACTCAGTAGATTCTGGCGATCATCCATGTAATACCGTTTGCATATATTCGATAAATGACAAGACGATAGAAACAATTTCATTTGATCAATATTATCCACTAGATTTGGCCGTATGGGATAACATACTTATCGTTTCTCACTTTGACTTGGTAAAAAGAGAAGGTGGAGGTATATCTATATATAACTTAGAAACCAAAGAGTTAAATAATATAGAACTTGGACATGATGCAGAGCAAATGACGATTAATGAGAATGTTATCTATATTTTATCAGATAAAATAATTTATCAATATGAATTAAAAAGATATGAATTTGTATCTAAAATGTAAGACTCAAATAAAAAAAAAAATCAAATGAAGAAAATTATCTTTCGGGGATTTTTTATATTAAACCTGAATCCGTGAAGTTCACTCTTTAATAAGTCCAACCTGCCAAAGGTAAGTTGGTTTCATGATTGAGTATACTTATATGACATTTTCAGTGCTAGTGCTGGGAACAAAAGCAGTCACCCAAGTAAAAAGGGTGCACGAAATAAGCCTGCTATAAAATTGCTTTGTTACCGTATTGTTCCCTCCGACTCAATCTTCCACATGGAATACATCTTCCACCAGCATATTAAAGTACTTTGATATCCGCAGCATAAATTCGGCAGATGGAGTACTGTCCCCACGCTCTATCCTGCCGACAGTTTTGGTGCTGTATCCGATAGCAGCGGCAAGGTCATCCTGGTAAATACCTCGCTGTTCCCGGATTTCTCTGATATTATTGGTAACCGCCATAAAAATCCCTTCTTTCAGTTCTATAGATAGCTATAGATATTTTCGTAGGAAATCCTTTAGTATGGATTATGAATGATAAGATGTACAAAAAACAGGACAGGCTATAAAGAGCCGACATCTTATCGGCAATGTTTTGCAATATCGGAAGCATTGCATTTCCCAAGAACCTTACCAAATATGTCTAAGCCGGTCATTTTCACTAACCTTGATAGGTGCATACTTTTCATTGAGTGAGATAAGGAAAATTCCGTTTTTATCGTTTTGTAATTTCTTAATATAGGCTTCTCCGTTAAGAGCGAAGATGCCGATTTCTCCATTAGCGACAGATTCCTGTTGTAATACCCATGCAATCTGACCATCAGAAAACTCAGGCTCCATACTGTCGCCACTGATACGGACACCAAAAGTAGTATCTTCCGGTAAGATAGATCCATCTATACGTACAGTCTCTTTCGGTCCGTCTACAAGGAAGTTACCGGTTCCGGCTGATACAGCATTTTCAAAAATATCAATGCAGCGGAATGGAATTATCTTAGCAGTCTGCTTTTCATACATTCCGGATGTATGGAGCAGATTAATATAATCCATAGCTTTTTCTCCTGCCTTCATCAGTAAGTGATGAGAAAGGATCAGCAGGATTTACTCCAAAATATGCCTCATACATATTAGTAATACCAAGAATTCTACATACCCTTTGTAAAATATGGTAACGCTTGGTTCGGCAAGATTTCGTTCCCAGTTAGATATAGTCTTGTAGGAAATGGTAATGCCTTCCTTTGCCAGTTCATCAGCGAGGTCCTGTTGGAGCAAGCCTTGCTTTTTTTCTATATGATGAAATGATTTCTCCGATTGAGTACATAAATACGCCTCTTTTCTTTCATTTTGTTGATTTCTAATGTCTCTTTTCACTCCATAGTATATAGCAACAGTACCAATTATTCAAGCTAAAAAATCCAATATAATGAGAAAAAAAAAGGACACATATGTCTGTTGACAGTCGATTATTCTTGGGGTTATACTATGCCCTGTAAGAAACATTACTCATATACTTGGACTAAAGGTTATGGTAGTGACAGATTAAATGCAGGAGGTGATGAAGATGGGAGACAGGGTAATACTTCATTCAGATATCAACTGTTGTTATGCTTCGATTGAACATCTGCATCATCCTGAGCTTGCAGGAAAGCCATTGGCAGTAGGCGGCGACCCGGAGGCAAGACATGGGATTGTCTTAACAGCTGACTATATTGCCAAGAAGTACGGTGTGAAAACAGGAATGGCACTCTGGCAGGCAAAGGAGATCTGTCCGGACATAACATTTGTATCTCCAAGAATGGACTTGTATCTTCGCTTCTCAAGGATGGCGCATGAGATATATGCAGAATATACGGACAGACAGGAGCCATATGGGATTGATGAGTGCTGGCTTGATGTTACAGGGAGCAGTTCCCTTAAAGGGGATGGATTGCTTATCGCCCAGGAAATCAGCAGGAGAATGAAGTCAGAGCTTGGCATCACAGTGAGCGTTGGTGTTTCTTTCAATAAGATATTTGCAAAGCTTGGTTCAGATTATAAGAAGCCTGATGCAATCACAACTATGTATAAGAGTGAGTTTAAGCAGAAGGCTTGGTCGCTTCCGGTGGCAGATCTTCTATACGTTGGCAAAAGTACGAACAGAAAGCTTGCATTATTTGGTATCAAAACTATAGGTGATCTTGCAAGAGCAGATGAAGATGTGCTTAACAGTCACCTTGGAAAGATGGGCAGTATCTTATGGTCGTTTGCTAATGGCTATGATGATTCACCTGTCAAGCTGGAGAACACCCACGCTCCAATCAAATCCGTGGGGAACAGCACAACGACACCAAAGGATTTAGTATGCGATGAGGATGTAAAGATTGTTCTTTATATTCTGACTGAGAGTGTTGCAGCAAGACTACGTGAGAATGGATTCCGGTGCAGAGTGGTTGAGATAAGTGTCAGGGATAACGAGTTATTCTCTTTTACCCGTCAGAAAAAGATTGACCATGCAACAAACATCACCGGAGAGATAGCTGCATACGCTTATCAGTTATTTAAGGCAAACTATCACTGGAGCAGACCAATCCGCAGTGTAGGAGTACGTGGTGCAGACCTGGTGACGGATAATTACTGGGAACAAATAGATTTGTTCTCAAGTATGGAGAGAAGCGTGAAAAGCAGATGAAGATGGATTCGGCAGTGGACGAGATACGAAAGAGGTTTGGATTTTACAGTATCCAGAGGGGACTCATGTACCGGGACAGGATTCTGTCGGCAGTCAATGCAAAAAAGAAGAACACAGTACATCCACATGGGCACTTTTCAGGTTAGCAACGAGAAGTGCCAATAGAGTAAAGAAGAGGAGGCGGAACATGAGCGAAGCAGCAAGAATTGATCTGGTAGACAGAGCACCATTGACGGAGAAGCAGCAGAATGTGTATGAAAGCATTATGCAATATCAGCGTGTGAATGGCTATGCTCCTACTATCAGGGAGATATGCAAGATGGTAGGGGTGGCATCGACTTCAAGTGTTTATGCACATCTGAAAATATTAGAAGAAAAAGGCTATATAGCAAGGAAGATGGATGCTTCCAGAGCAATAGCAATCTTGTAAGGAAGGTGATTACATTGAGCAATAAGGTATATGTTGATGTACTTGCAGAGTTCTCAAAGGACGGACTGCTCATTCCTAAACAAATGTTACTTCAAATGTTCCGGACAATGCTTTTAGATAACACCGAGCTTTCAGATGAAAAAAAATCAACGAATTGGTGGATACATTTATGAATACACTTCCGGTCATGTTGAAAACACAACTGCAAGCTGCATAAAGTCTGAACATTGACAACTGAATAACTGCCAGGTATTGAATTTTCAAGGTGCATAGCTAAAATTTATGTGCGAAGTTTGAGTAAATGATATAAATAGTAAATAAAAAAAGGATATATGTGTGTTTTTTAATATAAATATGTGATATAGTAAAAGAAATAGTATTTTACCAAGGTGGGACTCAGGATGAGAAAAAAGAAAGTTGAAAAAAATTTATTGCCTTGATTTTAGCATTTGTGATGCTTTTTTCTTTAGGGGGGAATGTGGTTTCGGCAAATGTGTCTGATGAAATTACAGAGAAATCTCTTGATCAAGTGCAAAGAGAAAACGAAGCTAAATTATTAGAAAGGAAGGTATCAGATGACACGAAAGCATTTTCACCTGGTGATGATTATTCTTTAGATAATAATGCAGTGGAAATGTTTGATTTGCCGAATAATACACCTAAAATTAATATGGAAGGTATTCCTAAAATCAAAAAAAAGTAAATCTAAAGTTCGTAAAGAGAATGATGAGCAGAGATATAATGTCTTGGTTCTGGATACTTCTGCTTCTTCTAGTTTTTTTTAGATTCTTCTGGTAATATATTTTTACACTGCAGATACGGCTATTGATTATGTTAAAGCTTCTGCAAAAAAAAATTTATCGAGGGAGTCCAGAAAGCAGATGGTACCAATTATGTTGCAATAGTTGAATACAAAGGTTCGACAGCAAATGTTGTTTCTGAATTTTCGACTGATTTTGTATCATTAAATGCGGCGATTGATGGACTTTATGCTTCACAAAATACACGTAATGTTGCAGCTGGGTTACAGAAAGCAGATACATTAATAAAATGAAATATCTAATCCAAAAGCTATAAAAAATGTTGTTCTGTTTACTACTGGAATGACAAATGATGGAGAATATAGCTATGATGGACATTATAACGAGGATACAATAGGAAGTGAATGGAGACGTAGTGACACTCAGGTTAGACTTTATGCATATTCTAATGCAGCATATGCAATGGCAGAAACATTAAAAAGTAAGGCTACAGTATATTCGGTAGGACTTTTTCAAATGATGGAAAATATGCCGGAAGAAGGTTTAGAAATTGTACAATTTTTTCAAATTGTTTTCTTCAGAATTAGCTACATCATTAGAACATTTTTTTTATGATGTGAAAGATCCGAATGATTTGGAATTTATTTTTGGAGAAATTGCGGACAAGGTTACAACGAAGGATGTGAATTTTTATTTTGCGTCTGGTGAAGAGAAAGACTATGAAGCAGTTTGCCATTATTCAGATAATTATTTTCGAAAAGCTTCTTGTGGGACAAGACAGTTAGATGGATATAACCATAGTTTATCTACGGCATCTTTATGTTTGGCATTATCAGCATTTGGAAGTAATGATGGAGGGAATTCTGATTATACCAACAAATATAAAAATGTTGAAAAGTTGTTGACTGATTTAGAATTTGAAGAATTTGATAAGAATGATTGGTTTGTGAAAAAACCACAAAGTGATTCAATAGGAGTGGTAGCTGCAAATAAAAAAAAAATTAAGTATAGATGATAAAGAATGTACTTTGATGGCCGTAGCCGTACGTGGTGGTGGTTATGAAAGTGAGTGGGCAGGAAACTTTACACTTGGTAAGAGTGGCCAGCATTATGGATTTGCACAGGCTAAAAAAACAAGTTTTAGACTTTTTGAAATCATATATTAGAGAAAATAAAATTTCAGGAGATATAAAAATATGGTTAACAGGATATAGTCGTGCAGCTGCAACAGCAAACTTAGTGGCAGGTGCACTTGATGATGGAGAAAAATTAGGTGATGGTGTAGTTCTTAAAAAGGAAGATTTGTACGCTTATTGTTTTGAGACACCAATGGGAGCTACAAAATCTGAAATTAAGAATAGGCTAAAATATAATAATATTTATAATATCATTAATAAAAACGACCCGGTAACTAAAGTTGCTATGTCTGCATTAGATTTTACTCGTTTTGGAGGCGATTATTTCTTGCCAGATAAAATTTCTGATGGAAATAATTCCGCTGCGAAAAAAAAATGCAATGGAGCAGTTCTATGATAAAATGTCGAGCAAAAATGAGATAGGAAAATATGCTGTTGATGATTTTGTGATGAAAAAAAATTGATGTAAAGTATCTTTTGCCAGGAGGAAAAAGTCCGGTACAAAATGATGAGAATAATAAGTCAATTCAAGCGGAATATTTAGATACTACAATCAATAAACTGACAAAGGAAAGAGTAAAAACACGTGATAATTATGTGAAAAAAAGTAATTGAAGATGTAATGGAAGAAGCATTGAATGAAGCGGGAATTTAATAATTACAGCCCTTCAGCATTGAAAGAATTTGCAGGAGCTGTTGCAGAAATGTTAGTTATTTTTTGTTGTTTCACACCCTAATCTAACAGTGACAGGTGTTAGTAATGCGAAAACTTTGGGAGCAGCTCATTATCCAGAATTATGTATGGCATGGTTAATGTCACAAGATGAGAACTATACATCTTCACCAACAGAGTTTGACGGAAATGGTAACTATCGTGTTATACATATTAATTGTCCGATAGATGTAGAAGTATATGATAGTGAAAATATATTACAAGCAAGGATTGTAGATGATATACCACAGGAAATTAAAAATGGGACTGTTGTGGCAAGTTTGAATGAAGATGATGAGAAAATAGTTTATCTTCCAACAAATGCATCGTATCAGATAAAATTAACAGCTACAGATAACGGAACAATGAATTACTCGATAAATGAATTTTCTTCTACAGCAGGTGATATTACAAGAGTCGTTAATTATAAAGATATAAATTGTTGAATAAAAATGATGTGTTTAATGCAGTTGTTCCTGCTTATGTAGATGATGAACAAAATAATGAAATAGAAGGTTCAACTACAGAGTATGAGTTGAAGTCACCTGATGGTAAAGAAATTAATCCTGATCAAAATTTAAGTGGTGAAGATGCAAAATCTGCTTATTATATGGTGACAGTAGAAGTTGATTCGGATGAACATGGTATTGCTATAGGTCAAGGAATTAGACAAGAAGGAAATTTTGCAAAAGTTGAAGCGGTTGCTAAAGAAGGTTACCAATTTGTTGGTTGGTATGAGAATGATAAATTAATTTCGCAAGAAACACAATATCGTTTTTGTGTAGAAAAAAAGATACCCTTTTAGTTGCAAAATTTGAAAAAGATGGAGAATCAGCGAACCTAGAAAATCCAGCGAACCCAGAAAATCCTGATTCGGGAAAAAAGATAATAATACAGGTAATAATTCTGGTTCGGGAATAAATGAAAATGGAGGAGAAAAGATAGAATCTGTTTCAACAGGAGACGAATCTGCAGTTGGATTTTGTAGTCTAATGGCTGTAATCATGGTAAGTATAGTGATGTGTATGGCATTTACAAAAATAAGACGTAAAAAGCAGAGAAATTAAGGAGCCACATAAGTGTTCAGAAAAACGTATAAAGTAGTAGTATTAGCAATTGTTCTTGGAGTTCTATTAAATGCTTGTAGTAAAAGACAAGCAGTAACCGAGGAATATAATACAATAAGTGATTTGGCATATTCTGAAAAATGTAAAATTGAACCAATCATATATATTGAAGAAAAAACAGGATTTGTTCCATATATTGTATTAACTAATGATTATAATGGTAAAACACTTTTGTTAAGAAAAAAAGAAATTCTTCCAGAGAATAGAAGAGTTAGTGATTATTCGGCTTACTATGAAGAAAGTGAAATTGATAATTACTTAATGGGAGAGTTTTTTTGATAATTTACCTATTCAAACTCGTTGCTTAATTCAAGATTCGGAAATAGAGATTTTAGATGAACGATGCTTGAATCAAATAGATGATAGCGTGATAACTATTGTAAGAAAAGTGTTTTTGTTGTCTTTTTACTGAACTTGGATATAAAAAAAAATGGGCATGTCGGAGTTGAAGGGGTGCCATTGTTGTATTTTAAAGATATTAAGAATCGTTTTGCTACTACGAATAATGGAAAGTTTACTGTAAGTTGGTGGTTAAGAAGTGCGGATTCTACATATGATTCTTGTGTATATGCAGTAGGACCGGAAGGTGAAATTGGAAGCACGAATGCATACGATATGAATGGTATCAGACCAGCATTTTGTGTTGACGGTAAGCAAAAAATATAAAAGAAGAAGGCAGATATATTTTAAAAATAACATAACTTATTTATATTAAAGTGATTATGTTATTTTGAAAGAATTATTGAAATTCATTTGCCTGTGCTTATCTAAACGTTAATTGGCTACATTTTGGCTACAAGATTTTTATAAAGCACTAATTCCTCAGCAAAAATAAGCTACTTTAGACAACAGAACCGCACAAATTAGTTTCAAATAATCGAATATCACGAAACCAAAGTCCGTGATGGTGGACGTACAGTAGAATCTGGACGTGTTGCTACAGGTATCGAGTAATCATTGAACACTTAATGAGTGCGTAAGCGCGAAGTTAGTGAAAGCTGTTCTGTGAGCGTTGCGAGCAGAACAACCTTCTGATAACAAATATAGTAAAATTAAGGCTTCCGAGATTTTTCGGATAATCGAGCTATAATGAGATTATTTGGTTTTTACTATACGTCTGTTGGAAGCATTATTCTATTCTTTATAATTGCAACAATTATTTCATACCCATTTAGTTTGCTTGCTGATGTGTTACCAAAAGCATTGCTTATGCTTGAAAAGATAGATAAACAATCTGCTGTTATTATGTATCTTTTGTTAGATACATTTGCGACATTTATGGGATTGAGAATCGTAGACTATTTCATGCAGTCCATTTCAGCGACTACTATTTCAATTATTATTGTCTCTTTCGTATTTGCTTTGTTTGGAGTAAGCGATTTTAATAATAAGAGGAAAGGTTGATAAACCCCAGTTCTCAAATGACGAAATCTATAGCATTTAATAACTGTTATATTTTGTTATGGAAAACTCGTTAATCCATTGAAAATGCTAAACTTTTCATTGGTGTTCTCTCCATCACATCTTGTATCGTGTTATATCATTTTACCCTTGATTATGAACCCTCATAAGGGAAAATACAAGTGAAAGAAAATCTGGCGGCAACTAATAACAAATTATAAAAATGGCAATTGTAACTGGATGAAATGCTTTTAATACATTGTCGGTTATAATGACGATGTTACTGCGTTTTTTGCAAAAGTGCAAAAAGATATAAAAGAGGTGGAAAATTATTGAAATATAACGAATTATATCATACAATAGTAGTGTTTTTGTACAAGTCAATTTGATAGAAAAGGGGGAGCGCAGGAACTGTAGCAGCTGTTCTTATCGTTGGAGGAACACTTGCAGAAGATGTGATTACAGGTGGTGGCGGAATTGCAGATGATGCCGCATCATTCTATCTTGCATACAGGTTGATGTTTGGACTATAACAAAGGAGATTTTTTATGTCGTTTAATTCACAGTTTAAACTTATTTTTGGTGAAACATTTCAAACAGAGGGTTTTCGATATTGCTCAAAATTGAATGTTTTTGTTAAAATGCTCAACGAAGATTTGATGGCTTTTTTGAGTAAAAACAGCTCCGGCATGGAATAAAGGGGCAAAAGGATTTTTCCTTACTGCAGGAATTATTTCTACCTATCATTCTTCTATCGATAAAAAATCAATATTGTATGCTGGACAGGATTTAAATTCATTCCTTCCACGAAATGAAGCAAGAGTAAGTTTTGAATATACCGAAGATACAATGGAAGAGATTATTTCAGCGACGGCTTTATATGTGAAGGAACGTTTGATGCCTAACCTATTCAATCGAGTTTATGATTTAGATTCTTTTATTGATTTTTTAAAGGAATATTCGATTAATAAATTGCGCGCATGTGATACTTTTGAAGGGGAATCTCTTGTCTTGATTAAAACAGATAACCATGATGATTTTCAAACGTATTTCCAGCAGCATCTGGATGAATTATACGCACAAATTGATGCAGGAAATGTTGGTGATGGCTATACGAAAGAAATGGCTTATGATGATTTGTTTCATGGTATTATCGAAAGTATTGTATATCCTCGGGATAAAGTATATTCTGACAAGAGTTTATATAATGAGGCGCTGGAAGAGGCTGAGAGAAGAAAAAAGTGAAAATATGAAAAAATTATATAGCTATCAAATATTGAAGAGCTGATTACTATAGCAATTAATCAAATTGATTTCAATAATGGAAGTTTAGTGTGATTTCTTGATGATGAGTGTTCTGAACTTCATTTTTGTGAAAAAAATTAAGCAATGAAATTGAGGGGCGATTATCTCGCCCCTTTATCTTTGCTTTGATAAGGTCGATTGGCGTTCTGGTTGTCAGACTTTTCCTGATACCTTTTTATTTTGTCGTGTATGGTTTCGAACTTTGGAGTAACTTTCTCTCCGTATGCTTCTTCCCACTTAGAACGTTCTTTCTGATATGCGTCAAAGGCACGCTGTGCAGTATAGAATGCTGTGTAGAGGTCTTGTACTGTTGCAAATTCATGCTGTCTGACGATATTGGATAATCTGGCTTTGAGAGTTCGGATCTCTTCCTCTTTGGTGGCAATCTTGCTTTCAAGCTCTTTTTTTCTTAGTAAGTAAATCGTTTTCAGTATGGAGAACTTTATCAGCGGAATTTTTACAGAGAGGTAATGGAAAAGAATCGGGTGCATTACGAGTATTACCATTTGGAAATGACAGAAAATGTGCCGGAGCTTGAAGGTTTCCATTTCCACACATTAAGGCATACCTACACGACAAACCTCTTATCCAACGGGGCTCAGCCTAAGGATGTGCAGGAACTGTTAGGACACTCAGACGTGAGTACCACCATGAATGTCTATGCCCATGCTACAAAGGGAAGCAAAGCGGACTTCCGCAAGACTTCTTGATAAAGTGGCAGGCAATGATTAAACAACTATTGACATTTTGTTACTGGAGTAGTGGAAAATACTTCAATGTAAGCAGATTTTAACACACTTTCAGATGGAAGAATCGCATGAATATAGCGAAAGAGTAAGAAAAAGCGACCGGCACATGGGGATTGGCCCGCCCGGCAGAGGTGCTCCCGAAAGAGCGACTAGCGCAGCGGCTTAGATACTGTAGAATTATGCCCATGAAACGCAGAAATGCCCCGGCATGGACGCCGGGGCAAGGGAGAAACCGCGCCATGGACGGCGCGTTTCGACGGTTTCGTCAAGCATAGAAAATCTAAAAAAGCATAATTCGTACAGTACCTTAGCTGCGTAGCGTTAGCTCGTCGGGAGCACCTCTGCCGGGCGGGGCCAATATTATTAATTATTGTGCAGCATCAGGAGCCACATACGAGTATGCATTGGACATCTTTGCAGCATTGTTTGTCAGAGTGACAGCCTCTCTGTAGTAGGCAACAACAGGAGTGCCCTTATCCACAGCATTGAACAGCTGCTCTGCAAAAAAGCAGGAGGCACATTGATACATCCGTGTGAGCCGGAGGTTTTGTAAATGGTTCCTCCGAAGGTATCACGCCAGCTGGCATCATGGATACCTATATTGTAGGCAAACGGCATGAAATAGCTGACAGGAGAAGAGCAGCCCTCGCCGACAAGAGTAGCATTTCTCTGCTTGTAAACAATCTTGTATACACCATCTACGGAACCATTCTGACGGGCGAGATTACCTGATACGAAATCAGACTCCATCTGGAGAGCACCATCCTTGTAATACCACATGTGCTGCTTTGTGTAGTCAATCTCTGTGTATGTATTACCTATGTCGTCAGCGCCTCGGTAGAGTGCTGTCTGCCTCGTAAACAGGCTCTCTTTCCACTGGCTTGCATCCCTCTAAATCTGAAAGGAGCTGGGCTTTCTCATTTTTCTTGCTGACTACCCATCCGTAGTCTCCACCACCTATTTCAATAGTGTCACCGGACGATGTCTTGAATGAGCGTTTGCGGCCGAAGGTATTGTACTTGGAAGCAAGCTGCTGGACATATTTAGTGACCTTGGCATCATCTATGCTCACGCTGCCGTCATCTGAGATGCTTAGCATATCAAGGATTTTGGCTGAGTCAAGCTTCTCGTCGGCACCTTCAATTTTGTAAGTGACGGTTGAAGCAGTGTATTTGTCGAGGGCTTCTTTTTCATTTTTGATAGTATCACTGTTTTTTGTGATTTTTGGAGCTTCATAACAGTCATCACTTAAGGTAAGCTTTGGAAGCTCATTGTCCAGGGCGTCCTTTACTTCGGCAAGGATGCTGTCATATATCGGCTTGCAGCCATTTTTTCTCTTCAATCACATCGTATTTGCCGTCTTTTTATCTCGATGTGGGCATCCTCCGGATTTTCAATGTAGTCATCACTGAAAATATCAAGAGCCTTGAGCTTTTCAGCCAAAGTGGCATCGTCATATTTGGACGAACCCTTTAGAGTATAGTTTTGAGCTTTGAAGAGACTGACAGGCCATGTAAAAAGCATTCTGGCTTTTTAGGATTTGCTCCTCGTCACCGTTTGAGACATATTCATAGGAAAAATCAGGTCCCTTAAGTGAAAAAGCTGTTGCCTTTTCTATCAGTGATTGTGAGCAGATAGTCGCGGCTTAGGGCTGTATTTTTTTCTAATGCCTCTTTTGCAGTTTTCCCTGCGTATTTTACAGAGTTAATCTTTGTGTTGAACAGATAGTGGCTGCTAAAATAAAAGGCAAAGCCAAGATAAACAGCCAAAAGCACACCAAGCACAACGGCGCAGGTTATAAGCACTTTTTTCTTCATGTAAATCGACCTCCTTGGAGATATGCTGTTGCTGCCCACACCGGGGGGTAGGCGGCAGCTAAAATCAGTTACATTTGTGAAGATGTGACACATCCATATAGTCAGCAGACCATTCTTGTAGGCTACAGCGGTTTCTCCCTGAATAAGTGGTTTTAAGTATTCGATAAGCTCAGGCTTCACATCATTGCCAGCATCATTGATCCAATCTCTTGGCACAGACTTGGCCTCGTTTGCGATATCCTTGATAGCAGAATATGTGTATTCCACCTGATAAGGATTATTTGAGATGCGCTTTAAGCATACCATTGATGCGGTCACACCCTCTGCTGCAATAGTGACACCCTTTTTTACCCTGAGCAAAAAGATTCCTCGATATCGGTTAATGATGCAAGATGTGAGGCACAGCGCTGGAGCACATTTACCTCTACAGAGCGCACCTTGACACCGATGTTTTCCTTTACGATGAACTCAAGAGCTTTTCCGGCACCGCTTAGCTGCTGGTGTCCGAACTGGTCACATGCGGCATTTGATGATGTAATGTATGAGCCGTCTGCGTCATGTATTCCTTCGGATACGGCAACTATTACATTGTTAGTGTGCTCGAGGGCTTCTTTTTATATCGGCAACAAATTTGTCCTTGTCGAAAATCCACCTCAGGCAGATAGATGCACTGAGGAGCTGTATTGTACTCATTACGTGCGAGAGCGGAAGCGGCAGTGAGCCATCCTGCGGCACGTCCCATGATTTCAACGATTGTCACACTCTTAACAGCATAGATAAAGGTATCATGGGCTATCTCAAGCATGCTTGATGCGATATATTTGGCTGCAGAGCCAAATCCCGGAGTATGGTCTGTCATGCACAGATCATTGTCGATGGTTTTTGGAATCCCTATAATTTTCACATCACTGTTGATTTTTTTTTTGCATAATCGGATAACTTTAATACGGTATCCATTGAATCATTTCCACCGATGTAAAAGAAAGCTTTTATAGAAAGCTTATCGAACTGGTGGAAGATGTATACATATGGTGAATCATCATCCTTGTAATCGGGGAGCTTGTGGCGGCATGAGCCAAGATACATCGCAGGTGTGGTCTTAAGCTTTTCAAGATTAGCATCATCTGCAAAGATATCTGACAGATTGAGATAATTCTCATTTAATATGCCGAGTATTCCGTTTACGGCGCCATAGCAGATATCGTATTTCTCAGAGCTTTTTACTCCTGCGATGACTCCTGCAAGGCTTGCGTTGATTGCAACAGTTGGGCCGCCTGACTGGGCGACGATACAGTTTGACTGATTCATTGTAATCTCCTTATTGTGTATTTTAACTATTCTCTTCTGTAAGAATAGTTATGATATAATTTGAAAATGACTACTGAAGGCGCATGGCATATGCACCGCATAATCATATAGATTGTAGTATCAAACATTATTTTTAGCAAGGGTTAAAATGAAAAATATGAATAAATACGAGAATTGCTTATTGTGTCCCAGAAAATGTGGCATAAACAGAAGAACCGGACAAACAGGGCGTATGTGGCGTTTCATCTGAAATAAAGGTGGCGCGAGCAGCGCTTCATTACTGGGAGGAGCCGTGCATATCAGGAAAAAGAGGAAGCGGGGCAGTTTTTTTTCTCAGGCTGCAGCCTGCACTGCGTGTTCTGCCAGAACAGGGAGATTTCTGACGGAAAAGCGGGAAAGCTAATCAGTAAAGAGAGGCTGAGTGATATCTTTATGGAACTTGCTGACAAAGGCGCAAATAATATCAATCTGGTCACACCGGGGCAGTATATCCCTGATATAGTGTGGGCGGTAAACGATGCAAAAAGCCGCGGCATGAAGCTTCCTATTATATACAATACGAGCGGATATGAAAATGTGACAGAGCTAAAGCTGCTTGAGGGTATAGTGGATGTGTATCTTCCGGATTTTAAATATATGGACAGTACGCTTTCGGCAAGGTATTCAAGGGCAAAAGATTATCCGTCTGTCGCAAAGAAGGCGCTTTCAGAGATGGTCAGGCAGCAGCCGGATGTCGTGATTGACGATGCGACAGGACTCATACAAAAGGGAGTTATTGTGCGACAGCTTCTACTGCCGGGACATGTGAATGATGCAAAGGCTGTACTTAAGTATCTGTATGATACATATCATGATCACGTATATATAAGCATGATGAGCCAGTTTACGCCGATTGCACTAAAGGATTATCCTGAGATAAACCGCACAGTGACAAGGAGAGAGTATGAAAGGCTTGTTGACTATGCCCTCGAAATAGGAATCACGAATGCATTTATACAGGAGGGTGACGTGGCAAAGGACAGCTTCATTCCGGCATTTGACTGTGAGGGAGTATAATATTTACCGTTTTTCTTAATAAAATAGTAAGAATTGGCAGGCAAAAATGACTGGATTTTTGTGACGCCGGTGTAGTACTATGGTTATGTGATATTTTTTAGCTGTGAAGGTACTGAACGGTTACGATATTTTGTTATTACTCACACCCCGGTGTGACAGACGATAATGTTTTTTTAATCACACAGGATACATCATTCAATAGAGGATACAGTGATGAAAAAAAATATAGAAGAACAGCAGATAATAATTGAATGTCCGAATACTATCTTTCATCTATACATTGACAGTGAGGATGAGCTTTCAAAGGTTAAGGTGTTTATGAACAATATGAAGAATGTTGATTCGATAAGTCTGCATGATATATACAACTGGTGCAACAGACAGCATGTGCAGTACACGACGACATTTAATTATGACAGTAAAATGACCTTGACAGAAATGATAAAATCCTACATATTTTACTTCAGACAGAAGCTTAGATATGTAAATAATAGTGATAGGATGATAGAAACATGAGATACCCTGAATTTCTAAAGGATAGAGGAACAATAGGCTTTGTGGCGCCTTCGATGGGCTGTACAACAGAGCCGTACAGGAGTGCATTTGACAATGCCATTAAAAGGTTTCACAGCATGGGTTATAAGACGATAGAGGGACCTAACTGCAGGTGCGACAGTGGCATAGGCATCAGCAATACACCTAAGAAGTGCGCAGAAGAGCTGAACGAGAGCTATGTTTCTGCTGACAGTGATGTGCTTATATCCTGTGGTGGTGGCGAGCTGATGTGCGAGGTAGTGCCTTATATTGATTTTGAGCGCGTGAAGCAGTCAAAGCCGAAATGGTACATGGGCTATTCCGATAACACGAATTTCACATTTTTGGAGGCTACTATTGCAGATACAGCAGGTATTTACGGGCCGTGTGCGGGCAGCTTTGGCATGGAGGTGTGGCATGAGTCACTTACCGATGCGTTTGATCTGCTTTGTGGCAGGAAGCTTTCATTTACCAATTACCCTATGTGGGAGAAGGAATCGATAAAGGATGAGAATGCTCCGTTTGTGGGCTACAACCTGACCGAAAAGTCGTGTATCAGCTCTATTCCCACGGTGGCAAAGGAAAGCAGGCTTACCATGAGAGGCAGGCTGCTTGGTGGCTGCATGGATTGTCTTAATCAATCTGCTTGGTACATCGTTTGACCATGTAAGGGGAATTTAATGAGCGCTACAGTGATGATGGTATCATATGGTTCCTTGAGGCGTGTGACCTTAATGTGATGGGCATGAGAAGGGCTATGTGGCAGATGAAAAATGCAGGATGGTTTTCAAATGTAAAGGGCTTTCTTATCGGACGCCCGGCGCACTTCGGAGAGGAAATGTTTGGCATAGACCACAGACAGGCGCTTTCATCACTGCTTAGAGAGTTTAATGTGCCAATTATCATGGATCTGGATATAGGTCATATGTCACCAATGATGCCTGTGGTATGCGGAAGCATGGCAGATGTCAGCTTCGACGGAAACAGCTTTACAATTTCGTATGATATAGAGCAGTAGATTGGAGGAAAAATGATTAGATTAATAAAGAAAAAAAAGCAAAGAGTATTGTATGTAGCGTGCTTGCTGCGGTTACACTGTTTACGATGAATCCGGCTGTATTTGCAACAGAGACAGCTACGCAGACTGATACAGTTTCAAGCGTTGATGTATCAGGTAGTGACAGCAGTGACGCAGCTGATAAGAGTAACACAGACAGTACTGCAGACAGCACAACGACAGCCGGCAGTGAGGCAAACGACAAGGTGACCATCAGCAATAATGATAAGCCATACTTAAGTCTTGGAGCAGACCTCACACCGGATCAGAGAGCGACAGTGCTTGGATTTATGGGAATCGAGCTCACCGATCTGGACAAATACGATGTGGTCTATGTAAATAATGATGAGGAGCACAAGTACCTCGATTCATACATCAGCAAGAGCGAGATTGGCACAAGGTCACTTTCATCAGTACTCATTACGGAGGATAAAAAGGGGGCGGGTCTTAGTGTTTCCACGCACAATATCAATTACTGTACGGTAGGAATGTACAAGAATGCGCTTGCCACAGCAGGCATAGCTGATGCTAAAATCATAGTCGCAGGCCCTTTCCCTATTTCCGGAACGGCAGCACTTGTAGGCACACTAAAGGCATACGAGGAGATGACAGGCAAGAAGCTTGACGACAAGGTGACAGACGCAGCGATGGATGAGCTTGTCACAACAGGAGAGCTCAACAAGAGCATTGACGGCGATTCGCAGGATATCGAGGCAATGATTGCTGACCTAAAGAAGCAGCTTGCCGATGGAAAGCTCAAGGATGAGAGCCAGATAAAGGATGCGATAAAGGAGGCTGCAAAGGATTACGACCTGAAGCTTTCTGATGATGATATTGCAAAGCTTACATCTCTTTTAATGAAGCTAAAGGATGCCAATATCGACTGGGATTCAGTCATCAACCAGGCACAGGACTGGGCATCAAAGCTTGGCGATAAGATAAATGACCCGGGCTTCTGGGAAAAGCTTGGTAACTTTTTCATGGATTTATGGGATAAGATAAAATCCCTGTTCAGCTAGAAAAGCTACAGGAGACAGTAAGAATAAGCAGAATATGAATCAGGCAACTCCCTGAAACGCGTAAGCATGAGCTGCACGTTGAAGGGAGTTTTTTTAATTAATAAAAAATAATAAATTTCTGCCGAATACATTGATACAAAGGTCATATTCTATTATAATTAAATGGATAATGGATTAATGTAAACAATGCACATAAGAAAGATGGGATTTGATGATAAAGATAAATCAATTTCTGGCAGCCTCTGTCGTTACATTGTCATTAGCCGCATGTGACCTGGCACCATACAGCAGCATAGCAGTCTATGCGGATCAGGCGGCTAAGGTTGTGTGTGATGAGAGATATTGGGTAGCGGCGAGAAGCGGACCGGGAACAGAGTATGAGCTGGAGCACAAGCTTTCAAACGGCAAGGATATTACTATTCTTGAGCAGACCACAGGTGCAGACGGCAAGGTGTGGTACAAGGCAAAAGTACAATCTGGCAGCAAATAACGAGGAGTGTGTAAGCTATATCAGGTCTGATTTTGTATCAGCAGGTACCGGCACAGCTGCATCAGACAATGCGCAGACAGGGGATGCTTCAGCAGACACCGGCAATGCGGATGCCATACAGCAGAATAATGAGGAACAGCTTGCCCTTGCAACCGCATCGGGAGCATATGCTACAGGTACGATTACAGGTGGCAATGTGTATGTCCGCAATGCAGCAGGCACATCCGGCACTACAAAGGTTGTCTCACTCAACTGGAACCATCAGGTTGACATAATTGGAGAGACCAGGGGTAAACGGTGTGGTATGGTATAATGTCAAGGGTACTTTAAACGGCAAGGCATTTACGGGCTGGACTATCAGTACATATATAAAGGTGACATACAATAATAGCGGAGACAATACTGATTTTGTCACGGCTATGAAGAATGCAGGCTTTCCTGACAGCTATATCGCGAACCTCACAGCTCTTCACAATAAATTTCCAAGCTGGACATTTGAGGCTGTAAATACAGGTTTGAATTGGGATACGGTGATTGAAAATGAAAGTGTAAACGGACTTAATCTGGTATCCAAATCAGCAGACAATGCCAAGAAATCCACAGCTGCCGGAGCATATAACTGGTCAACAAATACGTGGGTTGAGTACGAACCGGGATGGGTGTCAGCAAGCAGTGCCTATATTGCTTATCTCATGGATCCAAGGAATTTTCTTGATGAGACCAATATTTTTCAGTTTCAGAGTCTGGCATACAGTCCGAATGAGGCACTTGAAGGTGTCAAGTCCATAGTAAAAGGCACATTTATGGAGGGAACAAAGACCTATTCCAACAATGGCGAGAAAATCAATTATGCAAGCACATTCATGGATGTGGCAAAGAGCAGTGGAGTAAGTGCATACCATATAGCATCGCGTATAAAGCAGGAGCAGGGACAAAAGGGAACGAGCCCTCTTATTTCGGGTACATATTCCGGATACGAAGGATATTATAATTATTTTAATTTTAGTGCAACCGGAAACACGAAGGATAAGATTTATAAAAATGGTCTGTCTTTTTTGCCAAGAAGCCAGGGCTGGAATACAAGAGTAAAGTCCATAAGCGGCGGAGCTGTAAAGGTGGGCAGCAATTATATAAATAAGGGTCAAAATACACTGTATTTTGAGAAGTTTAATGTAGTAAATACAAGCTCGCTGTATTTCCATCAGTACATGGGCAATGCCACAGCGGCTCTTGCTGAGGGACAGAGTCTGGCTAAAGGATATTCAGACAAGAATCAGGCTTTTGTATTTAAAATACCTGTATACAACAATATGCCATCGTCAGCAGTGGTCTTCGATAAAGCTGGCGATACCAATAACTATCTGCAGTCGCTTGCGATAAGTGGTGTAACACTCACACCGGCCTTCAATGGAGCGACAACAAGCTATTCAGCAGTTGTTTCAAATGCTATAAGCTCAGTGACTGTTTCGGCAGATGCTGTTTCAGGAAACAGTGGTGTTTCAGGCACAGGAAGCTATTCGCTTGCTGTCGGAAATAATACAATTAAGGTAAAATGCAAGTCGCAAAGCCGGTGATACAAGAACATACACTATCAATATAAACAGGCAGGCGGCATCTGCAAATAATGCAGGTGGCAATAATAATCAGAACAATAATAACCAAAATAATACAGATGTAAACATAACATCAGGTAAATACAGTATAGGTACTTATATTACAGGCATTGAGCCTGGAACCGGTGCAGCTGATTTTGTGAAGAATATAGCAGTATCAGCATCAGGTACTGTAAAGCTTCTGACAAGCTCAGGCTCAGAAAACGGCGGAAAGATTGCAACAGGCAATAAAGTGGCTGTTTATGATGCTTCAGGTAATCTGAAAAAAAAGACATATGATATTGTTATATATGGAGATATCAATGGTGATGGTGCTGTAAATGCTCTTGATATGATTAAGCTCAACAGACATATCTTAGGAAAGGGAACACTCACAGGTGCTTATCTGGAGGCAGCTGATGCTAACAGAAAGGGTGATGGTGGAAATGCCCTTGATATGATAATCATGAACAGACACATACTGGGCAAATCAAAGATATCGCAGAATTAGAAATGTGAGGAAAGATATGAAGAAATTATTTGGATGTATATTATCACTTGTTGTGGCAGTGATGCTTGTTTTCACACCTGCCGAGCATGTATATGCGCAGGGACTTGGTCTCAGTGTCAGCTCAAGCTCTGTAGCTGTTGGAAAAACAGTTAAGGTGACTGTTTCCATGCCGTCTGGATATTTTGGTACTGTAGTTATCTCAAGCTCTGACGAGGGAGTACTGAGTAACGGAGGAGATGGTGTGGCCAATATTGGTGACGCCGCAGGATATCCCACATCGCAGTCATTTTTCATTTACGGCGAAGGCTGCAGGAAGCTTCACTATAAAGGCATATGGTACAGTTGTAGGAGATGCAGAGGGTAACGATGCCGGAGGTACAATTACCGGTGCCAGCACGAAGGTGACGGTAAAAAGTGCTTCATCAAACAATGATTCAAACAGCAACAAGGATAACAAGGACAATTCCGGCAGCAATACCGGCAATGACAGCAATGCAAATAAAGATAATGAAAACAAAGAGGAAAAAGAAATCCTCAAACGCATCTCTTGGTTCGCTTGTTATCTCAGCAGGTATGCTTTCCCCTGAGTTTTCTGCTGCGACAAAGGATTACACAGCTACAGTAGATTACAGCTGTTCAAGCCTTGCGGTTACAGCAAATCCGGCTGATTCCAAGGCGAGTGTGACATCCGTCACAGGCAATGATTCACTTGAGGTTGGAGAGAATACGGTAAGCGTTGTTGTGACAGCAGAGGATGGCAGCACAAGCACATACAATATAGTTGTTACCAGAAGAGCCGAGGATGATCCGGAGAATGCAGATAAGCAGGATAACTGGAAGAAGTTTGATATAAATGGCACAGAGTGGACTATGGTAAATGACATTCCTGAGGATGTTGTTCCTGAAGGCTTTGAGCACTCAAAGACAGTGATTGACGGACTTGAATACAATACCCTTCATGGTACCTTCTGGTGATATCACACTTGTGTATTTACAGTCAGAAAGCGGCAATGGGCTTTTTGTATATGATGCTGCCCAGAATGCAGCGTATGAGTATGTCCGTATCAATTCCGAGTCACATTTTATCGTAGTTTTACTGCCTAAGGTGGATGATGTGCCTGAAGGATATAATGAGGTATCGCTCTCCATAGAGGGCAAGGGTGTGGCAACAGCATACCAGACTAAAAGCCGAAAAAAAGATGATCAGACGAAGGATTTTTACCTCGTATACGCCATGAATGACAATGGTGAGAGTGGCTGGTACACATATGATAGCGTAGATGGCACATATATGAGAACTGAGCTTGGTACACCTACAGTGGCACAGGAGGAAAACGATACAACAAAGAGCGAGCTTGTCCCGGGAATTGCCAATAAATATCTTGTTTTAGCTGCAATACTGGTTCTTATTATCATTATTCTGTTACTGTTGCTTATTGTATCAGCTGTGAAAAACAGAAAATATAAGGCAAATGGACTATCATGATGACGATGATGATGTAGATGATGCAGCAGAAGATGTATCAAATGAAGCTTTGGAAGAAACAACTGATGAAACTGCGGACGAGATAGCAGATGAGCCGGAAGAAGAGGTTACAGAAGAGTCGTTAGATGAAGTGGAAGAAGAGTCGGTGGATGAAGTGGCAGAAGAAGCTGCAGAAAGCAGAAGAGTCGGCAGATGAAGTCGCAGAAGAAACAGCGGAAGGTGCTGCAGATGAGCAAAAAAAGATGGCTACGGATGAAAATATATCAAATGCATCCTATGTCGGAAGAACCGTAGAAATTACACCTGATTCTAAGAAAGCTGTTGAGAATGAAAACTCTGAGTTTGATTTAAAAAGACGATTCAAGGCAGGAAAACGTTTCTGACACAGAAAACGATGCTGATGAGGATGCTTTTAAAGAATCAGCTTCAAAGGGCACTTGATGGATTTGTCAATGAGGGAAATAAGCTGTCTGAGACTATAGACAGCAGTGCAAAGGATGACAATGAGGATGACAGCGAAGATGATGATTTGCAGTTCATCGACTTAAATTAGTGAATATGACTGGAGGATATGACTTGAAACCATATACAAGTAAGGCTAAAAAAAAGCAATAGATTTGGCTGCACGTATATCAAAGAAAATGAATTACAGCTATGTTGGAACAGAGCACATACTGGCTGGCCTTATAAAAGAGGGCACCGGTGTGGCAGCTGAGGTTCTAACAGCCTGCAATGTGGAATATGATAAGCTTATTTCGATGATTGAAGACCTGATTTCACCGGGGGATAACATCGAAGTGATGGACAGGGATGGCTATTCACCAAGGACACAGAGAGTATTGGAGCGTGCATCGGAGGAAGCCGATAGATTTGAGTGTAATGAGATAGGTACAGAACACTTGCTGATGGCTATAGTACTGCAGGGAGACTGTGCAGCTGCAAGACTTTTTAAACACCATGGGTGTTAACAGTCAGAAGATGTTTAATAGATATTCTTGGTGCGATGGGTGAGGATCCGTCTGCATACAGGGATCTGATGAAAAGCTATGGTACATCATACAATTCTGCGACTCCTGTATTAGATCAGTATTCCAGAGATTTGACAGATATGGCAGAGGCAGGGCTTCTTGACCCTGTTATAGGCAGAAAAAAGGAGATGGAGCGCGTTATCCAGATACTTTGCCGCTGTGGCAAAAACAATCCATGTCTGATTGGAGAGCCGGGAGTGGGCAAGACCGCTATAGTAGAAGGACTTGCGCAGGATATAGTCAGTGGCAATGTTCCGGATATTCTTTTGGGAAAGAGACTGGTTTCCCTTGATATGTCCGGGCTTGTAGCCAAATCAAAGTATCGTGGTGAGTTTGAGGAGCGTATCAAGAAGGTGATAAGCGAGGTTTCAAATGCCAAAAATGTACTGCTTTTCATTGATGAGCTTCACACTATAATAGGTGCAGGAGGAGCAGAAGGCTCGTTAGATGCATCTAACATATTAAAGCCTGCGCTTGCCAGAGGCGAGGTACAGGTAATCGGCGCCACTACCATAGAAGAGTATCGCAAATACGTGGAAAAGGATGCTGCGCTTGAGCGCCGTTTCCAGCCGGTGATGGTTGAGGAGCCTGGTGTGGATGAGACAATAGAGATACTCACAGGATTAAAGGGAATCTATGAAAAGCATCATGGTGTCATCATAACAGATGAGGGTGTGAAAGCAGCAGTAAACCTTTCTGCACGATATATAAATGACAGATTTTTACCTGATAAGGCGATAGACCTGATGGATGAAGCGGCAGCCAGGATAAGGCTTAAGAATCTGACATCATCTGACGAGTTGCTTGCTCTGAAAAAAGAGATAACAGATAAGCAGAACCAGGTGGAAAATGCTTTATCGAATGGAGATCTCGCAGCTGCCGGCGCGCTTATGTCAGAAAAGGAAGTACTTGAAAATAAACAGCAGAAGCTTATGAGAAAGAACCGTCGCACAGGAGCCTCAAAAAAAACCAGCCTGTAGTCGGCGAAAATGAGATAGCGGATGTAGTATCGGGATGGACCAAAATACCTGTAAATAAGCTTACAGAGTCAGAGGCAGGACGACTTGCAAAGCTTGAACAGATACTTCACAAGCGTGTAATAGGACAGGAGGAGGCTGTTTCTGCTGTCGCAAAGGCAGTCAGACGAGGCCGTGTTGGTTTAAAGGATCCTAAGAAGCCGATTGGCTCATTCCTGTTTTTGGGACCGACAGGAGTAGGTAAGACGGAGGTGTCAAAGGCGCTTGCTGAGGCTGTCTTTGGCAAAGAAGATGCCATGATACGTGTTGACATGTCAGAGTACATGGAAAAGCATAGTGTTTCAAAGATGATTGGTTCACCACCGGGATATGTGGGCCATGAGGAGGGCGGACAGCTCTCAGAGAAGGTCAGACGCAATCCTTTTTCTGTTATACTGTTTGATGAGATAGAAAAAGCACATCCTGATGTGTTCAATATACTTTTACAGGTGCTTGATGATGGTAGAATCACTGATTCACAGGGGCGCACGGTTGATTTCAAGAATACAATAATCATCATGACATCAAATGCAGGAGCTTCTTCTATTATAGAACCAAAGCGCCTTGGCTTTGGCGCTGGTGAGGATGAAAAGCAGGATCACGAGCGTATGAAGAACAGTGTCATGGAGGAGGTACGCCGTATATTTAAACCTGAGTTTTTGAACCGAATCGACGAGACTATTGTATTTAGAGCTCTCAACAAGGATGACATGAAGCATATAGTGACACTTCTTGTAAAGGAGCTTAAGAAACGCTGTAAAGAACAGCTTGATATAGAGCTCACAGTGCGTGACAGTGCAAAATCCTTTATCGTGGACAAAGCCTATGACAGAAAATATGGCGCAAGACCTCTTAAACGAAAAACTTCAGGAGGAGATTGAAGACCGTATGTCAGAGGATATTATTACCGGCAAAATTAAGCGCGGCAATAAGGTAATAATTTCCCTACGAAAAACAAACAAATTTCATTGACTGTTGAGTAGAATTGGATTTATAATTAATATATCAATATAGCTACGGGAGGATAAAAATGGCTGTAATAAGTGAATTAATCCGTACTGAGGAAAACGGAAAGCTCAGCTTCGGAGATTATACATTGGCTGCAAAGGCAAAGCTTGACAATTTTGAGAAGGATGGAGATATCTACAAGGTAAAGACCTTTAAGGAGATTACAAAGCTCGAAAGAAACGGACTCTTTGTATACGAGTCTGTTCCGGGAACAGCGGTTATGGATTTCGAGGAGACTGCTGATACAGTGACATTTACTGTGGAGGGACCTGAGGATGCTCAGATTACTCTTGGCCTTGAAGAGGAGACAGAGTACGAAATTGATATAGCTGGAGCTGTTGCAGGTACTATGAAGACAAATCTCGGCGGCAAGCTCAGCTTAAGCGTAGAGCTTGAGGGTGTTGATTCAGTCGATATCAAAGTATCAAGAAAATAGAAGCATATTTTTAGCCCGGTGAAAGCCGGGCTTTTTGTATTTTATAAAGGAGAACAATATGGCAAAAAGGAAAGACCTCTGTATTTTTCTGCCAGGAATGTGGTTATGAATCGGCAAAATGGATGGGACAGTGCCCGGCCTGTAAGGAATGGAATACATTTGTAGAGGAAACCGTAGATAAAAAGTCGATAAGCTCGTCGGGAAAAGTAAAAAAAGAAGAATCAAAGGCGGCACAGGTTCTGCCTCTTTCGGCAGTAAAAAGCGAGAAAGAGGAGCGTATAGTGACAGGTATAGCCGAGTTTGACAGAGTGCTTGGTGGAGGAATTGTGAGGGGGTCGCTTGTGCTTGTGGGAGGAGATCCGGGTATAGGAAAATCCACGCTACTACTTCAGGTATGCAGGGAACTTTCACAAAAAAAAGGTGCCATTACTTTATGTGTCAGGTGAGGAATCCCTGCATCAGATAAAGATGCGTGCCGACAGACTTGGCGATTTTACGGATTTCACTGGAGCTTTTATGTGAGACAAGTCTTGATATAGCAAAAGGACGTGATTCAACGAAAAAAACCGGAGGTTGTTGTAATAGATTCCATCCGACTATGTACAATGAGGAGATAGCGTCGGCACCGGGCAGTGTCTCACAGGTCAGGGAGACAACCGGAGTGCTTATGCAGCTTGCAAAGACTCTGGGTATTTCTGTTTTTATAGTAGGACATGTGACAAAGGATGGTGCGGTTGCGGGGCCGAGGACGTTAGAGCATATGGTTGATACTGTGCTTTATTTTGAGGGTGACAGGTATGAGTCGTACAGGATACTTAGAGGTGTTAAGAACAGATTTGGTTCGACCAATGAGATAGGCGTATTTGAAATGAAGGCGGAGGGACTTGTTGAGGTGGAAAATCCGTCGGAGTATATGCTTAGCGGTAAGCCCGAGGGAGCATCAGGATCAATTGTCACATGTTCCATAGAGGGAAGCCGCCCGATACTTCTCGAGATACAGGCTCTTGTATGTCACAGTTTTTTTAATAATCCAAGGCGTACAGCAAATGGTACAGATTATAATAAAGTAAATCTACTCATGGCGGTCCTTGAAAAAAGAGCCAACCTGTCACTGTCAGACTGTGACGCTTATGTGAATATAGCAGGCGGTATAAGGATGAACGAACCGGCGATAGACCTTGGGATAGTGCTTGCAATCGCATCAAGCAAAAAGGATATTATAGTGCGTGAGGATACCATATGCTTTGGAGAGGTGGGCTTAAGCGGAGAGGTACGCGGAGTTACCATGTCCGAGCAGCGTGTGGCTGAGGCAAAGAAGCTTGGCTTTAAAAAGTGTATTGTTCCCAAAGTGTGTCTTGCAGGAGTGTCGCATATTAGTGGAATTGAGATTGTCGGTGTGGCAAATATCAAGGAAGCGATAGAGGCTGTCAGATAGTAATTGTGAGAATTGTATATAATAAACAGACAATTTAGAAAACTTGTGTTTTTTAAGATAGTTATACTACTTTAATTAATTGCAGTAAATCCGTTGACATATATGTGCCGGGATGATATTATATCAAAGCTGACTCGCGAGACACATTGAGTTGTAGAGCTTGTGAGTTACAATTTACAGACATAACTTTATAATATTGCTTTGAAATAAGCTGATTAAATAAGTTGTGAAAAAAGTTCTTGACAAATGAAAAACATTTTGATAGAATAAACAAGCTGTCGCAAGACAGAGAACTTAAAACAGAGTTCAAAAAAATAAAAAAGTGCTTGACAAACGAACAGTGATTTGATAAAATAATCAAGCTGTCGCAAGAGAGCAAAACAAAGAACATTGATAACTGAACAGTGAGAAACCTTGAAAGATTTTGAGAATCAATCAGAACGCTTCAATGAAAATTGAAGACCTTTAAAACAGTAAATTCAGATTCTATCTGAATGAACGAATTAGCCAAGTTTAACTTGACTGAGATCAACTTTTAACATGAGAGTTTGATCC